>JAABUJ010000488.1_pt1 | contig 77607 bp, 67 predicted proteins | sample 5559131 | NCBI WGS metagenome assembly JAABUJ01 (sample SAMN10711875, study PRJNA513366) | rock metagenome | isolation source: Antarctica rocks | place: Antarctica: Victoria Land, Mt New Zealand nord | collected 2016-01-07 | reverse complement strand
GGCAGGGAACATCCAGGGTGTCCATCAGGTTCTCCCATGGGGTGATCCGTCTTCGTCGGGGCCAAATGCCCCCGCGAAACTTGCCCGCGCCAGCCCTCCGAGTCAAATGGCGAGGGGCCGTTCCCCCGGCCGGAGATCGTTCAAGGGAGGCTCGGGACCGAGGGGATGGGATCGGCCCTCTCCGATCCCATCTCCTGGGAGGACGGCGGCCCGGGCGAGTCCAGGGCCGCGCCGACCTCGGATCCCGGGGCGGCCTCCGTCGGCTCGGGATCCTCGGCGCGTTCGTTCGCCGTCGATTCGGGCTGTTCGCCCCGGACGAATCGGCCGGGCCCGACCTGGACCCAGGCGGCGGCGGGCTCGGCGATCGTCCGCGGCCGGGGCCGTCTCCGCGGCTTCGGCGGGGCGGGCCGGACCGGGGCGGGGATCGCCTCGGTCTCGATCGGGGGGATCGGGGCGACCGCCCGGGGCTCCGCCGGCTCGGCGGACTCGGCGGGCCCGGGTCCGGCCGACGGCCGGGCGGGCGGGGCGAGGAGGTGCCGGGCCACCAGGGCGAGGTAGGGCAGGAGCGCCCAGGCCAGGGTCGGGGGCGTCGATCGGTAGGTCCAGCCGACCAGAAGCGCCAGGGCGACCGTCCAGGCGATCAGGAGGAGGTGCTCGGGTCGGCGGGTCGATGGGGTGGGCACGGGAGGGCGGGTCGCGATGGGTCGGGCGGCGGCGGGCGGGGACGATCCCGAATCACCTCGCCGGTTCGTCAGTCTCTGGGATATCGGCCGGACGGGCTCCGGGGGTGGAGCGTTTCCGAGCGGATCCGGAGGCCCGGAGTCCGGTCGCTCCGGAGAGGTCCAGGGGGAGGGTTGTGAGAGGCTATCCGGGACCAAAGATGGCTAATGGTTGAGGGTTAACGACGAACGGACGCAAAGGCATTCCAAGCCACTTCGGCTGGTTTTCCGGGACTTCCTCCACCCATCAACCATCGCCCATTTGCCATGGCCCATTGCCACGAGTCAGAAAAATGACCGGATCGCCTCTGGCTCCCCCCAAAGCTTGCCCAGGAGCGTCGTCATCCCCGGGTCGTGGCGCTCCAGCTCGGGCCGGTCGAAGGGGAAGAAGTCGTTGGTGCCGAAGTACGCTTCGGTCGCCTCGGCGAAATACTCCATGGGATTCGTGGCGGCGTAAGCCCGCTGCTTCGGGGCATTGACCCGGGCGACGGAGTCGTAGAGCCCGGCCCTCATCGCCCGGTCGAACGCGGCTTTGATCTCGGCGTTGGCGAAGCCTCCGGGAAGGACCCGGTCGTGGTAGGCGTGGGCCAGCTCGTGGAGGACCATCCACGGCTGGCGGTCGATCCACTTGAGGAAGTTCCGGGCCCCCGCGACCTCGACGCATCGGGCCTTCTCGGGGTTCATTCCGTGGTCGCGGAGCCATCCGGCGTCGGGGTGATAGACCATGCAGGGGTGATGCGGCTCGTCCTCCTCGACCCAGATCCGGACGGCCTTGAGCTTCTCAACCGCCCCGGCCGGGAGCCGCCGGGCGACCTGGTCGAGCTGGCGCCGGAGGAGGTCCAGCGTCCGGTCGGCCAGGCCCGGGTCGCGGGCCGGGAAGCTCCGGTTGATCAGGACGGGCCAGCCCTCGACCGTCCGGGGCTCGTAGCGGTCGGTCGGCTCGAAGGGGGCCGGGGCCTCGTCGGCGAGGCCCCGGCGAGCCAGGAGGATCCCGGCGAGCCCAACCAGGGCGGTCCGGCGGGGGACGGTCCGAGCGATGGCCATGCGGGATCCCCGATCGGCTCGATGGTCTCCGGCTCATCGCCGGGTGTAGGCATACGCCCAGAGGATCAACAGACCTTGCGCCGGGAGCCGGAGCAGGTGGACGACTTCCGGGAGCGGGAACAGGTCGCGATGCTGGTACACATAGATATTGGCCGGGAAGACGGCGATCAGCAGCGCGATCAGCCCCCAGGCCGCGAGCCTCGACGTCCTCGGGATCGCCAGCATCAACCCCAGGGCCACCTCGAACCCGCCGCTGATCAGGACCAGCTCGCGGTGATACGGCAAATAAGGCGGCATGATCTTCAGGTAGAAACCCGTCGCCGCGAAGTGGCCGACGCCCGCCGCCACGAACAGGGCGGCGAACAACAGCTTCCCGACGAGATAGAGGAGCGTCCGGGGCGGCGTTGGTCCGGTTGGGACGCTCACAGGGCGTCCAGGCCCGGGCCGTCCCCCTCCTCGTCGTCCTCGTCCACTTCCTCGACGACCACGGAGAAGGCCCGGATCCTCGTCCCCTCCGGCAGATTCCGGCGGTGCTTCTCCAGTTCGTCGAGGGCGTCGTCGCGGTCGGTGTAGACTAGGGCGAAGTCGGAGAGGTGGGCGATCGTACCGATCGGGCTGGTGTACCAGCCCGACGGCTCGTTCAGCGTGCCGTCCTCCTCCACGGTCGGGATCTTTCCGCCCGGGGTGACGACGGCGAAGAACTCGAAGCGGCCGTCGAGGTCACCGAAATCGGACATGGGTCGTGGCTCCGGGGAGTGGCTGGCCCCTCGTCGAGGGCGCGACAGGCCAGTCTAGCGGCCCCCTCCCGGTTTGGATACGGCCGGGGGGCTCCCGAGGGCGACCCGCCCCGGTCGGGATCACGGCGGCCGGCATCCCGGTTGCATGAAGCTTTCGAGATAGGATTTTTCGCCCAGTCCCGGAATCGACACCAGAGAAGGCAAAGGACATGGCCGCCGCGTCGAACCCGCTGAGCGACCTGATGGATGATTGGGTCACGGTCATCCAGTCGAAGGGCGACGGGCTGATCGCCTACGAGAAGTACATCCGGGACGCCGAAAAGGAGGGCGCGCGGGAATCCGCCGCCGTCTTCCGGAGGATCCACGAGCAGGACCTCCGGCAGCTCCAGGAGATCATGGACCACGTCCGGGGGTTGATGGGGAAGGACTGACCCCGACCCCGGCGACCGCACCGGCAGGCTCGCCCGCGCGCCCGGCTTTCGCCAGCGGGCCGCCCCGGCGATAATCGGGCCCGGCCGGGGCCTCGCCCGAACCTGGGACGGCACTCGGCCTGTCCGATGATCCGGGTCAGGTCCGATTCGACGGGGGAGGTGGCATGTCGATCGTGCAGCGGATGCGGGCGGCTCTGAAGGATTCAATGAAGGCCCGGGACGCAGCCCGGACTAGCGTCCTCCGCTACTGGATCGCCCAGCTCACCCTGGCCAGCGGCGAGGAGATGCCCGACCTCGACGCCGTCAAGAAGATGCGTGGGGTCATCAAGGAGGCCAAATCCGGCCAGACCACCTGGAGCCCCGAGGAGGTCGCCCTGATCCAGGAATGGGTTCCCGCCTCGCTCGGGCGCGACCAGATCGACCAGGCGCTCGGCCCGGTCGTCGACCAGATCAAGGCCGCGCCCAAGGAGGGGATGGCGATCGGCCTGGCCATGAAGGCCCTCGGCGGCCAGCCCGTTGACAGCGACGACGTCCGGGCGGCCGTCGCCTCGATCCGGGGTTGAGGCGATCCCGGCTCCCTGGATGGAGATGACCGGGCGACGGGGTCCGGTCCGCGACGGGTGGGATCTCGGTGGAGGGCGGTCCGGGTGAAGACCAAGGACGAGATCGTCCGCGACTGGCTCCCGCGGTACACCGGGAGGCCGCTCGAAGCGTTCGGTTCGTACATCCTGCTGAGCAATTTCGGGCTCTACGTCGAGCTCTTCGCCGAGAAGTTCGGCGTCGAGGTGATGGGCCGCGACAAGCCGATGCTCTCGGCGACGGCCCAGGACATCACGATCGTCAACTTCGGGATGGGGAGCCCGATGGCGGCGACGGCCATGGATCTCCTCTCGGCCGTCGGGCCCAAGGCCGTCCTGTTCCTCGGCAAGTGCGGGGGGTTCAAGAAGACCCGGGTCGGCGACTACATTTTGCCGATCGCCGCCATCCGGGGCGAGGGGACGAGCAACGACTACCTGCCCGCCGAGATCCCCGCGCTGCCGTCGTTCCGGCTCCAGCGCGCCGTCTCGGCGACGATCGTCAAGCACCGGTGCGACTACTGGACCGGGACGATCTACACGACCAACCGCCGGGTCTGGGAGCACGACCAGACCTTCAAGGACTACCTGACCCGGGTCCGGGTCCTGGGGATCGACATGGAGACCGCCACGATCTTCGTGGTCGGCTTCGCCAACCAGATCCCCAAGGGGGCGCTCCTGCTGGTCTCGGACAACCCGATGAGCCCCGAGGGGGTGAAGACCTCGCGGAGCGACAAGGCCGTCAACCAGACGTACGTCCGGTCCCACCTGGAGGTCGGGATCGACTCGCTGGTCGAGCTCCGCGACTCCGGCGAGTCGGTCAAGCACCTCCGGTTCGAGTAGGAGCCTCCCGACGATGGCCACCAAGCCGACCCGAGAGCAGGACCTGGCCTGCGACAAGCTCGCCCAGGCGCTGCTCCTGATCGCCGAGGCCGCCCGGCTCGACGGCCGGAGCCCGATCGACCGGTCGGGCCTGGCCGAAGTCGCCCGACTGCTCGCCCGGGCCTCGTCGGCGTTCGACCGGGACGCGATCGTGGCCCGGGCCCTGGAATCCCGGGGGCGGGCGCTCGGGCTCCGGTCGGGGACGGCCGAACTCCTCACCCTGGTCGAGGGGGACGTCGAGCCCCTGGCCGCGTTCCTGCTGGCCGACGACGATTTCCGGGCCGCGGTCGCCAAGGCCGAGGCGGAGCTGGGCGAGGTCTGATCCGCCATGACCGGGCCGCTTCGCTGGCGACCGAGGGGTTCCTCCACGCCTCCGAGCCCGGGCAGGTGGCCGGCTCGCTCGGCCGGTTCTTCCGGGGCCGGTCGGGGCTGGTCGCGCTCCGGTCCGACCCGGACCGGGTCGCTCCGCCGATCCGCCGGGAACTCTCGCCGGATTCGGACGTGCCATTCCCGCACATCCACGGGCCGCTCAACCTGGACGCCGTGGTCGGGGTGGTCGACCTGGAGCCGGATCGGGACGGGGCCTTCGCCTGGCCGCCGGGTTGAGCCGGGCGGATTTTTTCGCCCCCGATCGGCGATTGGCCCGGGGCTTGCTTTACTAGGTGTTTCGTCAAGGTGAGCCGATGGCATCGACAGGTCGCCCCGTTCCGGCGTCACGTCGGCCCGCCGCCCCGATCGGGAGAGAATCCATGTTGCCCCTCTTCGCCGCCATCGAGCTGAGCCCCGGCGGAATCATCTCGTGGATCGTCGTGGGTTTGATTTCCGGCTTCCTGGCCGGCTCGGTCATGAAGGGCGGCGGCTACGGGATGATCGGCGATCTGGTCGTCGGCCTGATCGGCGCCCTCGTCGGCGGCTTCCTGGTGGGCTTCTTCGTCCAGGGGACCGAGGGCTTCTGGGGGAGCATCGTGGTCTCGTTCCTCGGGGCTTGTGTCTTCATCGCCATCTCCCGGGCCCTGAGCGGCCGGCCGGCGGTCTGACCTCCGTCCTCATCACGGATCCCTCGCGAGGCGGCGGCCCGATCACTCCGGGCCGCCGCCTCGCGCCGTTTCGTCTCACGCGGGCGGAGTCAAGGGCACCTCGTGATAGTCGAGCGCCCATTCCTTCATGTATCGGACCCGGCGGGGCTCGACCCGATAGACGATCAGCTCGGGGTTGTCGATCGTCCCCAGATAATTCCGGAGCAGCGGGTTGGCATCCCAGATCTGCTGGAGGACCGCCCGGTCGGTGACGACTCCGGCGACGCCGGAGATCCGGACCTGGTCGTGGTGCTCGTCGAGGTAGCAGAGCTCCACGTTCGGGTTGGCGGCGATCTCGGCCGTCTTGTGATAGCCGCGGAGGTTGGCGACGTAGACGACGAACCCGTCGGTCCGGACCGGCGAGACCGGACGGACCCGGGGCATCTCGCCGTCGATCGATGCCAGGTGCGGGAATCGGTCGGCCTGGACGACGGCCGAGGCCAGTTCAAAAACGCGAGCCGGGGCGACCGGCTCGGGCACGGGCTTGCTCACGGCGACACCTCCCATTTCCGATGATGAGTCGGGCTCGGACCGATATTGCCGATCTTACCGCGCGGCTCGATCCTGACGGGGAAAATGATTGCCCGGATCGGCCCGATCATCCGGGGCCGAGCAAGAGCGCTCCCCGTCCGTTCCCCTTCCACAGGGAGGGTCGTGAAGAATTCAAGAAGTATGCTAAGGCCGGCCCGAGATCGCGATCTTGTAGGGGAGCGAAGTGGAATCGGACCCCAGCCGGAGCCGCACCCATGTTTGTCAGCGAAGCCCGGAAGGCCGCCGCCCGAGCCAACGGGGCCAAGAGCCGTGGCGCCCTCTCCCCCGAGACCCGGGCGATCTCGGCCAGGAACTCCTATCAGCATGGATTGAGCGGGAATGGCGTGGTCCTCTCGCCGGTCGACTCCGCCGAGGTCGAGCGCCGCTCGAAGGCCATGCAGGTCGAGATGGCGCCGAAGACCGAGATGGGCCGCTTCCTGGTCCAGCGCCTGGCCGAGCTGACGGTTCGCGTCGAGCGCTGCTCCCGCCAGGAGCGGGCCGCCAACGAGCGCCACGTTGCCCACGCCGGCGCTGCCTCGGACGAGGCGAGGCTGGCCGAGGTCGACCACGCGATGGCCCGGATCGGCGACGAGCCGGCCACCTTCGCGCGTCGGCTCTGGTCGATGCCCGAGGGAGTCGACCGCCTGATCGCCGCCTTCCTCGAACTCCGCGACGAGCTGGAGACCGGCCGGTGGGACGACCGCCACGGCGAGCGGCTGGCGCACCTGACCGGGGCCCGGTTCCTGGACCTGCCGACCCATCGGGTCCGCGCCCTCTCCGGGGCGATCCTCGGCGACTTCCAGGACCTCCGGCCGGCCGACGGCGCCGGGCTCTCGGTCGCCGAGCGGGTCGACCGGGCCCGGAACGCGATGGTCGGGTTGATCGACGCCGAGATCGCCGACCTCCTGACCCACCGGGAGACGCTCGACTCCGAGGCGATCGAGCAGGACCGCGCCGGCGCCGCCGACCGTGCCCTGTTCGACGCCTCGAAGGAGGCGACCCTGGCCCGACGCTACGAAGCGGCGGCCGAGCGCGGGGTCTACAAGGCCCTCCGCGAGCTGCGCAAGGTGGAGGCGGAGGCCGAGTTAGCCAACGAGGAGCCGGCCGACGCCGAGTCCTTGGGTTCGTTCCGCGCCGAGGATCCCACCCCCGCGCGGGAGTCCGCCCTGCCCCCCCGGCCGGCCCCATCGCCCGCCCCGACGGCCGCCTCGGCGCGTGATTTCGACCTCGATCGGTCCGGCGAGGGGCCGCGATCGGTCGATCCGGCCCCTCGCGGGCTCGTCTGATCGGTCCTTGCGGATCCGAATCGGGCCGGAGGTCCGGGGCGATCTCGCCCCGAGGACGTTCCTCCGTCGATCGCCCGACGAGTTGACGGGCTTGTGGATCGCCGGCCGGGTCGATCTAATGGCGAGCTTCGCCGGCCGGGAGAGGGGATCCCGCCACTTCCTCGGGAAAGGTCCGAGCCATGATTCGTCCCGCGTGTCCGGTCCTGATGATCGCGGCTTGTCTGGCGACGGCTCGATCGCCAGCCGCCGAGCCCCGGCGGGCCGACGTGGTCGTCTTCGGGGCGACGGCGGGCGGCGTGGCGGCGGCGGTCGCGGCGGCTCGCGAGGGGAAGTCGGCGGTGATCGTCGAGCCGGGCCGGCACGTCGGCGGGATGGTCTCCGGCGGCCTGGGCGCCACCGACGCCGGCAACCGCGCGGCCGTCGGGGGGATCTCGCGGGAGTTCTTCCGGCGGGTCCTGGGACACTACATCGCGACCTATGGGCCGGGCTCGCCCCAGGTCAAGGACTGCTCCGACGGCTTCCACTTCGAGCCCCACGTCGCCGACCGCGTCTTCCGCGGGTTGCTCGGAGAGGCCAAGGTCGAGGTCGTCTTCGAGTCCGGGCTGGACCGGGTCGAGAAGGACGGGGCCCGGATCGCCTCGATCCGGACGACCCGGGGCGACACCTTCACCGCCCCCGTCTTCATCGACGCCAGCTATGAGGGCGACCTGATGGCCCGGGCCGGGGTGAAGTCCGCCATCGGCCGCGAAAGCCGCGAACAGTACGGCGAGTCGATCGCCGGGGTCCAGGCCCGGAGCCCCGCCCACCAGTGGCCCGTCGCCGTCCCCGCCCTCGGCCTCGACGGCAAGCCGCTGCCCGATGTCCAGCCAGGATCCACCGGCCCGACGGGCTCGGGCGACGCCAAGACCCAGGCGTACAACTTCCGGCTCTGCATGACCGACCGGGCGGACAACCAGATCCCGTTCCCGAAGCCACCGGGCTATGACCCGGCCCGATTCGAGCTGCTGGCCCGTTACCTCGGGCTCAAGCCGGGCCTCAAGCTCGGCCAGCTCATGAACCCGGTCCGGATGCCCAACGGCAAGACCGACACCAACAACAACGGCCCGTTTTCCACCGACCACATCGGCGGGAACTGGGCCTATCCCGAGGCCAACGACGCGGACCGCCGACGGATCCGCGACGACCACGTCGCCTACGTCCAGGGGTTCTGCTACTTCCTGGCCAACGACCCCCGGGTTCCCAAGGCCCTCCACGACGAGATGGCCGGCTGGGGCCTGGCCAAGGACGAGTTCCTCGACACCGACGGCTGGCCCCACCAGCTCTACGTCCGCGAGTCCCGCCGGATGATCGGGTCGTTCGTGATGACCCAGTCCGACATCATCGAGGACCGGACCAAGGGCGACTCCGTCGGCCTGGGCTCCTACACCACCGACTCGCACCACGTCCAGCGGGTCGTCCAGGGGGACGGGTCGGCCCTGAACGAGGGGGATTTTCAGGTCCGGGTCCGCCCCTACGCGATCCCCTATCGGAGCCTGGTCCCGCGCCCCTCGGAGTGCCCGAACCTGCTGGTCCCGGTCTGCATGTCGGCCTCGCATGTGGCTTATGGCACGGTCCGGATGGAGCCGGTCTACATGATCCTCGGCCACGCCTCCGGGGTCGCCGCGGCCCTGGCGGTCGACGAGAAGGTCCCCGTCCAGGCCATCCCGATCGAGCGACTCCTCGCGAAGCTGGCGGGGCAGGGGGCGGTCCTCTCGCCCGAGAACCTCCCCGGCCCGGCCGGCGCGGGGGGCCTGGGGCTCGACCCGGCCAAGCTGGCCGGGGTGGTCGTGGATGACGAGCAGGCGTCCCAGGTCGGCGACTGGCTTTCCTCGGCGGCGGTGGGTCCGTTCATCGGCCAGGGCTACCGCCACGACGGCGGGAAGGCCAACGGATCGGGCCGGATCCGGTTCACGCCGAAGCTGCCCGCCGCCGGGCGCTACGAGGTCCGGCTCTACTCGACCCCGAACCCCAACCGGGCGACCAACACGCCCGTCGCGGTCTGCTCGGTCGAAGGCGAGCGGGTCGTCCGGATCAACCAGAGAAAGCCCGTAAAAGAGGGGGCCCCGATCGTCCTAGGGGTTTTTGAGTTCAGGGCGGGCGAGGGGGGCTGGGTCGAGGTCCGGAACGATGGGGCCGACGGCCACGTGATCGCCGACGCCGTCCAGTTCGTCCCGGTCGAATGACGGTGGGCGGCGGCGGGCGGATGGCCCGGTTCTCGGCGATCCGGCACATGAGATCTTCGGCCACTCGGCCACGGTCCACGACCTGGTGACCCCTCGCGAGATCGCGGCCAAGGTCCACGCGATCCGGCAGGGCGACCGCGTGGCCTTCGACCACGACGGGGTCACCCGCGTCGGCCGGGTCAACCGGATCACCAAGCGGGCGACCGTCCTCGTCGAGGATCCCGCCGGCCGCCCCTTCACCGACGGGAGGCGTTACGTCGCCTTCTACGTCCCGCTGGAGAGACTCCGGAGGGACCCCTGATCGGATCCTCAACCGGGCCGCCAGGTCGACCGGGATCGGCCGGAAAGACTTCCGCGGCCCGATCCGTTAGGATGGGACCATTCCAGGATCCAGTCGGGGGGCGACCGACCATGTGGCCCAACCCGGCCGAGACCGAAGACCTCCTGGGGCGAGTCGCGGGGGCCGACCCGGCCGCCGAGGGGCGGCTCTGGGAGCGGCACCGCGAGCCGCTCCGCCGGATGATCGGCCTGAGACTGGACCGGGCGGTCGGCCGGCGGGTGGACGCCAGCGACGTGGTCCAGGAGGTCCTGCTCAAGGCGAGCGGCCGGCTGGCCGACTACCTGAAGGACCCCGCGCTGCCGTTCCACCTCTGGCTCCGCCAGATCGCCCGCGATCACGTGATCGACGCCCACCGCCGCCACCGGGCCGCCGCCTCCCGGAGCGTCGACCGCGAGCGCCCGGCGGCCTGCTTCGCCGACCGATCCTCGCTCGACCTGGCCGGCCAGCTCCGCGACCCGAGCCCGACCCCCGCCGACGCCGCCCTCCGGCGCGAGCTGGAGCGGCGGTTCCGCGAGGCGATCGACGGCCTCGACGAGGACGACCGCGAGATCATCCTGCTTCGCCACTTCGAGCAGCTCTCCAACGGCGAGGCCGCCCGAGCCCTCGGCCTGAGCGAGCCCGCCGCCGGGATGCGCCACCTCCGGGCGCTCCGGAGGCTCCGCGCCGTCCTCGGCGAATCCCCCTCGCTCCGGGGCCTGGCATGAATCCGGCGACCGAAGACGAGGCGGAGGAGGACCGCGACCGGCGGCTCGCCGAGGTCCTCGGAGCGCTCACCGACGAGCGGGGCCTCGGTTGCGAGCCCGACCTCGAAGCCGCCGCCCGCGGCCATCCCGACCTCGCCGACGAACTCCGCGAGCTCTGGGCCGCCGCGACCCTGGCCGAGGAGCTGGCCAGTTCCCCCTTGCCGGAGGAGACGGGATCCTGGCCCTCGGACGGCTTTGCGGATGGCCTGCCCGACTTCGGGGGGCATTCCGGCCGGTACGAGTTGCTGGAGGAGATCGGCCGGGGCGGGATGGGCGTGGTCCATCGGGCCGTGCAACCCCGGATCGGGCGGTCGGTCGCGGTCAAGCGGCTTTTGCAAGGGGCCTCGGCCCGGCCCGAGGACGTCGCCCGGTTCCGGGCCGAGGCGGAGGCGGCCGGGCGGCTGGAACACCCCAACATCGTCACGATCCACGACGTGGGGATGATCCGGGGTCAGCCCTACCTGATGATGCAGCTCGTCGAGGGAACCTCGCTGGCGAAGCGGCTGGTCGACGGCCCGCTCCCGCCCGGCGAGGCCGCCGCGCTCCTGGCCCCGGTCTGCCGGGCGATCCAGCACGCGCACGACCGGGGCGTCCTGCACCGCGACCTCAAGCCCTCCAACATCCTGATCGACGCCGGGGGACGCCCGCTGGTGGTCGACTTCGGCCTGGCCAAGCGGATCGACCTCGGGGCCGACGCCGACCTGACCGAGACCGGGGCGATCCTGGGGACGCCGAGCTACATGGCCCCCGAGCAGGCCGCCAGCCGACGGGGGGCGATCGGGCCGCCCTCGGACGTCTACGGCCTGGGGGCGATCCTCTACCAGATGCTCACCGGCCGGCCGCCGTTCCAGGCCGCCTCGCCTTATGACACGATCCGACTGGTCCTGGAGCAGGACCCGGTCCCCCCACGGGTCCTGAACCCCAAGGCCGACCCCGACCTGGAGATGGTCGCGCTGAAGTGCCTCCAGAAGGACCCCTCGCACCGCTACCCGACGGCCGGAGCCCTGGCCGAGGATCTCGACGCCTACCTCGCCGGCCGGCCCGTCTCGGCCCGGTCGACCAGCTTCCGGGCCCCGGCCGGGCGCTACCTGGCCGAGACGCCGCACGCCGCCCTGCTGGAGAACTGGGGCGAGCTCTGGATGTACCACAGCGTCGCCCTGATCGCGTTCTACGGGCTGACCTGGTTCCTCCTGGCGCGGGGCGTGAAGGTCCGATGGCCCTACTTCGCGATCTTCACGGTCGGCCTGGGGTCGTGGGCCGCGCTGTTCTGGCGGCTCCGGCGGCGGAGGGGGCCGGTCACGTTCGTCGAGCGGCAACTGGCCCACATCTGGGGGGCCGGGGTGATCGGCCTGAACCTGATCCTGGCGGCCGAGTGGCTGATGGGGATCCCGGTGATGAGCCTGGCGCCGCTGCTGGTCATCACCAACGGGATGCTCTTCCTCATCAAGGGAGGCATCCTCTCGGGCGAGTTCTACGTCCACGGGGGCCTGCTGTTCCTCACCCTGATCCCGGCGGCCCTGTATCCCTCGATCGCCCTGCCGAGCTTCGCCCTGGTCTCGGCCGGGTGCTTCTTCGTGACGGGGATGAAGTACCACCGCCGGCACCTCCGGGCGGTCCGGCGGGGGCGGTGATCGATGGCCGGGGGTCGGCCAGAGGCTCTCCGGAAACATTTTCTTGAACGGGCAATGAGTGATGAGTGATGAGTGATGGGCGATGGTTGATGGTTGATGGGAGAGAAATCCCCCGAAGATTTCCCCGGCATCGGTATCGCATGTAGCTACACTTATCAACCGTCACTTATTGGCCATCATCCATTTTCGATCCCGGATCGCCTCTCAGGTGACGACGCCCAGGGCCCGGCGGGTCTCGGCGTAGACGGCCTCGAAGGGCTGGTTGCCGTTGACCTTCCGGCAGAGGTCGGGGCACTTCTGGCGGTAGTGGTGGAGGATCGGCAGGGCGTGGTCGTCGTAGACCTGCTGGCGGAACTCGACGACTCCGGCGGTGTCGTCGGGCCGTCGTTCGAGCCGGGTTCCGTCGCGGTCGCAGGTCTCGGGGACCTTGGGGGGCCGGGCGATCAGGTGGTAGGTCGTGCCGCACTTGGGGCAGACCCGACGGCCGGTCATCCGGGCGACGGCCTCCTCGCGGTTGACGTCGATCTCCAGGTAGCCGTCGATCCGGAAGTCGAGCCGCTGCTCGAACTGCTCCAGGAGCGGGACCTGGCCCATCGTCCGGGGGAAGCCGTCGAAGAGGAGCCGGTCGGTCCCAGGGGACTTCAGGTTGATCTCCAGGAGCTCGAAGATCAGGGAGTCGGGGACAAGGTCCCCCTTGGCCAGGTGGGTCTCGACCCGGCGGCCGAGGAAGTCGTCCCGCCGGATCGCCGCCCGGAGCATCTCGCCGGTCCGGATCATCTTGTAGCCGAACTCGGCCGCCAGCCGCTCGGCCAGGCTGCTCTTGCCGCTCCCGGGCCGGCCGAAGATCACGACGTGGTCGGGGGGGACGGATGGCGACAAGGCTCGACTCCTCGGATGCAGGGAGGGGCCCGGATGCCCCGGCGGTCGACTCCGACCCACCATTATCCCCCATGAAGCCCCGGCGTGCCAACCCGGTTGGCAGCCATCTTGGCAAGGCCCGGCCGTCTCCGTATTGTGTAGGAGACACTCGGGCCCCGCGCGACCCGGGCCTCGCCCGACCCCCCCCTGGCGGAACCCGCCCCATGTTCCTCGGACCGGTCCTGCATGCCGAGCTGCTCACGACCGCGCGGCGGGCCCGCTACTACGTGGTCCGGACGGTCTACGGGCTGATCGTCCTGTTCCAGGTCTACCTGTCGTACCAGGCCAACGCCTGGCGATTCCGGCGGGGCGGGGGGCCGATGCAGATCAACCAGATGGCCGACTTCGGCCTCCAGATCTTCACCGCCTTCGCCATCCTCCAGGCCGTGGTGGTCCTGATGCTCACCCCGGCCCTGGTGGGCGGGACGATCGCCGAGGAGCGGCAGCGGAAGACGCTGCACTACCTGCTGACCAGCCGGCTGGGCAGCGCCGAGATCGTCCTGGGCAAGCTGGCCGCGAGGCTCTTGCACGTCGGCGTCCTGGTGGCGCTGGGGCTCCCGGTGGTCAGCCTGATCGGCCTGTTCGGCGGGGTCGATTACCACCTGCTTTTGCTGAGCTACGCCGGGACCATGACCACGGTCTACTTCCTGGCCGGCCTCTCGATCCTGGTCTCGGTCCACTCCCGGCGGCCGCGCGAGGCGATCTCGGTCCTCTACGTCTACGAGCTGGTCTGGCTGATCGTGCCGACGATCCTGATCGTCGGGATGCCGCGCTGGCCGGAGCCCTGGCCGACGATCCATGGTTGGGTCCAGCCCTGGCTCCAGTACGTGGCGATCACCAGCCCGCTCTACTTCACCATGCCCGCGGGCTTCACCGGCGCCGGTGGCTATCCGGTGACGGCGGCCTGGGCGATGGGCTTGCAGGTCCTCTGCGGGACGGCCTTCGTCGCCCTCGCGGCGGCCCGGCTCCGGCCGGCGGCCCGGGACGATGGGGAGAGGCGCGGGCTCTCCGGAAAGCTCGCCGGGTTCTCCAAGAAGCAGCGCTGGCTCGGCCGGCCCGAGTGCGGCGACGACGCCATGATGTGGAAGGAGCGATACGTCGCCCGGACCAGCGGCGTGACCAAATCGGTCATGGCGATCCTGGCGGTGGCGCTGCTGGGGCTGCTCGGCTACGCGATGAAGGACCTGCTTCTGCCGGCCATCGACGAGTCCTGGGGACAGGGCTACTGGAATTTCGGCCCGGCCCGGCGGGACTTCAACGCCTTCCTCCGGGGGGTGAGCACCGGGATCTTCGTGCTCTGGTCGCTGGCCGTGGCCGCGTCCTCGGCCAGCGGGCTGACCTCGGAGCGTGAGGAGGACACCTGGATCAGCCTGATCGCCACGCCGCTCTCGGGTGATGAGATCCTCCGGGCCAAGATGGTCGGGCCGGCCTGGGCGCTCCGGCCGCTGGCCTACCTGATGTTCGGGCTCTGGGCGATCGGCCTGGCCGTCGGCGCGGTCCACCCGCTCGGCGTGGTCGCCTGCCTGATCGAGCTGGTCGTCTTCACCTGGTTCCTGACCGCGATGGGAATGGCCTTCTCGCTCCGGTCCAGGAACAGCACCCGGGCGCTGGCCGCGACCATGGCGACGCTGGTCTTCCTCAACGGCGGCTACCTGTTCTGCTGCATCCCACTGGAGCCGAACACCTCGATGATCGGCGCGGGCTCGACGCCGTTCCTCTTCGCGGTCTCGCTGGTGAGCGAGGAGAACTTGCGGACGATCACGATGTATCGCCAGGGGGAGATGGCCGTCGCCTGCGTCCTGGGGGTCCTCTTCTACGGGGTCGCCGCGATGGGCCTGACCGCGTGGGTCTTCCAGTCGTTCGAGGCCGCCGTCGACCGCCCCGACCGGCTCCGCCGCGGGCTGACCCTCGGGCAGCAGCAGGCGATGCTCCGGGGGCGGACCCAGGAGATCCGCTTTGAGGACGACCCGAGTTGACCGGCCCGCCTCACCGCGAGTGGTCCAGCCGGACCACCCGCCGCCCCCCGGCCGTCGAGACCGGCGTCACCTCGATCGACGCCCCGCCGGCCTCGACCACCGGCCAGCCCGGGAGGGCTTCGAGGAACCGCTCGATGGGCTGGATCGCCAGGTTGATCTTCGGGGTCTGGTAGTGCATTGGGATCACCAGCCGGGGGCCGATGGCGTCGAGCAGCGGGAGGATCAGGGGAAAGTCGATCGTCGGCGGGCCGCCGGCGGGGATCAGGACGACGTCCGCCCCCCGGATTGGCGCCAGCTCCGCCTCGTCGAGCGCGTGGCCCAGGTCGCCCAGGAACGCGACGTGGAGCCCCTCGGCCCGGAAGTGGACGATCGCCACCTCGTCGCCGATGAGCCGCTCGGGCGTCTCGAAGACCCGGATCGCCTCGAACCGGATCCCGGCGGCCTCGGCGCCCCGCTCGGGCAACTCCAGGGCCCGGACGACCTCGAAGGGGGGTCGGATCTGGCCGAGGTGGCTGTGGTAGCGGTCGTTCTCGTGGCTGACGACCACCACGTCGGCCGGCTCGTCGATCGGGGCGTAGCCCCCCGAGTCCGGCGACCGGTACGGGTCGAGGATGATCCGGACCCCGCCCGACTCGACCAGGAATGCCGCGTGCCCGAACCAGTGAATCCGCATCAGAGCCTCCCGAGGGGTCGGCGGTCGCTGTGGTCCCGCGACCAGTAGATAATCGCCCGGGCTCGAAGGAAAGGCCCGACCGCCCGGGCCGGTCCACCCCATCGCCGCCGAGGTGGCCTGGACGGATCGGGCGGTTTGCCTGATATCGGCGGTCTTGCAAAGAAAAGGGTTGCATCTCATAAGCATCCGCCAATCAGGCACGGTGGAACTACGCAAGCTCACCATTCGAGAGCCTTGCAGAGCCACCCAACGGACCGGGCGGACCCGACGAAGTTTCCTCCCGAACACGATCGCGATCTCGGGGTCGCCCTGAGCATGCGATGAGCTGGGAGTCGCGTCCTCGCGCCACCGGTCGCTTGCGAGGGGCTCCGTCGAGAGGGACAATCGACCCACCCATCTCCCGCTCGGACCGTTCCCGGAGGGCACGTTCATGGCATCGGTATCGAAGGACACCCGGCGCGAGTTCCTCCGCCGGGGCGGGGCGACCGTGGCGGCCGGCGGCCTCGGCTTCGCGTTCCCGATGATCGTCGACCGTCGGGTCCTGGGCGGGGCGGACTCGCCCCCTCCGAGCGAGCGGATCCGGGTCGGCTTCATCGGGGTCGGCAACCAGGGGAAGTCCAACCTCAAGGCGATCGGGAAGCAGAAGGGGGCCGAGGTCGTCGCCGTCTCCGAGGTCGACAAGGCCCGGCTGGGCGAGGCCAAGGCCCTCGCCGAGGCGACCGGCCGCCCCTGCGCATCCCACGGCGACTATCGCCGGCTGCTCGACGACAAGGGCGTCGACGCCGTCGTGATCACCACGCCCGACCACTGGCACGCCCTGACCACCATCGACGCCTGCGCCGCCGGCAAGGACGTCTACTGCGAGAAACCGCTGGGTCTGACGATCGCCGAAGGCAAGGCGATGGTCGAGGCCGCCCGGAAGGCCAGGCGGATCGTCCAGACCGGGAGTCAGCAGCGCTCCGACGACCGGTTCCGCCTAGCCTGCGAGCTGGTCCGCTCGGGCCGGCTGGGCAAGATCCACTCGGTCCGGACCAGCCTACCCAAGGTCAATTTCGCCGGCCCGCCCGTGCCCGACACCGCACCCCCGCCCGAACTGGACTACCTGAGCTGGCTCGGCCCCGCGCCCGACCGGCCGTACAACCTCAAGCACGTCCACTACAACTTCCGGTTCTTTTGGGATTACTCGGGCGGCCAGATGACCAACTTCGGCGCCCACCACCTCGACATCGCCCAGTGGGGCCTCGGCCGCGACGAGAGCGGGCCGGTCTCGATCGAGGGGACCGCCCAGTTTCAAAAGGACGGCTGGTACGAGGTCCCCGAGCGGAGCGAGATCGTCTACACCTACGACGACGGGATCAAGGTCTACTGCGACCAGGGGACCGGCAAGCCCGGGCCGAACGTGCGGTTCGAGGGAGAAAAGGGGTCGATCGCGGTGTCGCGCGGCAAGATCGAATCGAACCCGCCCGAGATCCTCCAGGAGCCGCTCGGGGCGGGCGACGTCCATCTCACCCTCAGCAAGGACCACCACGAGAACTGGCTCAACTGCATCAAGAGCCGCGAGCTGCCGATCTGCGACGTGGCGATCGGCCACCGGTCGGCCACGGTCTGCCACCTCGGTAACATCGCCGTCCGGCTCGGCCGGAAGCTGACCTGGAACCCAATCACCGAGGTGATCGTCGGCGACCCCGAGGCCGCCCGGATGCTCGCCCGCCCCTACCGGGCCCCCTGGCATCTCCCCGAGGCGACCGCCCGGGCCGGCTCGCCCACGCGGGCCTGACCCTGGTGAGTCCAAGCCAAGGGAATTGAACCGCCAAGGTCGCCGAGGAAAGAGAGAGGAAAAGAGAAATCTTGCCTTTCTCTCTTCCTGTTCTCTTTCTGCCCTTGGCGTCTGGGCGGTTCAGACCTCCCGGTGACCCGGCGAGGCCCGGTCATTTGCCGGGCATGTTGATCCAGTCGCGGCTGTTGTAGTCGTTCAGGGTCAGGGCGACGAGGATCGCGAACCAGACGACCGTCGCGGCGCCGACCAGCCAGGTCAGGTGGTCGCTGTCGCGGAAGTGCATGAAGAACAGGAGGACCAGGGCCGCCTTGATGACGGCGATCCCCATGGCGACCGCGAGGTTGAACCCCTCCAGGTTGATCTCCGCAGCGACCACGGTGAGCACCAGCAACACCATCAGCGCCACGAAGATCTGGATATATTGGGCCCTGTGCGAGTGGTGCCCGGCGGCGACTTCGGGGGTATGTGTCTTCATTTGTGGTTGAGGTCGATCAGGTAGAGGAGCGGGAAGAGGAAGACCCAGACGATGTCGACGAAGTGCCAGTAGAGCCCGAGCGACTCGACCGTCGTCCCGTCGGCGAACTTGTTCCGGTGGATCAGGTAGGCGAGGATCCCGATGGCCACGATCCCGATCACCATGTGGAGGGCGTGGAGCCCGGTCATGGCGAAGTAGAGGACGAAGAACAGCTCGACCTTGCGGACCTCGTCCGACCCCAGCTTCTCGATCAGCTTCTCGGGGTGGAAGTCGAGGCCCGGGATCAGCCGCTCGTGGTAGTCGGTGATGTACTCGAACGCCTTGACCCCGAGGAAGATCGACCCCAGGGCCATGGTGATGATGAGGTTCCGGATCAGGGGCCGGAGGTTCCCGAGCTTGGCGTGGTCGACGGCCAGGGCCATCGACAGGCTGGAGCAGAGCAGGACGCCGGTGTTGAGGAAACCGGCGTACATGATCAGCTCGTTGGACCCCTCGGCGAAGGGGGCGTGATACTTCCACCGGAAGAGGATGTAGGCCAGGAACATCCCGCCGAAGAACATGACCTCGGTGGCCAGGAAGGTCCACATCCCCAGCTTGGTGGAGTCGTCCTGCTGCCGGCGGTCGTCGAAGTGCGACAGCAGGACGGGCTCGGCGTGCGCCACGGCGTTAGACACTCGGACCCTCCTGGATCTCGTATTCGTAGGGCTCTTCGGTGACGATCGGCGTCTCGTCGAAGTTGTGGGTCGTCGGCGGCGAGGGGATGGTCCACTCCAGCCCGGTGGCCCCCCAGGGATTCGGGCCGGCGATCGGCCCGTACCTCAGCGAGAGGAGCAGGTAGACCAGCGGCAGGATGTAGCCGACGGCGAGGATCGAGGCCCCAGCCGAGGAGAGGACGTTGAGGACCTGGAACTCGTCGGGGTACTCGTGGTAGCGCCGGGGCATCCCCAGGTAGCCCAGGACGAACTGCGGGAAAAACGTCAGGTTGAAGCCGACGAAGACCAGCAGGGCCGAGAGCTTGCCCCAGATCTCGGGGTACATCCGCCCGGTGATCTTGGGCCACCAGAAGTGGATCCCGCCGAGGTAGGCCATGACCGTCCCGCCCACCATGATGTAGTGGAAGTGGGCCACGACGAAGTAAGTGTCGTGGACATGGACGTCGATGGCCAGCGTGGCGAGCATCAGCCCGGTCACGCCGCCGACGACGAACAGGCCGAGGTAGCCCAGGGCGTAGAGCATCGGCGTGTCGAGCGTGATCGAGCCCTTGTACAGGGTGGTCGTCCAGTTGAAGACCTTGATCGCCGTGGGGACGCCGATCAGGAAGCTGATGATCGAGAAGACGATCCCCGCGTACATCGACTGGCCACTCACGAACATGTGGTGGCCCCAGACGAGGAAGCTCAGCAGCGTGATCGCGATCAGGGCCATCGCCATGAACCGATAGCCGAAGATCTTCCGCCGCGAGAAGCACGGGATCAGCTCGCTGATCACCCCGAAGCCGGGGATGATCATGATGTAGACCGCCGGGTGCGAGTAGAACCAGAACAGGTGCTGGAAGAGGATCGGGTCGCCGCCCAGGGCTGGGTCGAAGATCCCCACCTTCATCACCCGCTCCAGGCCGAGCAGGACGATCGTGATCGCCAGGACCGGCGTGCCGAGCACCATGACGATGCTGGTGGCGTACTCGGCCCAGACGAACAGCGGCATCCGAAACCAGGTCATCCCCGGCGCCCGCATCTTGTGCACCGTCACGATGAAATTCAGGCCGGTCAGGATCGACGAGAACCCCACGATGAACACGCCCAGCGCCGCCAGGATGACGTTGCTGTTGGAGTACATCGAGCTGTACGGCGTGTAGAACGTCCAGCCCGTGTCGACCCCCCCCCAAAGGATCGCGGCGATGGTGAACAGGCCGCCGGTGATGTAGATGTACCAGCTCAGCAGGTTGATCCGGGGGAACGCCAGGTCGCGGGCCCCGATCATGATCGGCAGCAGGAAGTTCCCCAGGACCGCCGGGATCGAGGGGATCATGAAGAAGAACACCATCACGATCCCGTGCAGCGTGAACATCCGATTATACAGGTCCGAACGCATCACGTCGCCCGAGGGCGTGGTCAGCTCCAGCCGCATCAGCGTGGCCGCGGCCCCGCCGATGAAGAAGAAGAAGGTGATCGAGATCATGTAGAGGATCCCGATCCGCTTGTGGTCGGTCGTCAGGAGCCACGACGCGACCGAGGTCCCGTTGGTCAGGTAATTCCGCGCCGGGTAGGTCGTCGCGACCTCGTCCCGGACGAGGGGCTCTTGCGGGACGCTCATCTCGTGCCCTCCTTCCGCCCGATCGATTTGAGGTATTCCAGGATCTGGAGCAGCTCCTCCTCCTTGAGGATCTCCTTGTAGGAGGGCATCACGGGGACGTAGCCGGCCACGACCTGCGACTTGGGCAGCAGGATGGAATCTCGCATGTACTTATCATCGGCCTCGACGAATTCGACGTCCTTGCCGTTGGCGGCCATGATCGGGACCTGGCCGCCGTAGACGCCATCGAGCTTGGGGGCGTTGAACTTCGAGTTGGCGCCGTGGCAGCCGGTGCAGTGGTACTTCTCGAAGAGCCGCGAGCCCGAGGAAGCCATCGAGGGGCCGGCGTCGCTGGCCTTGCCACCGCTGCCGTCGGGAGCCCCCCGGAGCCACTTCTCGTAGGCGGCGGGCTCCATCACCACGGCCCAGCCGCCCATCCGCGAGTGGTTGGTCCCGCAGTACTCGGCGCAGAACAAGTGGTAGCGGCCGACCTTGGAGGGCTCGAACCACTCCGAGGTCTGCCGGCCGGGCAGGACATCCTGCTTCATCCGGAACGCCGGGATGAAGAAGCTGTGGATCACGTCCTGCGAGGTCATGATCAACTGCACGGGCTTGCCCAGCGGGACGTGGATCTCGTTGATCTCGCTCCGCCCCTGGGGGTGCTGGACCTTCCACATCCACTGCTTGGCGATCACGTAGATCCGGGTGGCGTCGCGGGGCGGGTTGAACATCTCAAAGAAGACCTGCGTCCCGATCGCGAAGATGAACAGCACGATCACCAGCGGGACGCCGATCCAGGCCGCCTCCAGCTTCAGGTTGGTGCTGAAGGCGTGCGAGCGGTCGGCCGCCGACCCCTTGCGATAGCGGATCGACAGGAAAACCACGAGGAAGCCGATCAGGGCCGTGAAGAAGGCCGAGATCGCCAGGACCACGAAGAAGACGAGGTCGACCCGCCCCGCGAGGGTGGATCCGCGCTCCGGGAAGAGAGGAAAGTCCCACATGGTTAAAGGGTCGCCGATCCTGGAGGGAGTTCGGGGGTCGCGGCCCTGGTCGCCCGGGCCATCCGTCGATCGCGCCGAATCATCACGAAGAGAAACGAACCGAGGGCCAGGGCGGTGGCAACCCCGAAGACGCGAATCGTATTCATGATCGCGAAGGTGTACTTGCCGGTCGTCGGGTCGTAGTCGTAGCAGTACAGCACCAGCCTCTGGAGCGGCGAGCCAATCTTGCTCTGCGACGCCTGCTCGATCGCGTACTTCAGCTCGCGGGCCGGGAACTCCACGCCGTAGAAGTAGCGCGAGATCCGCCCGGCGGGCGTCAGGAGGACAAAGCCGGCGGCGTGGGCGTACTTGCCGGTCCTCGGGCTGTACTCGTATTTGAATCCGATGGCCCGGGCGAGCTGTTGAATCGACTCCTGGGAGCCGACCAGGGCGTGCCAGCCCGACTCGGACCCGGGGCGGTTGTATCGCTTCAGGTAGACCCGCTTCTGCGCTCCGGCCTCCTCGGGGGACTCCTTGGGGTCGATGCTCACCCGGAGGACGTCGAACTCCTTGCCGATGGAGGCATCGAGCGGCTTGAGGCTCCGGCTCAGCTCGCCGAGGACCTGCGAGCAGAGCAGCGGACAGTCCTTATAACCCATGACGAGGATCACCGGCCGGCGGCCGAAGTAGTCGGCCAGGCGGACGGCCCTGCCGTCCTCGTCGACGAACGGGAGGGTCAGGGGGATCTGCGCATTGAGGTTCTGGTCGAAGGCGACATCCTTGAGGACGCCGCCGGGCTGCGCCAGGGCCCGGGGGCTCGCCGCGGCCAGGGCCGAGGCGACCGCCAGGATCAGCAAGCCCGCCCGGGCCGCCGGGCCCGAGCGGCGGCGGGGCCGGTCGGCTCGGGGTGCGCGGGGGTCGGTGCGGGGCCGGACGGGATTCATGGTCGTTCCTTGCTCAATGCTCAATTGGTCGTCTTGTAGGCCCGGGCCTTCTCGGAATACTGGTATTCCGGGTCGAGCGGACCCTTCGGGGCCGAGTCGCGATGCGGCAGCCCCTTCTTGGCCACGATGGCGATGGCCCGGTCGATCGACACGAGAACCTTACCAGTCCGCTTGTCTCGGATCGGCCGCTTGAGGTCGAGGATCTCGTCCTCATCGCGATACATCTTGACCATGTCGGCCGTGGTGTCGCGCTGGAGGGGGGGCGGGCGGTTGATCGCCCCGTTGTCGCGGAGGTAGTCCATCGACGGGGCGGCCGACGCGGTGTCCTGCTTGACGTAGCCGGTCATGATCGCGCTCATGACCGCCTGGAGGACGCCCCCGAAGATGACCAGGCCGATCAGGAAGAACAGGACCGGGCGGATCGCGACGTCGCGGAGTTCGTGGCCGCGGGCGTCGCTCTCGGGGTCGCGGGGCGGGGGTGCGTATTCCATCTCAGTGGCCTCCCGCTTGCTTGAGGGCGGGCAGAAGTTCGGGGTCGTGGGCGACCATCAGCGGCCGGCCCTTGAGGAACCAGGTGAACGCGGCCAGCCAGATCCCGCCGATCCCGATCGGCGCCACCACGTCGAGCCAGCTCGGGCGGAGCGGGGTGATCTGCTCGCCGAACGACGGGACGATCAGCCAGTAAGCGTCAACCAGGTGCGCCAGCAGGACCATCGCGGCGATCTTCCAGAGCGAGGAAACGCTCCGCTTCAGCGGCCGGGCCAGCAGGATCAGGAACGGCACGGTGAAGTGGAACAACATCAGGAATCGGCCGATGTTCTGGTATCCGCCGTGGAGCCGGCGGACGTACCAGGGAATCTCCTCGGCCAGGTTCCCGGCCCAGATAATCAGGAACTGCGAGAAGGAAATGTAGGCCCAGAGCATGATGAAGGCCAGGAGGAGGTTACCCAGGTCGTTGAAAGTCTCGGGCTTGTCGAGCCCCTCGACCTCGCCCCGACCCGAGATGATCGCCGCCACGCAGATCATGAACGCCATGGCCGAGACGGCCTGGCCGATCATGATCAGGACGCCGTAGATCGACGAGTACCACTCCGGCTGGAGCGACATCCCCCAGTCGATGAAGGCGAACGAGACGGTCAGGAAGTAGAGCACCAGGCCCGGGGCGCTGAGACTCTGCAAGCCGTAGGCCAGGCTCGTCGAGCCGGTCTCGTCCTGCCGGCGCGAGCCGATCACCAGGACCATCGTCAGGACGATCCAGATCGCGAAGTAGATCGCCACCCGGACCGTGAAGTGGACCGGGTCGAGCCACCAGCGCTTGAAGTCGAACCCCCGGGCGGTCGCCGCCTGGAGCGGGTCGCGGCGGATCCCCGACGATCCCACCGAGGCCCCCCGGCCGGAGACCCGGACCGGGCTCCCGGTGCCGGTTTGCAGGTCGGTCGACTTGAGCCGGCTGTCGACCGACGGGTGGCCTCCCTCGGGGTTCTCGGCCTCGGCCTTGTGATTCACCCAGGGATAAATTCGGTCGAGGTCCACCAGGACCGGGGCGAACAGGACGAGCATCACCGGGATGGTCATCGCCCCGGCCTCCAGGGGTCGGCGGATCAGGAAGCCCCAGGCCCCGCCGAGCTGGCGGTGGAGCATCAGGAGCGCCAGCGACCCCAGCGAGATCCCCACCCAGAACACGAACGCGAACAGGTAGGCGCGGTCGAAGTGCTCCCGGTCGGTCCAGGCGCCGAAGGCCAGCAGCGCGGCCCCGGCGAGGCCGACCACCAGGGCCCGGACCCGGATCCTCTCGACCAGGGGGAGCAGGGTTCCATTCGGATTCATTTCTTGACCTCGGCCAGTCTCTTGCTGTCGACGGGGTTCGGTGGACCGGGGATCTCGGCCTCGGCCAGGGCGCCCCGCTCGCCCGGGGACAGATCCTCGGGGCTGGCGTCCTGGCTGTACTGGAGGGCCCGGATGTAGGCGGCGATGGCCCAGCGGTGCCGGACCGGGACCCGCGCGGCGTAGGAGTACATCGCCCCGTAGCCGTGGGTGATCACGTCGTAGAAGTGACCCACCGGGATCTTCTTGAGGTACTCGGTGTGGAACGTCGGCGGCGGCGAGAAGCCGCGGCGGACGACCATCCCCCGGCCATCGCCGAGCCGGCCGTGGCAGGGCGAGCAGTAGATCAAGTACCGCTCCCGGCCCAGCTCGATCAGGTCGCGGTCGACGGCCATCGGGAAGACGTCGACGTCCTTCCCTTCGGCGGTCTTGCCCTGGTAGTACGCGACATCGGCCCGGAGCTCGCCCCGGGCGACGGTCCCGGGGACGGTCGGCCGCGACGAGGTCCCGTCGCCGAAGAACGTCGAGGGCTCGTACGGCTCGTACTTGGGCTGGTCGTACATATCCTTGCGGCAGCCGGACCCGAGGGCCAGGCAGAGGGCCGCCAGCAGCCAGCCCGCGCCACGGCGGCGGGTCGCCGGGCGGGGGGCGTCGGTCGTGGTGTCATTCCCGATCCGCATCCGGAACCTTTCAGAACGGGACTTCGGAGATGGAGGTCGGCTCCAGGCTTTCCAGGAACCGCGAGGTTTGGTCGAGGTCGAACTGGGGGTCGCCCGCCTCGATGCAGAGGAAGAACCGGTCCTGCGACGCCTGGGCGAACTCAGGGACGTTGAAGACCGGGTTGTACGGCCGGGGGAGACCGTTGAGCGCCAGCATCCCGAAGACCGCCGTGGCCGCCGCGAAGAGGACGGTCAACTCGAAGGTGACCGGGATGAACGAGGGCCAGGTCCCCAGGTCGGCCGGCTTGCCCGCGATGTTCAGCTTATAGTGGATGTTCATCGCGAAGTACTGCATGCCGAAGCCGTTGAGGGCCCCGAACAGGCCGCCGCCGAAGATCAGCCAGGGCAGGGCCGTCGTGGCGCCGATGGCCTCGTCGACCCCGTGGACCGGGAACGGCGAGTAGGCGTCGACCTTCTTGTACCCGGCCTCCGAGGTCTTCCGGGCCGCGGCCAGGAGATCTTCGGGGCGGAGGAACTCGGCGATCAGGCCGTAGACCCCGACCTCGACCTCCTCGTGCGGGTGCGCGTGCGTGCTCATGCCTTGTACCCTCCCATCGGCACGGCCTGGGTCGGCGACCCGTGGTGGTGGCCCGATGCGTCATTGGTCTGGTGCACCAGCTCCTTCATCTCCGACGTCGCGATCGCCGGGAGGAACCGGACGAACAGGAGGATCAGGGTGAGGAACAGGCCGATCGTCCCGGTGTACGTCGCCCAGTCCCAGACCGTCGGGTAGTACATCCCCCAGGCCCCGGGGACGAAGTCGCGGTGCAGGCTCATCACCACGATGACGAACCGCTCCAGCCACATCCCGACGTTCACCACCATCGCCACGATCCAGAGCCAGATCAGATTCAGCCGGAGCGGCCGGATCCAGAGCGTCTGCGGGATCAGGATGTTGCAGACCAGCAGCGCCATGTAGAACGGCGCGTAGGGCCCGAACAGCCGGTTGGTCATCATGTAACCTTCGTACTTGTTCCCCCCGTAGTACGCCATGAAGGTCTCGATGAAGTACCCGTAGCCGACCAGAAGCCCCGTCGCCAGCATGATCTTGGCCATGTTGTCGATGTGCCGCATCGTGATCAGATCCTGGAAGCCGTAAAACCTCCGGAGCGGGATCATCAGCGTCAACACCATCGCGAACCCGGCGTAGATGGCTCCGGCCACGAAGTAGGGCGGGAAGATCGTCGAGTGCCACCCCGGGATGATCCCGATGGTGAAGTCGAAGCTCACGATCGTGTGGACCGAGACCACCAGCGGCGTCGAGAGCCCGGCCAGGATCAGGTAGGCCGACTGGTAGCGCTTCCAGTGCCGGGCCGACCCGGTCCAGCCCATCGCCCCGGCGGCATAAGCCATCCGGGCGAGCTTGTTCTGGGACCGGTCGCGGAGGGTCGCCAGGTCGGGGATCAGGCCGACGTACCAGAACAGCGCCGAAACCGCCCCGTAGGTCGACACCGCGAACACGTCCCAGACCAGCGGGCTCCGGAACTGCGGCCAGAGCGCCATCGTGTTGGGGTACGGGCCCATCCAGTAGAAGCACCAGGGCCGGCCCATGTGGAGCAGCGGGAACATCCCGGCGCAGGCCACGGCGAACAGGGTCATCGCCTCGGCGAACCGGTTGATCGAGGTCCGCCACTGCTGCTTGAGCAGCAGGAGGATCGCCGAGATCAGCGTCCCGGCGTGGCCGATCCCGATCCACCAGACGAAATTGATGATCGCGAAGCCCCACATCACGGGGCGGTTGATCCCCCAGATCCCCACCCCCCGGAACAGGAGGTAGGCCACCGCGATGAACAGGACGTTGACGAGCGAGAAGCCGATCGCCGCGCCGACCAGCCAGCCCTTCTGGTAGGGCCGGGCCAGGACGGCGTCGGAGATGGTGGCGTTGACCGAGCCGATCGTCTGCCCCGGCCCCAGGACCGGGAATTCGCGCGACTCGACGGGCACCTGGTTCATGTCCTTCGGCGGCATCGCGTCAAGCCTCGACGAGTTCAGGGTTGGGGTTGCGCACCTTGCCGAGGTACGTCGTCCGAGGCCGCGTGTTCAGTTCCTCGAGCATCTTGTAATTGCGCTGCTCTTCGCGGATCTTGGCGATCTTGCTCGACTTGTCGTTGAGGTCACCGAAGTGGATCGCCTGCGCCGGGCAGGCGGCCTGGCAGGCGGTCACCACCTCGCCGTCCTGGATCCGCCGCCCCTGCTCCTTGGCGTTGATCCGGGCCCCGCTGATCCGCTGGACGCAGTAAGTGCACTTCTCCATCACGCCGCGCGACCGGACGGTCACGTCGGGGTTGTTCAGGAGCTTCAAGCTCGGCGTGACGAGGTCGGAATACTCCAGGAAGTTGAAGTGCCGGACCTTGTACGGGCAGTTGTTCCCGCAATACCGGGTTCCCACGCAGCGGTTGTAGATCATCACGTTGAGACCCTCGGCGTCGTGGACCGTCGCCGCCACCGGGCAGACCAACTCGCACGGCGCGTTCTCGCAGTGCATGCAGGTCCGGGGCTGGAAGAAGGCGTCGGGCGACTCGGTCGGGCCGTGGAAATACGTGTCGATGTCGATCCACTGCATGACCCGGCCGACCGCGACCTGTTCCTTGCCGACGACCGCGATGTTGTTCTCGGCCTGGCACGAGATCACGCAAGCGTTGCAGCCGGTGCAGGAGTTGAGGTCGATCGCCATCCCCCACTTGTAGCTGTCGTACTCGTAGGCGGGGATCAGCGACTCCTCGGAGTGCTCCACCTTCTTGCCGTCGACGAGGTCGACGAAGTCGGGGTGCTGGAGGAAGTCGGCCAGCGTGGTCTCGCGGACGAGGTCGCGCCCCTCGATGTTCCGCCAGGGCTGGGTGCTGGACAGCTTGTAGGTCGCCGAGCCCAGCGCGACCGATGCCCCCGGCCCGCCCGAGGGGGCGTCCGAGGTCCGGAGGAGGTTGGCGTTGAACCCTGGCCCGGTCCCGATCCGCCCGGCCCGGGTCCGGCCGTAGCCCAGGTGGACCACCACCGTCCCCTCGGCCTGGCCGGGGACGACCCAGATCGGCAGCGAGAGGGACCGGCCCTGGTACTTGATCTCGGCGACCCGACCGTTGCTCGCGACGATCTGCTCGTCGGTCGCGTCGGAGAGGTTCAGCAGCTTCGCGGCCGTGGCCCGGCCGACCAGGGCGGCGTTGTCCCAGGTCAGCTTGGTCAGCGGCTTGGGAAGCTCCTGGAGCCAGCCGTTGTTGGCGTACCGGCCGTCCCAGATGGTCGGGTCGGGGCGGAAGACCAGCTCGTACTCGCCCGATTCGACGGCCGGCCTGGCCCCGAAGGAGGCGACGGGTTTGGCCGTCACCGACTTCGCCGCGGCGGCCGGCCCCTCGAACTTGCCGTTGTGCAGGGCTGCCCGCCAGGTCACCTCGAAGTCGGCCCCGGCCTTGCTCTGGCTCCGCCAGTGGTCGCGGACCACGGCCAGGGCCGGGCGGTCGAAGTGGCCCATCATCACGGCCAGGATCTCGTGCGCGGTCTTACCGTCGTAGAGCGGGGAGATCATCGGCTGGACGATCGACGCGGTCCCGTCGAAGGCTCGGGCGTCGCCCCAGGACTCCAGGAAGTGGGCTGCCGGGACGTGCCAGGAGCAATGCTCCGAGGTCTCGTCGTCGTGGAGGCCCAGCCGGATCGTGTTGGGGACCTTCTTGAGGGCCCGGGCGAATTTGGTGAGCCGGTCCGGCCCGTTCTTCCGCCGATCCTCGGGGTCTTGCTCGGACCCGACGTCCGCCGGGGCGGCGTAGGCGGGGTTACCCCCCAGGATCACCAGGGTGTCGACCTTGCCGGCGTCGATGTCCCGGGCCAGCTCGCGGAGCGAGGCCAGGTGCTCGACCGGGTCGGCCTCGATCGGCTCGATGAAGCTGACCGTCCCCTCGGGCCCGGAGGCCCCGAGGATCCCGTTGATCGCGTGGCCGAGGGCGTGGACGTAGGGCGGCTGGCCCTCGCCGACCAGGACCAGCGCCTTCCCCTTGTGGGCCTTGAGGTCCTTCCCCACGGCGGCGGCGAACTTGATTTGCGGCTCGGTCAGGCCGGTCGGGGCGGCCACGCCCTCCACGCCCGCCTCCTGGGCGACGGCCAGCGCCAGCTCGACGACCCGGCTCGGGCGGATCGGGAGCCGGTGATCGGCCGAGGCCCCGGTGTTGGTGAACGCCGCCTCGGCGACGTAGAGCCGGTTCATCCCCCCCTGCTCGGGCTTCCGCTTGGCCGCGAAGGCCCGCTCGTCGGCCGTCCGGCCGGGCGAGCCGCAGGCCAGGAAGTCGGCGTCGAGCGCCAGGATCACCTCGGCCCGGTCGAAGTGGTAGACCGGATCGACGAATTCGCCGAAGGCCAGCTTCGAGCCGGCGCGGGCGTGGTCGTTGTTGACGGCCTCGAAGCGGTGCCACTTCGCCTCGGGGAACTCGGCCAGGACGCCCTGGATCTGGGCGGCCAGGCTGGGCGAGCCGACGGCCTCGGTCAGGATCCGGAGTCCGGCGCCCTTCCCCTTCCGGAGCCGCTGCATCATGGTGGTGATGGCGGCGAGGTAGTCGTCATAGGTGCCGACCTCGCCATCGTGGAGCACGACCTTGGAGCGGTCGGGGTCGTAGAGGTTGAGGGTCTCGGCCTGGGCGAAGATGTCGGTCGAGCCGAGGCTGGCCGGGTGGTCGGGGTTCCCCTCGATCTTGGTGGGCCGGCCGGAGTGGCTCTCGACGAGCAGCCCGGTGGCCAGGCCGCCGGTGGTCATCGACGTGGCGTAAAACTGGGGCCGGCCGGGGACGACCTGCTCGGGCGACTTGACCCAGGGGGCGATCTTCTCGGGGGTCCGGATCGCGCAGCCCGAGACGCCGGCCAGGGCCAGCGAGGCGCCCATCAGCTTCAGGAAGGCGCGGCGGCTCTCCGGATCGGCCATCTCGGTGGCGTTCTCGGGGAACTCGCGGTGGAGGTAGTGCTGGAACGTCTCGGTCCCGGCCAGTTCCTCCAGGCTCCGCCAGTAGTCCGGCCCGCTCGCCTTCGAGGCGAGCTGGGCACGGATCTCCAGGAGGTCGTCGCCGGGGTTCTCGCGTGGCATTCTCATCGGTGGCAAATCGAGCAGTTGTCGAGCCGCCCGACCTCAATATTGTAGTCTTTGACCAGCTTCTTCCCGAGTTCCGAACGGCTGCCGACCTTGTTGTCGTCGAGGACTTCCTTGCTGGCCACCCAGTCCATCACGAACACGGCCTCCTTGGGGCGGACGTGCTCTTCGGGGTTCCGGTGGCAGTCCAGGCACCACTCCATCGTCAGCGGCTTCTCCTTCCAGGCCAGCGGCATGTGGTCGACCCGACCGTGGCACTCGGTGCATCCGACGCCCTTCTGGACGTGGATCCCGTGGTTGAAGTAGACGAAGTCGGGAAGCTGGTGGACCCGGTTCCACTGGATCGGCTTATCCTCGCGGAGGCTGGCCCGGACCGGCTCCAGCATCGGGGCGTTCTTCCAGATCTGCGAGTGGCAGCTCATGCAGGTGTACGTCGGCGGCATCCCGGCGCTGGCCGAGACCTCGACCGAGGTGTGACAGTAGCGGCAGTCGATCCCGAGCCCCCGCGAGTGGTGCTCGTGGCTAAACGGGATGGGCTGGTCGCGGACCACGCGGACCAGGGTCTCGTTGGGCGACTTGTTCACCAGGTAGGCCAGGGCCGGCACGGCCCCCCCGACCATCACGGCCACGGCGATTGATAGCCGCGAGATCGTGTTCATGCTCCGATGAAAGACCTGCGCCATCAGAATCCTTATCCTTCCTCCCGCGATCGTCGGCGGGGACGTCCCCGCCCTTCTCGGCTCGATCCGGGCCCGTGGTTAGCTTAGCCGGGCGGGGGCGTAACGGCGACCTTCGGGGACGGTGTCGAGGATGTCCGGGGCACGGTCATCGCCTCACCGCAAATGCGATGCCCGGCTCCGAGACGGGCTCACCGGGGCGATCACCGGCCCGAGCGTCCGTCGATCAGGCGAGAGCCTAACGCATGACCGGGCGCGTCCACAATAGGGCAGAGCCCGCGTCGGCGTCCCTTTCGTAAACTCTTCCGAGGGGCCCGGGTCGAACGCCGGCCGCCCCGGCCTCCGGGGGATCCCCGCCGCGGGCCGGGCCAGCCGGACCGGCCTCATGGCCTTCCCGGAGGTCCCGGTGGCGGCCCGGGTCGGGCCCGCCCCGAGGCCCTGGGTCGGGCCGATATTCCTGGATTCGAGACGCGGATTCTCGGCTTTGACAATCCCCTGCGGCGGATTTTTCGCGAGGCCCGACGCGCCGGGCCGAGAGTTCCCGGGGGCCGGGTCCAGGGGTATTCGAAGGTCGATTCGACGCTCTTTGTCCCCTCTCCCCAACCCTCTCCCGCAAGGGGAGAGGGAGTCATTCTGGCCCCCTTTCCCCTTGCGGGAGAGGGGATCGTCGCATGGCCGAGAACCTGGGAATGACCCTGAGTCCGGGTCGACGGGGCCTTGCGTCGCCCCCGCCCGTCTGGCAACCTCTTCGGGGATCGAGGCGATGAGGGAGCGGATCCGAGTCAATCAATGATGCCGATATCCAGATCGGTGGGACGAAGCCGGCTCGGCGTGGCGGCGGTGGTCGCGGTCCTGGCCCGCGCCGGGAGGGCCCGGGGCCTCCCGAAGGCGCGACTCCCGAAGGTCGCGGGAATCCTGGAAGCGGCCTGGAACCGCCTCGGGTTCGCGCCGGACTCCGAGAGCCCCGAGGGGGGGAGGCCGGCCGCCGCCCCGGCGCCCTGATCGGGGCCGGGACGAGCAGGGGCCGAGGGGGCCGACGCGATCCCCGACCCCACCCTCGCCGAGGGGGCGGCCGTCAACGGGAAGCTTCAGCGCAACCCGGCCCGGGAACGTCTCCCGGCCGGATCCGATGATCGCAGCGACCAAGGAGCTCCAACGGTGCAACTCGGGATGATCGGCCTGGGACGGATGGGCGGCAACATGGTGCGCCGGCTGATGAAGGCCGGGCATAGCTGCGTGGTCTTCGACCACAGCCAGGAGACCGTCGGTAAGCTCGCCTCCGAGGGGGCGGTGGGCGCGTCGTCGCTGGCCGACTTCGCCTCCAAGCTGAGCGGGCCCAAGGCGGCCTGGGTGATGGTCCCCTCCGGCAGCCCGACCGAGGCCACGGTCGAGGAGCTGGGCAAGCTTTTCGGGGCCGGCGACATCATCATCGACGGCGGGAACTCGTTCTACAAGGACGACGTCCGCCGGGCTGCCGCGATCAAGCCCAAGGGCATCCACTACGTCGACGTCGGGACCTCCGGCGGCGTCTGGGGGATCGAGCGGGGCTACTGCATGATGCTCGGCGGGCCGGCGGAGGCGATCGGGCACCTCGACTCGATCTTCAAGGCCCTTGCCCCCGGCAAGGGGGACATCGGCGTCACCCCGGGCCGCGGCGAGAGGCCGGGAACCTCCGAGGACGGCTACCTCCACTGCGGCCCCTCGGGCGCCGGGCACTTCGTCAAGATGGTCCACAACGGGATCGAGTACGGCCTGATGCAGGCATACGCCGAGGGGTTCGACATCTTCAAGAACGCCAACTCCAAGGAGCTGCCCGCCGAGCACCGCTTCGAGCTCGACCTCGCCGAGATCGCCGAGGTCTGGCGGCGGGGGAGCGTGGTCGGCTCGTGGCTGCTGGACCTCACCGCGAGTGCCCTGATCGAGAACCCAACCCTCTCGGAGTACACCGGGTTCGTCCAGGACTCCGGCGAGGGGCGATGGACGGTCCAGGCCGCCATTGAGGAGGCCGTGCCGGCCGACGTGCTGACCTCGGCCCTCTACACCCGGTTCCGCTCGCGCCAGGAGCACACCTTCGCCGAGAAGATCCTCTCGGCGATGCGGAACAAGTTCGGCGGCCACGTCGAGCGGGCGTCGGGCGGTTGATCGGGGGCCGGTCGCCTGGCAGGATAGTCCTATCGCCGGGATGGAGATGGCGGATCGCGGATTTCCGATTTCCGATCGGAGCGATCGGAAATCGGAGATCCCGGATCCGCGATCCCGATCCGCCCCCGGCCTGGTTCGGAGCGAATTGCCCATGGCCACCGCCGAGACGACCAACCCCCTGACGCTCGGGACGCCCCAGGCGCTTTTGCCGCAGCCCTGCGTGCTGGTGATCTTCGGCGCCGCGGGCGACCTGACCTGGCGGAAGCTCCTGCCGGCGGTCTACAACCTGAACGTCGACGGCCTGCTCCCCTCGAACTTCGCGGTGGTCGGCTTCGGGATCGGCGCCCAGGGCGACCCCGACCAGTGGATCCGCGATCGGGCCCGCGACGGGATCGAGCACTTCTCCCGCCAGAAGCTCGACGAGGGGCACTGGGCCGACTTCGCCCGGTCGCTCTCCTACGTCGAGGGGAGCTTCGACGACCCCGCCGCCTTCGACCGGCTCAAGGCCCGGCTCGACGAGGTCGACCACCAGTTCGGGATCCCCGGCGCCCGGATTTTCTACCTCTCGATCCCGCCCCAACTGGTCCAGGTCAGCATCGAGCGGCTCAAGTCGGCCGACATGGTCCGCCCGGCCGAGGAGCACCGGGCCTTCACCCGGGTGATCGTCGAGAAGCCGATCGGCCGCGACCTGGAGAGCGCCAAGGCCGTCAACGCGGCCGTGGCCCACGCCTTCGAGGAGGGCCAGACCTACCGGATCGACCACTATCTGGGCAAGGAGACCGTGCAGAACCTGCTGGTCCTCCGGTTCGCCAACAGCATCTTCGAGCCGCTCTGGAACCAGAAGTACATCGACCACGTCCAGATCACGGTGGCCGAGGAGGAGGGCCTCTCGCACTACGACCGTCAGACCGGCGAGCTCAAGGCCAGCCGGATCGGCTACTTCGAGGGGATCGGCAACCTCCGCGACATGGTCCAGAACCACTTGCTCCAGGTCCTCTGCATGACCGCGATGGAGCCCCCCTGGTCGCTGGCGCCCGACGTGGTCCGCGACGCCAAGTCGGTCGCCCTCCGCTGCCTCCGGCCGATGACCGACGCCGACGTCGAGACCTCGGTGGTCCGGGCCCAGTACATCCGGGGCGAGTCCGGCGGCGTCCAGGTCCCCGACTACGCCCGCGAGGTCACCGACTACTTCAGCAAGCGGAACCAGCCGATCCCCAACCCGATCACCACCGAGACCTTCGTGGCGATGCGGGTCTTCATCGACAACTGGCGGTGGGCCGGTGTCCCGTTCTACCTCCGGACCGGCAAGCGGATGCCCAAGCGGTCCAGCGAGGTGGCCATCCAGTTCAAGGAGGTTCCCAACATCCTCTTCAACCAGCACCCCGACGTCCCCCTGGAGCCGACCATCCTCTCGATGCGGATCCAGCCCGAGGAAGGGGTCTCGCTCCGGATCTCCTCGAAGCTCCCCGGACCCAAGGTTCGGATCTACCCGGTGAAGATGGACTTTCATTACGGGACCAGCTTCGGGAGCTCGACCCCCGAAGCCTACGAGCGGCTGATCCTGGACGTGATGGCCGGCGACGCCACCCTGTTCATGCGCCGGGACGCCGTGGAGGCGGCCTGGGAGTTCGTGATGCCGATCCTCGATCACTGGGAACGGAGCCGGGCCCGGTTCCTCCCGCAGTACCAGGCCGGGACCTGGGGCCCCCCCGAGGCCGACCGGCTGATCGAGGCCGACGGGCGGGAATGGAGGACGCTCTGATGCCCCCCGTCGCCGCCACCGAGATCGGGGCCCCGCGCGACGGGTCCGAACTCGTCCCCCTGGATCGGGTCGAGGCCGAACTCAACCGCCGCGTCAAGGCGGCCCGGACCGGCGCCGACCTCCCGGTCCAGCGGGCCCGGATGTCCAACCTGGTCATCTATTGCAGCCACACCGACCAGACCTGCCGGGTCGAGGGGCAGGTGCCGGACATCGTCGCGATCCACCCGGCGCGGGTCCTTTTGCTCCACGTCGACCCGTCGGCGGACTCGGGCGAGGTGGAGGCTTCGGTCCTGGTCCGCCAGGTCGACCACGACCCCCGGTTCGTCTCCGAGCAGGTCACGCTCCGGGCTGGGGGTCAATCGGTGGAGACCCTGCCCTTCGCGGTCCGGAGCCTTTTGATCGGCGACCTCCCCACCAACCTCTGGTGGGCCTGCCCGGTCCCGCCCCCGATGGCCGGGCCGATCCTGGCCGAGCTGGCCGAGTCGGCCCAGCAGGTGATTTACGACAGCCTGGGCTGGTCCGAGCCGAACCGAGGGGTGGCGCACGCCTCGACCTGGCTCGACCGGTTCGAGCGGGAGGCGGGGTCGGGGCGGTGGCGGATCGCCTCGGACCTGGCCTGGCGGCGGCTCAAGACCTGGCGGCGGCTCCTCTCGCAGGGGCTCGACCCGGCCGCCGCGCCCGGGGTCCTGGCCAACATCTCCGACGTCCAGATCGAGCACGGCCCGCACGCCGTCACCCAGGCCTGGGGCCTGGCCGGCTGGCTGGCCTCGCGGCTGGGGTGGTCGTACCAGTCCAGCAGGATCCAGGAGAACGTGGAGATCTCTTTCGTGTTCCGGGCCCCGCAGGGGCCGGTGACGCTCCGGATCGACCGGCTCCCCGAGGGGCCGCCGGAGGTCCGCCGGGTCCGGGTCTCGGCCGGCCCCGGGGGAATCCTCGGCGTTCTCGCCTTCGAAGACGGGTCCGACGGCCGGCTCTCGGTCGCCCCCGAGGGGTCCGAGGTCGAGCCCCGGACCGTCACCGTCCCGCCCCGGCGGATCGCCGAGCTGATCGGCCGGCAGCTCTCCGACCGCGAGCCCGACCCCGTCTTCCGCGACAGCATGCGGGTGGCCCAGCAACTGGCCCAGCACGTCGTATCCTAGCATCAGGGGCCCTTGAAGCGGCCCCGATCGCGACGAAGCTCCGTCGCCCATCTTTCGAGGAGCAAGCGGATGATCCTGGCCGGCGACATCGGCGGAACCAAGACGGTCCTGGCGCTCTTCGAACCCGATGGCGACGGCCTCCGGCTGGTCCGCGACGCGACCTTCCCCAGCCGGGAGCACGCCACCTTCGAGGAGATCCTGACCCGGTTCACCGCGATCGCGCCCACCCCGGGGGTCGCCGCCGCCTGCTTCGGCGTCGCCGGCGCGGTGTTGGACGGCCGGGTCACGACCACGAACCTCCCCTGGACCCTCGACGAGGAGGTTCTGGCCGCGACCCTGAAGGCCCCCAAGGCGACGCTTCTGAACGACCTGGAGGCCGCGGCCTACGGGACGCTCCACCTCAGCCTCGAAGAGCAGCACGTCCTGAATCCGGGGACCTCGCGGCGGAAGCGGGGCAACATCGCCGTGATCGCCGCCGGGACCGGCCTGGGCGAGGCCATCCTCTTCTATGATGGACAGAAGTACCAGCCGATCGCCTCCGAGGGCGGCCACACCGACTTCGCCCCGCAATCCGATATCGAGCTGGAATTACTCAAGTACCTCCGCCAGAAGTTCCACGGCCACGTCAGCTACGAGCGGGTCCTGTCCGGCCCCGGCTTCTTCAACGTCTACTCGTTCTTCCGCGACACCGGCCACGCCCCCGAGCCGGAATGGCTCGCCGAGAAGCTCCGGGCCGGCGACCCCAGCGCCGTCGTCTCCGAGGCCGGCCTGGCCGGCAAGGACGAGAACTGCGTGGCCACGCTCGAGCTGTTCGCCACCATCTACGGGGCCGAGGCCGGCAACCTCGCCTTGAAGGCCCTGGCCGTCGGCGGCGTCTTCGTCGCCGGCGGGATCGCCCCCAAGCTCCTGCCCGCCCTGACCAGGAATGACGCCTTCCTCAAGGGCTTCTTTGCCAAGGGACGGTTCTCCGACCTGATGAAGAACCTTCACGTCAGCGTCGCCCTCAACCCCCGGGCCCCCCTGATCGGGGCGGCCTATTACGCCCTCCAGAACTGATCGACCCGGCCGCGATCCTGAGGGAGAAGTCGCCCGCGTCGCCGGGGCGACCCGGATCCGGATCGGGAGCCGAATCGACCCGGGATTGGGTTCGTCTTTCCCGCGAGTCGCGATCGCCCCGACGCCCTCCTCGACCCGAGCCGGACCAGGACCGACCATGCCCAAGCCCGAGACCGTGGAGCACCGGCGACTCGCCGAGATCACCGACGGCCACACCGGCTGGCGGCGGTGGGGCCCCTACCTCGCCGATCGGGCCTGGGGGACCGTCCGCGAGGACTACAGCAAGGACGGCGACGCCTGGGCCTACTTCACCCACGACCAGGCCCGGAGCAAAGCCTATCGCTGGGGCGAGGACGGGATCGCCGGGCTCTGCGACCGCTACCAGCTCATCACCTTCGCCCCCGCCTTCTGGAACGGCCGCGACCCGATCCTCAAGGAGCGCCTCTTCGGGCTCTCCAACCCCGAGGGGAACCACGGCGAGGATGTCAAGGAGTATTACTTCTACCTCGATGCGACCCCCACCCACTCCTATTCGAAGTTCCTCTACAAGTACCCCCAGCGCGAGTTTCCCTATCAGGACCTGATCGACGAGAACGCCCGACGGGGGACCGACCAGCCCGAGTACGAGCTGCTCGACACCGGGATCTTCGACGAGGACCGCTACTTCGACATCCTGGTCGAGTACGCCAAGGTCAGCACCGACGACATCGTGATCCGGATCTCGGCCACCAACCGGGGCCCCGCCCCCGCGTCCTTGCACGTCCTGCCGCATCTCTGGTTCCGGAACACCTGGGGCTGGGGCCCGAAGCCGGGCAAGTCGGCCAAGATCTACCTGGGCGAGACCAGGCCGAACTACGTGAGCCTGGTCACCGACGACTCGATGATCGAGACCCTCTCCAACGTCCCGCTGAGCTACCTGATCGGCTCGCGGAACTTCTACGGGCCGGCCGGCGGCAAGGTGATGTTCACCGAGAACGAGACCAACCGCGAGGCCCTCCACGGGGTCCCCAACCTCACGCCCCACGTCAAGGACGCCTTCCACCGCCACGTCATCCGCGGCGAGAACTGCCTCAATCCGGAGAGCTACGGGTCGAAGTCGGCCATCCACTACCGGTTCGACGCGATCGCCCCCGGCCAGACCGTCACCCTCCGCTTCCGCCTGACCGACACCTGCGTCCTCGGCGACCCCCTAGCCGACGTCGACCCGATGGTCGACCTCCGGAAGGCCGAGGCCGACGCCTACTACGAGTCAATCCACCCCCCCAATGCCACCGCCGACGCCAAGGCCATCCAGCGCCAGGCGCTGGCCGGCCTGATCTGGACCAAGCAGCTTTACCTCTACGACGTCGACGACTGGCTCAAGGGCGACAATCCCGAAGCGCCGCCGCCCCAGGAGCGGAACACGATCCGGAACGACCACTGGAAGCACATCAACTCGATGCGGGTGATGACCGTCTGCGACAAGTGGGAGTACCCCTGGTTCGCCGCCTGGGACCTGGCCTTCCAGTGCATCCCGTTGGCCCTGGTCGATCCCGACTTCGCCAAGCACCAGCTCTGGGTCCTCCTCTTCGAGCAGTTCCAGCACCCCAACGGCCAGATTCCGGCCTACGAGTGGGAATTCTCCGACCTCAACCCGCCGGTCCACGCCTGGGCCGTCTGGCGGGTCTACAACATGGACCGGATCGCCTCGGGCAAGGCCGACCGCGACTGGCTGGAGCGCTGCTTCCACAAGCTCCTGATGAACTTCGCCTGGTGGATCAACAAGGTCGACCGCGAGGGGAACAACGTCTTCGAGGGCGGCTTTCTCGGGCTCGACAACATCACCGTCGTTGACCGCTCGAAGCGGTGCGGCGACGGCTCGACGATCGAGCAGTCCGACGCGACCGGCTGGATGGGGATGTTCTGCCTCAACCTGATGCGGATCGCCCTGGAGCTGGCCAAGGAGAACCCGACCTACGAGGCCCTGGCGACCAAGTTCTTCCAGCACTACACCTATGTCGCCGCGGCGATGAAGCACATGGGGAACAAGGATTATTCGCTCTGGGACGAGGAAGACGGGTTCTTCTACGACGTCCTCCGCTACCCCGATGGCCGCTACCACAAGCTCCGGGTCCGCTCGCTGGTCGGGCTAATCCCGCTGTTCGCGGTCGAGCGGCTCGAAGAGGACTGGATGGCGCCCTTCAGCGTCTTCCGGAGCAACTTCGACTGGTTCCTCAAGCACCGGGCCGAGCAGGTCCGGGGGGTGGTCCACACCGTGGAGAACGAGGGCAAAACCACCCACGCCCTGACCATCCTCAACCAGGAGCAAATCCGCCGGATCATCGCCCGGGTGATGGACCCGGCCGAGTTCCTCTCCGACTACGGGGTCCGGAGCCTCTCCAAGGCCCACAAGGAGCACCCCTTTCACTTCGACGGCCAGGCCGTCGGCTACGAGCCGACCGAGGCCCTGGTCCGGATCAAGGGGGGGAACTCGAACTGGCGCGGGCCGCTCTGGTTCCCCACCAGCTTCCTGCTGATCGAGTCGCTCCGGAAGCTCGGCAAGGCGTTCGGCAACGGCGCCGCCGAGGGCGAGGGCGACAACCCGGGCCTCCCCTTCAACACCATGGCCCGCGAGATCGCCACCCGGATGGTCGCCACCTTCGAACGCGACGGCTCCGGCCGCCGCCCCGTCTACGGCGACTCGGCCCGGTTCCAGGCCGACCCGCACTGGAAAGATCATATAATGTTCTATGAATACTTCCACGGCGACACCGGCGCCGGCCTCGGCGCCTCGCACCAGACCGGATGGACGGCGCTGGTGGCCTCGCTGATCGACGAGTGGCGGAATTGAGGAGGCCCGAAATGGCTCGACCCGGCGCCCCGAAGACGACCCTGGCCGACCTGATGATCCTGATCGCCGCGACGAGCTTCGGACTGGGGTGCTACGTCCTCCTGGACAACTCGATCTCCGGCGGGCAGCGGTACCTATTCGGGCTGTTCGAGCGGCCCCGGGCGGGCTGGACCTCGTCCGCCGTGGCCGACCGCATGGCCGGCGCCGTGGCCACGATGCTCCCGGTCTTCGGCGGCTGGACCTTCGCCCTGCCGGTCCTGGCCGCCCGGAGGCCGCGACCCCATCGCCGGAGGCTCGCCCGCGGGCCGGGCCTGACGGCCTGCGTCGCCTCGATGGTCGGGATCCTCGCCAGCGTCGGCGTGACCGGGCTGGCCATTGCCCTCCGGTGGTTTGTCGACGGGGCCACCACCCTGTCGAACAACTTCTGGTTCCGCCTGCCCATCCTGGACGACCTGGTCATCTTCTCGGGCGTGGCCGTGGCGTCGGCCTGGGGGTCGAAGGCCGTGGCCGGACGATGGCGCCCGATCCCGGACCTCGTCGACCGGGCCGGGCGATTCCTCGGGCTCCTCTGGATCGTCGCCGGCCTCGCCTTCGCCCTCCGGCTGTGCGTGCGATGATCGGCCGGAGGGGTTCAGGCCTTCGCCAGCGGGGTGTCGACCCAGGCCCGCAGGGCGTGCGACTCCAGGACCGCGTCGGCAATGATCTGGGCGTTCAGGCCGTCGTAGAAGCTCGGGACGGCCGGACGGCCCTCGACGATCGCCGAGACGAACTCCCAGACCAGGTCGTAGCGGAAGACGGTGGCGGGCTTGCCCTGGGCGGGGTCGCGGGGGCTCCCGGCCGGCTTGAGGTACTCGGCGGGGACGGGGACCGGCGCGAGGTCGCTCCCGGTCCTGCCCAGGAGGATCGTGTTGGGCTCGTGGAGCCGGTAGACGGCCGAGCCCTCGGAGCCGTTGATCTCGGCCCACTCGTGGCCGAAGCCGTCGCGGCCGTAGCCCTTGGCCAGCGTGGTCCCCTCCCAGACCCCGGTGGCGCCGGACCGGAACTCGCCGATCATGCTCGACCAGTCGTCGACCTCCGACGGCGGGCAGGGCTTGCCGTCGGGCGTGAGGTCGCGCGGGGCGAACCGGGCCACGGCCCCGCAGACCCGCTCCAGCGGGCCGAGCAGGTCGAGGGCGAAGTCGATCCGGTGGATCGTCATGTCGTAGAGGTCGCCGGCGCCCGCCTTGTCCTTGTACTGCCGCCAGCCCCAGCTCGTCTCCGGCCAGTCGAGGAACCGCTGCGACCGGAAGTGCCGGGGCGTCCCCAGCGCCCCCGACTTGAGGAGGTGGCGGAGGTAGAGCATCGACGGTGCGAATCGATAGGTGAAGGCCGTCATGTGGACGACGCCGGCGTCGCGGACGGCCTCGTACATCGCCCGGACCTCGCCCTTGTTCACGCCCAGCGGCTTCTCGCACATCACGTGCTTGCCGTGCCGGGCGGCGGCCCGGGTGATCGGCTCGTGGGTGAAGTTGGGCGTGGCGACGATCACGGCGTCGACCCGGGGGTCGGCGCAGATCGCCTCGGGATCGGTGGTGACGTTGTCGATCCCCCATTCGGACTTCCGCCGCTCCAGGAGCACCGGGTCGGCGTCGCAGGCCCCGGCCAGCTCGGCCCGGGGGTCGAGCTTGATGGCCGGCACGTGGTGGTAGTCGCTGACCGCGCCGGCGCCGATGATGGCGACCCGGACCTTGCCGCTCGATCCCGTGTTCATCGTCCGTCCCGTTCGACTCGACTCGACCCGGAGCCCGCCCGCTTGCCTTGGGCCCTCGAGCCTAATATCCTGCACCCAGTTCCGCAACGGACCTCCGAAGGGCAATCACCGCCATGGCAACCGACAAGCCGATCCGAGTGGCCATCGTTGGCCTCGGTTTCGGGGCCGAGTTCATCCCGATCTATCAGGCTTACCCCGGCGCCGAGGTCGCGGCGATCTGCCGGCGGTCGCGGAAGGATCTCGACGAGTGCGGCGACCGCTGGAAGATCGCCAGGCGGTACACCGAGTTCGACGAGGTCCTGAAGGACCCCGAGATCGACGCGGTCCACATCAACTCGCCGATCCAGGACCACGCCCGGCAGTCGATCGCCGCGCTGGAGGCCGGCAAGCACGTCGCCTGCACGGTCCCGATGGCCACGACGGTCGAGGACTGCGGCAAGATCGTCGCCGCCCGGCGGACGTCGGGCAAAATTTATATGATGATGGAGACCGTGGTTTACAGCCGCGAATACCTCTTCGTCAAGGATCTGTACGACAAGGGCGAGCTGGGCCGGATCCAGTTCCTCCGGGGCTCGCACCAGCAGGACATGGCCGGCTGGCCGGGCTACTGGGAGGGCCTCCCCCCCATGTACTACGCCACCCACTGCGTGAGCCCCTGCCTGGCCCTGATGGGCGGCCACGCCGAGCACGTCGTCTGCCACGGCTCCGGGCGGATCGACGAGAAGCTGATCCCGAAGTACAACAGCCCGTACGCGATCGAGACGGCCACCTTCAAGATCAAGGGGACCGACGTCTGCGCCGAGGTCACCCGGAGCCTCTTCGACACCGCCCGGCAGTACCGCGAGAGCTTCGACGCCTACGGCAGCAAGAAGTCGTTCGAGTGGCAGCAGGTCGAGGGGGAGGAGCCGGTGATCCACACCATCGGCCTGCCCGAGCCCGAAATTCCCAAGCGGATCCCGGTGCCCGACTTCGCCCACCTCCTGCCCGAGCCGATCCGCCGGTTCACCACCAGGGGCGTCTACAACGCCGAGGACGAGCAGCACCTCTCCTTCCTCCAGGGCGGCGGCCACGGCGGCTCGCACCCGCACCTGGTCAACGCCTGGCTCAGCGCCATCAAGGGCGACCGCCCGGCCCTGCCCGACGCCGAGACCTCGGCCAACTGGACCATGGTCGGCATCTGCGCCCACGAGTCAGCCAAAAAGGACGGCGAGAAGGTCACGATCCCGACCTTCTGATGCCCCCGGGTGGCGGTCCGCGAGACTTCGGCGCCGGTCCGGGGTTCATGAGAGGGGCGATCCCGAGGTGGCGGAGAAATCCGACCCGAGATCGCCGCTCCTCCCCCCAAGTCACCCGACGAATCCGCGATCTCTGGGCCCCCGATGGCCCGGGAAGGCCGACCCATGAAATCCATCGCCGCCCTGCTCGCCGCCTCCTGCCTGGCCGGTCCGATGACCCCCGACGCCCTCGGATTCGACAACAAGGCCGCCCAGCACGCCATGGAACAGCAGCGCAAGGCGATGGAGCACGAGGTCAAGCGGCAGCAGGAACTCGAAAAGAAGATGATGGAGCAGCAGAAGCGGGCGATGCAGGAGCAATGGAAAGCCGAGCAGAAGTTCCTGGAGCAGCAGCGGAAAGCCTTCGGGCAGCAGCAGAAAGCCATCCACGAGCAGCAAAAGATGGCTCCGCATCCGACGGCCGCCCCGCACCAGGCGGCGCATCCCTCGGCGGCGCATCCCTCGGCGGCGCACCACGCCCCGCCGCACCTGGTCTACCACTCCTCCCGGCACTACTACGGGCACTCGCACCACCGGGCGAGCCCCTATCGCCACTACCGGCAGATGCCCGCCCAGGTGGACCCCGAGACGCTCGCGCTCCATCAGCTCAAGCGGAGCCTGGACGCGGTCAAGCCGGGCCCGACGGCGACCCCGGCGGAGAAGACGGCGATCAAGTCGGCTCTGATCCGGGTCGTCGAGGTCCCCCGGATCCCCACGCTCACCTCGGTGGCGTCCCTCTCCGGCCACCTGGCCGACGCCCTCGCCCACCGCGAGTCCGCCGCCGCCCAGACCGGCCCGATGGCCCTGACCCTCCGGGCCGTCATGAACAGCACCGACATCCCCAAGCTCGACCTGAACCAGATCATGATCGAGCACAAGGCCGCGTTGAAGACCTCCAAGGTGAAGCCGGCGGAAGTCGCGGCGGTCATGGACTCGCTCCAGTCGATCTCGAACCAGGAACGGGCCCGGAGGTGATCGCGGCGGCTGAAGCCCGGGTCCGACCCCGGCCGAGCCTCGCGAAGGCCGGCCGGGCAGCGTCCGGACCGTCCAGGGCCGCCCGGGCGGCGAAGCTGGCGCCGACCCCGTCGAGCCCGTCCAGCTTCGTTCTTTCGAGCCAACGGATCAGCCCGATCGCTGGGTTCGTTTCGTCGTCGGGCTCGTCTGGTCGGGAGCGTCTTGGGTTCGTTCCGTCGATTCACCCGTCCCTTGGGTTCGTTCGGCTGCTCCGGACGGAGTTGGCTTCGTTTTTCCGGAGTCCGGTCGATCACGTTTCGGCCCAGGCCGGCGGGTCGCGGGGGATGGGGGACTTTTCGTCGGGGAATGACGGTCGAGGAGGTCCTCCCGGGCCCGGTCGAGGGCCGGCGAGGGCCCGAAGCGCGTGGCGGCCTCGTCGAGCCTCCGGAGCCCGAGGCGGCGGGCCCCGGCGGGGTCTTCGGGGTTGGCCCGGGCTTCGAGCTGGATCGAGAGGACGACCAGGTCGACGAGGTCAGCCCGGACCCGGCGCTCGGCCGCCACCGGGAGCGGGCCGGCCCCGGCGTCGAGGAGCTGCTGGGAACCGTCCCAGATCTCGCGGCAGAGGCCGGCCAGCTCGATGGCGAGGGCGGGGTCGAGCCTCCGGCCCGGGGCGACCTCGGCCCGGAGGCGTCCGACGACCCGGGCGAGCCGGTCGGCGGCCTCGGCCCTCCCGCCGGGGGCCGGGAGGGGCACGGCCTCGATCGCCTCGACCGGCCGGGGCGTCCGGGTCTTCCACGCCGCGAAGGCCACGATCGCCGCGGCCGTCGCCACGACCAGGGCCATCGCGACCACCGCCAGCGCGTGCGGCCGGCGCCTCCGCCATTTCCGCCACCGCTCGACCGGGCTCCGGTTCCCGACGCCTTTGAGGGGGCGGTCGGCCAGGTGGAGCCGGAGGTCCTCGGCCAGCGCCCCGGCGTCGGGATAGCGGTCGCCGGGCTCCCGCTCCAGGCACCGCGCGACCACGTCGGCCAGCCCCGCCGAGACCGCCCGATTGGCCCGCCGGAGCGACCGCCGGGCCTCGCGGGGCGTCGGGGGCGGAGGCCAGGGGCCCCCCAGCGCCTGGTACAGGACCAGCCCCAGCGAGTAGAGGTCCGACCGCCCGTCCACGACCGACCGGGGCCCCCGGCCGGCCCGGGCCCGTTCGAGGGTCTCGGCCTGCTCGGGCGACAGATAGAGCGGCGTCCCGCCGATCGAGCCGGGGTCGGGGTCGTCGGGGTGGATCGGCTTGCGGGCCAGGTGGAAATCCAGGAGCATCGGCTGGCCATCGGCGGCCAGGAGGATGTTGGTCGGCTTGATGTCCAGGTGGATCAGGCCCCGCTCGTGGGCGTGCTGCAAGGCCCGGGCCAGGCAGCCCCCGACCCAGGCCAGGGCTTCGGCGTGGCTCGCCCGCGCCAGCCAGGCCCGCGCCGGACCCATCGCGGGAAGCTCCACCGGCAGGCCCTCGTGGGACCGGTCCAGCGCCTCCAGGATGTCGGTCCCGGTCCGGCGGGCGGTCGGGATCGTCCCGAGGGCCTCCTCCAGTCGCGCCAGGGTCAGCGAGCCGTGGTACGGCATGCAAAGCGAGCGGAGCCCGAGATCGGGGAAGTCGTCGACCTCGTAGAGCGGGACGATATGGGCGTGCTGGAGCCGGGCCAGCGCGACGTGCTCGACCCCCCGGCGGGGGACCAGCTTGAGGACCACCGGGCGGTCGGCCAGGCCGGGCTGGCTGGCCAGGAAGACCCGGCCCATCGCCCCCCGGCCCAGTTCGGCCAGGAGCCGGTTCCCGCCCAGGGTCTCGCCCGCTTTGGGGAACGCCGGCGTGGCGGCCTCGTCTTCCAGGAGGTGGTGCCCGGCCAGGAGCAGCCGGAGTTCCTCTCGGTAGCGGGGGAACCGGCCCAGAACCTCGACCTCCGAGGCTTCGGGCCCCTCGTCCTGGCGGAGGCAGATCTCCTCGTAGATCAGGCGGACCGCCGCCCGGGGGTGGTCGCGGATCTCCGGGTGGCTCTCCAGGACGTCCTCGACCCGGCGACGGCGGCCGGCCCGCCAGTCCTCGGCCAGGGCCCCGGCCAGCCGCTCGGCCTCGGACTCGATCGTGTCGGGCCCGTCGAAAGGCGGGGGGCCGTCGGGGTCGGGGTCGGGGTCCGGCCCCCGGTGGGTCGACGGCTCGTCGGGGCGGCTGGTCATGGTCCGCTCCGCGGTCGGCCGGTCGGGCTCAAGGGGCCGCCCGGCCGTCCCGCTCGCCCGCCCGGGCAATCCCCAGGCGGCGGGCCAGGTCGTAGAGGATCCGGCGGACGCTGGACGGGTGCAGGCCGGTCCGCTCGGCGATCTCGGCCACGTCCAGGCCCTCGCGCTTCATCCGGATCAGGTCGTGATGCGAGGGCGGACACGAGGCCATGATCCGGGCCCAGAGCTCGTCGGCCAGGACCAAATCCTCGGGCCGGTCCGGATCGACCGAGGGGACCTGATCGCACTCGCCGTCGACCATCGGCCGCTCGCGGCGGATCGTCGAGGCGTGCTGGCGGTGGCGGTCGATCAGCCGGTTGCACGCCGCCCGGGTCAGGAAGGCGCGGAGCCGGTTGACGTCGGGGAAGCGGTCCTTCCCCTGGCGGAAGACGTGGAGGAGGTCGACCCAGACCGACTGGACGATGTCCTCGGAATCGACCTTGGACCGGAGCGGCGTGCTGAGGCGGCGGCGGACCACCATCCGGAGGTAGGGGCCGTAAGTTTCGAAGACCGTGCGGGCCGCCTCCTCCTCGCCCCGGTTCAGCCGTTCGAGCATCTCCCGGAGGGCTTCGTCGGCTTCGGTCATGACAGCCCCCACGAGGACGCGAGGTCGGGGTCGTCGGCGGAGGGCGGCCGGTCGTCCCCCTTGCGGAGCCCCCGACGGGCGACCCCGACGGCGACCAGGACGACCGCCCCCAGGAGGAGCCACGACGAAGGGTCTCCCGCGGCCAGCCGGCCCCGGAGGCCGACGACGAGCGATCGGACCTGGTCGAGGAGGGCCCGGAGTTCACCGGCCAGGCCCGGGTCGCCGGCGGCCTCGGCCGGGGGGACCGATCGGGTCGCCGTCGAGAACCCCGCGATCCCCCGGTTCCCGGGGACGGGTCGCCCGGTCGTGGGGGGGGCCTGGGCCACCGAGAGGATCCCGGCGAGGGCCGGGGGCCCCGCCGCGTCGTCCGACCCGGCCACGGCCACGTCCGGAGTCGCGAGGTTCACGGCCAGGGGAGCCGGGATCGCCGCCGGAGTGGCGGCCGTCTCGGGAGCCGCCCCGAAGGACGCCCTTGCGCCCGGGGTCGTCGAAGCGTGGGCGACGCCCGACCCGGCCCAGTGCGTCGCCTGCGGGGCGACCGGAGGGGGGGCGAGCCTGCCCGGAGCCGTCGGGGCGAGGCTCGCGGCGACGACCTCCGCGGTCCGGGTCTTCTCCGGGTTCACCGGGGCGACCGGATCGGCCGCGACGGATGCCGCCCCGAGGGCCGCGACGGGGATCGAGGTGGCAGCCTCGGCCGGAGTCGCCCCGGCGGGCGAGGCGACGACCTCGGCGAGACTCGACGGAACGGCCGGGGCGACGGGCGATGGGGTCGTCCGAGCCGCGAGCCCGAGGGCGGACACCGGAGCCGGCCCGGTCGGGGCGGCGGCCTGGACCCGATCGACCACCGGGTCGACCCGGGTCTTCGTCCCGGCAGCAATCGATCCGATCGCCGCCACCGGCGTCCCGGCAACCGAGACGGCGGGGATGATGGCAACCGGGACGACCGCCGCGATGGGGGGCGGGGCGACCTTGGCGGGCGTCAATTCCCGGGCGATCGGATTCGGGGTCGGGACGGCCACGGTCTCCGAAACGGGCAACCCCACGACGGGCTCGATGGTGGAGAGGACCGCCGGGAGGACGATCTTGATGGGGATCGCGGGGACGCTGAGGTCCACGGCGGGCGTCACGCTCAGCGAAAGTCCGGCGCCCGATGGGAGGCTGGCAACCGGACCCAAGGCGGTGGCCGAAGGACCGGAGGGCTGGCTCGTGGGTGCCGCCGGCTGGCTCGCGGTGGGCGCCGGCTGGCTCGTGGGTGCCGCCGGCTGGCTCGTGGGTGCCGCCGGCTGGCTCGCGGTGGCCGCCGGCTGGCTTGCGATGGACGCCGGCTGGCTTGCGATGGGCGCGGGATTGTCCCCTCCGCCCGATTGAGGCTGGGGGGCCGGATCGGGCGGGGCATCGCTGGAATGGCCCTCGCCGGGATGATGGCCCTGGCCGTTTGAGCCGGGGTCACCCTTCGGTTGCTTTGGTTTGGCCGGGTCCTGAACCCCCGTCGAAGGCGAGTCGGTTGCCTTCGGGCCGTCGTTGGCCTTGGGGGCCGGGGTATTCGGGACGCGGGGGACCTTGGGCAGGCCGGGGACCTCGTCCGCGATGTCGCCGATCTTGGCCGGGGGCGCCGTCGGGGCGGGAACCTCGACCGGACTTTCAGGGCCTCCCACACCGGGAGGAACCGCATCGGCCGGGGGATCCGCCGGCTGGACCAGGGCGGCCGGGGGAGCGATTGTCGACGGGGCGGGGCTCAGGAGCACCCGGCCTTCGAGGGGCTCAACTCCCGGGCCGGCGGCGGGGCGACCGATCCTCTTTCGACGGGAGCTCATCATGGCGGGAAATCCCCCGGCCCCCGACGTTTTCGTCAAGTGGCCGGCAAGAGAGCTTCAAATTTGATGCCGCCCCGAGGAATTCTCGGGGTCGTCCCGGCGATCGAGGGCCGATGGCTCCGGGGTGATTCCGGCCGGCTCGGGCGCGCCGCGGCCTCGATCCTGCGTTACTTTCCCTGGAAGGGTACGGCGGGCTTGGTTGGCGTGACTCCGGGGGATCCCCCCACCCGGGTCGCGACGGGCCGGGCCACGGTTTTCCCAAGGCACGCCGGCCCGGGCCCCCCCATGCCGCCTCCCGCTCGTCCGGCGGGAGGCGGCGTCCGGTCCGGCGTTTCTCGATCGGGCCGTCTCGGGGTCGCGGAGCCCGGCGGATCAGTGGGCGGCCTGCTTGCGGAAGAAGGTGAGCCAGTCCTTGCCGTTGGCGGCGGAGAGGTTGGCGAAGACGGCGTCAATCTTGGCCCGGTCGGGCGTGCCGGCCTTCTCCTTGGCGAGGCCGAGGTTGGCCAGCCGCTCGCTCTCGCCCTTCCAGTTCTGGGTGGCCAGGCCGTTGGCCAGCGCCGAGAAGTACCAGACCCGGGCGTCGTCGGGGAAGACCGACTGGAGCTTGGTGAAGGCGGCCTTCGCCTCGGCGAACTTGCCCTGCTTGAACAGGTCGGCGGCCTGCTCCATGGCCTGACCCTCGACGTTGACGTCCTCGTTGGGTTGGGCCGCCGCCGGGGCGGGGGTGGCCGCCGGGGCCCCCGGGCCGGGCTTGCCGGCGACCTCGGCCTTGAGGGCGTCGACGGCCTGGGTGAGGTCGCCGACCTTCTTGTCGATGGCCTCGACCTTGGGCGCCGGGGCGAAGCCCTCGCCCTTGCTGGCGGCGTCGACCTTCTGGCTGAGGGTGTCGAGCCGGGCGGGGACCTCGGCGAACGACTTGCCGAGGTCGGCGACCTTGTCGTCGAGCGACTTGATCTGGGGGGTCGGGTCGGGCGGGACCGGCATCTCGCCGAGCTTCTTGGTGAGCCCGGCGATCTCGGACTTGAGCCGGTCGACCTCGGAGGAGGCGCCCTGGGCGTCCCCGGGCCCGGCGGCGTCGGGGCCCTGTCCGGCCCTGGCCTGCTCCCGCCTCTGTTGGAAGAGCCCGAAGCCGCTCATCAGGAGCAGGACCAGCAGGAGGAGGGAGTTGACCCCGACCATCGTCGAGAGTCGGCGGTGCGGCGAGCCGGCCTCGGGGTCGTCGAGCGGGAGGTCCGGCGGGACGGGGATCTTCAGCCTCGGGGCGGGTCGCTTCGGTTCCTCGGGCTTGATGGGCTCGGGGGATTCGATGTCCTGGGACATGACGTCACCTTGGATCGGTGGGCGGGATGGGACGTGGCCAGGCTGACCATTCTATGAAGGCGGTCGGCCGACTTGAAAGGTCTACGCGCCGGATCGCCAACATTCCCCGGTCCGCTCCGGCGGGTCTTTGAAACCGGGACGGCTCCCGGCGTATCATCCGAGGTGCCGGCCGGAAATCTCCCAAGCTCGGGCGGATCCGGGCGAATGACCCGTGTGGACCCGAGCCGGGTCTGGACCCCCTGGACGATCGGAATGACTCGGACCCGAACCTTCTGGCTCTCGCTGGCCGGCCTGACCGTCGCGCTGGGGACCGTCGCCTGGCTGGTCGCCTCGGTCGGCGAGATGCACGACCGGATCGCCCGGACCTCGCCCGAGCTGGCCATCGGCTTCATCGTCGCGGCCGGCCTGGCGTCGACGGCCGTCGCGGCGGGCGCGGCCCGCGTGCTCTGGAGGCTCGGCCGGTCCGACCCCCGGCCGGTCCAGGCCCCCGAGGACATCGTGGCCGCGGCCGAGGTCCAGGCCGAGAAGGCCGAGGCCGTGGTCGACCAGGTCAAGGACGGGGACGCGCAGGCCCGGCTCCGGGCCGACCTGGCGGCGCTCCGGGCCGACCGCCGGGCCCGGCGGTTCCACGTCGTCGTCTTCGGGACCGGGTCGGCCGGCAAGACCTCGCTGATCAACGCCCTGCTGGGGCGGTCCGTGGGCCGGACCGAGGCCACCATCGGCACGACCCGGGGGGGCGAGGCGTTCACCTACGAGGTCGAGGACGTGGACGGGACGGTCCTCCTGACCGACACCCCGGGCCTCTCCGAGATCGGCCAGGGGGGCGCCGGGCGCGAGGCCGAGGCCCGCGACCTGGCGGCCCGGGCGGACCTCCTCCTGTTCGTGGTCGACCACGACCTGATCCGCTCCGAGCACGAGCCGATGGTGGCCCTGGCCCGGCAGGGGAAGCGGTCGATCGTGGCCCTGAACAAGAAGGACCGGCTGGTCGACGAGGACCGCGAGGCGATCCTGGCCAAGCTCCGGGAGCGGCTGGCCGGGCTGGTCGCGGCGGCCGACGTGGTGGCGGTCTCGGCCTCGCCCCGGCCCTTGCCGGTCCGGATCCAGGCCAGCGACGGGACCGTCTCGACCGTCCTGGAGGCCGAGGGGCCCGAGATCGGCCCGCTCCGCGACCGGATCGCCGCGGTCCTCGACCGCGAGGGAGACCACCTCCGGGCCGGGAACCTCCTGCTCCGGGCCCATCTCATCAACGAGGACGCCCGCGGTCAGGTGTCCCGGGAGCGCGACCTCCGGGCGCAGGCGGTGATCGACAAGTTCCAGTGGCTCACGGCCGGGACGGTCTTCGCCAACCCCGTGCCGGCGCTGGACCTCCTGGCCGCCGGGGCGGTCCAGTACCAGATGATCACCGAGCTGGCGGCCGTCTACGGCGTCGAGATTTCCACCGGCCACGTCAAGATGATCGGCACGCAGATGGTCCAGATGCTCCTGAAGACCGGGCTGGTGGAGGCCTCGACCTCGCTGATCGCCGGGCTGTTCAAGTCGAGCCTGGTGGGCTACGCCGCCGGCGGGGCGGTCCAGGCGACCTCGATGGCCTACCTGGCCCACGTCTCGGGCCACGCCTTCGCCGACTACTTCCGCCACGGCCAGTCCTGGGGCGACGGCGGGATGGGGGCCGCCCTGATCCGCCAGTTCGACCTCAATAGCCGGGCCGAGTTCTTGCAGGAGTTCGCCAAGCAGGCGCTTTCCCGCGTCACCAAGCATGTTCTCAAGAAGGCCGAGGCCCCGGCCGGCGGCGGGCCCCGATCATGACCGATCCCATCCCCGGACCTCCCGCCGAGGAGCCCACCCTGGACGGGGTCCTGGGGCAGCTCGACGACTCCGATGGCCTGGTCCTCCGGGCCCGCGAGAGCCTGGAGGAGACCCTGGGGGCGCTCCGGCTCACGCCCGAGGAGGAGCGGGCCCTGGCGCCCGAGATCGCCCAGCTCCGCGAGCTGACGCGGAAGCTCGACGAGTCGACCGTCGAGATCGCCGCCTTCGGGATGGTCAGTCGGGGCAAGTCGTCGGTCCTCAATGCGTTGATGGGTCAGGAGGTCTTCCGGGCCGGCTCGACCCACGGGACCACGGTGGAGAAGACCTCGGAGCGGTGGGAGATCTCGCGGCCGGTCGGGGCCGGGTGGGAGGACGCCCGGCTGGTCCTGGTCGACACCCCGGGGATCGACGAGGTCGGCGGCGAGGCCCGCGAGAGCCTGGCCCGCGAGGTCGCCCGCCATGCCGACCTGATCCTCTTCGTCGTCTCCAGCGACATGCAGCGCCGCGAGTTCGAGGCCCTGGCCGAACTTCGCGAGGCCCAGAAGCCGATCCTCCTGGTCTTCAACCAGGTCGACCGCTACCCCGACGCCGACCGCGACCTGATCTACTCCAAGATCAGCAACGAGCGGGTCCGCCACCTGGTCCGCCCCGACGACGTGGTGATGACCGCCGCCCGGCCCGACCCGTTCCGGGTCAAGATCCAGCGGCCCGACGGGACCTCCTCGATCGTCTGGGAGCGTCCCGCGCCGGTGATCGAGCCGCTGAAGCGGCGGATCCTGGAGGTCCTGGAGCACGAGGGGAAGGCGCTGGTGGCCCTGAACACGCTTTTGTTCGCGGGCGACCTGCACGAGGAGATCGTGGCCCACAAGGTCCGGATCCGCGACGACGCGGCGAACCGGCTGATCTGGAACTTCGCGCTGGCCAAGGGGGCGGCGGTGGCGATCAACCCAATCCCCCTGGCCGACATGGCGGGGGGCCTGGCCGTGGACGTGGGGATGATCGTCGCCCTGAGCCGGGTCTATGGGATCCCGCTGACTCGCCGGACGGCCGTGAGCCTGATCAAGGACATGGTCAAGGCGCTGGGGGCGCTGGGGGCCGTGGAGGTCGCCGGCCGGCTGATGGTCTCCGGGGTCAAGGCGCTCCTGGCCGGGACCACCGTCGCCACCGGCGGCCTGGCCGCGCCGCTGGCGGCGCTGGGCTATGGGGCGATCGGCCTGGGAACGGGCGTGACGGCGTCATGGACCTCGTACATCCTCGGCCGGGCGGCCAAGGTTTACTTGCAGCAGGGCTGCCAGTGGGGCCACCTCGGGATCAAGACGGTGATCCAGCAAATCCTGATGCAAGCCAAGTCCGACTCCGTCGTCGAGCGGCTCCGCGACGACCTCCGCCGGAAGGTGAGCCCGTGAGCGGCCCGACCCTCGACGTGGCCGTCTACGGGATCATCAACGCCGGGAAGTCGAGCCTCATCAACGCCCTGGCCCGCCGGGAAGTCCGCCCGGCCGGGCCGATCGGGGGGACGACGGCGGACGTGGCGGGGGTGGCCTGGCGGGTGGTCAATGGGGATCAGGGGATGGCCACGCCGGACGGCCCCACTCCCCAACCCTCCCCCACGAGGGGGGAGGGGGCCAGAAAAGGCGTGGTGGCGAACGACTTCGGGGGTGCATCTGACTCCCTCCCCCCTCGTGGGGGAGGGTTGGGGAGAGGGGGCGGCGACGTCGCCGGAGCCAACCCCCCGCACACCTACACCGTCCGCCTGATCGACACTCCGGGCCTGGAGGAGGTCGCCGATGAGGGGCGGGGCCGCCTGGCGACGGAGGCGGCTCGAAGGGCGGACCTCGTCCTGTTCGTCCTGGCGGAGGATCTGACGGCGACCGCCCGCCGGGCCCTGGTCGGGCTCCGCGAGGTGGGCAAGCCGATCGTGGTGGCCCTGAACAAGATGGATCTGCTCGGGCCGGAGGAACAGGGGGCCGTCCTCGGGGCCGTCCGGTCGGGGCTGGCGGGCCTGATCCCGGAGGAGGACATCCTGCCGATCGCCGCCGCGCCGATCGTCCGGCGGCGGGTCCCGCTGGCGAACGGGGCTTATCGGTCCGAGACGGTCCGGGGGGAGCCGGAGGTCGGCGATCTGGAGGCCCGGCTGATCGCGGCGCTCTCGGCCTCGGCGAGCGACCTGAAGGCGCTGGCGAGGGCCTCGGCGGAGGTCGAGCGGCACGTCCTGGCCCGCGAGGGGGACCGCGTCCAGCTCCGCGAGCGGGCCGAGCGGGTGGCCGACGAGACGAGCGCGGCGCTGGCCCTGGCGATGGCGGTCAACCCGATCCCGCTGCTCGACTTCCTGGCCGGGCCGGGCGGGCTGGCGATCCTGGTCCGGCGGGTGGCCGACGTCTACGGCGAGCCGATGACCGCCGAGGTCGCCCGGGGGCTGGCCGGCGACCTGATCCGGGGTGGCCGGGTGGTCCTCTGGGGCTCGCTGGCGGCGACGGTCGCGGGCGGGGCGTTCAAGCTCGTCCCGGGCGTGGGCCACCTGGCCGGGGCCCTGACGCAGGGGGCGGCGGCGGGCTACTTCGGCCACGTCGTGGGCCGGGCCCTGGTGGGCTACCTGGACCGGGGCCACGACTGGGGCGAGGGCGGCCTCGTCGCCGCGCTGGACCGGATCGCGGCCTCGACCGACCGCCGGGCGCTGACCCGGGGGCTGGTCGACCGGATCAAGGCCCGGCTCCGGGGGACCTCGTGAGCCCGATGGCCCGGCGGGCGGGGTGGGTCGCCGGGGCGATCGCCGGCGCGGCCTTGCTGGCGGTCCCCGCGAGCCGGGGGGCCCGGTCGCTGATGATGACCCGGCGGGCGGTGGCGACGTTCGTCGCGATCCTGGCCGCGGCCGACGATCAGGACCTCGACGCGATCCGGCCGCTCTGCACCGACCGCTACCTCCGGGCCCGCCCCCCGGCTCCATCGCCGGGGGGCGGGGTGGTCGGGTTCCCCCGGGGGATCCACCAGAATTTCCAGGCGTGGCGCGAGGGGGCCGAGGTCTGGCTCTGCCCGACCGACCGGGTGGGGCCGGTCTACCGGTTCTCGTTCGAGGGCGGGGCCTGCCGGTTCGATGGGCTGGTGGGCCTGCTCCGGCCCGGGGGCCGTGTGGAGCGGGCGACCGGCCCGGCCGGCGAATTGTTTTAAGTTTCGGCGGGGAACATCCGGGGTTGCGTCCCCCCGATGTCTCGGGTACAAGGCCCCCGCACGTCGCCTTCGCAACTTGAGGCTTCGCCCAAGGACGGGCCCAGACCTCTCCCCCGGTCCGAACGCGGTCGGCCGGCTCGGCCGGGAATCGCCGGAGCGTCCGGGATCATCGGTAACTCCTGACCGTCGGCGAGCACCTCCCGTCCAGGGGCGGGGACCGCGCCGGGGGCCATCATCGGGACCGATCGAGCATGACACGCGGCATAATTCAGAGAGCGCCCACGCCAGGGATGGCGACGGCGGCCGGACGATTGGCGACCTGGGCGTGGGGCTTCTGGCTCCCGCTCCTGGTCGCGGCCGCGCTGCTGACCCTCGCGGGCCGGGCCCTCGCGGCCAAGGGGAACGCACTGCCCGAGGGGATGATCTCCGAGGTCCGGCTCGAAGGGAACGCCTCGGTCACCTTCGACCAGGTCAAGGGCCTCATCAAGAGCCGGGTCGGTCGGCCGCTGGACCGCGCCACCGTCGAGCTGGACATGAAGGCCCTGCTGGCCAAGAAATGGTTCTCCGAGGTCACGCCGGTCTTCGACGACCGGACCGGGGAGAACAAGGGGGTGGTCCTGATCTTCCGGGTCGTCGAGATGCCGGTGCTCCGCGACGTCCAGTTCATCGGCCTGAACAACGGCCTGGGCCACGTCAAGCTGAAGGACATCGAGGAGGCCACCGCCCTGAAGAAGGGCGCCCGGGCCGACTCGGTCCGGGCCCGCCTGGCCGTCCAGCAGATCCAGACCCTCTACGAGGAGAAGGGCTTCGAGAAGGCCCAGGTCCGCCTGATCGAGGGGGGGAACGCCGGCGACACCAAGGTGGTCATCGAGATCTTCGAGGGGCCCAAGTTCAAGGTCGGCTCGATCGACTTCGTCGGCAACACGTTCGTCGACGACGGCGTGCTCGCCACCAAGATCGAGAGCCGCAAGGGGATCTTCGGCCTCGGCGCCAAGCGTCACAAGGACGGGCTGGATGCCGACCGCCGGTCCCTCATCAAGTATTACGAGGACAACGGCTTTTTCGACGTGAAGGTCTCGGGGATCGCCCGGCCGGGGGCCTCGCTGGGCGAGGAGCAGATCACCTTCACGATCTCCGAGGGGCCGCAATACAAGGTCCGCAACATCGTCTTCGAGGGGAACAAGAAGCTTCCCGAGGCCAAGCTCCGTGAGGGCCTGCTGCTCAAGCCCGGCCAGCCCTTCAACGAGGCGATCCGCGACCTCGACTACAAGACGATCAGCACCCGGTACTGGTCGATCGGCTGCATCGACACCCGGGTCGAGAAGGACCAGCCGATCACCGAGACGCCTGGCCTGGTCGACGTCATCTACAAGATCGAGGAGGGGGAGCCCTACATCCTCGGTCAGATCATCGTCCGCGGCAACGCCCGGACCAAGGACAAGGTGATCCGCCGCGAGGCGCTGATGGCCGGCCTCCTGCCCGGCGAAATCCTGGACAAGAACCGGATCGAGACGTTCAAGCAGCGGCTGGGCAACACCGGGTACTTCGTGAAGGACCCGCAGATGGGCAAGCCGATGGACATCCAGATCGTCAACATGCGGCCCGGCGACCAGCCCTTCGGCAAGAGCCTCCCGTTCGACCCCAACGGGGTGAACCTGACCCGGATGCAGAGCCCCGAGCCCGACCCCCCGCCCGCCGGCGAGCCCCCGGGGCTGCCGCCGCTGGACGTCCCGCCGCCGGTCTCGGCCCCCGGGCCGGTCCCGGGGGCTCCCGCCGGGCCCGAGGGGGTGATGCCCTTCGGCGGCGTGGGCGGCTTCGGCGGCGGGTTCGCCCCGCCGGTCAATACCGTCCCGCCCGGCCCGGCGCCGATCCTCCCGCCGGCCACCCCGGGCCCGCCGCCGGGGGACACGCCCGGGCGGCCCGCCTCGAACACGCCCACCGGCGAGGATCCCGGGCAGATGCCCAGCCTGCCCAACAACAACATGAACGACGTCGGCCCCGACCGCCAGGAGCCGTTCCCGAATCGGTCGTATGCCGACATCGTCACCAACGTGGACGAGGGCCCGACCGGCCGGCTCCTCTTCGGCGTGGGGGCCAGCAGCTTCGGCGGCCTCAGCGGCAACCTGATCTTCCACGAGTCCAACTTCGACCTCTTCGCCGTCCCCCGGTCCTTCGCCGAGCTCTCCAGCGGCCGGGCCTTCCGGGGGGCCGGCCAGGAGTTCCGCGTCGAGCTCTCGCCGGGCACGCTGATCAACCGCTACGTCATCAGCTTCCGCGACCCGTACCTCTTCGACCAGCCGCTGGGCTTCGGCCTCTCGGCCTACCAATTCAAGCGGTTCTACCCCGACTTCACCGAGAAGCGGAGCGGGGCCCGGGCCTCGCTGGGCTACCAGTTCGGCACCCAGACCTACGCCGACGTGGCCGCCCGGATCGAGGACGTGGACATCTCCGGCTTCCGGTATCCCGCCCCGGCCGAGATCCTGGCCGTGGCCGGCCACACCACCCTGTTCACGATCCGGCCGGCGATCCGGTTCGACAACCGGAACAACCCGTCGGCCCCGAGCAAGGGTTCGTATCTGGAGGCGGCCTTCGAGCAGGGGCTGGGGACCTTCTCCTTCCCCAAGCTCACCGTGGAAGGCCGCCAGCACTTCACCACCGGGAGCCGGCCCGACGGCTCGGGCAAGCGGACCCTGGCTCTCCGGGGGTTCGGCGGCGTCACCGGCCGCGACACGCCGATCTACGAGCGGTTCTTCGCCGGCGACTTCCGGAGCATGCGGGGCTTCTACTACCGCGGCGTCGGCCCGCACGAGATGGGGGTCAACACCGGCGGCGTCCTGACGGCGATCGGCTCGATCGAGTACCAGTTCCCCTGGATCGCCAGCGACAAGCTCCAGCAGGTCGTCTTCGCCGACTTCGGCACCGTCGAGGCCGACTACCACATCACCAAGGTCCGCGCCGCCGTCGGGACCGGCCTCCGGGTCGTCATCCCCCAGATCACCGGGCAGCTCCCCCTGGCCTTCGACCTGGCCTTCCCCATCTCCAAGGCCGAGGGCGACCGCGTCCGCTACTTCACCTTCTTCATCGGTGCCTTCTGGTGAGCCGGCCCGCCTCCGCTCATCCAAAAATTTTCATTTGAAAATATCTGATTTTTACAAACATCAATAAGAGATCAGGCTGAAGACCTCCTCGGGCCCCAGCCTGGCCCGACCTCCCAGGAAGGCCAGCTCGATCACGAAGGCGCAGGCGACGACCTCGGCGCCCGCCATCCGGACCAGGTCGCGGCAGGCGACCATCGTCCCGCCGGTGGCCAGGACGTCGTCGAGCAGGAGGATCCGGCCGCCCGGGGCCAGGGCGTCGCCGTGGACCTCCAGCCGGTCCGTCCCGTACTCCAGGGCGTATTCCAGGCCGATCTTGGCGTAGGGGAGCTTGCCCGGCTTCCGGATCGGGATGAAGCCGACGCCCAGCCGGAGCGCCAGCGGCGGCCCGAAGAGGAACCCGCGGGCCTCGGCGGCGGCCACCGCGTCGATCCCCCGACCCTCGAAGTGGTCGGCCAGGCGGTCGACGGCCTCCTGGAACGCCCCGGGGTGGGCCAGGAGCGGCGTGATGTCCTTGAACAGGATGCCCGGCTTGGGGAAGTCGGGGACGTCGCGGATGTGGTCGCGGAGGTCGATCGAACCGTTCGCTGTCATTCCGGGCGGGCTCCCCATCGATCGGGCCGGGGCGATCCCGGGCGGCCCCGGGTCGACCGCCCCGCCGGACGGTTATACCCGAGGCGGGCGAGCCCGGTCGACCGTCGGGTGCCGGGGCGGGTACAGTATCGGCGTGATCCGCCCCGTCGTCCCCTCGCCCCGAGGTCGCGCCATGCCTGGCCCCAACTCCGCCCCGGCCCGCCCGATTGCCCTTCGCCCTCCGGCCCGGCTGATCCTGGCGGCCCTCGGCCTGCTCGGGGCCCCGGGGGCGGCCCGGGCGGTCGAGGAGGTCCCCAAGGTCCGGGTGGTCGAGGTTCCCGGCGGCGGGATCCAGCCCCGGGCCCTGGCCGACGCCTCGGGCGTGGTCCATCTGGTTTTCCTCCGGGGCGAGCCGGGCTCGGCCGAGGTGCATTACGCCGCGTGGAAGCCGGGCGGACCGGGCTTCGGCCCGACGGTCCGGGTCGACGACGGGCCCGGGAGCGCCGTGGCGATCGGGACGGTCCGGGGGGCCCAGCTCGCCGTCGGTCGGGGCGGGCGGGTCCACGTCGCCTGGAACGGCTCGGGGCGGGCCACGCCGGCCAACCCGATCGGCGGCTCGCCCCTGCTCTACGCCCGGTCCGACGAGGCCCGGACCGCCTTCGAACCCCGGCGGAACCTGATGACCTGGACGACCGGCCTGGACGGCGGCGGCTCGGTCGCGGCCGACGGCTCGGGCCGGGTCTACGTGGCCTGGCACGGGCAGGTCCGGGGCTCGGAGGGGGAGGACCGCCGGAAGCTCTGGGTCGCCCGGTCGACCGACGACGGCGCGACCTTCGCCGCCGAGGAGCCCGCCTGGTCCCGGCCGACCGGCGCCTGCGCCTGCTGCGGGACCGGGGCCCTGGCTGATGCCCGGGGGACCCTTCACCTCCTCTATCGGGCGGCGACCGACGGCGTCGACCGCGACTCGACCCTCCTGGCCTCCACCGACGGGGGACGGACCTTCGCCGGGGCCTCGCTCCAGCCCTGGCGGATCGCCGCCTGCCCGATGAGCACCTACTCGCTCGTTGATGCCCCCTCGGGCCCCTTCGGGGCCTGGGAGACCAAGGGGCAGGTCTACTTCGCCCGGCTCGACCCGAAGGGCCCGACGGCATCGGGTCCGGTCTCGCCGCCGGGAGGGGGCGGGACCCGGAAGCACCCGGCGATCGCCGTCAACGGCCGGGGCGAGGCGGTCCTGGCCTGGGCCGAGGGGACCGGCTGGCAGAAGGGGGGCGCGCTCGCCTGGCAGGCGTTCGACCGGCTCGGCCGGCCGATCGGCGAGCCCGGCCGGCTCGACCGGGGCGTCCCGACCTGGGGACTCCCGGCCGTGGTCGCCCTGCCCGACGGTGGGTTCGCGATCATCCATTGACCGGGCCCGGGGAAGGTCCGAGGTCGCGGGAGCGGGTCACGCGGTCCCGACCCTGGCGCCAGGATTGGTCGAGCGCCCGGTCGGACCGGTCGAATGGGTCCGAGGGCGTCGCGTCCTCGCCGGTCATCGCCCTTCATGGGTTGGCCAGGCGGCGACGCCCCGGCCGGCGGCGGCGCTCGGCTTCGGCCTGGGCCGATCGCCGGGCCCGACGCTCCTGCTTCCGGGCCCGACGCTCGATCTCGGCCCGCCGGGCGTCCTCCGAGGGCTCGCGGCGGACGGCGGGCCGGGGCGCCGGCTCGCCCCGGATCAGGTGGTCCAGGCCCCACCGGTCGCAGCAGAGGCAGTACATCGAGGGGGCCAGCCGCCGCGACTGGCAGGCCGGGCACGACGCCTTCCGGCCGTCCCCCGGGCCGGGCCAGGGCGAGAGCCCGGTCCCCACCAGGAGCGTCGGGCGGGGCAGGACTTCGGCCGCGACCGGCTCGCGGGGGCTCGGTCCGGCCGACCTCGCCGCCGCCTCCTCGGCGCGCTCGGCCTCCTCCCCCGGGCCCCGCTGGGGGTCGGCCACCAGTTCCAGGGCCGCGGCGCGTTCGTTCCGAAACAGCCCGGCCGACCTCGCCATCGGCGGGTCGGGCTGGCCCATCCGGGCCCACCGGGGCGTCTCGTCGGGCCCGGACTCGACGATCCGGACGTCCAGCCGCGAGGCGGCCCCGACCGAGAGCGTGACCACCAGGTCCCCCGGCCGCTCCCAGGCCGAGAGCCAGCCCCCGGCGTCCAGGTCGGCCAGGACGTCGGTCGTCCGCTCCAGCCCCAGGCCGGTCGCCGAGGCCAGCTCGCCCGGCGATCGCCAGGCCACCGGTGCCGCGATCAGGGCCTCGACCACGGCCCGGCCGTCTCCCGTCAACTCGACCATGATTCTCCCCTTCGCCAGCCGCCCCCGAACCCGGCCCGGGCCGGCCGTCCCCGGCCCGGGCACCCCGCCCCCGCCCCCGCCCGGATCACGCGCCAAGGTCCGCGATCGCCCCGAAGTCCGCCTCGTCGATCGCCCCGCGCCGCTCCAGGGCCAGCCCGATCGACTCGCCCGGCCGGGCCACCGGCTTCGACTGGATCCGCGCGTCCCGCTCCAGCTCGCGGTCGGTCGGGGCCTGGACGCCATCGAGCGAGACCTCGGCCTCGGCCCGGGCGGCGGCGAATCGGGCCTGCGACGTTGCCGCCTCGGCCTCGCCGGCACGGGCCTCGGCCTCCAGCCCCCGGAGGGTCGTCAGCGCCGCCTCGGGGAACTCGGTCAGGCCCGAGAGAACCTTCCGGACCCATCGACGGCCGGTCCCGTCGGGGGCCTGGCGGGCCAGGACGAACGCCGCGATGCAGGCGTTGGCGTTCCCCTCCTGGCAGGCCCGCTCGACGAACGATTCCAGCTCGTCGTCGCTCCGGCCCCCCAGCGCCTCGCAGTAGACCTCGACGATCCGGGGGTTCACCCGGTCGGGCCGGTCGGTCGCCAGGTCGATCTTCCGGGCGTCCTCGGCGGAGAAGACCCGCGGGCGGAACCCTTCGAGCTGACGACGCGACCACTCCAGGGCCACCTCATCGCCCGAGTCGCTGGCCAGCCGGTGGAACCCGAGCAGGCCGTCGAGCGTCGGGCTCGGCGGGCCGCCGGTGACCGGCCGGAGGAACGCCCGGCCCTCGAACTCCCCGGCGCGGGCCCCGAGCTGCTGCTCCATCAAGTTGAGCCGGAGGAGCCGGTTCGTCTCGCGCTGGAGGCCCTCGATCGAGAGCGACTCCCGCGCCAATTTCCGGGCGTCGGCGGCCTCGACCAGGCGGTCCAGGAACGCCCGGGGGGTCGGGCTGTACCCCTCGGACTGCTTCAGGAGCCGCGAGCGGAGTTCGGCGGCGGCGGTGGCGGCCCGCTCCCGGGCGACCTTGGGCGTCAGGTCGCCCCGGCGGACCTGGCGCTCCAGGTCGGCCCGGGACACCCGGAAGCCCGCGAGCGCGGCCTCGGCCTCGGCCTCGAACGGCGTCGCCCGGCCGGTCGCCTCGGCGGCGGCCCGGGACAGGGTTTCTCGGAAAGGATTCAGCACCGGCGGACTCCTCGATGAGGGTTCAAGTGGATGACCGGAAAGGGCCCCGGCGGCCGCGCCGCCGGGTGGTCCCTGGCTCTCGCTCCCTGGGACAATATCGCGAGAATGGGGGGTGGCTTAGCACACTATGCTCCCGGCTCGCCGGGGGATCCGTTCGGGCGACGGTGGACAGGCCGACCGCGATCCGGCACGATGGAGGCTGGGAATCCGGCCGGAGGGCCCGGCCCGGGGGGTCCGAGGATGATCACGATCGAGCTCTTCGGAGTTCCCCGCCTCCGAGCCGGGACCCGCCTGGTCGCGCTGGAGGCCGGCGACGTTGGCTCGGCGCTCCTGGGGCTGGGCCGGGTCTGCCCGGGGCTGGAGGGCTCGGTCCTCCGGAGTGGTCGGGTCCACCCGGGGTACAAGCTGAGCCTCAACGGCGACGCCTTCGTCACCGAGCCGTCCACCGCGCTGGCCGACGGCGACGTGCTCTTGCTCCTGGCCGCCGACGTGGGGGGTTGATGGCACCGCCCGGCTACCACGGCCGCTATCTCCGGGTCGACCCCCGGCCCGGCCGGACCGCCTGCGTCCCGCTGGAGGATCGGACCCTCCGCGACTTCGTCGGCGGGGTCGGCCTGGGGACCTGGATCGTCGCGTCCGAGGCCCCGACCGGCGTCGACCCGCTCGGTCCCGACGCCCCGCTGGTCTTCGCGCTGAGCCCCCTGGTCGGGAGCCCGCTGACGACCTCGGCCAAGTTCGCCGTGGTGGCGATCGGCCCGCTGACCGGCCGGCTCTGCGACGCGCTCTGCTCGTCGCACTTCGCCATCGCCGCCAAGCGGTCGGGGGTCGACGCGATCGCGCTGTCGGGGTCTTTCGAGGAGCCGACGGTGGTCTTCGTCGACGGCCTCGGCCCCGGAGGGCCCCGGGTCGAGGCTCGGCCGGCGGGCGGACTCTGGGGCCTCCCCGCCGCCGAGGCCGAGGCCCGGATCCGCGCCGAGCACGGCGCCGGCTGGCAGGTCGCGGCGATCGGCCCGGCGGGCGAGCGGCGGATCCCGTTCGCCACGATCAGCCACGACGGCCGCCACGCCGGCCGGGGCGGCCTGGGCGCGGTGATGGGCTCCAAGCGGATCAAGGCCCTGGCCGTCCGGGGCGACGCCCGGACGCCCCTGGCCGACCCCCGCCGGACCGTCGAGCTGGCCCGCGACCTGTCCGCCCGCTCGCTCGGCCCGGCGACCGAGAAGTACCGCGAGCTGGGGACCGTGGCCAACCTCCTGGCCTTCAACCGCTTCGACGCCCTGCCGACCCGGAACTTCCAGGCCGGCCACTTCGAGGGGGCCGATCGGCTGGCGAGCCACGCGCTGGGCCCGTCCCCGTTGATCGCCAAGAAATCGTGCGCCTGCTGCACGATCGGTTGCGAGCACATCTACGCCGTCGGCGGCAAGCCCGGCGGGGCGAGGCTGGAATACGAGTCCCTCTTCGCCCTCGGGCCGCTCTGCGGGATCGACGACCCCGAAATCGTCCTCCGGGCCGCCGCCGCCTGCGACGACGCGGGCCTGGACACCATCTCGACCGGCGGGACGATCGCCTTCGGCATGGAATGCGTCGAGCGCGGCTGGCTCGACGGCCGGCTCCCCGGGTCGGGCCGGGTCCTCCGGTTCGGCGATGGCGAGGCCCTGCTCGGGGCGATCGCCGCCCTGCTCGGACGCGACGGGATCGGCGAAATCCTGGCCCTGGGGAGCCGGGCCGCGGCCGGTCGGATCGGCCACGGGTCCGCCGACCTGGCCCCGCACGTCAAGGGGCTCGAACTCCCCGGCTACGACCCCCGGGCCCTCCACGCCATGGCGCTCGGCCTGGCCGTGGGGACCCGGGGGGCCGACCACAACCGATCCGGGGCCTACGAGGCCGACTTCTCCGGCCGGGTCGACCGCAGGAGGGGCGGCGACGACTCCGCGCTCGCGGCGATCGAGACCGAGGACCGGGCCGCCCTGATCGACTCCCTGATCCTCTGCAAGTTCCTCCGGGGCGTCTTCGAGGATCTCTACGCCGAGTCGGCCGAACTGCTCCGGGCTGTCACCGGCTGGGACGTTGACGCCGACGAACTCAGGACGACCGCCCGCCGGGTCGTCAACGCCCGGAAGTGCCTCAATCTCCGGGAGGGCTGGACCCGGGCCGAGGATACCCTGCCGCCCCGGTTCCTCGCCGAAGGGCCCGACCCCTCCGCCCCGACCCTCTCGCAAGGCCGCCTCGACGCCATGATCGCCGCCTACTACGCGGCCCGGGGCTGGGACGATCAAGGCGTCGTGCCGACCTCGGTCCGCCAGGCCCTCGGCCTGGGAGGCCCGGAGTTCGGCCCTTGATTACCGAGTCGTGAGTCCTGAGTCGTGCGGGATCAAGGCAGGATCCGCGACCCGACCGCCGTGTTCAGGGCGAACATGCTCCGGCGGTGCCGGACCGCCGTGTCGCGATACTGGCGGACCACGTCGTTATACGCCTTCTGCATGTTCAGGAACGCGGTGACGTCCAGTTCTCCCGCCTCGTAGAGGTTCCGGGTATCCTCCAGCGCCTTCTTCGAGGCGGGGAGGACGGCCTTCTCCAATCGGTCGAGATAGGCCCGGGTGTTGGCGTACTCCTGCTCGGCCTGGCGGACCTCGATCATCACCCTACGCTCGAGGGCGCCGAGCTGGACCTGGGTCTGGCCGATGTTGACCCTGGCCCGCTCGATGTTCCCCTGGTTCCGGTTGTAGAGCGGAAGCGGGACCGTGACCCCGAGGGCGTAGGAGGTCGAACTCTTGAGTTGCATGGGCGAGTTGTTCTGGTAGGTGTACGGCTGATAGAGCAGGTAGGCATCGGCATAGCGGTTGGCTTGCTGGAGCCGGAGCCCGGACTGCGCGTAGGTCACGCCCATCCGGTAGGCGACCACGTCGGGCCGGGATTGCAGGGCCATCGCGACGAGCTGCTCGCCCGGAGGGATCGGCGGGGCGAGGTCGCGGATCGTGGCCCGGATCTCGATCGCCTCGGCCTCGACCGGCGGCATGTCCAGCAGGCCGCCGAGTTCGAGCCTGGTCCGGCGGAATTCCTCCTGAGCGGCGAGGACCCCGACCGCCGACTGCTCGCGCTGGGACTGGATCGAGGCGACGTCGGCGCTGGTCCGGTTGCCGAACTTGCCCAGGACCCGGCTCGCGGCGAGGACCCGCTCGATCCCCTCCAGCCCGGCCCGGGCGTACCGGACGGTCTCGCGGGCCGCCAGGACCGCGAGGTAGGCGTTGGACAGGTTGTCGATCTGGAGCCGGACGGCGTCCTGATACTGCGCCTCGACCACCCGCCTGGCCTGCGTCGCCACGGCGGTCCGGTACTTTCGCTTGTGCGAGTAGTCGATGGGGTGCGAGACGTTGAGGTCGTACTGGGTCTGCCCGCCGGGCCGATTCCGGGTGTACTCGCCGTAGGGGACGAGCTGGGCGTCGGCATAGATCAGGGGGTTGGCCCGGAGGCTGGCGGTCAAGACGTCGGCCTGGGCCAGGGGGATCTCGAACCTCCGGGCCATCAGGTCGAGGTTCTGGCGGATCAGGCGGTCCAGGGCCAGGTCGAACGTCAGACCGTCGGCGGGGCCCTCATCGGATTCGGCGGGCAGGGCGAGCGACCCGTAGAGCGGGACCTCGGACAGCGGCGAGACGGCCGGAATCGCCAGCGCCGGGGGCGCCTGGGTCTGGTTGCCGCCCCCGCCCGGGACCGTGATCGACACCGGGACGCGCGGGGTCGCCGCGCCCGGTCGGCCGCCCAGGATCGCCCCGCCCCCGGCCGCCTGGTCGGAGAACATGGCACCGCCCGCCCCGGGCAAATTCCCGAGGACCGAGGTGTTGGTCCCGGGCAGGACCTGGGGCAGTTCGGTGGGGAGCGTCGGGGTCTGGGCCCTGGCCCGGCCGCCCGGCGTCGCGGCAAGCAGGCCCAACGCCAGGATCCATCGCACGTTGCGCTTCGCCATCGCCGGCCTCCTGCCGAGGAAATGCGGTCGCGTTGCCTCGATCTCCCGATCGAGGCGGGGAACCGCAGAACCCCCCGCTCGTGCGTGGGTTCACCATGTTATCGACGTTTCCTCGTCGGTGATCTTAATCGGAGTTCTATGCAGACCCCCGGGACGCAAAAAATCCCCGGAGGGAGTTCCCCGGGGATTCATGGTGATCGCGAAAACCCGCGTCTCAGCGGGATTCGAGCCGGAAGACGGCGGGGACGAGGGTCACGTCGTCCGGCCAGAGGCCGGGCTCGGGCTTCTTGGCTTGGTTGAGGAACATGTCCGAGTCGGTCAGGCTGAGCTGGCGGTTGTGAAACCACTGGATGTGGCCGTCGGAGAACAGGACGTTCTGGCCACGCCCGCCGTGGTTGGGGCTGTTGCCCGGGAGGACCGTCCCGTGGTCGTGGGGCGGCTGGTCGGCCAGGATCGGGATGCTGATCCCGACCTGGGGCGAGGCTGGCTGGGCCCGGCCCGAATCCTGGTGGCGATAGCCGACGTGGTAGGCGTAGTCGATGTGGCCCGGGCTCGGCAGGGGGCCGTCGGCCGGGCACTGGCCGCGGCAAGGGCAGTGAAGCGCCCGGGGGTCGCGGAGCAGGTCCTCGTCCCTGAGCTTGACCGCATAATCGCCGACGGCGGCGTCGGCGTCCTGGGCGCAGACGCTGGGATAATGGTTGTGGCGAGCCGCGTAGTTGGCCAGGCCGGTATAAAGCTGCTGGAGGTTGAACCCGCAACCGGCCTGGCTCATCTTGTCGCGGGCCGACTTGACGGCGGGCAGGAGGGTGAGCAGGCCGGCCATCAGGATCCCGGCGGCCACCGCAACGTCGGCCCACCGGAACGGGACGCGGGCCGGGACGAAGTCGAGGATCGCCCGCCTCGCCCGCCGGTCGGCGACGAAGGCCAGGGTCCGCGAGGCGAGCCCGGCGGGCGGCTCGGACGGCTCGCCGTCATCCAGGAGCAGTTGCAGGGCCTTGCCGAGCCGGTCGGCCCGGGCGGCGAGGGCCGGGTCCCGGGCGAGTTCGGCCTCGGCGGCGACCCTGGCCGGCCCTTCGAGTTGATCCAGCGCGTGATCCAGCAGGTCGTCGGATTTCATTGGCATCAACCGTTCCCATCTTGTCGAGATGCCCGCGCCATCTCCTGGAGCTTCGCGAGGGCGGCGTGGAGCCTCGACTTGACCGTACCCACGGGGATCTTGAGGATCTCGGCGATCTCTCGGTATTTCAGGTCCTGGTGATAGGCCAGGGTCAGGGTCTGCCGCAACGCTTCGGGAAGCTTCTCGACGCTCCTGGTCACCCAGTCGCGCCGCTCCTGCTCCTGCAACTCGGCCAGGGGGGCCACGCCGTCGCCGACCAGGAGGTCGACCAGGGCACCGGGCTCGCTCTCCCCCGAGGACGCCACGCGGCGATCGAGGCTGACCGTCGGGTGACGGCCCGCCTTCCTCAGCGCGTCGACGGCCTGGTGGGTCGCGATCGAGTACAGCCAGGGGCGGACCGGCCGCCCGTCCTCGTACAATGCTCGCTTTAAATGAACCTGCAGGAACGTGTTCTGGAACACGTCCTCGGCCAGCGCGGGATTACCGAGGTAGCGGGCGAGGTATCGATAGAGTTCGCGTTCGTAGCGGCGGACCAACTCGTGGAAGTCGTCCGGATCGGCCGATTCGCGGTAGCGGGTCAGCAGGGCCTCGTCCGAGTCCGGTGTAAGGCTTTCCGCGATGCCCGAGCCATCGGCCTTCACCATGGGTACGTCCGGTTGCGGCCGAGGGTTCGTGGTGGTTTCCAAAATATTGGGCCGGTTCTCGTGGAATCTGCTTCGCAAGGTCGATGCCGGGGGAGCCCCCGTCCAGTCTAAGCCCCCCGGCCGCCCCGTCAAGCCGGTGGGCGGGAGCGAAGGCCGGCGGCCCGAAAAAGGGGACATCCAACTTTTCGGCTGGCAGGCGTGCCGGGCCCTGCTCAAACCGCAAAATAGAGCATCCAATGGAGTTTAAGTTGGATGTCCCCTTTTTGACCCGCCCAGGGCCTCGGCCCGCGCGGCGGGGTCGTCGAGGTCGTCGAGGTTGGAGGTCTGCAAAACCTCCATCGGCGGGACGAACTCGCGGATCGTCAGGATACTCCGGGCGCCATCCTCGGGGCCGTGGATGAAGACCTCGGCTTCGGTGCGATAGTGGAGGGTCTCCAGGGCGCTGGCGACGGCCTCGGCGCGAGTCCGGTGGACGCTGGAGGCCGAGGCACTCTCGTCGAGCTTCACCGCCCAAGCCCCACCCTCGACGGGTGTGATGTGCAGCGTCTCCGGTGTCGCCATGATCGTTCCTTCGCGATTGGGCCGGGCTGATGGCCGGCTTTGTGGGGGAACCTCAATCGGCATGTTCGGCCGGGCGGATCGGGCGGACGACCCCGGCGGCGACGGCGGGGGCGCGGACGGCTTCTCATTCCCGCAGTCGCTTCGCCGCTAATCCGGCTTCGAGGCGGCCACCTTCTTGCCCTTCTCTTTCCCGGGCGAACGGGCGACGAGGTCGCGGGGCGGGGAGCCTTCGGCGAGGAGGACGGCATCGGGGTGCTTGCCGCCCCTGGGACCGACGTGCTCGACGGAGTGCCAGGTGGCCTCGGCGCCGAGGCCGGCGAAGGCGACGACCTGGAACCGGGGGTTGGCGGGGTTCTCGCCCGCGACGATCAGGGCGGTCCCGGGGTGGGCGTAGGTCTCGTCCCCGAGGGTGAACGACGCGGGCCCGAAGCTGACCGGGAGGTTCCCGGCGGCCCTCGACGTGGCGGCGTTGGCGTCGGGCCGGCCGACCAGGAGGAGGTGGTGGGCCTTCCAGTCGTCCTCGGTCAGCTCGGAGTCGGCCTTGATCGGGACGGTCACGTTGGACCATCGCCCGGCGATGGCCTTCCCGAGCCGGGCGGCGGCCTCGCGGTTGGCCTGGGCGTCCTTGAGCGTCCCGAAAACGATCAGGGCCTTCTCGGGCTCGTCCTCGAACGAGTCGACGGCCCAGGTGGGTGCTCCGGCGGTGCCGGGGAGGCCGGTCTCGTCGAGCCAAGGGCCGAAGAAGTCGCCGAGCGGCTTGCCGGCGGCCTTCTCGGCGTGGGCCCGGAACTGGTCCGAATCCACCGGGTGGCCGGCGTGGGCCCGGCCGAAGTCGTCCATCATCGCGGCGAACCGGTCGTGACCGATTTCCTCGCGGAGCGCGGCCAGGAGGAGCACGCCCTTGCCGGCGGCGACCTCGTACCAGTCACCGTCGGCCAGGTCGGCCGTGGTCTTCGCCAGCGGGACGTCCCGACCCAGCCGTCGGGTCGCGGCGAAGTGGCGGGCCCGGGCGCCGTGGAGGGCCAGCCCGACTTCGTCCTCGACCTCGTCCTCGACCTCGTCCTCGACCTCGTCCTCGTCCTCGGCGGCGTCGCCGAGGGCCTTCTCCATCGCGACGATCCGTTCGAAGTCGGCGAAGGCGGCGGCGAGCCAGGCGTCGGCGTCCCCCTTGGGGAGGATCGTCCCGCGCCAGGCGGGGGGGTGGTCGCCGTCGAGGTCGGGGGTGGCGTCGCGGGGCTTGCCGGCGAGGTCGACGGCCTCGCGGGCGTCTTCGGGGGCGGGAGCGGGGGCTTCGAGGGTGAGGACGGTCCAGTCGTTGGGGACGAGGGTCCGGATCCCGGGGGTCCGCTTCTGGGCCTCGGTGGGCTCCCAGGACCGGCCGATCGGCGGGCCAAAGCGGGCCCAGGTCTTCAGGTCCCTGGCCATCGCGGAGGTGGTGAACTTGGCGTCGAGCGACGGCGAGGCGGCCAGCGGCGGGGTCGTGAACGCCCGGAAGCCGAAGTCGGCGTTGATCTTCCCCTTCGACTCGGCGAAGAGCGCGAGCCAGGCCCGGTCGCGGTCGGAGGCCCGCCAGACCAGGTTGGCCGGCTTCCCCTCGACCGAGGCGATCGTCTCCAGCCGGACGTCCAGGTCCTTGCCGTTGTTGCAGCCCCAATAAAACCCCTCGGTCCCGCCGAACCACTCCCGCCTCGAACTCCGCCAGAGCTTGCTCTTCCTGGTCCCCAGCTCGAACATGGCGACCTCGTTGGCCCTGGTGTCGGCCAGGAGCCATTCATTGGTGTACAGGCCGTTATTCTTCTTCGAGAGGATCGCGATGGCCGAGTCGATCGAGTCGCCGTACTGGAGGGCCTTCCGGATCCGGGAGGCGAGGGCCTGCCCCTCGGGGTCGAACCGGGTCTGGGCAATGGTGGTCTCGGCGACGACCAGGCCGGCGTCGTTCAGATAATAGTCCATCCCGCTCTGGATCCCGCCGGGGTACGTCTGCATCAAGACCCGGTGCCCCTGCGCGGGCTTGACGTCGAGCCAGACGTTGAAGTGGCGGGCCTGGGCGAGGTTCCACATCGTGATGTGGCCGAAGACGATCGACCCGTCCGCCGTGGCGGGCCCGACGGCCGCGAACGCCGAGCAGTGGTCGGACTTGGGGGCCTTGGGCGGGGCGGCGGCGGGCTCGCGGAAAGCCCGGCCTTCGAGCCCATTGGGGCTGGCCTCCGCGGCGTCCTGGAGGAACATGACCTCGACCTCGGAGTTGATCGCGACCACGTCGAGCAAGTCGACCGCCCGGTCTCCGAAGGTCGCCCCGGCGGCGGCGGCGCCGTCGGCGGTCCCTTTCATTTCCTCCAGGTACTCCTTATCGTAGCGGCGGAGGAAGAGGGCGTCGACGAGCGTCCGGCCGGCCCGCCAGGCCGACTCGGGGTCCTTGGGGCTCTTCCGGGCGGCGAGGGTCTTGAGGTAGTCGGCGATCTCCGGGGCCATCAGCCGGCCGTGCTGGTAGCCCCGCTCGTAGGGTTCCCCCTCGACGTGGAGGACGATCCAACCGGCCTGCGGGTAGCGGTAGGCCGGCCCGTGCCGGCGGACCGAGGCCGGGTCGGGGCCGTACTCCTGCTTCAAGGGCCCGGCGGCCATCGCGGCCGGCCCGGCCAGGATCAAACCCAGGATCAAGATCAGGATTCCCCGGAAACTTCGACGATCGCCTCGGCTCATGGTCGCTCCCTTCGGGTCGGTTCGCGTCGTGGCTCCTGGCGCCACGGCCCGATTGTAATCGGCGGGCTCGTCATTGCGAGGAATCATGGACGAAGACGCGATCCCCGAGCCTCAGGAACCGATCCTGGCCGCACCCGGGGCCGAATCCGACGAGGCCGCCGCGCCCGGGGTCGCCTTCGAGGTCCCGGCGCCCGCCGATGAATCGATCGCGACCGACGGGCCGGTCGAATCCGAGGAGCCCGCGCCCGCGCCCGACCCCGGACCCGCCCCGCTCGCCCCCGGGCCTGCCCCGGAGGCGATCGCGGCCCTCGGCGAGGGGCTGCACCGCAAGCTCGACGCCCTGGCCACCCTGATCGACCGCGAGAACCGCGCCGAGGCCACCCGCGAGAAGGTGGTCGACCGGCTCCACGCCGAGTTGCAAGAATACAAGCAGGGGCTGATCCTGGGGATCCTCCGGCCAGTCTTCGTCGACCTGATCCAGCTCCACGACGACATCGGCAAGATGGTCGCCGCCCAGGGTGAGGTCGACGGCGACTCCGCCCGGCTCCTCGGCCTGATGCGGGGCTATCAGCAGGGGGTCGAGGACATCCTCTACCGCCAGGGCGTGGAGCCCTTCGCCGTCGAGGGGGACGCCTTCGACCCCCGCCGCCAGCGAGCCCTCGCGACCGTCCCGACCGACGACCCCGACCGCGCCAGGCGCGTCGCCGCCCGGCTCCGCAAGGGATTCCAGGCCGGGGACAAGGTGATCCGCCCCGAGATGGTGACCGTCTTCGCCCACAAGCCGGCCGCGCGTGAGCCGAGTTGAGCGGGGGCGTCGTCGATCGCGTCGCGGACCGTCCGATCCAGGATGGTCGGCCGGTGTCCGGATTCCGTAGGGTCCGCTATTGCGGACCATCCAGTAATCATCACGTTTTCGGATGTTTGTCCGGGATCGCCTCCAGCAAGAGCCTCGCCACCCGGGCCGCGCCGTCGGCGGGGAAGGGGGGCGGGCCGGGCTCCAGGGCGAAGGCTTTCTCCAACAGCCTCTCGATCCGGAGATCGGCGAAGTCGCGGGCCGAGACGGGGAGGCCGCCTCCCCAGGCCCGGAGGGAGCGGTCGAGGGCCCGGTGCTCGGCGAAGCCGACCCGGGGGGGATAAAGGAACGGAGTCCGCGCCACCATCGCCTCGCAGGCGGTCCCGTAACCCGCCTTGGCGACCATCGCGTCGGCCGAGGCGGCGAGGTCGGCCCCGGTCCACCCGGTCGCCGGGACGACGTGCAGGTTCGGCAGCGGGCCCGAGGGAGCGGGGTGGAAGCCGACGAAGTGGACGCCCCCGAGCTTCGCCAGCCGTTCCCACCCGAGATTGGCCTGGCCGTAGCGGCCGATGTAGAAGTAGACCAGCTTGTCCGAAGCCGAGAGGCCGAGCGTCGCCCTCAGCTCGGCCCGGCGGTCGACGCCCGGGGTGACGACCATCCCGACGTCGATCGACGGCCCCACGCCGGGCATCCGGATCGAGGGTTGGGCGCGGAACAGGGCGGTGGCCTGGCGGTAGGCGGCCCGGATCGCGCGGACGGTCCGCATCGCCTCGGGGCCGAGCCTCCGGGCGTGGGGCTGGTAGATGTCGGCCCAGGTGAAGTTGGCCAGCAAAAAGCCGGGGATCCCGGCCCGGCGGGCGGCCACCAGCGGGACCGGCGTGGCGTCGCAAAGGACGGCGGTGGTCCCCTCGTCGCGGAGCTTCGTGGCCTCGAGCTCGACCCCCGCCATCCCTCGGGAGTGGACCTCGGCGGCCTTCGCCAGCGTCCCCGGGCCGTCGGTCGCCGCGCTGTCGTCGGGGGGGTTCAACGCGCCGACGTCGGAGGCGTGCGGCTCCAGCGTGGCGGGGCGCTTGAGCCGTTCGCCCCAATGGTCGAAGAGGCTCGGGTCGGACCGGATCGTCACCGGGACCTCGGGCGGGATCAGGTTGATGACGGCGACCGAGCGGTTGAGGTGGCCGAAGCCGTGGCTGGTGACGTAGAAGGCGATCCCGCCGCGCCGGCTCATCGGGACGGCCCGCGATCGAGGAAGCCGCCGACGGCGGCGGGGTCGGTGTAGCCGGCCCGGAGGAGGGCCGACCGGACGGCGTCTGGCCGGGCGATCAGGATCTCGACGGCCTCGGCCAGGGCCTCGGGGCGGTTCCGGAGGACGATCGCGGTCCGCCAGTCGAGCCGGTCTTCGCCCCGGTCGCCGACCCGGCGGTCGAGGTGGGCCCGGAGCCGCTCGGCGTCCGACCCCGGCTCGATCGGCCGCTGCTCGGAGATCGCGCGGGCGGCGGCCCGGAGGCCGTCGGGGTCGGCCCCGGCCCAATCCAGGATCGCCTCGTCCACCGCCCGGGGCGGCCCCCTGGTCAGGCCCTCGCCCCAGAACCGACCGAGCCACCGGAGCCCCGAGGATCCGCGGACCCACCCCGGCGCCCGGTCGGACTCGGGCGTCCCCCGGCCCCGGGTCAGCGCGTCGAGGGCCCAGGCCCGGGCGACCGCCTCGGGCGTGGCGACGGTCACCACCCGGAGCCCGTCGAGTTGCTTCGGCTCGCGGACGTAGAACGGCGTCATCAGAAACAGGAGCCGGGTCCGGGGCGTGGCCTTGGAGTCGTGCGTCAGCATCCAGCCGTAAGGGAAATGGTCCGGGTCGGCTGCCCCCAGGGTGATCGTTCCTTTCAGGGCCCCCAGCTCCTGGAGACAGGCCGGGGTCGGGGTGGTAATCAGCTCGGGCTCCAGGAAGTCGACCGCCGATCCGTCGGGCAGCGCGCGGTTGAGCTCGCTCAGGGTCCGGTCGTTGAAGGCGTCGTACCAGTACGACAGCTCGAAGCCCGCCTTCCAGGCCCCCCGAGGGCCGCCGATCAGCTCGTTGTAATACGACAGCTCGAACGGGTGGATCGCGATCAGTTGCCAGGTCGCCGAGCCCAGGACCAGCGCCGCGACCGCCGACCGGCAGGCGATCGGGTGCCGGACCCTCCGGGCGATCGCGTCGCCGAGGAGGACCACCCCCCAGCCCGCGAAGGCGGCCAGGAAGAAGAACGTCGGCAGGAACAGGCGGACCCCGTCGTGCGCCGGGGTCGGGAGCATCCGGAGCCCAGGGAGGAACGCCAGGTGGAGCGCGAAATACCAGGGGATCGCGTCCCCGAGCCGCCGGGCCCGGGCCAGGCGGACCACCAGCCCGACCGCCGAGGCCAGGAGGATTCCCGCCGGGACCGTGATCGCGATCAGGACCCAGGCGTTGTCCCAGGGGAGGCTGTAGGTGTAGATCTCGCCCCGGTAGAGGATCCGGATGTCGGGCAGGGCCCCCCGGCGGTCGGCGCTGAGCTGGTAGTAGTGGGCCATCCTCGGGAGCGTCTCGCGCCACCAGCCCGGGTTCCCAAGCCAGCCGACGGCCGGGGCAAACGCCAGGATCGCCGTCCAGGTCTCCAGCGCGGGCCGCTCGGACCCCCAGATCCGATCCTTCGGGAAGGCCACCCCCGCCAGCCGTCGGACCAACCAGACCATCAGCGGGACCAGCAATATCGCGCCCGGCAGGGCCGTCGGCGGGTGCATGGTGAACAGGTCGGTCTCCTGCGGCGGTGGGAACGCCCGGGCCAGCCGGATGACCTCGCCGAAGGCCAGGCCCAGCGGCAGGAGCATGGCCATCAAGGTGACGAGGCCGTCGGCCCAGTCGGCTCGGCCCCCTTTCCGGGAGAACGTCGCGGGCAATCGGCCCGCGACCAGCCAGAGCAGGAGCGGCCCGAGGACGGCCACGGCCGCCATCTTCTCCAGGAACCCCAGCCCGACCGCGACGCCCACCACCACCCGCCACTTCCGGGCGTCCGGCTGGTGGATCCCCTTCCAGAACGCCAGCGCCGTGATTGCCCAGAGCAAGAGCCCCGGCGTGTCGGTCCCGGCGATCTGGCCGTCGCCGTGGACCCGGGGCATCACCAGCAGGGCCCCGGCCGCGACCCCGCCGACCCACGCCCCATACCGCCGGGCGAGGAAGCCGAACGCCAGCGCGATCGTCGCCGAGTATTCCAGGATCGAGGCCATCCGCCGCGCCGGGATGTCCTTCATCCAGTGGCCGAAGAGGGCGTGGGTCAGGAGGTTCAACTGGCCGGCCAGCGGCGGGTGGAAGTTGTAGCCGTACCGGGCATACGGCCAGTAATAGAGCAGGGCCTCGGGGCTCAGGAGCGCATCGAGGTCGGACCGGCTCCGGGCCCGGAATAGCCCCTCCCACCAGTGGGCCGAGACGAGCTGGCTGGTCCGGTACGACGGCTCGTCCCAGGTCAGGCCGATGTCGCCCGCCGTCGGGGCCGTCGCCGCCAGCGCCCCGGCGAACGCCAGGACGCACCCCAGCCACCAGGCCCGGCCCGTCAGGCCGATCGAATCCGACGGATGCTCTCGGGTCGGCATGGGTCGATCAGTCCGGGAGGGGATAAATCCAGACGAGGGGCACGCCGAGCTTCGCGACGACGTAGGCCGGCCTGCCCTGCGCGATTTGCTGGCGCTCGGCCTGGCCGAAGGCCCCCGGTCGATTCTGGATCACGAACCACGCCGGCTTGCCCGGGTCGACCCGCCAGAGGTTCGCCCGGAGCTTCCCGGCCTGCTTGAGGTAGAGCCACGACGTCGTGAACGTGGCGAACCGGACCGACCGGCCGGGTGGGGTGTTGGCGTCGAGCCATTCCAGGGCATCGTCCGGGAGGGCGTCCCAGAAATACGTCGGCTCCATCCCCAGCGCCGAGGCTCCCGGCAGGCCGCCAACGACCGGGCTGAAGTACGACAGCGGGACCGGCATCATCAGCCCGAGGCTGACGATTCCCTCGGCGATCGCCGCGATGACCAACCCCTGGCCGACCCGCCCGAGTCGACCGACCACCCACGCCGCTCCCAGCCCCGCCACGATCGCCAGGACCCCGAACGCCGGCAAAAACAGCCGGACGCCATCGTGCCCCGGCGTGTGCGGCATGCCTCGGAGTGCCAGGAGCATGCCCCAATGCAGGAGGGCGAGGACGGCGAAGCGGTCCAGCGACGGAGCGGCGATGCCCCCGCTCCCCTCCCTCTGGCTCCCGCTTCCTTCCCTCTGGCTCCCTCCCCCCTTGGGGGGGAGGGTTGGGGAGAGGGGGCGCCGCGCCACCAGCGATCGACAGCCCCTCACCAACGCCCCACCCGCCCCGACCATCGCCAGCCCCAGGAACCCCACCGGGGTTACCATCACCGTCCAGGCCAGCGTGTTGTACCAGGGGAGCGACGCCCGGGGCGTGGCGTAGACCCGCCCGAGGAACTCGACCGGAATCGGGATCGTCCGCCCCCGGGTGAGGTTGGACCGCAGGAACCGCTCGACCCCCGAGACCGGGTCGGCCCACCAGCCGGGGTTGAACGCATAAAGGACCACTACCCCCACCAGCCCGCCGACCAGGAGCGTCAGCCACCCCCGGCGGTCGCGGTAGAGCAGGGCCCAGGCCGTGAACGGGAGCGGGAGGAACCACCCGGTCAGCTTCGAGTCGGCCGCCCAGCCGCAGAGGACGCCGAACCCGACCGCCCATCCCCAGCCGGGCGACCTCCCGTCCCGCTCGACCGCCAGCGCGAACGCCAGCAGGGCCCCGACCCAGAGGCAGGTCAGGATCCCGTCGACGGTCGCGTAATGGCCGTGGCCGAACAGGTTGGGTTGCAGGATCCAGGCCGCGCTCGCCAGGGCCGAGGCCCAGGGCCCCCACCGCCGGCCGACGAATCCGAAAATCGCCCCGGCCGTCGCCGCGAAGGCCAGGATCGGCCCGAGCCGGGCCCGGGGGAGGTCCGCCCAGGACGGGGCCAGCCAGTCGCCGATCAGGCCCTCGATGGCGTAGAACGGCGGGTGCCCGTGCGGCTCCTCTCGGGCGAACGGCCAGAACCAGGCGATCACGCCCGGCGAGAACAGCCCGGCTCGGGTGCCGACCTGATCGCGCAGAGGGGGGGGGAGCCCGTCCTGCTGGACCAGCTCCGACCCGGGCGAGGGAGGAACCCAGCTCGCCGCGAAGGCTGGGGGGTCGACCCAGGCCCGGAACCAGGTCCGGATCCGGGCCTCGCGGCCGAGCGTGAACCCCTCGTCCCAAACGATCGCCATCCTCGGCTCGGTGGCGACCATCAGGCCCAGGGTCGCCACCGCGACCGCGAAGGCCCCGACGCGGACCGGCCATCGTCGGGGTGTCGGAGATGGGCGGTCAGCCATGGCGGGGGATCCATCGGGTCGGGTCGGGTCGGGTCGGTCCAGAGCCCTCCGATTGTGCCAGGTCGCCGCCCGATCGGCAAAGCCCCGCCGGATCGGTTATGTGGGTCATTTTGTATTGTTCAACAAAAATTGAGCGTCTAACTTGATCGCTCGGGCATGGGATGAGGAGGAACCTCTTTCTTAAAAACGAACATCAAATGGGGGCGTTGGATCCTCCCTGACTTTAAGTCTGTAATCGTCGCTGTTGTTTGAGCAATCGATCATTCCATCCAAATATTTTTGGCTCATGATGGATTGCAGGGTGGTGGTTCGGAGGGGGCTCCAAGTCGTTACAATTGGCCCGACAGGTCGGGCTTCTCGTCGGCTTGATTTACTCTTCTGTCCGGCACCTGAGGCGTTGAACGATGGTGAACATCCAGGATCTATTCGACAACGCCAAATGCTACCAGACCATCCGGGAGATGCGCTGGCCCGACGGCGTGACCTGCCCTCATTGCTCCTCGGATTCGGTCATCAAGAATGGTCGGGACGACACCCAGCCCGATCGCCAACGCTACGAGTGCCGAGACTGCCGCCAGCGGTTCGACGACCTGACCGACACGATTTTCGCCGGCCATCACCAGCCGCTTCGGACCTGGATCGCCTGCTTATACCTCATGGGTTTGAACCTCTCGGGATTGCAGATCGCCCAAGAGCTTGAGATCAACAAGGACGACGCTTGGGCCATGATCGGGCAACTCCGTCAGGGGATCGTCGATCGCCGTCCTCCGGTCGTGCTGGAGGGCGAGGTCGAGTGCGACGAAGTCTATGTGGTGGCAGGACATAAGGGACATCCCGAGGCCGTCAAAAAAAAGGCCGTCCTCCCCGTCGGCGACGCCTGAAGGGGGAGCGTGGCCGGGGGACATTGGC
>JAABUJ010000486.1_pt1 | contig 77654 bp, 74 predicted proteins | sample 5559131 | NCBI WGS metagenome assembly JAABUJ01 (sample SAMN10711875, study PRJNA513366) | rock metagenome | isolation source: Antarctica rocks | place: Antarctica: Victoria Land, Mt New Zealand nord | collected 2016-01-07 | reverse complement strand
GGGCGGAGGGGATCCTTCTGTTGACCGGCCATGGCATACTCCAGGGGAGGCAAGACGACGAGTACGTCCTTCAGCCTACCCCTATCGCTGCCTACTGGCAACCCTCAACACAAGTGACCCACTAGTCTAGTCACAAGGAGTGTTCCCTTAGGGAGCGCGAGTCGCATGGGCAGCCGCATCCAAAAAGGCGCCAAAATGTTGCATAATCTCAGACGCCTTCTCGCCGAGCGACGAGTTTTCCGCTAGTTCACCCGCAATGCTCCATACGGGGCAACCGTCTCTGTCGTTGTTGCCGGGCGGTAAGCCACGGTCATCATTGTCGTTGTGGTCAGGCTCAATGGGAAGGCATTGCGGCGGAGGTACATATACTGGCTGAGTTGGGCTCGGTGTTGGTAATGAGCTCAGCGTGGCAGTCGGCACCGGAGTCTGTGTGGGTTCCAGCGTGGCAGCCGGCACCAGAGTCCGTGTGGGTTCCAGCGTGGCAGTCGGCACCGGAGTCTGTGTGGGTTCCAGCGTGGCAGTCGGCACCGGGGTTCGCGTGGGTTCCAGCGTGGCAGTCGATGTCGCCGTTGGACTCGGCGTTGGTGTTATCGTCGGCATCGGCGTATTCGTGGGCGTAGGGGTGAAGGCCGGTCCTGCCGTTGGTCGGGAGATTCGTACCGACCTGCACGCTGTCGTGCCGAGCTTGCATCGATAGGCTAGCAACACCGTATACCCGCCGCTGTTGTCGGTGTAATTCCCATCGTTGTACGCCAACGCGAGCCGGCCATGGCCGGACACTGTCCGGGGGCCGCTTCCTATGAAGAACACGTGTCCCCGACCAACTTTGCCGATCAGGCTGTACGCGACTAGACCCGGCCCGGCACAGCTTATTGGGCAGATAATACTGGCATTACCGTTTGGGTCCGTTGCACAGGCGGGGCTGCAAATAGCCGTGTACGCCGTGCCAGTGGCCTTTATTTTGAGGCTCAACCCCTTCTTCAAGACAAAGCCAGTCTGCAGAAACCGACCGTTCTCGCCGGCGCTTCTTGCCGGTACGAAGATAGTTTGGCTTAGTGTTTTCTGGTGATGCTTGGCCGCCTGCGTAACACTTCTGGGCAGAACTGCGGCCAACAGTACAACAATGGTTGCGACGACCGCCGCCTTGATACCACTTCTCATTTCTCCCCCTCCATGGGCTGCGTGCCGATCACGTGACACGGCGAATGATTCATCATCGATCCTGTGCCCGCATCAACTATACGAGCCCGTAGCCATTCTGACAATTCTCCTTACGAGTCGATTCTGGTACTCCTTTCGTGCCGGGGCGACTGGTCCGGCTAGACTGCACCCAACTCGCTAGGAATCCGGAAATTCATATTGTGTGTGCTCCCTCCCTGCGATAGAGTCCAGCGGAACGGCGAGCACCACCGATAAGCGTACCCCGACGGACTTCCCCTGTATAGCGGTATAGTGTGCTACACGCAGTTGTGGCACGATGGCCGAAGCGACGGGAACAGCCGCTGTAGCCCCCACGTCCATGCCATACAACGCGGACGCAACGCTGACAGCCCAAACTACGGCTGGGGCGGACTGTACGGCGACTGTGGTGTACAATACGGACCGGTCGCCTGTGTCCTTCAGCGGTGTAAACCAAACCGCCGACGCCTCTGGACAGGTAACGTGGCCGTGGCACGAAGAGACAGAAGGGGATGGTGGGACAGCTACCGTCTCGTGCAACTTGAACGGCCAGACAAGCACAACTCAGACGTCTTTCACCGTCATCCAGTAAACACGTGAGGTAAGAGTGAACCATATTAGGCCGCACCGCAATTTTCGACCTCGTGCTTTGACTACAGTACTCGAATTCTGCTTGCTCACAACTGTCATCGGTGTAGCTCCCCAATCGGTGCGTGCATCCGTAGTGGCAGCACCGGGGTATCACGTCCTCCCATCTCGGCTCGCGGCCGTGGCGGATCCCTGTGGCTTTCAAAGTCGAGTGTGGGGCCACATTCAGGAAGCAGCTGACCTCGTTGCGACAATTCAGAAGAAAATTGACAGTGACACCGGCAACGCGAACGACGCCGACGTGACCTACTATCAGACGTATTTCCGGGATTCGATACGAGACATGGCGCACGATTTCGGTAATCCGGTGGGTTGGAAGCCCTTGATGCAAACAGAAGGTGCAGTCGCTGGCCGGCTCCGTGACGCATTGCTCGACTATGAACAAAATGGTCCGAATGGCGACATTCAGGTCATTCACATAATCAAGTACCACAAGTACGTGCAGGAAGCGAGCGACTTACAGCAGCAGGCTTGGGCGCAAGTCAAGGGGATGTGTGCTGGCGGAAACGGACACACGGCCCTTGGACTGATCAACTATTACTCCTCTGACGACTTTAATTCGTCGTGGTTCACCGCGCCTGCGCGTTGGGTGATCGTGTATCACTACGACTGCACCGGGCTTCGGGACTACTCGGACGGCCGAGGCGGCAGCGGACATTTTCTGCTGACGATTCGAACGGCTGGCAACAATCTGGTAGCAACAGCTGCCAACGAACAGGGGCGCACTGCTTGGGGCATCCAGCGCCTCTCTCGCCCTGGTCGTTTCTACTTACGAATCCAGTCGAACTGCTATTGGCATATAAGCGTTCGCGGCGGGTGAGTACGTCCGAGGCTTGATAGGACATGAACTGGTATGCAAGGACCACGTCACGTACCGACGCACCAATAATCACTTGTCTGAGGTCACATCGGCTTTCATGAGGACACGGGCGCGCTTGGTGGCCCGAGGAGTGTCGAACCGTGAAACTAACGCGAGTACTCTTTGTTCTGCTAGGCGCGATGGGCCTGGCGACGTTTGGCCTTGTGGGAGTGCGACAGATAGACGCCGGCCACATGCCACGGGAAGCAGATCAGAGCGAGCATGAGCCGGTCACTGGGAACGCTTGCGGGATGGAGCGGTGGAGCGTAAAGACCGGCACCGATACCGGTGCACGATCGGTCAACCAGCGCTATCACTTTTCGACCACGGTCAGCCGGCTGGACGCGCTCATCCCACCCGGCACTCTGCCATCTTATAGTCGTGTTCGACCCGTAGAGAGCACGGTCTACACGCTGGACGCGACGCTCTTGCGGTACAAGCAGGAGGCGGATAGCGATTATCACCTGGTGCTCACCGACGGCCAGAACACGATGATTGCGGAGATTCCGGCCGCCTACTGCACCGGCGCAAACAGTCCATTCCTGTCGGGGATCAGAACGGCGCGCTACCAGTTCAATCAGCACTACAGGGTAGAGACCCGTTTCAAATACACCCATGCGCACGTGCGGATTACCGGCGTCGGGTTCTTTGATTTTCACCACGGCCAGAGCGGTGTAGCGCCAAACGCGATTGAGCTGCACCCGGTGCTTGATGTCCAGTTCGGCGGCAACGCTAAACCCTTGCCTCCGGTTACGAAGCGACCTATCAGCCCGCCGCCACCACCAGCACTCAAGGGAGGCAGCTTCACGCTCTCGGCGTATGTCTCCCCCGCCTCCATGCCCTACAACGCCCGCCCCACGCTCTACGCGCGGACCGTACCCGGCGCGAGCTGCACCGCCTCTGTGGTGTACAGCACGGGACGGCAACCACGGTCGTTCGACGGGTCGACCAGGACGGCCAGCGGTAACGGGGTCGTCAGTTGGCCATGGCATGAGGAGACGACAGGAAGCGGCGGTACGGCAACGGTGCAATGCACTTACCGCGGGCACAGCAAGACCGTACAGGCATCGTTTAGCGTGAGCGGTTAAACACGCTGTTCACCGGGCGTTACCGCGCACTGCCATAATCGAGACGCCTCCGGTTTGATTGGCGTCGACCTTTCAGGCGTCTGACTCGGCGCGGTCCCCTTCGGGGGCCGCGTCTTTTCGTATGTAGCGTGCAAGCTGCTCCACTTCACCGACCAGTATCAGCTTCTCCCGCTTATCCCGTGGGTTTACTTCGGCCTTTAATGGCTTCCCCCCTCATTGGACTGTGGCGCGTCGAGGTCGTCGCAGCCATGGGAACAGCTAGCCCGTGGTCTTGATTCGCTGGTTGACGAGCCTGGCAAGAGCGATCAGAGATTGGCGTTTCGTGCTAGGAGTGCTTACCCCCACCGTATAGCGGCCCTGCCGAAAAAAGACGCCAACTAGGCCACTGCCTGTGTAGCCTACTGACTCTTGCCCAATACGTGGTTTCCAAGTTGCCTGGTAACCGCAACCACCACACAGAAATGTGCCAGTCATGACCTGGAGAAACCAGTGCGCTCCACCTTTACCGTAAAACTGATGGACTTCGTTCGTTACTTGCGCCGCGCCCTTCGTGTAGCAAATCTCATAGCTATTTTCCCAGCCATAGTGCTGTAATTCGCTACTACTCAAGTTGTACTTGTACTCAAGCGCCTTCGCGGAAGCATACCCATTACAGTCGAGAGATTCCTCGTGCACATATCCCGACCGCAAGTCCGTAATGCCAATAGCAATAGTATGAAGTGATGCGAATGCCATTGCCGATGACGGTAGAAATATGATGGTGAGCAGGGAAAGAACGGCGAAGCGTTTCAAACTGTTGTCTCCTAACTGGGGAGCGATTATTCTCTTACTTTCTGCAAGAGCGCTACTTAGAGTCGGACAGATAGCCCGCAAAGGCGAAATCAACAGGAGTACCGTCATCCGGAAGGAGCCGGTGCGGCGCATGAGCGACTACCGTGTTACCCGCCTCCACATAGACCTGCACGGTTTCAGAACCTACCCAGTCGAAGTCGTAGCCGGTGCCGCGCCCCAACTCGTGCTGTAGCGGGATGAAGAAGATTGGCCCGGAACCGATGCTAAATCCGGCCTGTGTAAACTCATCCGACGTCTTTTGGCCAAGATGTGCCGAGACGAGCGTCAGTACCAGACGCTTGCCAGCCGGCACCGTATATGCCGTTACTGTCTGGTCGCCCACAGCTCCACCTGGCACCGCAATATTGGCAGCGAACTGGACAGGCGTCGTGGCTGGAGATGACACAGCGGTTGGAGGTGATACCGGATTGGTCACAAGTACTTTTTGCACTTCCACTGGATTAGTCACAAAGACTTTCTGAACTCCCTTTGAGACGGTAGCGGCTACTGTTTGTCCGATACCAACGATGGCGATCGTCAAGGCCAGGATCAGGATACCGGCAGCCGCCAGCGTGAACTGCTTAAAACGTCGCATTGTTGCTCCTCTCTTCCTCTGTTGAATACCGGGTGTAGCAGGTTCAGAGACCCCAAAGTACCGCCAGAACTGCCTCCCATGTCGCTCTGGCTGAGGTCAGATGCTAGCACGCCCTCGCGCGAGGGAAGGAACGGAAGAGTGCAATTGCTGCACCCCGTGCTCGACGTTCAGCTTGGCGTCACTGCAAAGCCCTCGAAGCAGCCTACCACTGCTCCACCCCCACCGTCATCCAAAGGCGCCGCCTGGCCCTGCCATAATTGAGTGCCTCCGGCTGGTTGGTCCCGGCCGAGGGTTGCTTACGGCCGCGGCGTGTCAACTCACGCCGCGGCTTTTTTTGTAAACGGCGCGAGGCGGTCAATCTCCGACTGCGGGATGAGCTTCTCTCGGCGATCCAGGGGGTTCGATCTGGCTTCAAGATCGCCGCTCTTGACCATCTGCCAGATACGCCGGCGGGTGACCCCAAGCGCGGCAGCAGCGCCCTGGATCGTGACATACTGCGGTTCATCAGCCATAGGTACGACCTCCTGCCTTCAGCGTACAGGCGTGGGTCTTTGCGAGTCAATGTGTAATTGCATGGGTTGACTCAATGTGTGATTATGTGGGATACTGTGTGTAGGGAGCAAGCAACCCTACAGGGACCACCCAATCACCACACAGGAGGCAGAACCGTGACCATCATCACCCGCGAGACGATCCCGACCGACTGGCAGGAGGGCATGAAACGCGCCCGCGCTCGCCACATCAAAGCGACTCTGTGCCGTGACGGCAGCTACCGCGTCGGCTCAGGCAGCCGCCCCAGCGTGTACCGCCTGACCTTAGAGGCCGGCAAGGTGGGACCGTGCTCCTGCGAGGCGTCCCGCCGATACGGCGCCGGCTATGTCTGCGCTCACCGTGGCGCCGTTGCCGTGGCCTGCATGTTTTTCCGTTCCATCGTGGTTGAGGGGGTGGCGGCGTGACCGCCGCCTCTTCGGCTACGAACATCGCCGAGACCAACGAGACCACGCAAGAGACGCTGGTGCGCCTGCAAAACGAAGTAGACGATCTGCGTGAGTGGGTGACTGCTCTGGCCGCCGATCTGCTCGACCGACTGGGCGCACCCGCCCTGTGACCACCGGCGACATACATCACTACAACACCGGATAGGCAACCGAAACAGGGTACCGTGGGCGCCGGCAACTGTGCCGGCGCCCGTTGACCAGCACGAGACAGGAGACAGCATGAACACGGACGACAGCATCACCATTCACGGCCTCTCGGCGTGGTTTCAGGCCGAGCCACGCCCGCATCACCTGGACCTTCGGCTGCAGGTGGGTGGGCATGAGTTGCGGGCCTGCCTGCTCACCCCGGACACCGACAGCTACACGGTCCATCTGTACCGCTCAGACGGCGTGGCGGTGCGAGACAACGGGGGAGGCTGGTGCGGAGTCATCGAAGACGCGATCATTCTGGCCATGGCGGTGGCGCTCGATGTCAGTGGGCGGCCGGAGCTGTTCGAGCAGACGGCGACCGCCGAGGTTGCGTCGTGAGCAAGCGCGGCAACGGAGACGGCACGGCAATCACGCGGCACAGTAGCGGGCAGTGGTGGACGCGGGTCACCCCGCCGGGTGGCAAGCGCATGGCGTTCTACGGCAAAACACAGCGCGAGGTACGCGAGAAGCGGGACGCGTACCTGGCCGCCTGGCGCGATGGGCGGATCACCAAAGACTCAGAGAAGATGGTCTCCGACTATCTGACCGGCTGGCTCAAAGGCCGCCGGGACGGGCTGGGCGTTCGCACCGCTGAGGCGTACGACCTGAACATCCGCCGGCTCTCTCCCCACCTGGGCCACATCAAGCTGGGCGACCTGAAACCGGCACAGATTCGGGAGTGCTACGCCCGTCTGCTGGAACGTGGACTGTCGGGCCGGCCCCTGTCGAAACGAGCTGTAGCGCAAGCTCACGCCGTGCTGCATACCGCCCTGCATCAAGCGGTCAAAGATGAGACGCTGCTACGCAACCCGTGCGACGCCGTGAGCCCGCCGCGGGGCGATCACAAGGAAATGTCGGTACTTTCGCTGGAACAGGTGCAGACGCTGTTCCAGCACACCGAGGCGGATCGACTGCACGCCCTGTGGGTGCTGCTGTGCCTGACCGGCATGAGAATCGGCGAGGCCCTGGCCCTGCGCTGGACGGACGTGGACATGACCGCTCGCACCGTCACCATTCAGCGGTCGCTACGACGAGTCAAGGGCGAGGGGCTGCAATTCGGCCCGGTCAAGACCCACCGCAGCAATCGCCGGCTGGACCTGCCCGCGCTAGTGGTCGATGCTCTACGGCTGCAGGAAGATCGACAGCGCATGGAACGGCGCAACTGGCCGGAGAACGCCGGCGAGGGGCTGATATTCACCACCACCAGCGGCGGCCGCCTGGACGCGGGAAACATTCTCGAGTCGCTGCGCCGCCGGTTCAAGGGGGCCGACCTACCGGCCTTGCGCACCCATGACCTGCGCCACACCGCCGCCTCGATCCACCTGCGCGATAACCAGCACCCCAAGGTGGTACAGGAGCTGCTGGGCCACAGCACCTTCACCCTGACCATGAACACCTACAGCCACTTGATGCCCTCCATGACGCGCGACGCGGCGGACCGCATGGACGCGCTCTTTCACCGCTCGGAGGCGGCGACGTGACCCGGTTGGTATACGGGTTGGTATATTTTCGCCGGCGCGGCCCGGCGGGGAGCACCAGGGACGCGTCCGGCAGTTCACCGGCACGCCCGTTTTTTGGCGTCGTGACGGGAGAAAACAGAGCGGGAGTGCATGGGAGTCGAACCCACCTGGGAACGCAAAGGTGCGCCCCCACAACGGTTTTGAAGACCGCGCCCCTCACCAGAGAAGACGCACCCCCACGTCAGTCTCTCAGCTTGCCGGCATGGCCGCCAAGCCGGCAGGAGACCGGGGCAATAGTGATTGGGCTGCCTGAGGTATTAGACTGCGGCGTGCGCTATCTCGTCATCTCGGACATCCATGCCAACCTTGAGGCTCTGGAGGCAGTGCTGGCTGCCGCCGGAGAATGCGACGGCTGTCTGTGCCTGGGAGACTTGATCGGGTATGGACCCAATCCAAACGAGTGCGTGGAACGCGTTCTGGCTCTCCCGGGATTGACGTGCCTGGTCGGCAATCACGACATGGCCGCGTTGGGCCGGATTGATGCCGCCATGTTCAACGGGGCGGCACGGGCGGCTATTGAGTGGACTGCGCGTATCCTTGACCCGGCAGTTCGGACGGATTTGCTCTCTCGTGAGCCAAGTGCTCGGGGTCAGAGCTACGCCTTTGCGCACGGCAGCCCACGCGATCCGGTGTGGGAATACCTCGAGGAGGGGCGGCAAGGGCCGCCCAATTTCCCTTTGTTTGATGCGCCCACGTGCTTTGTCGGTCACACTCATGTGCCGCGGGTCTTCGTCCAGGAATCTGAGCGGGTGTCACAGTCGGTGGTCCAGATTGGGAAACCCGGTGATGTGTTGCAACTGCACGACGGCAAACGCCGTATCGTGAACCCGGGCGGAGTGGGCCAGCCGAGAGACGGCAATCCACAAGCGGCCTATGCGCTGTTGGATGCGGGCAGCGGCGAGTTTACCTTCCGGCGGGTCCCCTACGACATCGTCCTAACGCAGCAAAAAATCCAGCGGGCGGGTTTACCACCAGTGCTGGCGTCGAGGTTACCTCTTGGCCTCTAGCCGGCCGTAGCCGCCGTCGAGGTGATGGTTAGGGGGGCGGACTAACTGCCGGCGGCGGACCAGGCTGGACGCCCGGCACCGGCTGCTGTACTGGTTGCTGTGGGGCAGGTTGTGGTGGGGCCACTGGCTGTTGGGGCGTAGGCTGCTGTGGGGCCGGCTGTTGCGGAGTAGGCAACTGAACTGCTGTTGGTTGCGGCGCCGGCTGTGGCACGACTGGCGCCTGCGGAGCTGCTACGGGAGGCGCGGTTGGCAACGGCGCGACCGGCGCGGCTGGCGGAACCGGCGCAGTGTTTACCGCTGGCGCTTGGTACGGCGTGTTCTGTTGCGCGACCGGCAGCGAGGTATTGTAGGTGCCAACAGAGCAGTAGGGCACGATGCCCGCAAAGATGTCGTAGCCCATGGTCGAATACGAGGTGTACGCGCCTGGCTGCCGGCAGGATGCGCCAGACATGATGCCGGGCGGTTGCCAAAACGGCTTCGGCGGCAATTTATATGCGTTGAGGGCGGTCAACATGAAATCGTGCCAGATCGGCGCGGCGCCAGTAACGCCGGTAGTACCGACCATCTGCGAATTATCAGCGTTACCAACCCACACGCCAGTAACAATGTCAGGAGTGTATCCCACCGTCCAATTGTCGGTGTAGCCGTTGGTGGTTCCGGTCTTGGCGGCAGCTGGCCGTCCCAGATTCAGTGGACTATCGAGGCCGAATTCACAGACCACTTGGCATCGAGTCGCGTTGTCGGACAGCACGTTATTCATCAAGTATGTATACTCTGGCTGCTTGATGACATGCACCGCTTTCGGTCCATCATGATACGCGTCGTACAGCAGCTTATGGGTGTTGCGATCAAATACCTTCCAGATAGCAATCGGCGGTACGGTATAGCCGTTCGTCGCGAAGACGCCATAGGCGCTCGTCTCCTCCACCAGACGAACGCCGCGTTCTAGGCCGCCGAGCGTCAAGGAATAGCCACAACAATGCGGATTATCATTGTTGAAACTGGCGAGGCCCATACTGACGGCCTGGTCCCGAATAGCCAGCAAGCCCTTCGGACTCTGATTGGCGTTAAATTGCTCAACTTTCACCGCCGGAATGTTCAGCGAATTCTGCAGCGCGGTGCGCAGGGTCACCGTCCCATGCCAGCTACGGTCATAATCCCGCGGCTCGTACCAGCCGCCGTCCGCGGGGTTGCCGGCATCCGGAATGGCAAGAGGAGCATCGAGGACGGTAGTCGCCGGGGCTAAACCGTTCTCAAAACCAAGAATGTAGTTGAACGGCTTGAAGGAGGATCCGGGCTGGCGCGGGCGGTCCGCCATGTTGATCTGGCCGCTAATTGCCACGTTGTGGTAATCCGCACTGCCCACCATCGCCCGAATGAAGCCATAGCAGCAGGTAGGACCCAGCCCGTCGTGCACGTCGATATGTTGGCGTAGATCCTCCGACACCAGCGCGCCATCGGTTACGTGGTATGCGCCCAGTTGCCCGATCTGGGTTTTCACGATGTGCTCGGCTGCATGCTGCAGTTTCGGGTCGAGAGTGGTCCAGACATCCAGGCCGTCGTACAAGCGACCGTGTAGGTTTTTGTTGGTGAGGGACAGGGCTTGAAGCTGGTCGATCGCATACTGAACGAAATGTGGACTACGTTTCAGCGTGGTTGGCGGAGAAAACTTCCAGCTTCGCACTTCTTTGCTGTTCATAAGTCGGCTGATCAATTGCTCCTCGGGCAGCTGTTGAGGATTCGCCAAGTATCCGTGCTGATACTCGAGGTGCAGCACGTGGACCAGGCGCGCTTTGGCTGCCGGAAGGTTGTTTACCGGGTTGTACAGCTCGGGCGCCTCGGGCAACCCCGCTAGAAATGCGCACTGTAAAGGGTCGAGATGCCAGACGCCGGTATGGAAGTAGGTCTTGGCTGCGGCCTGCGCCCCGATGGATAGATTTCCGTAGGGCACGCTGTTGAGATAGTAGAAAAGGATTTGCTGCTTCGTGTATTTCTGCGTGAGTTCAGTAGCCAGGACGATTTCCTCCGCCTTCCGTCCAAGGGACGGGGAGGGGTCCAGCATGTACTCCTTCACGAGTTGCTGCGTGATCGTACTGCCGCCCGACACGATATGGCCCTGCGTATAGTTGTCAATCCCGGCTCGTACGATACTGAGTGGATCGAAGCCCAGGTTGCTGTAGAAAGTCGCGTCCTCGGTGGCAATGGTCGCGTTCTGCAAATCGACCGGGACGCCCGGAGAATCCCAGCCGGCCAGCCACGACTCGTTGCGCGCGCGATAGTACGAGGTCCGGTGGCTGGGGTCTCTGATCGGCTCGACCACCCGCTTGCCTCCACCCTTTCGTTGCAAGTCGGCCATGTCATACAGTTGACGGCCGGTAGAGTCCCGAATGATGGTGTTCTGGAACTCGAAGCGCTGCTTGAAATTCTTCAGCGTGGGCAGGTTCTGCCCATAGAAGAAGATCGTCGCGGCACTGGCTCCGGACGTGACCATGGTGATCGCGACCAGCCCAACCAGGAAGAACTTGAGAAGAGGGTGGGATTTGACGCGCGCGTGCCCGTTCACGGCCCGGTAGGAGGCGCGGCGGCGAAGTGCTCGGGATGCCATATCCGTCGATTATGACGTACTCGGCGGGGGACAGTCCACCGTGGGCCGTTATGCTGGATGGCGAATGGAGAAAGGGAGCTGACCTATGTCGCGCAGCGTCTACGTTACCCGTGTGATTCCCCAGCCGGGAATCGATTTGCTGCGAGCGCATCTTGACGTTGAAGTGAACGAGTCAGATGAGCCGCTCTCGTCAGACGAGCTGCGTCGTCGTGCCGGGTCGCACGATGCCCTGGTCACCCTGCTCACCGACACTATTGATGGCATCGTGCTGCAAAGCGGTCAGGGGTCGCTAAAAATTGTGGCCAATGTAGCGGTGGGGTACGACAACATCGATGTGCCGGCCGCTACGGCCGCCGGCATCATGGTCAGCAATACGCCAGGGGTGCTGACCGAGACGACAGCCGACTTCACCTGGGCGCTGCTGATGAGTGTGGCGCGACGGATTCCCGAAGCTCAGTCATTTCTACGAGCGGGCAAATATCAAGGGTGGGGCATCATGATGATGCTCGGTGAGGACATCCACGGTAAGACGCTGGGCATCGCCGGATTCGGCCGCATTGGGCAGGCAGTGGCGCAGCGCGCTACCGGGTTCGGCATGAAGATTCTGTATTACGATCCCGTCGTTCAGGCGGAGGATGCTGCCCGCCGGCTCAATGCCACGAGCGTCGACCTCAACACTCTGCTACGCGAGAGTGATTTTGTAAGCGTGCACACGCCCTTGACCCCGGAGACGCGCCACATGATCGGCAAGGAGCAGTTCGACCTGATGAAAGACACCGCGTATCTCATCAACACCTCTCGCGGGCCGGTACTAGACGAGTCGGCTCTCGCCAGCGCGCTGAAGGCGAACCGGATTCGAGGAGCCGCACTCGATGTCTTCGAGAATGAACCGGAGATCTACTCAGATCTGCTTAAACTCGACAATGCCGTGATAACGCCGCACATTGCCTCCGCATCGGTCGCCACGCGAGGTCGCATGGCTGTGATGGCAGCGGAGAACGTGATCGCGGCACTCGACGGCCAGCGACCACCGACCCTGGTCAACGACGAGCTAGCGAACGGCTGAGCCGCGAGGCGCGACCGCCGGCTCTAGCGCGCTCGTGCTTGGCTTCTGCTTTGCATGGCCTGCTTTATGCGCTCGAGTGCTTTTTCCAGGTTCTCATACGAGTTCGCGTACGAGAGCCGTAAGTAGCCCTCGCCGTTGGCGCCGAAGGCCGTTCCCGACAGAGCCGCGACCCCTGCCTCGTACAGGAGAAAATCCGCGACCTCCCGCGACGTCAACCCGGTTCCCGCGATATTGGGAAAGGCGTAAAAGGCTCCTTCGGGCATCGTGCAGCGGAATCCTTCAATCTCATTGAGGCCTCGAACCACGAGATCGCGCCTCCGCCGAAACTCGGCCACCATGCCATCCACCGATTCCTGCGGTCCCGTTAACGCTTCGACTCCAGCCAACTGGGTGAAGGTGGCGGTGCATGAATTACAGTTCGTTACGAGGCGAGACACATGCGGGGCCAGCCACTCAGGCATCAGGCCGTAGCCTAGACGCCAGCCAGTCATGGCGTAGGTCTTGGAAAATCCGTCAAGAATGCAGGTGCGGTCGCCCATACCGGGAAGAGTTGCGATGCTGGTGAAGGTTCCGTCGTACAGAATCCGGGAGTAGATCTCGTCGGCAAGGACAAAAACGTCGTGGCGCACCGCCACCGATGCGATGCGTTCGAGATCCTCGATGCTTATGCCGCAGCCGACGGGATTAGACGGCGCATTCAATATGATGAGCTTGGTACGTTCGCTGACCTGTCGTACCAAGGAGTCAACGTCCCAGCGGAATCTGTCGCCGTCCTCGATGAAGCCGATAGGAAGCCGCCTGGCACTCAGAAAGTCGATCATCGACTCATAAATTGGGAAACCGGGATTAGGATACGCGACCTCATCGCCTTCTTCGATCAGGGCCATCATCAGGTAAAACATAACCGGCTTGCCGCCTGGGGTGACCACGACATTGTCGGGCGAGGCAGCCAGCCCTTTGCGTTGCGACTGATCGGCGGCGATGGCCGAGCGGAGTTCAGCCACTCCGGCCGACGGTGTGTAGTGCGTAGCGCCCGATTGAAGCGCGGCCGTGCCCGCCTGAACCACGTTACTCGGCGTATCGAAGTCCGGTTCGCCGATTTCGAGATGAATGATGTCCTGGCCTTGACGTTCCAGTTCCCGCGCCCGCGCCAGCACCTCGAATGCCGTCTCCGTGCCGAGCCTTCCCATGCGTCTGGCCAATTCCATTCCCATCTCCTTCCTGTGTGTCGCAGAGCTGTTTTGCCGTGCCCGTCGTAGTCCCGCACTCGCACCCGCAGTATATCCTTGAGGGCAGAAAGGGCAGGTGCGGGTGACGAGTAGAACGTCCGGCTGGCGCGCCGCAGCGGCATCTGTCGTGCTGATGGGTGTGCTTACAGCGTGCGGAGAGGGTAATGCAACGGTACTACCGACCGCGCAGCCTACGCCTATCCCTACTTCGGCGCCCACCGCAACCGCCGAAGTGGGCTTTCAGGTTCAGGTGACGCCGATTGTCGTCCACCACCGCCCGACAGCCACGCCTCGACCGCTCCCCACGGCCTTTATTGCCCCCGCTGGACCGTACCTACAGCTGTTGCCGGATGCCGGCCCACCGCTTAGTCGAAGCATCGGCATACGGGGAGGTCACTTTCCACCCGCGGTGACCGTGCAGATTATCTGGTCCCCAAATGGCAAAATATCTCCCCTGTCTTCTACCGCCTACACGGATCGTCACGGCGGCCTTCGCGACACGCTGTCCGTTCCAGCCTCGCCACCCGGTCCGTACAGAGTACTGGCTGAGATCAATGGCGTGCCGTACGCGGAAGCCAGTTACCACGTGGTCTCAGGCGCCGCTCTCCAGGTAACGAGTGCGGGGGGGAATACGCTCGTCATCTCGGGGAGGCGGTTTATCCCGGGCGTTCGACTGGCCCTGGTTGCGTATCCCACCTTTGAAGCCCACAAATATTTTGTGCTTGGCACGCTAAAGAGCGATCAGCGCGGCGATTTTCGCTTTTCAATGCCAACCAAGCGCCTCGGTCAAGGCCAGTACGTCTTGCGAGCCTTCTCGCAGAGCACCCTGGCGGCACAGATGGCGGAAACGTTCTTCGAAGTCGTGGTGTAGGGTGGACCATCGTATCGAGGTTGGCGAACCGTTGATCTCCGCCGAACAGATTAACCGGCGAGTGCACGAGTTGGCGGAGTCCATTAACGCCGACTACGCCGGTTCGCCCCGCCCACTCTCAGTGGTGGTGGTGCTTAAAGGCGCCTGCTTCTTTGCCATCGATCTCGTTCGCCATCTGACGCTGCACACGAGGATGGACTTCCTTCAAGCGTCGTCATACGACGGGATGGGTTCGACCGGCGAAGTGCGTCTGGTAAGTGACATCACGATGCCGATTGGAGGCACGGATGTCCTGATCGTGGAGGACATTGTGGACACGGGGCTGACCGCGGCATGGCTCAGCGGCCACCTGGCGAGTCATGCCGCGACCAGCGTGCGTCTCTGCACCTTGCTCGACAAGCCGGCCGCACGTCGTGTGCCGGTCGAGATCCACTACTGCGGCTTCACGATTCCAGAGGCGTTCGTTCTGGGGTATGGTCTGGACTACCAGGAAGGATATCGGAACCTTCCCGGTATTCACGTGGCCCGTACCGTACCGCAGCGTGAGAACTCCTGATGGGCGTACGGCGGTTTGCGGATGCGCTCTCGGAATCAGGGAGTTGGCAAGCCAAATCGCTCGCTCATATAGTTGGGTTGAGGATGGATACTTGGTAGAGATCGGAGGCATGCATGCATAACGCGCCTGCCGCCGCGGAACGCGTGAGAGATGGGTTCCAGAACATTCCGGCGCAGATGCTCGCCTTGGTCAAAGCGGACCGAAGCGCCGGTGCGACCTTAGCAGAAGCCCCGGTCCCAACCCACGGCCCGGGAGATGTGCTGATTCGAGTGCTCGCCGCCTCCATTTGCGGCACAGACCTCCACATTTATGAGTGGGATTCCTGGGCGGCGGGACGCATTCAGCCGCCCCTTATTTTCGGGCACGAGTTCTGCGGCGACGTCGTTGCTGTCGGCGCCAAGGTGAACGCCATACAGGTCGGCGACTACGTGGCGGCTGAAAGCCACATCGTTTGCAACGAGTGTTACGAATGCCGCCATGGGCTCCAGCATATATGCCGCAGAGTCCAAATCGTGGGCGTCGATCGCCCGGGCGCCTTTGCGGAGTACGTGAGCATCCCGGCTCAGAACGCATGGCCCACCGATCGCCGTTTCCCGCCACGCATTGCGACGATTCAAGAACCGATGGGCAACGCGGTACACGCAGCCCTGTCGGCTCCGCTGGCCGGCTCAACGGTCACCGTCTTCGGCGCCGGGCCGATAGGTCTCTTCGCCATACCGATCGCCCGGGCTGCCGGCGCCAAGAAAATAATCACCGTGGAGCCGAGTTCGTTCCGGCGAGGGTTGGCCGCCATCATGGGTTCGGACATCATCATCGATCCCCGCGAAGAGGCGGTGGTTCATCGCATTCTTGAGGAAACGCAGGGGGAAGGCGCGGACGTCGTCCTGGAAATGTCTGGCAATGCACACGCCATTTCGCAAGGTTTGCGCGCCCTTCGATACGGCGGATACGCCTCATTACTGGGTATCCCAGCCGGACCGGTCGAGATGGATCTGGCCGATGGCGTCATATTCAAAGGCGCCACCGTACAGGGAATAGCCGGCAGGCGTATGTTTGAGACGTGGTACCAAACCCGCGGTTTCCTGGAATCGGGAATGGACCTCTCCCCCATCATTACGCACGAGATGCCTCTAACCGATTTCGAGCGGGCGTTCGAACTGGTACGAAACGGCCAATCTGGGAAGGTCATACTGTATCCACATGGACGCGATGCGGAAATCGACACCTAATGGCCCTATCAACGGAAGGAGTACCAAGCGTGCCGGAACATGTCATGGCCTTTGTCGATCAGGAGCTAGAAGCGTTGCGCGAGAAAGGGCTCTTCCGCACGCTGCGAGAGCTGCAAGGCCCCCAGCTTGCGCGTTCCGTCTTCGACGGTCACGAGGTAATTAACCTGTCGTCAAACAACTATCTCGGCCTGACCACGCACCCACGTCTAGTCCAGGCTGCGATACGAGCGACGGAAAAGTACGGCGCCGGTTCCGGTTCGGTGCGCACCATCGCCGGCACCATGACGCTGCATGAAGAGCTGGAGGAAAAGCTCGCGGCATTTAAGCACACGGAAGCCGCTCTGGTGTTTCAGTCCGGCTTTACCTGTAATAGTGGCATTATTCCGGTGCTGGTCGAGCAGGGCGATGCCATCTTGAGCGACGAGCTCAACCACGCCAGCATCATCGACGGCATTCGCCTGACTCGCGCCGAACGAAAAATTTGGGCTCATGCCGACCTGGATGCGTTGGAGACGGCATTGAAGGAGACGCAGGCAGCCCGCCGGCGGTTGATCGTCACCGACGGCGTGTTCTCAATGGATGGTGATGTGGCCAATCTTCCCGGCATCGTTGATCTGGCGGAGCGGTACGGCGCCATGGTCTTCGTCGACGATGCTCATGCCAGCGGTGTCTTCGGTCGCAATGGGCGTGGCACCGTCGACCACTTCAATCTGCACGGCCGCGTCCATGTCCAGGTCGGCACCCTGTCCAAAGCGATCGGCTCGCTGGGCGGGTACGTGGCCTCGACCCAGGGACTTCGGGAGTTGCTCATCCAGCGCGGGCGGCCCTTCCTCTTCAGCACCTCGCATCCACCCTCGGTGACCGCCGCCTGCATCGCCGCCCTCGACGTGCTACAGGAGGAACCGGAACTGATAGACCGCCTCTGGGACAACACGCGGTACTTCAAAGAAGGTCTACAACGGCTGGGGCTGAACATTGGAGCCAGCCAGAGCCCGATCACTCCGGTGATCGCGGGCGAGGGACGAAAGGCGACACGGCTGAGCGACCGATTGTTCGAGGAAGGCGTGTTTGCCCAAGCTATCGGGTACCCGACAGTGCCGGACGCCAAGTCGCGAGTTCGTACCATTGTCACCGCCACCCATACGCGGACCGATCTTGATCAAGCCCTGGCGGCCTTTGAAAAGGTTGGTAACGAGCTGGGACTTGTCGAGCAGCCGGTTCAGACAGTCTGAGAGGGAGTTTGCATGGACGTACGCGTTAGTAGGGAGATCTCGGAACTCTCGGCAGAGCCCGCGCTGATCGTTTTCGTTTTTGACGGGGCCGAGCCGTCGTCTCGGGCAATCGATGTTCTTGGCGCCGGTCAGGTAGCGCTGCTGGAACAGACCGGGAGGTTTCCCAGTTCTCGGTACAAGACGACGATGGTCCATTCCGACGGGCAGCACCCCGCCGTGCTCTACATCGGCGGGGGCGAAGGCGAGGGCCTGGAAAACATTATCGTCATGCGGCTCGCCGCGGCGGCTGCCAGAACCGCGTTGTCCGAGCGGTACAGCCGGCTGGCGTTTCTTGATCCAGAGATGATCGACGCCTTCGAATTTGCGCACGCGGTCACTGAGGGAGCCATACGAGGGGCATACGACCCGGGCCTCAAGAAGAGCAATCGGGAGCAAGCGACGCAACTGCAAGAACTTGTCCTGGTTTCTAACAGTGACGAGACGACCCTGCAACACGGAGCTAACCTCGGACGAATCGTGGGAGAGGCGAATACACTGGCCCGCGACTTAATTAATCTGCCACCCAACGACCTGACTCCAACTATTTTTGCTGAGCGGGCACAGCTCCTGGCGGGAGAGTGCGGCCTCCGCTGCGAGGTGCTCGACGAGCAAGCGATGCGCGACCTGGGCATGGGCGCCATTCTTGGGGTCGCAGCGGGCAGCGCCGAGCCGCCTCGGCTGATCGTGTTGCGCTACGGCTCGGACGACGCCCCAACCAAGCTCAGTCTGATTGGCAAGGGGCTGACCTTCGACAGCGGTGGACTGTCGCTGAAGACGGCCGAGGGCATGGAGACCATGAAGCACGACATGGGTGGTGGTGGCGCAGTGGTGGCCGGAATGGTGGGTATTGCTCGCCTCAAGCCGGCAAACGTTCAGGTCACCGCGTATGTCGGCGCCACCGAAAACATGCCGGGAGGAAACGCGATGCGCCCCGGCGATGTGCTCACCGCCCTGAACGGTGAGAGTATCGAGGTGCTAAACACCGACGCGGAAGGCCGCCTGGTGCTGGCCGACCTGCTGGCGTATGCCAAACAGCAGGGCGCGACGCATGTGGTCGACTTCGCCACGCTGACCGGCGGCGCCGTGGTTGCCCTTGGCACGGCATGCAGCCTGGCCGCCGGACACTCAAATAGCTGGGTCGCATCGGTGGTCGAAGCTGCGGAACGAGGCCTGGAACGGGCCTGGCGAATGCCGTTGTTCGAGGAGTACCGCCAGGCGATGGATAGCGAGGTCGCGGACATAAAGAATTCCGGCGGCCGGCAGGCCTCGCCTTTGACGGCCAGCGCCTTCTTGAGTGACTTTGCGGAGGGTATGGAGTGGGCGCATATAGACATTGCCGGCACGTCGTGGTCCGATCGGGGCTCTGCGTATCAGGCCAAAGGCGCTACCGGGGAGGGCGTTGGTACCATCGTCAGTCTGGTTCGCTGGATGAGTGAGCAGCCGTAGCCAAAGAGTGCCGGGCAACCGCAATTTCATCGCGCACAGTCGCTTCGTCCTCTCGCTGCAGAGCTTCCTGCAACTGACGATCAAGTTCGGGTTCATGCAGTCGAACGCCGATCTGTCCCAGTGCCCACGCCGCGTGGCCTCGAACCACCGGATGGTCGTCCGCCTGCATCGCCGTGATCAGAGCAGGCAGGCAGGCCGTGTCCCCCACATTACCGAGGGCCACCGCTGCGTTTCGCCGTAACATCCAGACTTTGGCTCGTCGGATCGCTGTGCCGCGGAAGGCGTCCAGGTACTCATCGTGAGTGAGGCTCAATAGCCAGAGCAAATCCACATGTGGCCGGACGTTCTGGACGAAGAGCGGGTTGACCGCGCTGGAGTCGGTAGCTAAATCGCCAAGCTCGGAACCTTGCGCCGGTCTTGTTCCGAGTTGGCTGCGTACCTCCCGCGCCCACGCTCGACGTTCCTCGGCGCTGTGGAGGTACTTCTCCATGGTCGGCGGACAAACATCCTGACAGATATCGCAGCCGAAAACCCAGCGACCCATGGCGCCGCGAAGTTCGCGTGGAATCGGTCCCCGGTGCTCAATCGTGAGGTACGAAATACAGCGGCGACTGTCGATGGTGTATTCCGGTCCAAGAGCGCCGGTGGGGCAGGCGCGAACGCAGAGACGGCATGATCCGCAGTCCTTGCCCAACGGCTCGTCCGCCGGCAGCTCCAACGAGGTCAGGATTTCGCCGAGAAGCACGAAAGAGCCAAGCTCGTCGCTCAGCACGTTGGTGTTCTTGCCATAGAAGCCCAGGCCAGATCGCGCGGCAAAGGCCTTGTCCATGGTTGGTCCCGTGTCCACGTACCAGCGATGATGGTCTCCAAACTCCCGGTGTAGAGCGGCCGCGAAGCGTTCCAGCTGGTTTCCCATCACCGCATGGTAGTCGAGCCCCCAGGCATAGCGGGCGATTTTGCCATCCGTGCCGCTACTCCGCGGGCGATGACCTGCCCAGTAGCCCAACCCGACACTGATAACGGCGCGTGCCTCCGGAAAGACGGTGGTGGGGGAAGTGGCGCGCTCAGCCCGCTCTGCCGTGATCCAGCTCATTCCCGCCTGCCGCCCATCTTCGATCCAGGCCAGGTACCGCGCGCGCTCCGCGTGCATATCGGACGCCGAGGCAATCCGCACGAGATCGAATCCGGCCTCGCGACCCAGTTGCTTAACGCGACGGGCGGACCGCTCGTCGCTGGCCGGCTGGAGCATGGAATCAACCCGCCTCGGCGGTCGGAATCCCTGCCTGCTGGAGCAACAAGCCCAGTTGCTGGGCGTTACGCACCCCGTAATCGGCGTAGCAGTTGTTCATGAGGGCGTGGACCTCGCGAGTCTCGCTCGCCAGCTCTTGAATCTTCGGCACCCACTCCTTCAGCTCATCATCAGAATAGAGATACTTGAAACGCTCCTCGACGCCGACGTTGCGCTTGTCCCAGGTTTCCTGCCTTCTGCCATGGAAACGTACGACCGCCAAATCGGCTGTTGCGGCCGCGACGGGCGGAACGCTGGCAGAAGTGCCCTGCGGCTCGTCCACTGAGGTGTAGGCAATCTGATGCTCCCGAAGAAAGGCCAGGGTGCTGTCGCGATTCCCGCCGCTCATCCAGCTCGGCTGCCTGAACTCAACCGCCAGCCGATAATCCGGCAAATGCCGGCGGGCACGCGCGATGGACTCCAGGCTGTCTCTGCCATACAGGAACCACTTGGGAAATTGCAAAAACACCGCACCCAATTTGCCGCTCCGGTGCAGCGGCATGAGAGCGCTCCGGTACATATCCCAAATCTCGTCGACTACCGGCCTTGGAAGGTCCTTTGAATAAACGTTGGTCTTCCCGCGTATCGCCTCCGGCAACTCCTCGCGCACCCTCTTTGGCAGAGCTTTGACCGGGGCCGGATGCCCAGTGAAAAGACGAAATGCCTTGACATCGAAGGTGAAATGATCGGGTGTGCGATCGGCCCACAGTGTTGCGGTTCGCTCGGCAGGCAAACTGTAGTACGTACTGTCCACTTCCACCAGCGGAAATATTGACGCGTAGTACCGCAGTCGATCCTCCGCGCTCGAGGCCTCGGCCGGGTACCAAGCGGTCTGCAGCAGCGTATCGTCGGTCCACGAGGCCGTACCTGTTAACACCTGTCCCATCCAGCACTCCCTGCGTCATCCTGTATCCGATGGTACCGGTTCCGCGATGCGCACCAGCTCAGATGGGAGACGTGTACAACGGATGCCGGCCGCCAATTGGCGGTGGGAACAGACCGATCTGCGAATCCTTAGAGCGATTACAAAACGCTATGCACCACCATGTTAGGTCTTTCTATGTGCGTCGACGATCTTTTGGGCTTCATAGGGCGGAAGCTGCTCGTAGTTGAGCAAGGTCATGGTAAACACTGCCCGCCCCTGCGTGATCGACCGGAGAACCGTGGCGTAGTGCAGCATCTCCGCCATGGGAGCGTGGGCCATAACCCGCTGGCGTCCGCCTCCGACTGGCTCCATACCGAGTACACGTGCCCGCCGGGAGTTCAGATCTCCGATTACATCACCCATGTAGTTCTCCGGCACGATCACTTCCACGTTCATGATCGGCTCGAGCAGGACGGGATTGGCTTTCATGATGCCTTCTCTGAGCGCCAACGAACCCGCAAGTTTGAACGCCATTTCCGAGGAATCCACGTCGTGGTACTTACCGTCGTACAGAGTCGCTCTGATGTTGATGACAGGATATCCGGCCAGAGGCCCCTTAATCATGGCCTCCTGGACGCCTTTATCCACGGCTGGGATGTACTGTTTGGGCACCGACCCACCAACGACTTTGTTGACGAACTCATAGTCGCCGTCCGGGTTGGGATCGAACTGAACCCATACGTCACCGAACTGGCCGCGCCCCCCGGTCTGCTTCTTATGTCTACCTTCTGCTTTGGCCGACGACGTAATGGTTTCTCGATACGGCACGGTCGGGTCACCCAGTTCGATGTCGACGCTGTACTTGCGCTTGAGCCGTTCGACCGCGATTTGTAGATGTGATTCACCGACACCCGACAAAATTGTCTCCGCCGTTTCCGGATCACGCTGTACATGTAACGTCGGGTCTTCCTCAGTGATACGATGCAGGGCCTGGCCCAATTTATCCAGGTCAGCCTTGGTTTTCGCCACCACCGACGCGGAAAACGCGGGCGAGGGGAACAGGATGCCATCCAGCGTAACCGGCTTGTCCCGCATGCAAAGCGTGTCTCCGGTGTGCGTATCGTGCAGTTTGGCCACGGCGCCGATGTCTCCCGAGTGGAGCAACGCTATATTCTCCTGCTGCTTACCGCGGAGCACGAGAACCGGACCAATATGCTCGTCGTGACTTCGCGTGGCGTTATAGACGTGCGTATCGTTGCGGACCACGCCGCCGTACACCCGAAAGAAGCTGAGCTTGCCCACATACGGATCGGCGATGGTCTTGAACACCAGCGCGGCAAACTGCCCGTTTAAATTCTCCGAGGTTTCGTCGGGACTGGGCACGTATTCAACCAACGCGTCCAGCACCTGAGCCACTCCCATATTGGTGGCCGCGGACCCGCAGCCCACCGGGATGACCTCGCCGCGCGCCGTAGCGGCGTGTAGTCCCTTCACCAAATCGTTATCGCTCAGTTCCTCCTCGTCGAGATAGCGCGCCATCAATTCGTCGTCAGTCTCACAGATGGCCTCGACTAACTGTTGGCGATACGTCGCCACCTGTTCGTGCAATTCGGGCGGCACGTCGATCTGAGTTCCTTTGCCGCCTTTATACGAATATGCCTTTCCGCGCATTACGTCGACGATGCCCTCGAAGGAGTGCTCACGACCGATGGGGACTTCGACCGGTACCACCCTGCTCCCGTACCGCTCACGCAATTGGTCGACCACCGCCTCAAAATCTGCGTTCTCGCGCTCCATCTTATTGACGAAAACAATCTTGGCGAGATTCCGTTCATCGGCGTATTGCCAGGTCATCTCAGTGCCGACCTGGAGACCATCGACCGCCGATACGACGAAGAGAACTGCATCGGCCACGCGCAATCCCTCTCGCACCTCTCCCACGAAGTCCGCATACCCCGGAGTATCGATCAGATTGATCTTGTACCCCTTCCATTCGACGGGGGCAAGAGTGGTGTTGATCGAGATGTGGTGTTTGACTTCGTCCGGGTCCCAATCGCAAACGGTATTTCCCTCCTCAACCTTGCCCAGTCGAGTGATACAACCGCTGTTAAACAGCATGGCCTCGACCAGGGAGGTCTTTCCGGTGCCCTGATGCGAGGCCACTGCCACGTTTCGGATGCGGTCTGTAGGGTACTCCTTCATGTGCTCTCCTCTGCTTCCCGTGTGCTCAGGTGCAAGATTCCTGCGTGATAGCAACCGTGTACGGAGCCGTGATTATAGTGCCCTCCATAGCCGTTTTCTGGCATGATTGGAGGATCTCTGAAAGCGGTGGCACTAGCCGCTGACTGTGCTCGTCGCCAACCTCCTCACCTGCGCCCGTTCGGCCGCCTGCTCTAAATCCTGACAAAGGTCTCGCGGGCTTTCGAGCCCCACCGAGAGGCGAATCAATCCCTCGCCAATGCCCGACTGCCGCAGTCCGTCGGGCGATAGGTTGCGGTGCGAAGTGAGCGGCGGATACAGGACGAGACTTGCCGCGTCTCCCAAACTGGTCGCTGCGGTAATGAGTTCCAGGTGGTCAATAAAGGCCAGAGCCCCGCGCTGATCTGCTCGTAACTCAAAGGCGACCATACCCCCGAAGCGACCGTCGAAAAGTCGTGCAGCCAGAGCGTGTTGACGATGGGATATCAGACCGGGATAGTGGACCTGCTCTACCCACTCCTGTTCCATCAGCCATTCGGCAAGACTGCGAGCAGTGTCGCACTGCCGCTGCATCCTGAGCGGCAGGGTTCTGATGCCCCGCAGGGTAAGCCATGCTTCGAACGGACTGAGGACACTGCCGTGCGCGGTCCGCGCCTGCAAGACCCGCTTACCAAACGAGGCGTTCGTGACGACCAGGCCCGCCATCACGTCCCCGTGGCCGGCAATATACTTCGTGGCACTGTGGATCACCATATCGACGCCCAACTCGGTGGGGCGAAGGAGATACGGGGTAGCGAAGGTATTGTCGATGAGGGTTAGCGCATGATGAGTGCGGCCAATCTCTACCAGGCGGTCCACGTCCGCGACACGCAACAACGGGTTGGAGATGGACTCGAAGTAGAGGGCGCGGGCTCTGGTCTCGGACACCACCCGTTCCACTTCTTCCAGGTCCAGGATATCCACGTAGCGGGTCTCGACTCCGAACGCCTCGAACTGTGCGAGGAGACTTCGTGTCACACCGTACAAATCGCTCGCCACGACGACGGTGTCGCCAGTCTCGATACCGATTCCCAGCAAGGCGGCGTGGATGGCGGCCATTCCCGAGCCAAACGCTACAGCCTGTTCTGCCCCCTCCAGCGCCGCTGCCGTCTGCTCCAGAGCGACCACCGTAGGGTTGGCGTTACGCGCATATGCGTATCCCTTGGGATCCGGTCCAAGTGCCGCGTGGATTTCCTCCACCGAATCATACGAGTAGGTCGTTGACGCACTGATCGGCGCTACCGTGGCCGTGGTATCTCCCAGCCGCATGCCGATTCCCGCGTGTGCCGCAAGAGTTTCAAAGTTTAGCTTGGATCTAGCCACGTGTGCCTCCAGGAAACAGGTCGACTTTGTCGTAGGATATCACGCAAACCGCGGTAATCGTACTTATGTAAACGGAGGGCGACACGCAACCGCTGGTATAATCCGCCGTCGACGCGGCGGCGCGTCCAAACTTGGTCAGGGGGAACGGTATGCCAGTCACAGCCATTGTGGGCGCGCAGTGGGGAGACGAGGGGAAAGGCAAGATCACCGATCTTTTGGCGCAAGATGCGGATATTGTCGTTCGCTATGGAGGCGGTAGTAATGCCGGTCATACCGTTATCAACGACCGAGGCGAGTTCAAGCTGCATCTGGTGCCTTCCGGTATTTTCAACGAGGGCGCCATCAGTCTGGTAGGTACCGGCACCGTCGTCGACTTCGATTTCTTAAAGCCCGAGCTACAACAGCTCACTGACGCGGGTGTATGTACCGATGGGCTACGCATATCCTCGCGTGCTCATGTAGTCATGCCCTATCACTTGCTGCTCGATCGGCTCGGCGACGAAGCCCGCAGTAGCTTCGTTATCGGCACCACTCGCCGAGGGGTGGGTCCGACCTACGTAGACAAAGCAGATCGCGTGGGAATCCAGGTGGGAGATATCCTGGATCCGCGGGTGCTGCGACGAAAGCTTGAACTGGTACTCCCGCAGAAAAACCGCCTGTTGCAGGAGGTGTACGGACAGCCGCCCCAGGAGCTGGAAGAACTACTGGAGCGCGCAAAAGGGTGGGCCGAGCAGTACAAGGCACTGATCATCGATCAAGTGCCGCTCATCGCCCAGGCTCTGGAAGCTGGCCGGAGTATTTTACTCGAGGGCCAGTTGGGAGCGCTGCGCGATCTCGACTGGGGCACCTATCCGTTTGTCACCTCATCGACCACCGTCGCCGGCGGCGGAGGAGTTGGCGGAGGTGTGCCGCCTATGTGTATTACTCAGGTCATGGGCGTGGTCAAGGCGTATACCACGGCAGTGGGTGAGGGGCCGCTGCCGACCGAACTGCTGGACGAAACAGGGGAAGCCCTGCGGCTTCAGGGTGGCGAGTTTGGCGCCACCACCGGCCGGCCCCGCCGGATCGGCTGGTTCGACGCAGTCGCCACGCGCTATGGGCACTATCTCAATCGCTTTACCGGTATTGCCGTGACCAAGTTAGACGTGCTCGATCGGATGCCGGCGCTGCGCATCTGCACGGCCTACCTGGACGGAGACCAGCGATACGATACCGTTCCCAGCACATCCATACTGGAGCGAGTGACGCCAGAGTACGAAGAGATGCCGGGGTGGAATGAGTCGACCACCGGCGCCAGATCATGGGACGATCTTCCCGCTGCCGCCAAAGCCTATCTGCAGCGCATAGAGACGCTGGTAGGCGCCCCAGTCAGTATGGTCTCGGTAGGACCTAGCCGTGAGCAAACGATTATCTATCGCGGGTCTCCTGCGCTCCCCCACTAGAGAGGGGTTTTCATTTATCCCGCCGCGCCCCATCATCGCGGCCTCAGAATTGCGGGGCATAGAGGCATGAGGAGCGATCTGCTTTCCTACCTGGCCCTGCACCCCGGCATGCTCTGTTCAGTCATTGGCGCCGGCGGAAAGACTGCGACGGTAATGGCGCTGGCCCGAGGGTTACAGCAGAGGGAGCAGCCCGTGATTACCACCACCACCACCAAGATCTGGCCGCCGCCGCACCTCTCACTGCTGCTGGCCAACACGGTAGACGACGTCTTTGCGCTACAGTTCCCGCGCTCCGGCGCGGCAATTGTGGTGGGGAAGCGCATAGGTCCCGAAGGAAAGCTGTACGGTCTGGCGGCGGAAACGGTCGATGTGCTGGCGGTACGCAACGATCGACACGTGATTCTCTGTGAGGCAGACGGCGCAGCCGGCCGGCCGCTGAAGGCGCACGGTCCATTCGAGCCGATCATTCCTCTAACGTCCTCTCTGGTCCTGGTCGTGGCCGGTCTCGATGCCGTTGGCCGGCGCCTGGATGAGACGGTGGCACATCGTCTGGAACCCTTCACCCGTATCACTGGCCTGAAGGCTGGGGACGTCATAGGGCCGCCCCATGTTGCTGCCGCGATCCAAGCGGCAGCGAACCATTCGCCGGCCGGCGCCGATTTCGTCTATGTGCTGAACAAAGCCGATACCACCGCCGGTCTGGTGGCCGCGGAACAGGTACATCGACGCTTGACTATCTCTCAGCCGGAAGCAGCCACGCTGGTCACCTCAGCAGGTACCGTTCAGGCAGCGTACGGACCGACGTGGGCTCATCGAGTGCCGGCGTAGCTCGATGGCGTTTCCGGATCTCGGCGCAGCACTCAAGGTGGCACTGGCTGCGCATCAAGCAGGCCAGGGCGCCATCCTGGTCACCGTTGTCGACAACCATTCATCCTGGCCCGTGACGCCGGGCAGCCGCTCGCTGATCTTCGAGTCAGCGCCTCCCCAGGGGACCTTCTGGCCAGCTCTGGACCGAATCGTAGCTATCGATGCTCGAGACGCATTGGTAGCGAAACGGTCACGTTTGCATTCGTATACGATACAGGACGACCGTGTTGAACCGGCGCGTCTGGGAGAAGGCAATTTCGACCTGTTTTTCGAAGTGCTTACCCTGCCGCCCCGCTTGATTATTGTCGGCGCCGGCCATATTGCACGTCCCCTGGCCCGGATAGCGAAGCTGCTGGAGTTCGAGGTGGCAGTCCTCGATGATCGTCTCGCATACGCCAACCGGGAGCGTTTTCCGGACGCGGACCAGATCGTGGTTGGCCCGTATCGAAAAACGCTGTCGACCCTAGCGGTTCACGCGGATACCTACATCGTGCTGGTGACGCGCGGACACGTGCACGACCAGGCCTGCCTGGAAGAGGTTCTTGAATCGCCTGCCGCGTACATTGGCATGATCGGCAGCAAGCGCCGGGTCCGGACCGTGGTCCAGCATACACTCGACTCGGGACACGACCCCGAAAAATTGCGGCGTGTGTATGCGCCGATCGGCCTTGAAATTCACGCCGAAACGCCAGGGGAAATCGCGGTTGCTATTATGGCCGAAATCGTGAATGTCCGACGCGGCGGCGACGTGTCCTCTCTCGCCTTACGGGAACGTCTCGGTGTTTGACCGCTTGGTGCTGGTTCGCGGCGGCGGAGACCTGGGATCCGGCGTCGCATTGCGACTCTGGCGGGCGGGCTTTCCGGTCGTTATCCTCGAGCGGCCGAATCCGATCGCGGTCCGGCGCACGGTCTCCTTCTCAGAGGCTGTGTACGACGGCGAAGCCCGAGTTGAGGAAGGCGAAGCATACCGGGCGGAGACCCCCTGGCATGCCGCTACGATGGCACGGCAGGGAGTCATTCCAGTGCTGGTCGATAGCGATGTGCACACGGCGTGCGACGCTCTGCTGCCCTATGCCGTCGTGGACGCCATCATGGCCAAGCGAAATACTGGAATCGACACCAGCCTGGCGCCGCTGGTGGTTGCCCTCGGTCCGGGTTTCATGGCGGGGTGCGAGGTTCACGCGGTAGTAGAGACCAACCGAGGACCGGATCTCGGTCGGGTCATCTGGCAGGGGCACGCCGTGACCGACACCGGGTTGCCGGCAGCGGTGGCAGGCCAGAGCAATGCGAGAGTCTTACGGGCGCCTGCCGCCGGGGTACTGCGCGCATTGAGGCAGATCCGGGATATCGTAGAAGTAGGAGACACTGTTGCGACGGTGCATGGTGAGCCGATCGTGGCACAATTCCAAGGACTTGTGCGCGGACTGGCGCGCGACGGACTAACAGTATCTTCGGGAATGAAGGTCGGCGACCTTGATCCCCGCCTTGATCCGAGACTGTGCGACTTCGTCTCAGACAAGTCGCTCGCGATCGCGGGCGGCGTGATGGAGGCGTTGTTGAGCCACATGAGGTTAGAGCAGCAGTGAACGACATGTACCGAGAACTCCAAGATTTGATAGACCGGGGGGAGAAGGCGGTCGTTGCCACGGTGGTGCGAACCAAGGGCTCGACGCCGCGAGAGGTCGGTGCTCGGATGGTAGTGCGACCGGATGGGCAGATCGCAGGGACGGTGGGTGGTGGCTGCGGCGAGGCCGATGTCTGGGCTGAAGCGATGGAGGTTATGGAGACGGGTAGGCCACGGATGGTCGAGGTCGACCTGCTGCACGACCACGACCTGGAGGGTGGTAGAGCCTGTGGCGGCATCATGTACGTCTTCCTGGAGCCCTTGCAGTGCTCGTCCCGCGTTTGAATCATGTCGGCCAGCCGTGCCACAATCGCCCAAGAGCGTAGACGGAGTCGAGTAGGCCAGCGACGACGCGTAGCGAACCCGGGGCGGTGCGAGCCGGGTCGCCGGACCAGCCGAACATCCCTCCCGAGCCTCGCTGTGAGCTGGCCTGGCCAGTAGCAACCGATGGGGTCGCCGTCCATTACCTCGGCGGGAGTACCAATACTTTGTTGGTACTCGCTGAGCGGGCGCGTGCGCCAAGGTGGGTGGTACCGCGGGATTCGTCTCGTCCCATGAGGGGCGAGTTTTTTTATGGAGATCGTACCATGCAGGCCACCGAATTGCTCTATCTGTACGATAGTTACTTGACCACTGCGAGGGCGCGCGTCATAGCTGTCGACGGTCAAAACGTGGTGCTTGATCAGACCGTTTTCTACCCGCGCGGCGGTGGACAGATGGCCGATCGGGGCTTTCTACACTCCTATGGACACACATCTTCGGTCATCGCCGTCGAGAAGCGCGGCGATGCGGTGTTCCACACCCTCGACGGTGTCATCCCGGATGTCGGGAGCCAGGTAGAATGCCACATCGATTGGGAGTACCGGTACCAGATGATGCGCACCCACACCGCGCTCCACGTGCTGTGTGGCGTTATCTATCACCAGTATGGCGCCCAGGTCACGGGTTGCCAGATGTACCCGGACCGAGCTCGCATGGACTTTACGCTGGCAGACCTCTCCAAGGAGCGCCTGGACGACATCGACCGACTGAGTAACCAAGCGATTATGTCCGGCTTTCCCGTTCGCACCAACTGGATCCCGCGCGAACGGGCCAATTTCATGTCTGAGCTGGTGCGGACCAAAATGAATTTAGTCCCGCCCCACGTGGACCCGATTCGTACCGTCGAAATTGTTGGTCTGGATCTCCAGGCGGATGGTGGGACGCACGTCTCTAACACGCTGGAGGTCGGGTCGCTGCGCATCGTGCGCGCCGAGAACAAAGGACGAGATAACCGGAGAATACAGATTGAACTGTTCTCCCCGGTGGTGCAATGAGGAGTACCCGTATGTTTCGCTCAGTAGCCACGAATTTCAACCTGCCGGAGCTGGAAAACGAGATTCTCGAGTTCTGGCGCGAGAACGACATTGAGCAAAAGTATCTCGAGCGCAATGCGAAGTCGAATGAGCGGTTTTCCTTTCTGGACGGTCCTATTACCGCCAACGGCCCCATGGCCGTCCACCACGCCTGGGGAAGAACCTATAAGGACCTCTGGCAGCGCTACAACACCATGCTCGGCAAACGCCAGCGGTACCAGAATGGTTTCGACTGTCAGGGGTTGTGGGTAGAGGTGACGGTTGAGCGGCAGCTAGGCTTCACCTCCAAGCTCGATATCGAGGAGTTCGGCATCGCTGAGTTCGTCCGCCTCTGCGAGCAAGATGTGCTGCGCTGGGCCGACCTGCAAACCCGACAGTCGAAACGGCTCGGATACTTCATGGACTGGGATCACTCGTATTTCACGATGTCGGACGAGAACAACTACACCATCTGGCATTTTTTGAAAACCTGTCACGAGCGGGGTCTGCTGTATCAGGGCACCGACGTGATGCCGTGGTGCACTCGCTGCGGCACAGGTCTCTCTGAGACCGAAATGGCCGAAGGCTACCAGGATCTCACCCATCGCTCGGTGTACGTGCGATTTGCCCTGTGCGAGCGACCGAATGAGTACCTGCTGGTCTGGACCACTACCCCCTGGACCCTCACCTCCAATGTAGCGGTAGCGGTCAATCCCGAACTGCCCTACGTGAAGGTACGGCAGAGTGACAGTATCTATTACCTGGCGAAGGGCGCCGTGGCTTCGCTACGAGGCGAGCACCAAGTTCTGGATGAAATGCCGGGGAGTGCGTTACTCAACTGGCAGTACCATGGCCCCTTCGACGAGCTTCCCGCCGCCGATGGAGCGGAGCACATGGTGATCCCCTGGGCGGATGTGTCGGAGGAAGAAGGGACAGGTCTGGTACACATCGCACCCGGTTGCGGTAAGGAAGACTTCGCGCTGGGAAAGCAATTCGGGCTCACCGTAATCGCGCCGCTCGATCAGTTTGGACTGTATGGCGAAGGCTTCGGCTGGCTGACCGGGCGAGACGTTCATGAGGTGGCCGACGACCTCGTGGCCGACCTGCAGGAAAAAGGTGTTCTGTACTATGCTCACCAGTACGCTCACCGATACCCCACCTGCTGGCGATGTGGCACGCAATTGATCTTTCGCCTGGTTGACGAGTGGTTCATCTCCATGGGTCCCCTGCGTGATCCCATGATGGATGTGGTGCGCAGCATCCGCTGGATCCCACCGTACGGGTTGGACCGCGAACTCGATTGGTTGCGCAACATGGACGACTGGATGATCTCCAAAAAACGGTACTGGGGACTTGCCCTGCCGTTCTGGATCTGTCCCAATAAACACCTTCAGGTCATCGGCGGCAAAGAGGAACTCTTTGAGCGTGCTCGCTCGGGTGTCGATCAATTGGAGTCGCCGCATCGTCCCTGGGTGGACGCGGTTACCATCGCGTGTCCCGAGTGCGGCGAAGTGTCCCATCGCATTCAGGATGTCGGGAATCCCTGGCTGGACGCCGGCATCGTACCGTTTTCGACCATCATGGGCTATAACTCTGACCGTGAGACCTGGAAGACCTGGTTTCCGGCGAATTTTATTACCGAAAGCTTCCCCGGCCAGTTCCGTAACTGGTTTTATTCCCTGCTGGCCATGAGCACGGTTCTAGAAGATACGGCGCCCTTTGAAACCGTGCTTGGCTACGCCTCGTTGCGAGACCAGCAGGGCCGCGAGATGCATAAGAGCTGGGGCAACGCCATCCCCTTCGATGATGCAGCGGACCGAGCAGGCGCGGATGTGATGCGCTGGTTGTTCGCGCAGCACACATCGGATGCGAACTTGAACTTTGGGTGGGACACACTCGACGTCGTCAAGCGGCAGCTCCTTACCCTCTGGAATACCTACAGATTCTTCGTTACGTACGCCAACCTGGATGATTGGCATCCCGGGCGCACCGCTCCACCGTTGGCCGACCGCCCGCAGGTCGATCGCTGGATCGTGTCTCGTCTCAATCAGCTGGTTTCGGAGGTCCGAACCGGTCTAGACGCATTTGACGCGCAGGGACCGGCCCGAGCTATCGACGCCTTTATTGAAGACATGTCTACCTGGTATATCCGTCGTAGCCGGCGCCGGTTCTGGCGGGCGGGAAACGACGTGGACAAAGAGGCGGCGTATTCCACGCTGTACCACTGTCTGACTGTGCTCACCCAGTTGCTCGCGCCTTTTATGCCTTTCATCGCGGAAGCTATGTATCAAAACCTGGTTGCTGGGTACAGCCCGGACGCCGCCCTCAGCGTCCATCTCACCAGCTACCCGTCGGCTGATACCGAGAATGTAGACGGGCGCTTGCTCGGGGCCATGGAAGCAGCCCAGCACGTGGTCGCGCTGGGTCGCGCGGCACGCGACCGGGCATCAATCAAGGTCCGGCAGCCCCTGGCGCGAATCTTCGTGCGCACCCCGGGAGCAAGGTCCACCCGCGAGGTCGAAGAGGTCAGGGAGGTGATCCTGGAGGAGCTGAACGTTAAAGAACTTGAATTTGTGGGCGCCGCTGACGAATTCGTCGTCTACACGATCCGCCCCAACCTTCCCGCTCTCGGCCCGCGATACGGGAAACGGCTCCCCGAAATCAGGCAGGCGCTCGCCGCGCGCGATGCGCTCGAGGTGGTCGAGACCGTCGAAAAGGGTGAAGATCTGGTCTTGCCCCTGGATGGCGCCACGGTCACACTGCACCCCGACGATATACTCATCTCGGCCGAGCAACGGGAAAACTTTGCCGCCGTCGCCGCGGACGGGTATCTGGTTGCCCTCGACACTCAACTCACCAGCGAATTAATCAACGAAGGGCTAGCTCGGGACGTTATCCGCATCATCAACAATGGGCGAAAGGAAGCGGGCTTCAATGTAGAGGATCGAGTCGCGATACGATACGAGGCCAGTGCAGGATTGCGCGCAGCCATCGAGCAGCACCAAGTATACATCCAGCAGGAGACGCTCGCCGTATCACTGGAGCATGGCCTCGCTGAATCCACCTTATCGCCGTTAGAAGCAGCCTTTGACGGCGAATGGATTAGATTTCAATTGGAGCGCATGGCGCCGTAAGGAACTCGTGAAGCATCTCCCGCAACCTCCCATCGTCGCCGCAACCGTATCGGGCTTTGTGGTTGGAGTGTTCGTAGCGCTGATCGCCACTGGGGTCGTGAACCATACGACGCCCGCGGCCCAGCTCCCGGCAACGCTGCCACCGGCAAAGTCGGTGGTCGCCTCGCAGCTCCACAGCCGAGTGCAGACTATCGTGGATCATCAGCTAGGTTCCGCCTACCCCGTGCAGCGCGGTCCTCGTCTGGTACACCTCTCCCTGGTGCGTACCGGGTCCGTGCTGCCGGCGCCGAACTCGCTCAAGCTTTCGTCCCACTACCGCTCGGTCTACCTGACGATTCGGCTCAACGACCATCCGCTGGGACGGATCTGGCGTCTGAAGGCGGCTCAGGCCGATGTCTTCCAATTGCTCAAAGCGCTATACACCAGTCAGTTGCCAATCTACCGGGTGCAGATCACCGGGATTTTTCCTCTACGACTCGGCAAGACGACCGCGGAGCAACAGGTACTGGTCGCCGTTATGAACCATCCGACCGCCGAGCGCATCCCCTGGAAGCGGTGGGGCAGAGACCACGAGAGTCAGTTATGGGCCATGCTGGACTACAAAGTTGTGGACCGGCGATTTAGCTGAATTACCATAACTCGCTTCTTTGTGGACAACCATCGACATCCAGCCCCGGTTTTCCACACACTTTGACCTATTGTCCACAAGAGCTACTCATTTCCATAGAGCATGCTGCGCACCGCGAGAACGTCGTTTCGCAGTTGATGGTCCTCCTGCAGTGCGGCACTGATCTTGTCCCAGCCGTGCATAACCGTTGTGTGATCCCGACCGCCCAGAAGTTGCCCGATATGTTCCAGCGAGGAGGTTGTTTCCTCGCGCACCAGATACATGGCAATTTGACGCGGCAACACGATTGATTTATCCCGACTCTTGCCGGTCAAGTCGTCGAGTGCCAATCCAAAGTATTTGGCGACCGACTGAATTATTGACTGCGGGGTGAGCTGAGCGCGACGAGGGCCACTTAGGCTGTCGAGGGCTGCAGCCGCCAAATCGACGCTCAATTGCCGCTCGTTAAGCGCCGCATAGGCAATGATTCGATTCAGGCTGCCCTCCAATTCGCGGATATTACTGGGCACGCGGCGTGCGAGGTACTGAATGACATCTTGCGGGACCGGCAGATCCTGAAGTTCAGCCTTGGAGCGCAGAATCGCAATCCGCGTCTCCAGATCGGGCGGCTGAATGTCCGCTATCAGCCCCCACTCAAAACGCGACCGTAAACGCTCCTCAAGCGGGTTCAGCGCTTTGGGAGGTTTATCGCACGACATCACGATTTGCTTTCCATTGTCATGTAAGGCGTTAAACGTGTGAAAAAACTCTTCCTGGGTACGTTCTTTGCCGCTAATGAACTGAATGTCGTCGATGAGCAGCAGATCCACCTCGCGATAGTGATCTCGAAACTCCTCTGTACTCGTTTCACGAATCGCCTTGATTAATTCGTTGGTGAATCGTTCGGAGGTGGTGTATACAACCCTGAAATCCGGAAAATCATGGAGGGCGCCATGCCCGATAGCATGCAGGAGATGCGTCTTGCCGAGGCCGACTCCTCCATAAATAAAAAGCGGATTGTAGGTCTGGGCGGGACGCTCCGCCACGGCACGCGCCGCGGCATGGGCAAATCGATTGCTACCGCCCACGATATAGTCCGCGAAGGTGTAGCGAGGGTTAAACTCGGTACGGCTGCCACTGAAAAAAGCACTATTGCCGGCAGAACTAGCGCGGCCCCGAATACGCTTCCCGTTTCGATCGCCCAGCTCGCTCATAACCTGAAATTTGAGATCCAACTCGGGCCGGCCAATCTCTTCCAACGTCTTACGAATCACCGCGGACAGGCGCTGCTCTAGCCACTCCCTCCCGTAGGTGGTCGGAACTCCGACCAGTAAAACATCGCCGTCGCATTCGATGCCACGAGTCGGCCGCATCCAGGTGTCGAAGTTTGCTGGAGCCATCGTCGCCTGCAGAGCGGCGAGTACCGAACGCCATAGAGTTTGCGCTTCCAGAGAGCTTTCCGTACGCAGCATTTATGCCCCAAGAACGAGTGTAGGTGGCGTAATCGTAGCAGACGCGCCTCGTCCGGGCAACGCAAAAATATCTGTCCACCTCACACATTTTTCGGACTCTCACTAGATGTGCCGCTCTTCCTGCGTGGCTTGCCACTATGTAGTATGGCCGCTGGATCTCAGGCGAAAAATTTCGAGGTCTCCGAACTTTCCTCTCCGCGACCAGGACATCCTCCCGGTCTCCAGCGAGGGAACCAGCCCATTACAGGTCCGACAGTTTTTGCAGAGCGGAGGCGAGGTCGATCGGGAGGGGGGAGGTGAAGGTCAGACGCAGGCCGCTGGTGGGAGAATCGAGAGCGAGGCGGGTGGCGTGCAGAAATTGACGCGTCAATCCGGGTACCGCCGGCCCCCCGTACATGGTGTCGCCGGCGATCGGGTGGCCAAGGGCAGAGAGATGCACCCGAATCTGGTGAGTTCGGCCGGTACCCAATTGAAGTTCGAGTAGAGAGAAATCAGAGAGGCGGCGGCGAACGGTATAGATCGTGGTGGCGGGACGAGCGCGGATGCCAAAGACAGCCATATGCTTCCGATCGGTCGGATCCCGGCCAATGGGCGCCTCAATTGTGCCACTCTGGGGCTGCACTTGCCCGGCCGCCAGCGCAATGTACTCTCGTTTCGCCGTGCGCGACGCAATTTGCCGCTGCAGCGAACGGTGAGCAACGGGGTTCAGCGCAACCACCAGCAGGCCGGATGTATCCTTATCGAGACGATGGACGATACCCGGCCGCTCGATCGAGCCGACGGATGCCGTTTGCGGGAACAATGCAGTGAGCGCGTTGGCCAACGTCCCACTGCCGTGGCCAGGCGCCGGGTGTACGACCATCCCCGCCGGCTTATCGACTACCGCGAGATCAGCATCCTGGTACACGATGTCCAGGCTAATCTGCTCCGGCGGCGCGGAAAGGGCCGGCATGATCCCATCGACCTCGACCCGCTGGCCCGCGGCGACTTTATTGGACGGCTTGACAATCTGGCTGTCCACCCGCACGTTGCCGGCTCGAGCCATGGCCTGGACCATACTTCGCGACACGTCTGGAATCCGGTTGGCGGTTACGATGTCGACACGAATGCCCGACTCATCGTCGTCCACGGTGTAGACAAACCGATCGGTCACTGTCGATCGCCTCCGTTCCAGATGCTGTGCAGCACCAGAAGTCCCACCCCGGCCACAATCGCACTGTCGGCCACGTTGAAAACGTACCACCAGCGAAGATCGACGAAATCCACGACGTAGCCGAACCGAACCCGATCGAGCAAGTTGCCGATGGCTCCGCCGGTGATACATCCGAGACCAAGGCGTACCAGGGCCCCGCTGCGTGCCACGCGCTGGTACGAAAGGGCTATGCCGACCGCCACGAGCAGCGCGATGGCCGCAAAAACGAGTCCTCCGGCGCGGAACATACCAAACGCGGCGCCACTGTTTCGCGTGAAGTCCAACCTCACTAGTCCGCCGAGTAGATCAATTACCCGTCCGTGTTGAAGGCCGTGGCGCACTAAGTCCTTGGAGACCTGGTCAGTAATCAGTACCACGAGAGCCGGACCGGCCAGGAGAGCGAGCCGGCGTGTTGGTTTCCCTCCGGCGGCGAGGTCGTTCTCCTGGCACTTGCGTCTCGTGGACGGGGTGGGTCGGCTGCTATCGAGCATGAACAGCCATCGAGGCGGCAGCCGCCTCAGTACAATCAAGTTGAAGGCAATACGTCGGAACAGCGAGGGGAGCGTCATGCGCATCGGCATTCTTGGACCGATTTCGTGGCGTACGCCGCCCCGTCACTATGGCGCCTGGGAGACAGTCGTGACCAACCTCACCGAGGGGCTGGTCGCTCGAGGATACGATGTGACCCTCTTTGCAACCGCGGATTCTCATACCTCCGCAAAGCTTGAAGCGGTCGTCCCTCGTCCCTATTCCGAGGACGACACGCTGGACCCCAAGGTCTGGGAGCTGCTGCATATTGCCCATGCCATGGAACACGCCGCCGAGTTTGATCTGTTGCATAACAGCTATGACTACATGCCCCTAACATACTCTCGTCTGGTGTCAACGCCCATGATCACGACCGTTCATGGGTTCTCGCTCGACCAGTTCAGGCTGGCGTATCGAAAGTATCGAGAAACGAACTTTATCTCAATTAGCGATGCCGATCGCGATCCGTATTTACCGTATGTCGCAACCGTGTATAACGGCATTCAACTCCAGGATTTTACGTTTAACTCTACGCCAGACGACTATCTGGTCTTTATTGGGCGGATCCACCCTGACAAGGGTGTGCACCTGGCGGTCGAGGTGGCGCGGCGTGCCGGTCGGAAACTGATCATCGCCGGCATCATTCAGGACCAGCCTTACTTTGATGAGCAGATTGCTCCAGCGCTGTCCAACGACGTGGAATTTGTGGGGCCGGTTGATCCGGCCCAGCGCGACCAGTTGTTTCGCCAGGCCTCAGCCAGCCTTCACCTGACCACCATACCGGAGCGATTTGGTCTGGCCATGGCCGAGTCGATGGCGACCGGCACCCCAGTCATTGGTTTCGACCGGGGTTCGGTCCGAGAAGTGGTGGAGGACGCCGAAACCGGATTCGTCGTTCAAACCGTCGATCAGGCCGTAGAGGCTGTCGATCACGTCTCAGATATTGACCGACCGGCCTGTCGCCGCCGAGTTGAACGACTGTTCTCGGTGGAAGCTATGGTAGACGGCTATATCCGTGCCTATGACGCCGTCCTGGGAGAAAGAGCGGACGATCCCCGCCGCGGGAATCAGAGGTGAATGGCATCCGGTCTCCGTGCAGCTATTACACCTATTCCCTGCACCCCACTCCGCGCGACAAGCAGAGACGCTGCAAGAGTCCCATGTAAAGCGCGCTGAAGCGCGACCAAATCGACCAATCATAGACGATTGCGCGGCCCTTCTAGCTGGTGTAGGCTGGAAAAGGTGGCTCGCATACAGCAGCCAGCGCAAGGAGGTTGAGGTGCGCTACAAGATCGGCATCGTGGGCGCCGGAAATGTCGGTGGAACCACCGCCCAGCGAATCGCTGAGCGTAACTACGCGGATGTTGTGCTTCTGGATATTCCTGCCGCAGAGGGACTCGCCCAGGGAAAGGCACTTGACATCCAGCAAAGCGGCCCGGTCATGGGGTACGACACCAAGCTGTACGGCGGTTGCAATCACGACGCTTTACAGGACTGCGAGGTGGTGGTGGTTACCGCGGGATCGCCACGCAAACCAGGTATGAGTCGCGACGATCTCGTGGCGATCAACCAGGGCGTGATGAATGAATGGGGCGGCGCGATCAAGCAATACGCGCCCAATTCGGTGGTCATTGTCGTCACCAACCCCCTGGATGCCATGGCACAGGCAATGTATCAAGCAACGGCTTTCCCACGAGAGCGCGTGCTGGGTATGGCAGGAGTCCTCGACTCTGCCCGTCTCCGTACCTTCATCGCGGACGAGCTTGAGGTTTCGGTGGAAGATGTTACCGCCTTTGTCCTGGGCGGGCATGGCGACACTATGGTCCCGCTGGCGCGATATTCGACCGTGGCGGGCGTTCCGCTACCGGACCTTCTGCCTCTCGACCGCATCGCTCAACTAACGGAGCGCACGGCAAATGGTGGCGCCGAGATCGTTAATCTGCTCAAGAGCGGCAGCGCCTTTTACGCGCCGTCGGCCTCGGTACTGGCCATGGTAGACTCTATCCTCCTCGATCAGAAGCGGGTCATGCCGTGCTCGGTATACCTTCAGGGCGAGTACGGTCACGATGGACTGTTTCTCGGTGTGCCGGTTAAGCTGGGATCGGGCGGGGTCCAGGAGATCGTGCAGATCGAGCTAACGGACGACGAAAAGGCAGCGCTGCAGCGTTCCGCATCGTCCGTGCGGGAGTTGCTCGACATGATGAGGTCACCGACGCAGGCGAGCCGCTGAGGGGTCTGCTACAATCGCCACGTCTTGCGCTCCGAGAGACAACGGAAGGGATAGAGATGATCCGGGACGAGGCTCGGTTTAGGCGCCACAAGGGAGCCTGCCCGTACTACCGAGAGAACTGGGCTCACGGCGAAAATCACACACCGCAGGGCGAACTCTTACTGTATGAGGTGTACTGCCTGAAAGGCTGGCCTCCAACGTCCGCTGAAGAACAGGATGCTTGCATGTGTAGCGTACGGCGCTGCTGGCGCAACCGGGAAGATCACCGTGTCACGCCGGAGGAAAGCGCGGCGCTGCATACCTCGCAGTCTGCGTGAGTCATTCCAGGGTTAGCGCGCCAAGTCTGGCGGTGATTGCACGCAATCGGTGCCGCAGGGCCAGGAGTTCCGGGTCGTTTTCGTCCGCCCTCGGCACATCGGCTACGTACTGCTCCACGTCCGTTGCCAGCTTCACGAGTTCAATGGACATTGCCCAGTACTCGTCCATTTCACTGGCTGGGACCTCGGTCTCCGAGGCAAGCAGTTCGATGGCGCGAACTTCTTGCTGCAGAAAATGGACTTCGGATCGTGCGGATCTCGGCACGCGTTGCTCCTGGAGTGGTTACCTCTAGGGTATGATTTCCTGGGCGCGCGGAGCACAACCAGGACCGCCTGCCGCGTCCCCTATAATGTGCTGCCTCCGGCGTCTCACCGGAGATTCTTTTGTGCTGTAATCCTGGAGTGGATGTCAAGCGCCACGATTACAGCGGGGGTAGGGCGCGACACGATGCGAGCACTGATCAGCGTATACGACAAATCCGGCATCCTCGATTTCGCCACCGGTCTGCGGGAGCTCGACGTGTCGATTGTCGCCACCGATGGAACCTATGAGTTCTTGAGAGAGAACAATATCGACGTGTCTCCGGTCTCATCGATCACGGACTATCCCGAAATACTGGGCGGACGTGTCAAAACGCTCCACCCCGCAATCTTTGGCGCCATTTTAGCGGAACGCGGTAACCAGGAACACAACGCAACGCTCGACGAGCGCGGCATTGAACCAATTGATCTGGTCGTGGTCAACCTCTATCCGTTTGTCGATGTCATGTCCGGCATCCACGGCTCCCGCGATCAGGCGCTGGAATACATCGACATTGGAGGAGCCTCACTCATTCGGGCGGCGGCGAAGAATTTTAAGGATGTCACGGTGGTCGTGGACCCAGACGATTACGAGGATGTCCTGGCGGAGCTGTACCGCTATCGCGCGAACAAGGACAAGACGCGGCGCCGGATGGCCGCCAAGGCATTTGCTCACACCGCCGCCTACGACGCATTTGTGGCCTCGTACTTTCACGACCCGGACGAGAATCGCTTTCCTGAGGCATTCAGCGTGCCGCTCGTGAAAATTCAAGACCTACGGTATGGAGAAAACCTGCACCAGCAGGCGGCTCTCTATAGCGATACACCCAAATCCAGGGATTTGCGCCCCCCTCAAAGCATTGCGACTGTCCAGCAACTCCACGGTAAAGAATTATCGTTCAACAATTTGCTGGATGTTGATGCGGCATGGTCCATGGTGAGCGACTTCTCCGCTCCGACGGTCGCCATCGTGAAGCATACCAACCCGGCGGGACTGGCTGCGGGGAAGAATTTGCGTGAAGCCTATCTCAAGTCCTTCGCCTGCGACCCTTCCGCGGCCTATGGCGGCATCATCGGCGTGAATCGAACCATGGATGCGGGCACGGCTGAGGAGATTGTTCGTATGTATTTCGAGGCGGTGGTGGCGCCTGCCTTTGCCCCGGAAGCTGTGCAAATTCTTTCGCGAAAAAAAGCGATACGGTTGCTTGCGGTTCGCGGTCGCGAGCCGGGTCAGTCCCAGGACGTGTCCTGGGTTCCGTACGCCAATCTGGACTTCAAACGAATTGACGGTGGATTTCTTGTGCAGAGTCGGAATACGGCCTCGGATCCCACCACCAGTATGCAGGTCGTTTCCAAGCGACAACCGACGCTCGAAGAATTGACCGATCTGCAATTTGCATGGCGCGCCGTGAAGCACGTCAAGTCTAACGCCATCGTGCTCGCCAAAAAACTCGCCCTGGTGGGCGTGGGCGCGGGACAGATGAGCCGAGTGAATTCGGTTGAGCTCGCCTGCCGGATGGCCGGCGATCGAGCGCGGGGCTCAGTCCTCGCCTCGGACGCCTTCTTTCCATTTCCAGACGGCGTCGAGAGAGCGGTTGAAGCTGGTGTCACGGCCATCATCCAGCCCGGCGGTTCTATTCGTGACAAAGACGCAATCGACGCGGCGGACCACGGGGCCGTGGCCATGATCTTCACCGGCATGCGGCACTTCAAACATTAATCAGGCCGCTAGATTGACTCTCAGGTCGATGTAACTCTATAGTCGGGCAAGCTTGCGCGGCGAATCGGCACACCGAGCAGGATTGCTGGAAGAGGAGGATGGTCTATGTCTCTACGTCTCTGCGCTCACCTGTCTGTGGCCCTGGTTGTCCTGGTCTCGGTATTTGTTCGGGGTGCGGCTCCCTCAGTCCTGGCCGGGTCGCCGCAGATGCCCGTTCACCTGACACTCATTCACCCCGGCATATTGAGCGTAGGTTCGGACACGACCTATCCTCCGATGGAGGCATCGGACGTCAACCATCCCGGTACCTTCATCGGGGCTGACGTTGATCTGGCGAATGCGCTGGCCAAAGCCATGCACTTGAGCGGCGCCAGAATCGTCAGCACTAGCTTTGACTCATTGATTCCAGCGCTCGCCCGTCACAACTTCGACGTCATTATGTCTAGCATGAACGATACCCCAGGCCGGCGGAAACAGATCTCCTTCATCGACTACATGCAGCTTCGCGCTGCAGAGGCGATCGTGGTGCCCAAAAGCAGTTCGCTGCATGCCAACGGGTACCACGGACTGTGTGGGCATAGCGTGTCCGTCGAGAAGGGCACAGCAGAACTTGGCGATCTAACCGCTGCGGATAAGTCATGCAAGAACAAGATAAATATCAAGACCTTCACGGCTGATACGGACGCCTTTCAAGCACTGGCCTCCGGCCACTCTGATGCCTACACCACGGATTTGCCGGTGGCGCTCTTTTATGTAAAGGCGCATGGTGGGACGATCCGCTTTGCCGGCAAGGCGTTTGGCTCGGGAGCCTTCTATGGGATTGGCCTGGCACGGGGGGATACCGCACTCCACCGAGCGCTGGTTGGAGCACTGGCCAAAATCCGCGCCAACGGCCAGTATAAGCGAATTCTGGCGAAGTGGGGGCTTTCCAGCACCCACTTGTAGCCAGGAGTAAGCAGGACGGGATGTGAGCAGAGGATGAGCGACAGGATCGCTCATCCTCTCTGATTTCGGTGAGGTGACGTCACGGACTTCGATACATCGTTCTTCTGGAAATATCTCTTCTACGGGCCGATTGTGGATGGGGCAAAAATCACCATTTTGCTTGCCGTTCTTTCCCAAGTCGTGGGCATCGCACTGGGGCTACTCGCGGCGGTCGGGCGGCTCTCTCGCTTACGCATTCCGATCTTTCGGGCCATGAGTTGGGGCTACTTATGGCTCTTCCGCGGCACGCCTTTGCTGGTCCAGATCTTCTTCGTGTACTTCGCCGTGCCGCAACTGACCGGCCAGCGGATTGTGCTCAGTGAATTTTGGTCCGCGATGCTGGCGTTGAGCTTGAACGAAGGCGCGTACATGGCCGAAATTATCCGGGCTGGGATTTTGTCGGTGGACGCCGGACAGGTGGAAGCCGCGGAATCGCTTGGTATGACGCGCAGCCTCACCATGCGACGCATCATCCTGCCGCAGGCGGTTCGCATTATTATTCCACCTACTGGAAACGAATTTATTTCCATGTTGAAGAACACCTCTCTGGCCTATGCAATATCGGCTCATGAGATATTTTTCAGCACGGACCAGCTCCGGAGTGCCACCTTTAAAGCGTTTGAGCCGCTCACCATTGTCTCGGTCTGGTATCTCGCCACGACCACCGTCGCCAGCTACCTGCAGGGGCATCTCGAGCGGTATTTTGCGCGGGGTGTGTCGCGCGAGATCCGAGATCCCGGCCTTTTTCAGCGAGCCATGACGGGGACCTTCCGGCGAGGATGAACAACAACCTGCAGCCTATGGTTCAGGTGGAAGACCTCCACAAACGGTTCGGCGCCCTCGAGGTACTGCGCGGTATCGATATGACCGTCGGCAAAGGGGAAACAGTCGTTATAATTGGCGCCAGCGGATCGGGTAAAAGCACCTTTCTACGCTGCATTAATAGCCTGGAAGCGGTCGACCGCGGTCGGGTGGTGGTCGATGGGACGCTCGTCGGCTATCGCGAAGACGGCGCCAGGCGGCGCCCGCTGCCACCCAGAGTTATCGCTCGCCAGCGGGCGTCAATCGGGATGGTATTCCAGCGCTTTAATCTATTCCCGCATATGACAGCACTGCAGAACGTCACGGAGGCCCCCCTTCACGTACGGGGTTTATCGAGACGTCGGGCAACTGAACAGGCACTGGTTCTGCTCGACAAAGTAGGTCTGGCGGACAAAGCAAAGAGCTACCCCAACCAGCTCTCCGGAGGTCAAGCGCAACGGGTGGCGATCGCACGCGCCCTGGCGATGGAGCCGAAAGTCATGCTCTTCGATGAGGCGACGTCTGCGCTGGACCCGGAGCTGGTGGGAGAGGTTCTGCTGGTCATGGAGGATCTGGCACGGTCCGGCATGACGATGCTGGTGGTGACGCACGAAATGCACTTTGCGCGTGAGGTGGCGGATGAGGTGTACTTCATGGACGGCGGCGTGATCTGCGAGCAGGGGAAACCCGAGGATATTTTTGAACATCCGCGCAAGGAACGAACTCGTGCCTTCTTACGAGCGGTGCTCTCGCCACGCGAAGCCCCGTAAGGCTCGAGAGCAGGCCTCGGTCCTTGGTACCATATGGTGTTATGAGTGACGACACAGTGCGGGAAACGCGCGTCTGCGTGCTCCTCTTCGCCGCTTACCGCGAATTACTCGGCGCATCGCGCCTGGAACTCGCCGTGCCACCGGGTGCTACCCTGCAGGATGTGTATCGGGCACTAGAGGTACGGGAGCCGCGCCTGGCACAGCTTCGTGGCGCCACTACTTTCGCCCTGAATCGCGAAGTGGCGTCGTCCGGAAGCACCGTGCACGATGGAGACGAAATCGCTTTGCTACAACCCGTGAGCGGAGGAATGACATGATCGAGCTGCGTCACGATGCCCTCTCCATTCAGGAGTGTATGGCGGCCGTTCGGAGACCGGGTAGTGGCGGACTGGTCACCTTCGTTGGCTCGATTCGCGATATCTCCGATGGGCAGGCGGTACACTTTCTCGAGTATGAGGCATACGAACCCATGGCGCTGGACAAGCTGGCCCAGGTGGTCGAGGAGGCTTCAGAACGCTGGCCGGTCCATGCCATGGCTATTCAGCACCGCCTGGGACGGCTCGAAATCGGTGAGGACGCAGTCGCTATTGCCGTGTCCTGCGCGCACCGATCCGAAGCATTCGCGGCCTGCGAGTACGCGATCGACCGGCTCAAAGAGATCGTGCCGATCTGGAAGAAGGAGCACGGCTCGGATGGAACAACGTGGGTGGGAGGCCCTACTGTCGGGTCGACCAGCGGAGACCCGGCTGGCGCGTCAGGTTAACGACGTCGCGCAAGACGGTCAGCGCGGTGGAAATGCCGCCCGAGACCCCTGAGCCGGACTCTTCGATCGAAAGGTTGAGATCGCCCAGCGGCTCCGTTCTGAAGCTTACACCCATGGTCGCCCCGTCTAGACGCCCGAAGAAGCTGTTCACGGGGTGTCTTTCCGGCTTCACCTCGGCCCACACGGCCCGTTCGTCTACTCGAACTCGCGCGATCAGCTTGATGGTCTCGCCCTGTCGACCGGCTTCCTCCAGGTTACCGGCTGTAATGTCTCGTATGCCGGTGCGCCCCACGTCGGACAGCTGGAGCTTTCCGCCCAGTACCGCATTCGCCACGATTACCGCTTTGGCTGCCGCATCCCAGCCGTCTACGTCCAGCGTCGGGTCCGTTTCGGCGATGCCGATTTCCTGTGCCTGCCGCACGCCTTCATCGTACGAGGCGCCACGCGCCATGGCAGTTAAAATCTGGTTGGTGGTTCCATTTAGAATCCCGGCGACCGAGGTAATCCGCGCGCCTATGAGAACGCCCTCGGTGATTTCGAGCACTGGTAACGGCGCTCCCACCGTGCCGCCGAAACGGATGCCTACCTGGCGCTCGCGCGCCTGCGCCATAATCTCGGCGTAATGCAGGACCAGGGCGCCCTTGCTGGCCAGCACAATGTGCATGTCGCGCTGTAGGGCGGCGCGGATGTACGACCACCCGGGCTCACCATCCTGGTAATTGGTACTCGCCGTCTCCAGCAGTATGTCGGCCTCGCTCTGTTGGAGAAATCGCGTCCCGGCTAGCTCGGTTTCGCCGTGCGCCTCGCCAGCAACCGTACCGTGCGCTTGCTTCGCTCGGAGCAGCGCCTCAGGATCGAGGCCGGCGGGCGCAATCGCGGCGCCACCCCGATCTGCCACGCCAGTGAAAATCAGATTGACGCCGTGATCGGTACGATACTCGGCGGCGTGGTCACGAAGGAGGGTGGCCACGCCCTGCCCCACGTTGCCGAAGCCAGTCAGTGCCAGTCGAACGTCCATGCCAGGTTCCCCCTGTTTTTCGGATGTTTTTGTGCCTCGGGATAGCATGCACCAGAACATAGCGAAAGTATCGGCGGTAGCGCGCCCTCCATCTCGCCGCGGCAAACGCACGGTATGCCGCTCGCTGCGCCGCCCGGCGAGCCTGATCGCTGGTGTAGAGCAAGCGCCGCACGTCGGCCGGCACCATGCCCAGCGGATCGTACCACGCCACGTCGGCCAGTCGAGTGATCCAGACGCCTTCACTATACTGCGACACCAAGGTTGCCAGGATCGTGCGCAAGTACGTGTGAATTTTCGGACCAGACCTGAGCGCGTTCAGGCCTCGCACCTGATTGCCGCATCGCCCGGCCTGACGGTATAGCTGAATAGCCGCCAGTTTCAGCCCGATCGCTCGTCTCCGCGCCAGCGGCACATTGTCCTGCTGCATCGCGCCGTTCAACCGCCCCAGATCGGCTGCAACCTCAGACGACCGACTGGTTACCGAACGCAAGGGAAGCCGCAGCCGATCGAAGCGCTCCAGTACAGACAGGGTTCGCCGCTGATGAGCCCCGCTGCACCCCGTGAGCCAGAGACCCAGGAGACACAGCAGGCCGAGTTGTCTCAACTATGTCTCTGCAGCGCGATCGGCACCATGGTGTGGCCCAATCAAGGCAGCCATACCGGCCGGTTCGAGCCATCGAAACCAGAGCCGGCCTCGTCCACCTTCACAGCTTGCCCCCCGCTCACCGGCTCGATATAGAGATCGAAGCCCGAGGTGCTGGCCCGCAGGTAGGATATCCAGCGCCCGTCGGGGCTGAAAGCCGGTTGCGCCACCCGTCCGCCCGCAATGAAGGTGCGGGGGCCGAGCTGTGGACCGCCGCGCGCCCGCTCCAGCGCCGCCACCACAATCTGATCCTGCCCGTTGGGCGCCCGTCGGATGTAGACCAGCTTGGTGCCGCTTCGGTTCCACTGAGGCTGGAGGATTCGCCCGCCCGTCGGTGTCAGATTCCAGATCCCACCGGTCGCCAGGTCCTTCAACTCGAGTTGAGAATACGGCTGGTACGAGGGCTTTAGATAGTCCCATCGCACGTATGCAAACTGCGAGGTACCGGGCCGAACCGCCGGCTCCGTGTCGCCACCGCTTCCCGGCTGCGGTTGTGTCAGTTGGGCCAGAGCGCCGCGGTTGGAGAGTGACCACACCGCCAGATCCACCGGGCGGCTCTCGGAGGGCAGAATGGGCAGCTTGGCGCGATCCGTCGAGAAGAGCAGCGTCTTGCCGTCGCTCATCCACGTCGGCCAGGCGGACCAGAGATCGTTATGTACGTCGTCTGGATTGATGCTATAGGTGAGCCGGCGCAAATGTCCCGTGTGCACGTCAAGCGTCCAGAGATCGGAGGAATTCTTGAGGAATTGCGCCAGAGCTATGGTGCGACCGTCCGGCGATGGACTGAGCATAGTGGCTCCCGGCAGCGGGGCGAGGGTGTGTGTGCTGTGGTCCGGATTGATTTCCACAATATCGCGCCCCTGAACCACGATCAGATGGCCCGGCAATCTCGCCAGGGTCGGCGGCGTTGCCGAGGGTACCGGCGTAGGGCTGGCGGCAGCAGTGGGTGTTTCACCTGGCCGGTTGGTAGCCGTGGGGCGGGGCGCCGGTCGCGGGGTTGGCGTCGAGGTTGGCGCCACGCGAGGCTGCGCCTGCTTCAGATTGGCAGGAATGTGGTCCTGCGGAATCTCAGCGAACATCTGCTTGATGAGCGGGCGGATTCTCGACCAGGTGGGGATCAGGATGCTCTGCTCGCCCGCAGGAGTGATCGCTGTTGATAATTGCGAATAATAGGGATACTGCAACACCACCTGATGGATATCTTGCGGTCCGATGTGTCGGGCGATTTGATTGAGGTCGTAGATCTGCGGCACGGTAAGGTCGGTCATGACTTTTCCCTGCAGTTCGCTGACCAGCGACTCGATATTCAGCAAGACGTCGAGCGCGTTGACGCGACGGTGGAGCTCCAGGAGCACCTGCTGCTGACGTCCCTCCCGGCTAAGGTCTCCGATCAGATCCCCGTGGCGTGATCGGACGTACTGCAGTGCCCGGTCTCCGGTCAAATGCTGCCATCCGGCTGGGATGAAGATCCTGCGGTACACATATGGATTCACGTTGCTGAGATCATCAGGATAGAAATCGTCCAGAACTGGGTGTTTTATGTCAAGCGTCACCCCTCCGAAGGTGTCGATTGCGCTGATGAAGCCGTCCAGTCCGATCCAGACATAGTGATCGATTCTGATATGAAAAGCGCGCTCGACCGTCTCGAGCGCTAGCTCTGCCCCCTGGAGTCTGCCGCCATGAGCGGCTCCATACTTGAAGGCCAGCATGATCTTGTCTTTGCCGTGCCCACGGATAGGCACATAGAAGTCGCGCGGTATGGAAAGAAGATCAACCCTGTGGTGCTTGGGATCGAGGGTGACCAGAATCATGCTCTGCGTGTCCGGTTTCGCTGCTTCTTTCTTCCGGTCGTTGTCGCTGCCCAGGATGAGGAAGTTGATCCGCTTACTGCCGTCGAGGGGGGATGGTGTTGCCCTCGGCTCGAAGGTCGAGTGCGGCACCACCTGGTTGGTAATCTTCTGGATGCCCTGGTACACGTGGTAGAAACGCAAGCCAAACCAGAAAGCGACCAGCAGCAAGGCGGCAACGCTCAGGGCGAGTACGGATCGCAGGGCGCGCCGGAATGACACCGGACGAGCGGTCGAGGTGGAAGGCACGGGCTATTCTATCCGGGTCGGCGGACCGGCTTGAAGCATTGTCAGCAGTTTGCCGTGCAACGCCGGACGTGACGTCGCCAGTACCGCGAACGTCTGCTCCGTGTAGTCGCCATTCACCATATCGGTAACCATGCCCCCTGCTTCGCGCACCAGCACCACCCCCGCCCCATAGTCCCAGGCGTGGGCATAGCGGTGCAGCATCGCATCAAACCGTCCGCACGCAACGTAGGCGAGAGCCAGCGCAGCCGACCCTATGTTGCGGGTGCGCAGCACCCTGGGAGCCACAGCCTGAAGGTCCCGCAGCCCTTCCGACATGCTCTGATCGTTGAAGTCCACGGTCATGTGCACAAAGGCATCGCCGACACGATCGACCGAGCTGGTGTGCAGCCGCGTCCCGTTTAGCCAGGCGCCTTGGCCGGTCGCAGCTGAGAAGGTCTCGTCTCGAATTGGGTCGACAACCACACCCAGAACGGGACGTCCGTGGTCAAACAGGGCCATGCTGACGCACCAGACGGGTAGACCGCGCGAGTAGTTGAGCGTACCGTCCAGCGGATCTACGTACCACCGCCGGGTGCTCTCGGGTCGCGTTGCTGCTCCCTCTTCGCCAACGATCCCGTCTGCCGGAAAGCGCTCTGCCAGGCGCTCCAGAATAAGTCGCTCGCTCGCCAGATCCGCCGCGGTCACCACGTCACGGTCACCCTTGGCACGTGTGTCAACATGGTCGGTGCTGAAATATGACCGTACCAGGTCAGCCGCCTCCCGCGCGATGTCGACCGCCGCCGCCAACTCTTGTTCGGCGTCCATTCCTTTGGTTCTCCCCGCTCGTTCTACGTGGTTTCCCCGATACGCCGGTTTACCCTTCCATGTATACTGATTTTGATTTGGACGGCGCCAAGCGACGGCGTCGTTCTATCCGGGAGACGGAGGAGACACACGCTTTGAATCTTCAATCAATACTGCCGGCGCGGGCCCCGGCCATGGCCGATCTAGTGCTTGGTCCGCTGCTGGGCAAGCCGGTGATGGCGTACTACTACGTCACCTACAAGTGCAATGCGCGCTGCGTGTTCTGCAACATTCCGGACGGACCGATGGACGTGCTCCCGGTATCTCAATACAGTTCGACCGAGACGACGATCGAGCACTTCGACATTTTGAAACAACTGGGTGTTCGCCTGATCGACTTCACCGGGGGAGAACCCCTTCTCCGTAAAGACATCGCGGTGCTGCTGCGTGCAGCCAAGGACCGCGGTTTCCGCACCCAGATGACCACCAACTGCACGCTCTACCCCCGACGAGCCCAGGAGCTGCAAGGCCTTATCGACATTCTCAACTTCTCGCTCTGCTCGCCAGGCCCTGAACCGCACAATACCCTGCGCCGAGACAATTCGTATGACTCGGTTATTCAGAGCCTTGACATTGCTCGTCGGCTCGGCGAGCCATATCAGATCATCTTCGTCCTGGGGGACGACAACGCCGATCTCCTGCCCGGAATGATCGAGTTGTGCCGGGACAAGCAATGCATCTTGAAGGTTCAGCCGGAATGGGACTACTTTGGAAACGATGGCGTGGCTACAGAGAATTTGGTGAAGGCCAATGCTATCGCGCTCGAAAAGAACGTCTACGTCAATTGGGGTGAAACCCGCATCATGGGACAGGGGGGCAACCAGATGGAAAAGCCGTCCTGCAAGGCAGCGAATGCAGTCATCGCGATCTCCCCGGATGGGTACATCCTCTATCCCTGTTACCACAAGATTGCGCAGCGCATTAAGTTCGACTGGAACATTATCGACTTCTTCAAAACCGAGAAGTGGAAGGCAATGCAGAGCAAGACCGGGACCTTCAAGTTCTGTGATGACTGCAGCAATCTTTGCTACATCCACCCATCCTTTTATTACAAGCTCGACCGTAACTTCGTGCTCAGCGCCCTGGCGGATATCCGCTACATGAAGGAGCGCAAGCGCATCGAGCGCCAACGTGTGCGCTCGCTCGCGCAGGAAGCCGCCGCCACCGCCGGGTGAACATAGGCATCGTCACAGACTTCTACTATCCGTGGATCGGTGGCCCCGCCACGCTGATACGCAATCTCGGCCACGGGCTTGCCGCCCGTGGCCATGCTGTATTTCTCCTGGCGCCAAGTCCCAACGGTACACCGGGTGTTGAATACGATGGCCCCCTGCACGTCACCCGCGTGCGTTCCCATTCGGTCCCCTTCGGGTATAAGCTCCGTAGCGCGCTCCGTCCGGGCCGGGAAGTCGATGAATGGCTCGCGGCCGTTCGGCCCGACGTGCTCCATGTGCACCACCCGTTCGTGCTCAGCACTACGGCCTTGCTGGCCGCCCGCAAGGCACGTATCCCGGTAGTGGCAACGAATCATACCGTCCCGGAGTGCTCGCTGTGGGGTATTCGAGACCACCGGCTGCTGTACTCCATCGGCAATCGAGCATTTAGCACGTGGCTGAAGTGGGTGCTGGAACGGTGTGACATGGTTACCACCCCCACCGACACCGCGGCTCGATCTCTGAGCGACCTCGGTTTCCCAGGGCAGGTGCAGCCAATCTCAAATGGCGTCGATGCTGAACGGTTCAGGCCGGGACCGGGCGATCCTGCCCTGCGCGCCCGCCTGGGACTGGACGACCGACCTATTGTGCTGTACACGGGACGGCTGGACGCAGAGAAGCAGATGGACGTCTGGCTCCAGGCAGGGGCCGAGGTGGTGAAGACGCTCGACGTACAATTCGTCGCGACCGGCAAGGGCACGGACGCGGCTCGTCTTGAGAAGATAACGAGTTCGCTCGGGTTGAGCAGGCATGTGCGCTTCGTCGGCATCGTAGCGGAGAACGATTATGCGGGAATCTATCGGCTGGCAAACGCGTATTTCATTACGTCGCCGGTCGAGTTACAGAGTATCTCGACGCTGGAAGCCGTCGCCAGCGGCCTGCCCGTGGTAGCAGTCGATGCCGGAGCCTTGCCCGAACTGGTACACCACCAGGAAAACGGATACCTGTTTGCACCCAGGGATTGGCGGGCGGCTGCTGTAGACCTTACCACGATTTTGTCCGACGCCAATTTGAGCCGCGGGATGAGCATTGCCAGCTGGCATATCAGTGCGGCACATGACCTGGTTGGGACTATAGACCGCTATGAGAGCCTTCTACGAGAGGCAGCGGGGAGAGGAGGGCGCACTGAGCAAGCCGCTTTCGCCAGGAGTTGAGACATCCGCGGCGGCGGATACCGTTCCTCTTCCAACCGTCCCAGCCCCGCGACACACGGGATTCCGCGCGGTGTTGCGCAATCGCGCCTTTCTGGCCATCTGGTCAGCGCAGATGGCCTCACAAACGGCCCAAAACAGCCTCTGGTACGCCCTGATCATTATGGTTGGGGAACTCACCGGCAAGAAGCCGGCGGGTATTGGTTTTACCATTGTTCTGGTCCAGATTCCCACGGTCTTGTTCAGTAGCCTGTCCGGAGTACTGGTGGACCGCGTGCCCAAGCGGACCATCCTGGTGGGGACCAATATCATTCGGGTGGCAGGCGTCTTACTGTATGCGCTATTCCAGCGCGATGTACTGGGCTTGTACGTGGTTACCTTCGCCGTGGCGGTTGTCAGTCAGCCGTTTGCGCCGGCCGAGGGTTCAACCATTCCTCTGATCGTGGAAGAGTCGGAGCTGATCACAGCCAACTCGCTGTTCCAGATGACCTTTATGACCTCGCAAGCTGCCGGCTTTGCGCTGGCCCCCATCGCCATTGGCTTTTTCGGTATCAGAACCACACTGATCGTGCTTGCCGTACTCTTCGCGTTTTCCGCCCTGGTGCTCCTTCCGCTGCCGGCGGCAACACGGCAGCGAGTTCCGAGCGAGCACCTCAACGCGAAAGACGCTGCGCGACGAGTATGGAACGACCTGACCGAGGTAGTACAGTTCATAATCCATGACCATCCACTCGCGATCGCGCTCTTCCAAATCGCGCTGGCCCCGACGCTGCTGTTAGTGCTGGCGGAAGTAGGACCGGACTTCCTGTCGAATACCCTGGGTATTGGGCAGACCAGTACAGCGCTGTTCTTCCTGTTGGCGCCGGCCGGCGGAGGGCTTGCTCTGGGCATGGTAATTCTCGGTCAGTGGGGGCACCGGTTGCGCAAGGATCGTCTGGTTCTGGTGTCGCTGATCGCGCTCGGTGTCACGGTGATCGGTCTGGCATCGGTCCCCACTATCGCCCTGCTCTGGCATGGACTGGTTCCTCAGGGCGTAGAGTTGACCGCTACCATGGTTCCCATCGCGGCACTGATGGGGATCGAGGTAGCTTTTATTAACGCACCGGTGCAGACCATCGTCCAGGAACGAGCCAGTCCTGAGCTTCGGGGCCGCGTTCTGGCCCTGCAGCAGACGCTCACCGCGGCCATGGCGATTCCGCCACTGATACTGGTCGGCGGTGTCGCGGCCGTCTTTGGCACGCCCGCCACGCTCTCCCTGATGGGCGTCTTAATCATCAGTATCGGTTTAGGAATCGTGTATTACACGTAAGCCCAGCTGAAGGTCCCATTCAGAGGGCCGCTACGGTTCCCGGTTCGCCGAGACTACGTTACCGAAAAGCACGCATCGCGTCAAACACATCTCGACCCATTCGTCGCAGCGGTCTATGTTGGCGCACCAGCCGAAAAATCTCGCTGCGACGCTCCTTCTTGGAGGTGTCGTCGACCGTGAGAAAGTCGCGCGCTGCCTCGTTCAACATGCGAGGATAGACGCCGAAGAACTCCCGATGCGTGCGGAAAAAGCTGGGTGCATTACGAAGATCGTAGAGATCCTTCATGATGAAACTGTCCTTCAGCTTCTTCTCGTATAACGACAGGGAATCGGCGGAATAGTCGCCTTTCTCCTTGGCGGCGATCACAGTCTCCGCGGCCAGCTTCCCGCTGGTGATCGCCAGGTTGGAGCCCTCCTGATACATGAAGTTCACGAACCCCGCGGCGTCGCCCAGCAGCATGTAGCCGTCGCCGTAGGGGCGCGGCAACTCTTCGAACCGCACCTCCGGGATCAGGTGGGCCAGATACTCCTTGATCTCCGATCCGGCGAGTAATGGCTTGATTGCCGGATGCTCCTTGAGTTCCTCAATCAGATCGTTCGGCTTGATCTTGGTCTCGACCATATGGCTGACGATGGCTCCGAAGCCGATCGAGAGCGTGTCCTGGTTGGTGTAGATGAAGCCGCTACCCATCATGCCGTGCGCGAACTCGCCGGTCAACAGAATGGTGACACCTTCGTTGTCGCCGACGTTGAAACGCTCGTTGATAACCTCGCGGGGCAGCGCGTGAACTTCCTTCACCGCCAGCGCCGCGTTCTCCATCGTGAAGTCTTTGCGCAAGCCCGCCTTCACCGCGGCAAAGGCATTGATGCCCTCGGCATCCAGCACCACGTCTGCAAAGAGGTCTCCCTCACGACCGGTGCGAACACCAACGATCTTGCCGTTCTCCGAGACCAGATCGGTGACCTGTGTTTCCGGAATGAGAAACGCCCCCGCGTCCTCCGCCTGCTGCGCCAACCAGGGATCGAGGCGTGCGCGCAGTACAGTGAATGCGTTGTAGGGAGGCCGGCCGAATTCGGCGGTACGATATCCCGCGGTGACCACCGAGTCCTTGCCCAGCATCCACAGACGCTGCTCGATCACAGGTCGTTCGACCGGCGCCGATTCCCAGAAGTCACCAAAGACGGCCTGCGTCGCCTCCCGGAAGATGACCCCGCCCATCATATTTTTCGAGCCGGGCTTGTCCCCTCGCTCGATCATCACCACGCTCAGCCCAGCTTTCGCCATGGTGAGCGCGGCAGCCGATCCGGCCGGCCCGGCGCCGACCACTATCGCATCGAACTTTTCGTCGTCCAATTAAGTGCCTCTCTTATCGTTTGCCGATGCTTAGCGCAGCACGGCCTGGAGGCCATCGACCGCCTGCGTGGCCAGGTTGAAAAAACCGCCCGGCAGGATGCCAAGACCGATGGTGCCGGCGACCGCCGCTACCATGGCATAGTCGGCGGTGACCGGGATCAAACTGGAGCGAGCATCCGTTTCAGCGGCCTCGCGGCGCTCGAACATAACCGCCACTACCCGCAGGTAGTAGAAGATCGAGACTAGGCTGGCCATCACGCCAACAATCGCCAGCTCGGTATGGCCCGCCTCCACGGCGGCTTTCAGTGCCAGATACTTCGCAAAAAAGCCGACCGTGGGAGGGAACCCTGCCAGCGAAAACATGAATACGGCGGTAGCGCCCGCCAGTACCGGATTTCGATAGAACAATCCGCGGTAGGTTGCGATCTCATCGCCCGCCAGGCCTTGACTCTCCAGCACACTGACGATGACAAAGGCTCCGATATTCATGAAGGTGTACGCCAGGAAGTAAAAAGCAATCGCCGTGATGCCTGAAGCGTTATTCGCGGCCATTGCCACCAGGATGTAGCCGGCATGCGCGATGCCCGAATATGCCAGCAGCCGTTTCATATTGGTCTGCACCAGGGCCAGCACGTTGCCCACGATCATGGTGGCGATAGCGAGCGCCCAGATGAGGCCGAACCAGTGCGACTCGACCGATCCCAAGGAGAAGTTGAAGACGCGAACAAAGGCCGCAAAGACCGCCGCCTTGGTGGTTACCGACATGAACGCGGTGACTGGCGTCGGGGCCCCTTCGTAGACATCCGGGGTCCACATGTGGAACGGAACCACCGAGATTTTGAACGCAAACCCAACCACCATTAACCCAATGCCGACGTACAGCAGAGCACTGCTGGCGGCGCCGGGGCCGCAGCCGACACCATGCAGGCAGGCATTGATTACCTGGAGTTGGGTGGATCCAGTGGCGCCGTAGAGCAGCGCCATCCCATAGATCAGAAAAGCGGAGGCGAATGAACTGAGCAGGAAGTACTTGAAGCCGGCCTCCTGCGAGCGGGTTCGGCCCCGTTCAAATCCTGCCAGAATATAGAGCGAGAGCGACAACAACTCCAGCGCCAGAAACAGAATCATGAGACTGAGCCCCGAGGCCATAAGCATCATGCCGGTGGCCGAGGCCAGGAGCAAGGCATAATACTCGCCGGCGTCAAAGGCGGAGGTCTCAATGTAACTGGGCGAGAGCAGCACCGCGAGCGCCGCTGACACCAGGATGATAGCGCAGAAAAACATCGCGAAGCGGTCACTGGTGACCGTGCCATAGAGCGCCGAGGGAGCGCCGGTGGTCCAGAGATGGGCCGTGGCGATGAAGGATAGGACGATCGCGGCCAGGGCGACACCGGTGGTAACCTCGATTTTGCGCCGTTTAACGAAGACGTCGGCCAGCAGCAAGACCAGGACACCGGCGCCCATAATCAGCTCAGGCAGGACGGCGCCCCAGTCGGCGGCGCTGACGTGGATCGGGATGGTTGATACCGCGGCCAGGAAGCTCATCGCCCGCCCCCGACGCTGGGCGTTCCGTTCCCCGGACCGGAAGTTTGAACCAGAGTTGACAGCGGTCCCGTCGTCGGGTTCATCCGCGTGGTGAGGCTATCTGGTTGCAGGCCGATGTAAAAAATCAGAATCATGAGCGGAATCAGTAAGCCGAGTTCGTTCAGACGTAGATCACCCGGAATCAGGCGGCGTAGCACTGGATACTGATAGACGGTTCGCTCCGGCTCCTCAATACTCTCAGCTCCCTCAGCTACCTGTTGGGACGAGACCGTGATAGGCCCATTCATGGTGTTCTGGAAGAAACGAATCATGTACCATGCGGCCAGAATCACGGTCAACGCAGCCACGCTCGCGTACCAGGCGTTCGACTTGAACACGCCCACGAGGATCAGAAACTCGCCCGAGAACGAATTGAGACCGGGCAAATCCAGCCCGGCCAGGATAAAGACAAAGAACACCCACATCAGTACCGGTCGCTTGATCCCTAACCCGCCGAGGTCCGGCAACATGCGCGTCCCGGTACGCGCGGCGATAAAACCCACGGCCAGAAACAGGCCGGTGATGATCACGCTGTGATTGATCATCTGAAGAACCGTGCCATCGATGGAGGTGTTGTTGTAGGCGAAGATGCCGAGTGCCAGGAGATTCATGTGGCTGATGCTCGCGTACGCGACCAGCCGCTTGATGTCCGTCTGCACCAGGGCCAACACCGCCGCATAGAGCATGCCGATCACACAGAGCACGGAGAGTAATGCCGCTAGCTGGCGTGATGCCGAGGGGAAAAGCGGCAGGCAATAGCGCAGGAAACCAAAAGCGCCGGCCTTCGACAGCACGCCCGCCACCACGACCACCACTGGAATCGGCGATTCGGTGTACGCCGTGGGCGCCCAGGTGTGGAACGGCCAGATGGGGATTTTAATGGCGAAGGCCATCCCGAAGGCCAGAAACAGCCAGATCTGCGCCGACGAGCTGACCGGGTGAGCGATCAGGCCGTTCGGGCCGGCCATATCGAGGGTGCCGCGCTGGGACCAGAGGTAGAAGATGCCGACGAGCATCAAGAAGCTGCCAAAAATCGTATACAGGAGAAACTTCAGCGTGGCGTAGACACGCCGCTCCTCGCCCCACACGCCAATCAGGAAATAGGTCGGGATCAACATCGCTTCCCAAAAGACAAAAAAGAGGAACAGGTTAAGCGACATGAACACGCCCAGGACGGCCGTCTGCAGGCTCAACATCAACATCAGGAAAACCTTTAGCCGTTCCGCGATCATGTAGTTCGCGGCAATGACTCCGATCCCCACAATGAGCGTGGTGAGGCCGACCAGAAAGACGCTGATGCCATCGACGCCGAGCCAGTAGGTGATGCCAAGGGCCGATACCCAGTCGTGCTTATCGTGGAACTGGAAGACCCAGGTGTGAGTATCGAACTTGAAATCCGCCAGCACGAACATCGCCAGCACGAAGTCAAGCGCCACCACCACGACACATGCCACCTTGATTTGCCTCTCGTCGTTCAGGAAGGAGATGAGCAACGCGCCGGCCAGCGGCAGGAAGAGAATAATGCTCAAAATCGGCAGCGAGAGGCTATTGCTGGTCAGCGAGCCGGGTGTGGCAGCCGACAAGCCGATAAGATGCACCACTACCGTCCCCCCAGCACGAAAAAGCCGACCATCAACACCGCGCCCAACAAGATGGAGAGCGCATAATTCCGCACGTATCCAGTCTGTACCCGTCGCAGACGGCTACTGCTCAGCCGCAGCAGCTTGCCAACTCCGTCCACCGCTCCGTCCACGATGTCGGTATCGAAGTACTGGTTAAGCATGCGGCCCGTAAACTTGATGGGCTGGACAAAGAGGAAATCATACAGCTCATCCACGTAGTACTTGTGATACAGAAATCGGTACACGGCGGGCGCTCTCGCCGCGACACGGTCAGAGTTCGGCTGCCGCTTGTAATAGATCTGCCAGGCAATGCCGAAGCCGATCAGCGTGGCCAGCAAGGTGGCGATCATCGAGACCGGAGCGAAGGGCTGCGGCGCCAGAGTCGGCCCATTCACCGGGAAGCGCGTAAAGACGGGAGACAACCAGTCCTCCATTTTGTTATAGGCGCCCGGAAAGGCCAGGAATCCGCCGAACACGGATAGCACCATCAGGACCGCCATCGGCGCCCTCATAGCGAGACCCGGCTCGTGCGCCTGCTCGTACAACTGCCTATCGCGCGGCTCTCCATGGAAGACCAGGAAGAATAGACGAAACATATACGCGGCGGTCAGGCAGGCCGTGAGAATAGTGAGCGCCCACACAATCCAGAGCCAGGAATCGCCATGCAAGGCACGGGTGTATGCCGCGCCGATGACATCCTCCTTGCTGAAGAACCCTGAGAAGCCCGGGAAGCCGATGATAGCCAGCACGCCCACCAGGAAGGCAAAGTAGGTGAAGCGCAGCTTATTCCGCAGGCCGCCCATTTTGCGGATGTCCAGTTCGTCGTGCAGGGCATGCATCACGCTGCCCGCGCACATGAAGAGCAAGGCCTTGAAAAAGGCGTGTTCGAGCAGGTGGAAGATGCCCGCGGAGTACACTGCCACCCCCACGCCGACGAACATATAGGCAATCTGGCTCATGGTGGAATAGGCCAGTACCCGTTTGATGTCGGTGTTGGCCAGCCCCATCCCGGCTGCATACACCGTGCCAATCGCGCCGATAAAAGCCACGGTGTGCAGTCCGATCGGTGACTGCTGATAGAGCGGATACGACCGCGCCACCAGATAGACGCCAGCGGTTACCATGGTAGCCGCATGGATCAAAGCACTGACCGGGGTCGGGCCTTCCATGGCGTCCGGCAACCAGCTGTAGAGCGGCAATTGGGCCGACTTGGCCACGGCCCCCACCAGAAGCATCAAGGTCATGACGGTGATGATCTGGCCGTTATAGGGCAGCGTGCGCGCATGCGAAAAGACCGTTTTGTAGTCGACGCCGCCAAACTCGAGGAACATCATGAAGAGCGCGATCATAATACCCCAGTCGCCGATTACGTTCATGACGAAGGCTTTGCGAGCGGCGGCCACCGCTGTTGGGCGATCGAGGTAGAAGCCAATCAACAGGTATGAGGTCAGACCTACTCCAGCCCATCCCACCAGCAGCCAGAGATAATTGTCGGCCAGCACGAGCAGCAACATAGTGAAAATAAAGAGATCCATCTTGGCAAAAAAGCGCCGGAAGCCGCTGTCGCCATGCATGTATCCCACCGAGTACACCAGGATCAAGAAACCGACCCCGGTAACGATCAAACTCATGGTCGATGACAGCGGATCCAACTGCAAGCCAAAGTCGAGGTGGAACTGACCGGCCAGCACCCAGTGCCAGCCAAATTCATCCCACTGCCGGGAGGCGTCCGGCTGGCCCTGCAGCCAGGCGAAGCAGATGATCGCGCAGAGAAAGGCCAGCCCGACCGCCAGCGGCCCGATCCACCGGACCTCCCGTTCGGTCAGCCGTGTCACCAGGGTGTTGATGATGAATCCCGCCAGGGGCAGAAGCAAAACGCCCCAGATAAAGTGCTGCACCCAGCTACCCTCTCATCTGATCGAGTTCGTCGACGTCGATCTGCTGACGCGTCTGAAAGATGGAAACGATCAGCGCCAGCCCCACCACTACCTCCGCCGCGGCTACCGTCATGATGATAAATACAAAAATCTGTCCATCCGCGGAACTTAAATAGTGCGAAAAGGTAACGAAGGTCAGATTGACCGAGTTCAACATGAGTTCAACCGACATGAACATGATCAGGGGATCGCGCCGGATCAGCACGCCCACCGTGCCCAGGGTGAACAGGATGGCACTGAGGATCAGAAAATGATCCGGACCCGGTGTCACACTTCGGTCCTTTCACGCCGTCGTCCCAGCGCCACCGCGCCAATCATGGCGACGATGAGCAGTAGGGTAGTGCCCTCGAACGGGAACACGAAGTTGGTAAACAGCTGCGTGCCGAAGGCCTGAACATTGCCCCGCGCCAACTCGGCGTTGAAGGTGCCGTGCGCGCCGGTCAAGGCATGTGGCGCCTGGGCCACAAAGTACACGACGCTCAACAGCAGTAGCCCGCCGAATAGGACGCTGAGCGGCCGCTGGCCGGGTAGGTGCTGGCCGATGAATGGATAGTCCTGCACCCCGAGCAACGTGATGACGAAGAGAAAGAGTACCATCACGGCCCCGGCGTAGATCAGGATCTGGGCAGCGGCGATGAACTGGGCGTTGAGGAGTAGGTACAGGATAGCAAGCTGGGCCAGCGTAACAATCAAGGACAGGGCGCTATAAATCGCGCTCCGCGCCGTGATCACGCCGATACCGCTGACCACCGACGACGCAGCGGCTACCCAGAAGACGATGCTCTCGATCACCGTCAAAGTTTGTCCCTCCTCTTTCCGATCGATCCGCCTCAGGCGGGTAGTTCGCTCAGATCCTTCGCCGGCTCCAGGAGCATATCCTTGGTGTAGATCAGCGACGCGCGCCGGTAGTCGGACAGGTCGAGTATCGGTTCCAGCGTAATGGCGCCGGTCGGACACGCTTCTTCGCAGAAGCCGCAAAAGATGCATCGAAGCATATCGATCTCATAAATGGCCGCATACCGCTCCCCGGCTGACACCCGGTGCTCGGGGCTGTTCTCCGCTGCTTCAATGTAAATGCAGTCGGCGGGACATGCGCCGGCGCAGAGATAGCAGCCAATGCAGCGCTCCAGGCTGTTCTCATAGCGGTGCAAAACGTGGCGGCCACGCGTCCGTTCCGGCAATTGCCGGCGTTCCTCCGGGTACTGCACCGTCGTCGGCGGCCGGAACATGTTCTTGAACGTTACGCCCATACCGCGCGCAAACTCTAGCAATGCCAACGTTTCCTCACTTACGTCTGGGTGAGAGGCGCAGGGAGGAGCGCTACCGCGCAACCTCCGCTCACCGGGGAATCTAACTTAAGGATACATACAAGGCGGTCACCAACATGTTGACCACCGCCGCGGGGAGCAAGACGCGCCAGCCAAACCACATGAGCTGGTCGTACCGTATGCGGGGCAGGGTCGCACGGACCCAGATATACATGAATAAGAAGAATGCGACCTTCACCAGGAACCAGAAAACGCCAATCAACTCGACCCAGGGGTGAGCCGTGATCGTGAAGAAAATGCCGTTGCCGATACCTACCCACCCCCCCAGATACAGCGTGGTAACCAGGGCGCTAATGGTCACCATATTGATGTATTCGGCCGCGAAGAACAGGGCGAAGCGCATACCCGCGTACTCAGTATGGTATCCAGCTACCAGCTCTTGCTCGGCTTCCGCCAGATCGAAGGGGGCGCGATTTGTTTCAGCAAAACCGCCAATCGCAAAGAGCACGAAGCCAATCGGTTGTAACAGCACGAACCAGGTCAGCGCGTGATTCTGCACCTCGACCAATCCGATTGGACTCAGCGTGCCCCCCAACAGCACCACCGCGACCAGCGCCAATCCGAGTGACAACTCGTACGAAATAATCTGGGCAGTAGAGCGCAAGCCACCCAGCAGCGAATATCGATTGCTCGAGCTCCAGGCGCCCAGCACAATGCCATACACGCCGAGCGAGAGTATGGCCAGGATGTAGAGGACACCAATGTTGACGTTGGCCACCGCCATCACTCGATCCTTGCCAAAGAGAGGAAAGGTCGGTCCGACCGGAATCACGGCAAATGCCATCAGAGCCACAAACATCGAGATCGCGGGGGCAGCCAGATACACCACCAGTTTCACTTCCCGCGGCGTGATTTGCTCCTTGAGCAGCAATTTGAGTCCATCGGCAAGGGGCTGCATCAGCCCAAAGGGGCCCACTCGATTGGGTCCGTACCGAGCCTGCATCCGTCCCAGGATTTTTCGTTCCGCCAGGGTTAGGTAGCCAAAGGCGGCCATCAGCAGTCCGACGGCGATAGCGCTCTTAATCAGCGCTTCGATGACCGTGTCTACGGCGCCATTTGGATTTGGAATGCCAAAGATGAGGCCGAGTACGATGACGATCCCTCCCTCTACGCCGGCTGCAGCGACACTGAACGAGTCCCGGTACCGGCAACATCCGTCAAGGTCATACCACGGTAGCTGTCAACTGAGCGCGTGATGTCCTCCCAAATATGCTGTGGCATGCTGTATTGCAACGGGTTGTCCAGATATTGAGAGAGATCGACCAGGATCTCCCAGTCGGCGCGTGAGATACCGGGCGAAGGTACTGTTTCGGTAATCGCCTGAACCCGGCCTTCGGTATTGGTGAAGGTGCCGGTCTTCTCAGCGAAGCAGGCAGCCGGCAGAATAACATCAGCCAGCCTCGCGGTATCGGTCAGCACTAGCTCGGTGACCACCAGCAGGTCAAGGTTGGAGAGCGTCTCGGCCGCACCCAATGTCTCGAAGTCATGGGCAAGGTTGGCTCCCAGCAAAAAGGCGGCATGGATTCCCGAGGTGGGACGCAGCAGTTGCGCGACGGTCGAGCCGCCCCAGCCCGACGCGGGCAGTACGGCCAGGTCTCGAGCGCCCATCGAGTTACAGGCATCGAGCATGGGAATAGTGCCGACCTCAACCGACCGTCCCAGCGTGTCCACCAAGCCTGTCACGGCGTCCAGTGCGTCGCCTTTATCCTCGATCCCTTCGAAGGCATCGTCGTACAGCACGGCGAGTGGTCCTTCACGGAGGTATTGCGCCATTGCCGCCTGGTCACCCGTATCGCCATCGGCTGAGGCGTTGGATCTCGGGGCAGCTAGCGATGCCGTGAGCCCGCGCACGTACTCCGCGAAACGTCTGGGAGGGACCGCCACGCACCGATCCGCCTTGGAGGAGAGCGTAATATCGCCGGGGCCAATTACCACCAATTTCGCGCCATATTTATTGATCGCCTGTCTGATCCGCAGCTCCATTACCGGCTCTCGTTCGCTGGGATCCGCCGCCAGGAGCACAATTGTTTTGGCTTGCATCAACCCGGCGATAGGGATCGCCGTACGACCCAGCCTCTCCAGAGAGCGCTGCTGTGCTGGGGAGAGCGCCAATTGCGGACGCGGGAAATGATCGACGTGCGGGGAGCCTATCACATCGGTCATAAACCGTTTGAAGACATACAGGTCTTCGTTGGTCAGGCGTGGCGTAGCGACTCCGGCCACCGCTTCCGGCCCATACTCCTCGAGAATCGGCGTCAGGCGAGTGGCGATGAATTCCAATGCCTCCGACCACGATGTCTCTTCGAAGACGTCACCTCGACGGAGCAACGGAGACTTCAGCCGCTCCGGGTGGTTGATGAACTCAAAATTGAAACGCCCTCGATCGCACAGCCAGCTGTCGTCGACCGCTGGATTGTCGCGCGACAGAAAACGGATCACCTCGTCGTTCTTGCGCACCGAGACGTTGATGTTGCAGCCCATCGGACAGTGCGGGCAGATGCTCGGGCGATTGGTCAACTCCCACGGCCGGAAGTTGAAGCGCTGCTTGCGGCTGGTCAACGCGCCCACCGGACACAACTCGATGACATTGCCCGAAAAGTTGGAGACGTATGGCTTGTCATGAAAGGCGCCGACCATCGAGTGATCGCCGCGATCCAACAGCACAATTGACTTGTCCTCGGCCACCTCGGCACAGAAGCGAACACAACGCCAGCAGAGAACGCAGCGCTCCCGGTCGAGTGCAATGGTTGGACCGAGCGCGATCGGCTTGACATGGTGCCGTTTCGGCTCTACATATCGACTGGTGCCCGGCCCATAGGCAAAGGTTTGATCCTGCAGCGGACACTCGCCGGCCCGGTCGCAGATTGGGCAATCCAGGGGGTGGTTGAGCAGCAAGAACTCGAGAATGCCGCGCTGCGCCTTTTCGGCGATCGGGCTTCGCGTCCGCACCACCATGCCCTCCGCCACCGGGGTCGAGCAGGCGGTTATCGGTCCCTTGGTGTTCCCCTCAAGTTCGACCAGGCAGGTACGGCAAGCGCCGATCGGTCCCAACTTAGTGTGATAGCAGAATATCGGGATGTCGATGCCATGGTCCTTACACGCCTCCCACAGGAGCGTGCCCTTGGGGGCATGCAACTCACGCCCGTCGACGGTAATCTTTACCTGGTCTTCCAACTGGTCCTCCGGTGCTGTCCACCGCGCAATTGGCTACGTCGCGGCACGTCAGGCAACCGCTGCGTTTTTCTGCTGATAGGGGCAGCCGTGCTGCCGGATGTGCTCCTCGTACTCGTCGAAGAAGTATTTGATGGACGCCACCACATTCGAGGTCGAAAAATCTCCCAGGGCACAGAAGGAGCGGCCTAAGATGTTATCGCAGATATCAAGCAGCAGCGGCAGATCCTCTTCGCGCCCCTCGCCGCGCTCGATGCGTCGAACAGTCTTGGCCAGCCAGGGCGTGCCCTCGCGGCAGGGAATGCACTTCCCGCACGACTCGTGCGCGAAAAACTCGCTCAGACGTAGTTGCGCCTGGAGCATACACACGTCGTCCGGAATCAGAATAAAACTGGCGGAGCCAAAGGCCGATCCCGCGTCGCGATAGGCTTCATAGGACAGCGGGATATCGATATTTTCGGGCGTTGCCGGCAACATCGGGGCGGATGCCCCGCCCGGAATATATGCTTTGAGCGTTCTGCCTTCTCGCATGCCGCCGGCACGATCCTCCAGCAGGACGCGAAAGGGAGTGCCCATGTTCATTTCGTAGTTGCCCGGCCGGTTTACCGGTCCGCTGATGGAGCAGACCTTGGTTCCCGGGCTCTTCTCAGTGCCATAGGAACGGAACCAGGCGCCTCCGTTTCGAACGATATGCGGCACGTTGGTGATGGTCTCGACATTGTTGATCACCGTCGGCTGGCCGTACAGCCCCTTGACTGCGGGAAAAGGCGGACGCAAACGAGGGAAGCCGCGGTAGCCTTCCAGCGAATCCAGCAGAGCGCTTTCCTCGCCGCAAATATAGGCGCCGGCCCCGCGGTGCACGATGATCTCGATGTTGTACTCGGAGCCAAAAATCTTTGGTCCCAGTACGCCGCCGGCGTATGCTTCGGCAATCGCTCGCTCCAGAATCTCGCCGATGTACAGGTACTCGCCCCGAATATAGATAAACGCTTTCTGGCAGCCGATCGCGTACGACGCGATCGCCACGCCCTCGAGCAGTTGGTGCGGGTTTCGCTCCATCAGTTCCCGGTCCTTGAAGGCGCCGGGTTCGCTCTCGTCGGCGTTGATCACCAGATAGGTGGGAAGCACTCCCTTGGGGATAAAGCTCCACTTCCGGCCCGTGGGGAAGCCGGCGCCTCCCCGCCCGGCCAGCCCAGAATCCGATACCACTTGGGTCACCTCGGCTGGCTGCATCTCGCTCACGGCCGTTTGCAGCGCTTCATAACCATGGTTAGCGCGGTACACGCCCAGCTCGTGAATGTCCGGTTCGTCGATGTGTTTAAAGAGAATCGGCTCCATTTACGTGCTCAACTCCACGCCCTCTGACCAGCTGCGCTGAATGGTGAAGCCGGGTGCGCCCGCGCTGGTCAGCTGCTGCTTGCGTGCCGCGTCGATCAGCGCGTCGACCTTCTCCGCTGTCAGGTCCTGATAGTAGCGGTGATTAACCTGCATGACCGGCGCGCGATGGCACCCGGCCAGACACTCGACCCGAAAGAGCGTGAACAGTCCATCAGACGTGGTCTGACCCGGTTCGATATTGAGCTTCCGCGAGATATATTCAATGATCTCGTCGGCGCCCATATACGAGCATGGCGCGGTCTTGCACACCTCCAGCACGTAGGTACCCACCGGCTCGGTGTAATACATGGTGTAGAAGGTCGCGACTTCCTCCACCTGATCGGCATCCATGCCAATCACCTCAGCGACATCCTCCATCACCTCTCGACTCACCCAGCCACACTCGTTTTGAGCGATGTGCAGTGCGGCGAGCAGGGCAGAGCGCGGCGCGGGATATCGAGCCATGACCTCCCGGATGCGTTGCACTGCATCCTCTGAAATCACGGCGGACATCAGCGGTCCACCTCGCCCAACACGATGTCGATACTGCCGATAATCGCCACGACGTCTCCCACCAGGTATCCCTTACTCATCAGCGGCAGCGCCTGCAGATTGTAGAAAGAGGGCGCGCGCATGTGGAACCGATAGGGCTTGCCGCTCCCATTGCTGACGATGTGGTACCCCATCTCGCCCCGGGCGCCTTCGATTGCGGCGTACACTTCACCCTCGGGAGGCTTCAGTCCTTCGGTAAAAAGCTTGAAGTGATGGATCAGCGACTCCATGCTCTGTACGATCTCATCTTTGGGGGGTGGAACGATTTTGCGATCGTCAATTCGCCACGGACCGTCCGGCATGCCGTCGATGGCCTGCTGAATAATGCGCAAACTCTGGCGCATTTCGCCCATTCGACAGAGGAAACGATCGTACACGTCGCCGTGCGTGCCAAGCACCACATCGAAGTCAAACTGCTCGTAGGCACTGTATGGTTCAGTCTTGCGAATGTCGTACGGCACGCCCGAGGCGCGGAGGGTAGGGCCCGAGCATCCCATATTGATGGCGACATCGGTCGGAATCTTGCCGATTCCCCTGGTGCGGTCCAGCCAGATCTCGTTCTGCGTGAGCAGTTGCTCGAACTCGTCGAGACGAGGCGGCATATAGGCCAGAAAATCTCGGACCATGGGCTCGAACGAGGCGGGAAGATCGGCGGCTAAACCCCCGATGCGAATATAGCTGGTCATCATGCGGACCCCGCTGATGGCCTCTTTGATATCAAGAGCCTTTTCGCGCTCGCGCCATCCGTACATGAACATGCTCAGGGCGCCAAGGTCCAGGGCGTGCGTGGCCAGCCAGAGACAGTGGCTGGCGATACGCTCCAGTTCGCTCAACAGCACGCGGATCCATTTGACCCGCTCGGGCACGTCGATGCCCAACAGCTTTTCGCAGGCCAGCACGTATGCCAGCTCATCCAGCATGTTATCGAGGTAGCCCATACGATCGGTCAGCGTGATGACCTGCTGATACTTGAGCCGCTCCCCGGTCTTCTCGATTCCGGTGTGCAAATAGCCGACGTCGGGAAAAACGTTGATCACCGTTTCCCCGTCCAACTCGAGCAGCAGGCGAAGGACGCCGTGCGTCGAGGGGTGATGCGGCCCCATGTTCAGGAGCATAGTCTCGCCGGCGCGTTCAGTTACAGCCATGGTGAACCTACTTGTAGACTTTGTCGGACTTGGGACGCGGCAATGCTATCTGGGTCTGAGCGTAGTCTTTACGCAATGGGTGACCGATCCAGCCATCCGGCAGCAACAAGCGGCGCAAGTCTGGGTGACCGGCGAAGTCGACGCCGAAGAGGTCCCACACTTCGCGTTCGGCCCAGTTGGCGGCGCCCCATACCACGGATAAGGTCGGCACCGGCGCCTCCTCATCGGTTCGGACTTTGAGTCGAAATCTGGAGGCATGAGGAAGTGAGGTCAGATGATAAATAACATCAAAGCGTGGTGACCGATCGAGCCAGTCGACACAGGAAACGTCCGACAGAAAGTCGTATTCCAGATCATCATGGCAATAGCGCGCCACATCCACGATCGATTCCGTTTCGATCACGGCGGATACCTCCCCACGGAAGTACACGACATCCTGCACGGCGTTACCAAACTGCCGGCGCAGAGCGTCGGCGGTCTCACTCGGGGTCACCTCTACACTCCGCGCGCGCTTAACTGCAGATCGGAGGCCGGTGGTATACCCTGCCGGATCTTGTCCTGTAGCATAGTGAAGCCGTACATCAGCATGTCCGGCGTGGGCGGGCAACCCGGCACATAGACATCCACCGGCACAATCTGATCGACCCCTTGAACGATGGCGTAGTTGTTAAAGACGCCGCCGGTGGAAGCGCAAGCGCCCATGCTGATTACCCACTTGGGATCCGGCATCTGGTCGTACACTTGCCGCAACACGGGGGCCATTTTGGTCGACAGCCGGCCAGCCACGATCATCAAGTCCGATTGGCGCGGAGACGCCCGGAATACCTCCGCTCCAAAGCGCGCCTGGTCCCACTTGGACGCGCCCATCGCCATCATCTCGATGGCGCAGCAGGCCAGCCCGAAGAGCGCGGGCCAGATCGAGTTGGCCTGGGCCCAGGTGCCCATCTGTTTCACGGTGGTGGTAAGGATACCGCCCGCGTGGGTCGGCAAGTAATCCGTATCTCCCAGGCCGCGCAGGGTTCGCGGCTCAATAATGGGAACGCTATCCGGGGAAATCGTATCGAGCAATCCGTCTATTCCCAATCAAGCGCTCCCTTCTTCCATATGTACAGGTATCCCACCGATAGCACCACCACAAAAATAAACATTTCGATGAATCCGGAGAAGCGCAGAGGTCGAAGTAAGACCGCCCACGGGTAAAACGACAGCGCCTCAATATCGAACAGCAGAAAAAGCATGGCGATCACGTAGAACTTGATGGGAAACCGCTGTTTGGGTGGCTGAATTTCCGTCATGCCCGATTCATACGGCGCCAGTTTCTCTCGGGTCGGTCGATAGGGACCGATAAAGAGGGTCGCTACGACGTTAACCGCCGCAAAGCCGCCGGCGACCAGAGACAGCACGAGAATGGGAGCGTAGTCGCTGATCATCCTTCCCCTAAACCTCACACCGTTTGCACCACCCGCCAGGATCGAGCAGTTCTTGGCACTGCGCCGCCGTTCCCAGCGGGCAAGACAGGTGTTTGAGAGCTACTTTCACAGTATCACAGCGGGTATTGCCGCTTAAATCGCGGTGCTGTTACCACATTCGCGATACTATGGCAAGGGCAAGGACGCCATAGGCGTGCTACCAGAAACTGATGGATACGTCCTCGGGAGGAAGCGACCATGCGTACGGTCCGGCCCAGACGCAGCGGATTCCTGGACTTGCGGCAGATCGCCATTGGCGACTACATCGTGCTGGCCTCCAGTTTGATGACCGTGATCAGCCTTTTCCTGCCCTGGGTGGTAAGAACCGATGGTGTGGGGTCCCATACCGACTCGGCCTTTGCATACTCCGAGGTCGCGGCGGTGGTGGTGATCGTCTTTTTCCTGGCCACCCTTTTTCTAGTTATCTATCCAGCCATTACACGCGACCTTGGTTTCCCGGTGCTGCCGTTCTCAACCCCGCTGATCTTCCTCTCGCTGGGTTTCATCTTGTTGCTGGTGTTCGACTACGAATTGGGGCAATACTCCTGCCTGTTGTGTACCGGCGTTGCCACCGCTGCCAGAGGCTTTGGCGTCTATCTCGCCTTCATATCCAGTCTGGCCTACATCATCGGCGCCATCATCCTGTGGGGAGCGCGACCCAGTCGCCGCGCATGAGGACGCCATGATCGAGCGGGGGAAGCGCACCATTCGAAGTCCGCGCGGCAGCACCTTGTCCTGCCAAGGCTGGCAGCAAGAAGCAGCGCTGCGCATGCTGATGAACAACCTCGATCCCGAGGTGGCCGAACGGCCGCAAGACCTGGTGGTGTACGGCGGGACCGGCAAAGCAGCGCGCAACTGGGCCGCGTTTGACGCCATCGTCCGAAGCCTGCGTTCGCTGGAGAACGATGAAACGCTTTTGGTGCAATCGGGGAAACCGGTGGGTATTTTCCGCACTCACGCCCTGGCGCCGCGGGTCTTGATCTCGAACTCGATGATCGTGCCGGCCTGGGCTACCTGGGACAATTTCCGCCGCTATGAGGCCATGGGACTGACCATGTACGGCCAGATGACGGCCGGTAGCTGGATCTACATCGGCTCGCAGGGAATCTTGCAGGGCACCTATGAAACACTGGCCGAGGTGGCGCGCCGGCACTTCGGTAGCTCACTGAAAGGACGAATCGTGGTGTCCGCCGGTTTGGGCGGCATGGGAGGAGCGCAACCTCTGGCCGTCAAAATGAACGGTGGCGTGGCTGTGATTGCCGAGGTGGACCCGCAGCGCATTCAGCGGCGTCTGGAGACCGGCTATCTGGACCGAGCAGCCGGCAGCATTAGCGAAGGGCTGACCATGGCCACAGAGGCTGCGGAGCGTGGTGAGGCCGTATCCATCGCTGTCTGCGCCAATGCGGTCGATCTGTTCCGGCGCCTGGCAACTGAGGGACCGGTTCCTGACGTGCTAACCGACCAGACCTCGGCTCACGATCTGCTCAACGGCTACATACCTGCCGGTGTCAGCTACGAAGAAGCACTCGACTTACGCCGCGGCGACCCGGAGCGGTATCTATCGCTGGCCGCTTCCAGCGTGGTTGAGCACGTGGCCGCGATGCTGCAACTTCAGCAACAGGGCGCCATCACCTTCGACTATGGCAACAACATTCGCCAGCAGGCCCTGGAAGCGGGTCTGGCCGAGGCGTTCCAGTTTCCCGGCTTTGTTCCAGCCTATATCCGGCCGCTCTTTTGCGAAGGCAAAGGCCCTTTTCGCTGGGTCGCCCTTTCAGGGGACCCGCGGGACATCTATCGCACCGACGCACTGATGCTCGACCTCTTCCCGGAGGACGTCGCGCTGCAGCGCTGGATTCCCCTGGCGCAGCAATGCGTCCAGTTCCAGGGTCTGCCCGCGCGCATCTGCTGGCTGGGTTTTGGAGATCGAGCAAAGGCGGGGCTGGCGATCAACGGCCTGGTGCGAAACGGAGAAATATCAGCTCCCATCGTGATTGGGCGGGATCACCTCGACGCCGGCTCGGTGGCATCACCCAATCGGGAGACCGAAGCGATGCAGGACGGCAGCGATGCCATCGCCGACTGGCCCATCCTGAATGCGCTGCTCAACACCGCGGCGGGAGCGTCCTGGGTATCGGTACACCACGGCGGCGGCGTGGGCATCGGCTACTCACTCCACGCCGGCATGGTGGTGGTCGCCGACGGCAGCGAGGAGGCCGAGCAGCGCCTCCGCACGGTGCTCACCACGGACCCGGGCACCGGTGTGATGCGGCACGTGGACGCCGGCTACCCCGAAGCCGAGCAAGCCGCGCGCGAGGGCAACATCCAAATTCCCATGCTGGACTAAGGGGCGATTCCACGCCGCGGCAGAGTCCGTGTAAGTGAGGCGCCCCTAATTCTCCTTACCGGTTAGAAGCGAGCGGAACCTCTGGCGCAATGGTCCGCACCGCCAGGTATGAATTCAAGCACTGAAGGCGTCCAGCAGCCAACACAGTCTGACGGTCTCCCACCTTGCCTATCCGATCAACTGCCCCAGGGATGACGGTCCGTAATCCCTGCAGTGGGACCCAGCCATCGTTGTTGGCTACATCCAGTCCCTCAACCGGATGGTCGAACAGCGCTCCCAGGACGATATCGCCGGGGCCGAAGTAGAGGCCCCTGGCGAAGAAACCGAGTATGGTGACGGTGTATTGCGCTGCCGGATGCTTGATACAGAGCTTGAACGCGTTGTGCACGGTCAGGATCTGCTTGAGGACAGGAACGGGGCGCGGTGGCCAAGGTAATCCGGCAATCCGTAGCTGCTTCGGCTGCAGAATGCTTTGAGGCCCCAAGCAATGAAGCCGTCCGCTGATGACCAGACGACTGTGTGTCGCAATTGGGGGCAGGCGTGGGTCCTGTAAAAACGGATCCCTGTTTAATATGAAGAAGGTCAGGCCGTGGTACCTCGTGAGATTCCAGGGGAGGGCAGCATCAAGGGGCACCGTGTCACTATCGAAGAGCGCGCCCAGAACTGCAGCGGGTCCAGCGGTTTCAGGGCCATTGCGGTAGTAGCCTCTCACGGTTATCCGTCGATCCCTTGCCTGCGGGGCAGAGCACATCTTGAGAGCTTCGTGCACCGTCTGAATGTGCTCGTCCGGTACCGGTGTCAAGCCGGCATGTACGCTGCGAGTCGTAGAGCCAAGAACGAGGGTCAAGCAGATCGCGGCCACCAGGAACAGCTTCGTCCGCATGGGCGGTCCTCCTTGATGAAAACAACGGCGAGCAGTGCAAATCTGTGACACAGTGCTTTGCACGTAGCGGCTCGCTGCGCGCGGGGAGCTTTGGGGAGGATACGTGCGCCCCTATGTCCGCAAGTTCCGGCGCATTCGCATACTGCGTCCGTCGGTAGTAACTTCCTGGAAGCCAAGACCTCGGTACAAACGAACGGCGGGCGTGTTACTGATGTCGACGGCCAAGTCGAGAGCACCTAGTCCCGCGGCATGCGTCTCCTCACATAACGCCATCAGCAGCCTCCTCCCCACTCCGCGCCCACGACGGTCTGAATCGATAGCAATGGCCAACTCGGGAATGGCAGGGTCGGCGTATGGCGAGAGGACTTCGGGACCACGAAAGGAGCGGTACCAGGCAGCGCCGATGGGGAAGTCACTGTCCAGGGCAATAACGCCGATGTCGCCCGGACGGGACGGCCAGTCGTCCAGGAATCGGCGGTTTCTGGGCTCCTGCATGGCGAGGTCGAGGGGCGGTCGCGAGCCGTCTGGCGGGAAGGCAGCCTCGTAGAGCATTTCAGCCAGGAAGGCTCGATCTGCCGCGCTGGCTCGCCGGATGGAGACAGTGTCCATGCTCTAAAGATAGCCGGCACGTTTGCACGGCATTCATAAAGAGGCGAACGGCGCGAGCTCCAGTCCGGCGTCCCGCAATCCATGGAGAAACCGGCGTCCCTGTTACAGCATCACTGTGGGCGCCGAAGAGCGGCTGCCAACGCGATTCGCGCCCGGTGCTGGGGCATGATAGTGGAGGGGGACAAACGCCGAGTGAGAATTGCGATCCTGAGCGACGTCCACGGGAATCTTCCCGCCCTCGAAGCAGCTCTAGCGGCAATAGAGCGAGAAGGCTGCGATGCCATTTACCATACCGGCGATGTCATTGGCATCGGCCCCTATCCGGCCGAATGTATTCTTCTCATCCTCGATCGCCCCCACATCCGCTTGATCATGGGCAACCACGATGCCTGGTTCGTTCATGGTCTTCCTCAGCCTCGACCGACCTGGATGACCAAGGGGGAATTAGCTCACCATCAGTGGGTGCACGCCCAACTCGATCCCTCACTCCGCTCGGTCGTCGCACGGTGGCCGTACGTCATCCAAGAGCAGATTAGCGGGGTTCGGGTGGTCTTCACTCATTACGGCCCGGATGACTCAGGGCGTGGATTCGTCCCCGTGATTCGTGATGCCCGGCCGGAGGACCTGGATGGAATGTTCGGCGAGTACGACGCCGACGTCGTGTTCTACGGGCACCACCATCCCTTGGCGGATCTGCAGGGACGGGCGCGCTACGTCAACCCTGGCTCTCTCGGCTGCCACACGGAGCCCCTCGCACGTTTCTTGATCCTTGACTGTGCCAACGACACATACACAGTCCAACATCGCGCTGTCCCGTACGACGATAGACCGCTCTTCGCCGCCTTCGAGGATCGAGCCGTACCGGAGCGCGAGACGATCCGTCGTATCTTCTTCGGTAAGGTGGACTGAGATGCGCACTGAACAGATTCACGAGTTTCTAAGGGGGAATGGCGGGTGGCGACCTTCTGGAGGTTTGCTTCGGAAGCGGCCGCGCGCTGCAAGAGGCGTAGTGAGTGTTGAATGGCAGTGTCAGCCCTCTGCCTTTGCCCGGATGAGCATCATGGATGGGACCTCCTCGTTGCCGGGAACCTGCCTTGCTCGGCGTCCGGTGGCCCGTGGCTCCTGTGCCTGCTCAAGGCAGAATCCCGCTGCCGCAAGCGCATTAAGATACGTAGCAAGGGTGCGGTGATGCGCTCCAACCTTGCCGCGTACACCCTGGGGGTTGTCGGATCGCCAGAAACACTCGGTGAAGTACCCGGCGACTTCGCGCGTTACAGTATCATCCTCCCTCGTTACCCATGCGGCACCCGGAACTTCAAAGCAGGGGTGCGTGATGCTGAAGATAAGCCAGCCGTTGTCCCGAAGGACGCGCCGCGCGGCGCAAAACGTGGCTGGAGCATCGGGAATGTCCATAAGTGCCATATTACAAATCACCCCATCAAACTGTGTTCCGTCCAATCTCCTCAGAGACTGCGCATCATCATGGATGTAGGTGACGCCCAGCGGTTCCGCGCTCTCATAGCGCTGAGCGACGGCGAGCAGCTTGAGAGAGATGTCGATGCCAGTAACAATTGCCTTCCGTTTCGATAACTCCCGAGCTATCCAACCTTGACCACAGGCCAGATCGAGTACTCGCTGATCGCGAACGTCGCCCGCTAAGTCAAGCAGGCTCGGCAATATCAGCTCCTCATACAGTGGCCCATCGAGGTACGCATCATACCACTCAGCTATTGCATCGTAGGGAGCGACAAATCGGTCCATCCCTCACTCTCTTAGGGTGATGAGCGGGGACGCTCCGTTCCGTTTCTCAACGATCGTGCGCTTCCACTCGTTCGTCATTGTCACGGTCGAAATCTACGTGAATGAACCGTTTCCTCCAAGCATCGGTGCCCGTCGTTACTCACAGGAGGTTATCGATGTCCTGTTAGATCACCACCACAGTCGTGCCCACTGGCGCCCAGTTCCAAATGAACTGAGCAGCGTCGAAGGGCAGATTCACGCAGCCGTGGGTCCCCTGGATGGTTCTGCCGGTGCCCAGATCGGTCGGCGCAAGATTTGAACCTGGACCAAAGTCCGAGCGCCAGGATGCGTCGTGGAGACCTTCGCCACCGTCGAACGGCATCCAGAACTGGACCGGCGTTGGGAAATAGTAAAACGGCGAGTCTGGCGGCCATGGCGAATGAAAGAGAAAGGGACTGGCTTTGAAGTAAATGTGGAACACGCCGTGGTCGGTGGGGAGTTCCGGCCCTCCGGCGGTGACTGGAGTATCCCGAACCAACCGGGTGCCTTGATAGAGGTGTGCCCATTCACCTTGCGTGGACACCACGATCATCTTTTCCGGAAGAGTGCGTGCGGCGTCAGCCTCCGCACTTGCCACCGCCGTCTGCAGTTCCAGGTCCTTGACCGCCGCGGTCAGGGGTGTTGTTTGACGATGAACGAGAGCGGCGAGACGAGCAATCTGCGACTGATATCTGGCTGCGCGCGCCGTGAGCAGTTGCAGCAGATCAAGTTGGGGCTGCAGGGAAGCGCCCTCCGCGTCCGCAATCGTGCCAATGCCGGGGAGTGTGCCGTGTGCCTGGGCAATCAGCGCATCGAGAGCACGCATACGAGTGCCGATGGACGCCTGCAGCGTCAAATCGGTGGAAACGAGAGACGACGGGACGGCTCGATATTGACCTGGAGTCGTGGCGGCTTTCAGTTCAGAGGCTTGCTGTACAAGCAGGGCGCTGGACGGCATCGCGGCGAGGTCGAGGCCGTCGGCGCGAGCAATATCATGGGCCAGGGCAAGCTGTGTGGCCCGGGCAGCGGCGGCAGTGATAAGGGTGACCCGCGCAATGGTACGCTCAACGCCACGTCGAAGACGGCGATACGCTGCGACCTTAGAGTCGTAAAACGAAGGGCCAGACGCATTCCACAGCGGCGAGGCGTGTGGCGCCGGAGACTGTTCCAAGCGCCTGAGACGGGCGCTAAACGGCGATAGCTCTGAGGAGCGAAGCCCAATCGCCGAGGCGTGGCGCAACTCCGCAAAGACGGCGACGTACGCTCGATCGAGGCGGCTATGCGCCTGTGCTTCAGCTTGAATCTGGCGCACTCGGACGGTTCCAAAAGAGGTGACGAGAACGAGTACAACTGCGAGTATTAGTTTGATTGGTAGTGACTTGCCCATCTGCCCCATCCCGCTTGCTACACGATTCTACGCTTCCATCTGGCGGCTATGCACCCTGCACAACGTGGAGGGGGCCGAGAAAAGTACAATTGAACGTATCTCGAGCATTGTCTACTCTTGCCTCACCTGTGGACCACTTCGCAGACTTGACGTGTCTGCTGCCGGCAGGAATTATGTGAGCCGGCGAGCGGGCATGGTGCCGGACGGAGGGATGACCGCGTAGCATGTGTTGGTCGCCGCTGGCGTGGACGCCACACCTTCAGCGGAACAGGTTCCGCAGGGGTCGCGCCTCCTGACCGACCCGCCTTGGTCGGTCGCTGGGATGCTGTTACCGTCGGGGAACACCGTTGGGCGGGCCGGGCCGGAGCCACGGCCCCTACCACAACATTGTGCATATAGTCAAGACGATGTGGGCGATGAACCGCAGACGGTTAGCATGGCAGGTGAACACGACGCCTCGGACCTAGTCGCCTTTGAACCACTTTTCGGGAGCGCCCTCGCTTGCTTTTTCGCCCGCTGCGGCGAGCCAGACGGATGAATAGAGGCACTCAGTCGAATCGTCGTTCGCCTGAGTGCCTCGGAAAACCAAGATTCCGGCGTCTAGGCAGGGATACCGCGGCGAGTTCCTTATCGCAATGGCACCGGCATGAGATGCACATCCCGAATCACACGGTGAATCGTGAAGTTGTAGCGGTGCCCGTGGCCCACCACCAGATGCGTATTGAGCCGGGTGACTCCGGCATAGACGTTGTATCCGGCGACCGGAACCAGCGACACCCAGTGCAGGGTGGTCCATCCGTGCATCACGTGCATGTTCAAATGCGCATACGGGACGATCGTGGGCGTGCCATACGAGATCGTGACGCTGGGAGAACCGCTGGTATTGACGCCGTAGCCCACGTTGAAGGCAAGGGAAGTGGCATAGCTGGAGCCGGCGCCTCCGCCGCCACCACAGAATGGACCCTGGAGGGTCTGATTTAAGGAGCCACCCCCTCCACCGAACCATCCGCCGCCGCCCGCGCCCGCGCCCACCGACATGTCGGCATTCTTGGAGAAGTAGCCGTAACCTCCCTGCCCGGCGCTGCCATTCCCTCCGGCGGCGCTTCCAGTGGCGCCTGCCCCTCCGGGTCCGGAGGCAGTTTCTCCTGCCTGGCTCTGGCACGTCACGCCGTCCCCACCGTTGCCTGGAGGGTTGGTCGAGTTGTAATCGGCGTTGCCGCCGGAGCCGCCGTTGGAGGTGTTGATCTCGCCACCGCCCCCGCCACCGCCGCCAGCGACCAGCAATCGCGGGTCTGTCGATACGTCGCCCGTCAGCGGACAACTCGCGGCGGCGCAGGTCCGGATATCCGACGCGCCACCGCCGCCTCCCGCACCGAAGGACCCGGCCCCACCTCCGTTGTACGCCTTGACTCCATTGCCGTTGCCGCCGTTACCTCCCACTTCGACATACACGGTGGAGTTCGGATTTACGCCGACCATCGCGGTTACCTCGGCGCCGGCGCCACCTGTGTGATGGCCGTTGCCGCCTGAACCAGCGTCAAGTGTCACAGTAATGCCGTAGGTCCCGTTCGGTACCTGAAACTGCGACTCGCCGACCTGGGTGAAGATGATTGGGTAAGGGGGCCGAAGCCCCCTCCCCACCGAACCGGACATGCGGATCTCCCGCATCCGGCTCTCCAGTCGGTTGTTTCCTCATCGGGGATACCCTGCCGCCTTCCGGGCTGCAATCATGGTGAACAGCCCGTGGGCGTCGAAGTAGGCATTGGGCCAGCGATAATGGTCAGTGCCTCGTCCTCGTCCTTTGCCACCGTGGCGCTTTCGCAGAATGCTCCGAAGTCGCATCCGAACGTAGC
>JAABUJ010000485.1_pt1 | contig 77776 bp, 140 predicted proteins | sample 5559131 | NCBI WGS metagenome assembly JAABUJ01 (sample SAMN10711875, study PRJNA513366) | rock metagenome | isolation source: Antarctica rocks | place: Antarctica: Victoria Land, Mt New Zealand nord | collected 2016-01-07 | reverse complement strand
GCACTGCTTGGTCGTGTCTGTATCTGAAGTGCGTGCGCGGGCGCCCGCGCTGCCTGGGAGGGCCGCTGGACGGCAGACACGTCGCGCAGCCGAGTGGGCTGTCAGCGGCATAGTCCGTTGCAGTCGCTCCACCGAGGGGCACCTTTACCGGCCTCAGGCTTGGCACCGGCCGCGTCGACCGGCCGGGGCTCACCCCTGCACAGCCGTGCCTGCATGCTTTTGCTGGCAACCTCTTGCCTCACCTGCCGCCGCCCCAGACGGCGAACGCGACAGCGCCCGCCCGGCGCGCGCTCCCCGGCGGGTAACCTAACCCGCCGCGCCGCAGGAGCTGGAGTGCTTCCGCGCGCTGGCGCAGCGCGAGGAGCGCGCGCTGGCCGCGCGCAAGGCGGCCGCGGCCGCGCGCCTGGCGGCGCAGGCGCAGCGCGAGGCCGAGCTGCAGGAGCGCTTCAAGGCCGCCGGCGCGCGCCTGGCCGACGCAGAGGCGGCGGCGGCTGCTGGCTGACGCGCGCCGGAAGGCCGAGCTCTCCTGCTGCTGCGCTGGAGAGCTCAGCCTGTCGAGGGTGCTCACGCAGCGCCGGGTCTGCTGCTTGCCACGCATGTTGGCACAGCCCTTGCAGGAGGGCTTGCCAGACGTGACATGACTGCCTGCTGGACAGCCAGTGCAGCGCCCGCAGACAGCTGCTGTGCGCTCTGGAACTCACTGCTTGCCATATGCCTTTTGAGAGTTGTGACGGTGGCCACAAACGCGCCCTTTTGAGTGTGCCATCATCATGCTTTCCGCCTTATTGTCACAGGAGCCGCTTCGTAGCATGTTCAAGCCCGCTTGGTGTACCGCATGACCGGTCGCAGGCTGAGCCGTGGGTCATTGTTGCAAGCGCTTCTCATGTGCGCATCATGGCTGTCCAGGCATGGTCATGAGCTTGTCCTGCTTTCATATGGCATACGCCTAGCTTAGCTAGCTAAAGGCATACAAACGCACGCGGCACTCTAGCTTACACGCGGGCGCACTTGTACAATAGCACACCTCTGTATGACAAGTTCCCACACCGGTACGCTGCAGCCAGCTGCAATCATTTGCGTCCTCTCTGACACTGGCTGTAAAGCGACATACTCAACACAGGAGTACAGAGACAAAAGTGTGCAGCACATAGTCTGGACCGGAAAAGCAGTGCATGTGCTTTTCAAAAGCCGCACTTGCCAAGCTCGCTCATGGCCTGGACTTTCTCTACGATACACTTCACAGTCATTTCTCACCAACTCGGGGATGAGGTTGTAGCAGCTGGCCCTGCAGTCAGGCTGCTTGGCCACCTGGGCCCTCGAGCCGCACCTCCCTCTCAACATGGTAGTAGCCCCTGGCCGGTCGGCCCTGCAGGCAAGGAGGGCACGCGTCAGTGCTGTGCAGGGTGCGCGCGCGGGGCCGCGCACCTGCAACGGCAGGTTGCAGTCTGCCGCCACACCTCGTCTGGCCGCCACCTTGCCTGTCACCGAATGAGCTGTTGTGTCCAGGAGCCCCGCATGCATGGGCTGGTAGGCAACTTGATGTGTCTAAGAGCACATGCGCTTCGCAGGTGCACGCCTGGCTGCACGCCTAGCTGCATCATAAAGAATGGCTGCTCTGGGCATCTCTGCTTGGCCTTGGCAGGCTCAGAAGTAACAGCAGCCGCAGTACAAAACGCACCCTACGCCTTCTGCTCGCGCCGACAGCCTGCATGGACCACCATAGTGCAGAGTGCTTGGCTGACCTCGGCGCACATTGAACCGGCGTGCACGCTGATGGGGGAGGCACCCCCATGCGGCACAGCTGGACGGTCGGCAGCGGTACAGCGCCGCCGCTGATGCCCGTGCACGCCGCGTATGCCTCGCGCGGGATGCGCCTCATGCCCCTCCTTTGCCGCGGCAGCTTGGAGAGCTTGGCGACGGTCACGTGCGGCGCGAAAGCGCCGCCGCCGCCGAAGCCGCCGGCCTGCAGGCCGCCGCGCTCCATCGCCTCCCGCGCCGCGGCCGCCACGTCGCGCAGCGCCGCCAGGCCCCCATCCTCCCGCACGCTCAGGAAGAGCACCTGAGCGGGGGTGGGCCGGGCGCGCAGGTGGGGTAGCCGCCGGGCAGCTTGGACAGGGGCTTTGAGGTCGCGCGGCGTGACAGTGCTGCGGCTGCCGCCGGCGCCGCCGCCGCCGCCGTGCAGGCTTCTGCCACTTTGGGTGGGTTCTGGTTGCACTGGGCATAGGCAGCGACGCCAGGCCGTGCGCCGCCTAGCACAGAGCACTGCTAGGTGCAGGTGCAAAAGCTTCACACTTTCATAGCACTCCGGGGGTGCGCACTCCGAACAAGGCAAACAGCAGGCAGCAACCAGCATAAGCACAGGCTCACGTTCGGCGCACCTGGTCGCGGAAGGTCTCGAGCCCCTCCAGCGTCACAGTCGGCGCTGCAAGGCGGCGCTCGCTCAGGGCGTCCAGCGCTGCAGCTGCAGCTGACACCTGCGGCCGCACCACCACCTCCGGCAGATGCGGTCCACGTGTGCGACTCTCTTCCCTGCCAATCTAGCAGCGCACACGGTGACAGCTGTGCAGGTGCAGCTCAGTGCCCCTGCACCGAGCGCAGGTTGGACCCTCCTCTCTGACACTAGCTGAGTGGCCACTTTGTTGCCCAGCTAACGCCGGGGTGGCACCACTGTGGCGTCGGGCAGCGTCATCACGCAGAGCGTCAGGTGTGCAGAGGCCGGGTCCACCAGAGAGCCGTACAGCCCCGGCGAGTGCTTAAGCAGGCAAGCCTGCACACGCTCCAGCGCATGCAGAGCGCACGGCGTGCTCACCTGCATGGCCAGGAAGTGTGTGGGCACTGCCAGCACACTGGGCAGCATACCTGCTCGCACAGAGAGAGGCGCTGAGACAAGGAAGGCCGCTCTCGGCTGAGCCAGACCTTGGAACGCCCAACCAGGCTCAGTATTGAGGATGAGCTCGAGCGTCCCAGTATGCTGCAAAAGTAGACCTTTAACCAAACAGCAGCTCACAAGCTGGATATGGCGCCCTTCCAGTTCCAGACCCAGGTGCTTGCACACGCTGTGGCTGGTTGAGGCAGTTGCAGTTGCAATTGCAGTTGCAACTGCAATCAGAGTAAGCAAAAGCACTAACTTTTAGCTTTCCAGGGAGCACAATGACCCGCCGTGTCAACAACGCGTACCTAGCAGGAGGGCTTGTCGCACTCATCGCCGCCGGTGCACTTTTTCCGTTGTACTACTCGCGCCAAGGGCCGACGGCGCGCACACTTGCGTCAGTGTCCCGACGTTTCTTTACAGTTAAAAGTTGGGATGCGAGGCCTGCGCTGATATGTTGCTGGTAGCAACGAAGCTGAGACGCAAGCCGCGCTGCGCAGGTGAACGTGAACAAGCCCCTGTCAGGCCAGGCCGGCATACGGGGGCCATACACCAACACAGGCTCTCGCGACGCGGGCCCCGACCCGGACTATAAGCCCGGTTTGTCCTCACAGCGCCTTTCTGCCCCTGTGTCTGTGCACCTTTTCTCAATTTCAAGCGCAGGCGCGTGCCGCCAGTGAGTGAACAGAAGGGCTGTCCAAACACGCGGCGTGCTACAAGTCACGCGGTTGTGAAAGACACATAGCGGGCGCCGTCTGGGGCACTGAGTGCGCGCGCTGTGGGAGCAGGGCGCGGCTGAATGGCCTCGCCTGCGCTGGCCCCGGCCGGCGCGTCCTCGCTGCTCCGCCCGGCCCGGCCGCTCAGTCGCGCCTTTCAACCGTTGCGCGCTGCGGGGGTAACTCTTTGCCTGCCACGCCCCGCCAGCCGCGCCGACAGTACAGCGCCGCTCGCTGCCGCAAGTGCTGACTCTGGCCGCCGCGGCGGTCACTGCGCCGGTGCGGCCGGCACGGGAGCGCACGCAGCGGCGGGAGACAGCGCTGGCACAGCTCCGAGCGCTGCACATGAGGGGGGCAGGCGGACGGATGAGCTCACTCCTCGCTCTTGCTGGGGTCGGGGCTGGGCGGGTGTGCGGAGCTCAGCAGGGTCTGGGCAGGGCTTCATAGAGGGGCTACAGCGCATGGTGGCGGCCGCGCTGGCGGCTGCGGTGGTGTTGGGCGCTAGCGTGGCGGTGCCAGAGCCCGCGGCTGCGGTCCTCAACTCGCCCAACGCACGCATCCCGCGCAGGTGAGGCCCGCCCCCCGCCGCCCCCCCGCATGCTCTGCCCCCGCATGCCCAGCAGCCCCTTTGTATACCTGCTTATCGCGTGCTGCTGCAGCATAGCACCCCTGCGGGCTTCGAGGATGGGTGTGCTAATGAGCTTGTTTCATTTTGCAGGACGTCATGCAGGGTTGCCGTGGGGCAAGAGCAACCCACTGGGCAGCCTGCTCGCAGTCCACTGCGACAAGGGTTATTAAAAAAGCCCTGCCTATGGAGCGCGCAGCCCTGACGCTGCGCTGCGGCGCGCCATCCCGGCGTTCAACCAGGACGTGCGCAGCGTGCAGGCGCGCCAGACCGCCTGGCGTGGCCCGGAGATCTTGCATCCGCACTTGCTCCCTCTGTTAAGCGTGCGCTGTGTGCACCTCGTGCGGACTTGGCGCCTTGTCAACGCAGACGCGGTGCTCCCCACGTGCCACTGCCCAGCCATATTTACAGCACAAGCCTTGGCGGGCCCCGGTTGAAGTCCCTGCGCACTCCTCCTCAGGCATTTCTTGCATGGGGCCTGCGCGGAATTGCTGGCATCCTGTGCGCAGCGCCGCTGACCACGCGCGGCAGCCGGTGCCCGACGAAGCGGCTGCGGCGTCCGCGGCGCCGCGCACCCACAATCAGACCCGCCTCTAGACTCGGCCTCGGCGGGCTGGCCCGGCGCCGCTTGCGGCCGCACCCACCCCCCGGGCGCGCGCCGGCGGGCGTGAGCAGCGTGTGCACGGCGCGCTTCGTGAGGTAGAAGCACTTGGCGAGAGACTCAGAAACCCCGCCCCGCGCAGGGCCGCCGGAGGACGCGGCGTTCCAGGAAAAAAAACCCTAGCCCGGGGCCCCGCGCAGGGCCGCCTGGGGGACGCGGCGTTCCAGCAAGAAGAAACCCTAGCCCGGGGCCCCGCGCAGGGCCGCCTGGGGGACGCGGCGTTCCAGGAAAAAAAGTGCCTAGCCCGGGGCCCCGCGCAGGGCCGCCTGGAGGACGTGGCGTTCCAGCTGCGCATCCCGCAGCGCAAGCCCTGGCAGGCCATGGCCGACAACGTGGCCGCGGCGGCCGCCGTGGTCGGCCAGCGCGACCGCGCGCTGTTCGGCGTGCCGGCGGAGCAGCAGCCGGCCGCGGAACGCCTGGCGGCCGACATCGCTGGCGGCCTGCGCAGCGTCAGCGCTGCCATCGATGCCAGGCGCGCCGGCGCCTGCCCTGGCGGCCTCTGTGTGTGCGTGTGCATGCAAATAGCAATGGCACGGGATTAGAGGTGCAGGCGCAGGGGTCATAAAATGTCACGGCTGCACGCGAGCAGGCGCACAAATGGCCGCACGGTGTGATGAGCTCGGGGCGCTGTTGGGCGCTGCATTGCGCCTCTGCGGGCGCACGTTGGACGGCTCTATGACCTGTGGAGTGCAGCGCAGTGCGGCACATGCGCCCAGGACGGCGGCCAGGTCAGCAGAGCCCGGCCGGCGCGCGCAGGGATGCGGACAAGGTGTCGGTGCGCGCGGCGGGCGTGCTGCGCAACGTGGCGGAGCTGGAGCTGCTGCAGGCGCCGGGGCTGCCGTTCAGCGTGCCGCGGGATCTGAACTGCATGCCCGCGCTTACAGGCGCTCCCAGCGCCCTGCTGGCTCCACGCCTCACCTGCTGTCTCTGCATGAGCGGGTTGTAAGTGCAGGCGGGCTGCGAATAACACAGGGCAAGCATGAAGCGGGTTGCACACCAAGCGTCCTGCTGGCAGGCGTCAGGTTGTCGTGGTGCGCTCTGGGCACAGAATTGGGCGCCGTATGTGACAGTGGCACGACCACCGCTCAGGCCGCGCGGTGGTGGAGCTGACCGTGGAGCGCCCGGACGGCTCGCTGGCGTTTGTGCCGGCGGATGGCGGCGGGCCAACGGCCACGGCGCGGCTGCAGCTGGCGCGCCCCTGGCGCATCCGGGGGGTGTCGGAGGCAGAGAGTGTTGCGCGTGCCCTGCAAGCGTGTGCACGCTGGGCAAGGCCCTTCGAGGCTTTGAAGCCCATGCGCCCCAGCCTCCTGCATGTCTGCGCACGCGCGGGGCCTGGCGAACAGAGGGGCCTGGCGGACGATGTTGCGTCAGGAGTGCGCGCGAATGAATGACTCACGCACACGCAGGGTCGGCGTGCACGCGCCTGACTTGCTGCACACTGCCCCGCACCCTGTGCTGGCGGCTGCACTGCCCCGCACATGCACACGCTCCCGGCGACAGCACCTCTCTGCTCGTCGCCTGACCGTGGGCGACCGCGGGCGACCGGCTGGGCAAGCGGCTCAGCGCGCGGCTCTGCGGCAGCCCACGTTTTCGGGCCGCAGGCGGCGACAGCCCCCCGGGCGCGCGGGCGCGCAGGTGCTGGACGGCTACTCCGCGCCCGTGACGGCCGGCAACTTTGCGGAGAACGTGCGCGCCGGGCTGTACGACGGCGCGCCGGTCAACGCCAGCTACGCGTCCGTGCTCGCGGGCGGCGGGCGCGCGCCGGGTGCGCCGGGCTCCCGACCCTAACCCTGCCCTCATCGATCCGGCAGCGCCTGAAACACCCCAGCATTTGGTGATGCCAGGCGTGCGCGACGTCCTGGGAGCCGCGCGCGTGCAGCTCGCGCCCCCCTCATTGTCAGAGCAGGATATCGTCAGAGCAGGATGCAGACATGCGGTCGGGGGTGGAGCCTGGGGGATGCGCACGGGCGTGGAGGGCGCGCGCCGTAGGGCGCGCGGTGCCGCTGGAGATCCTGCCGGCGGGCGACTTCGACCCGCTGTACCGCACGCCCGTGGACGTCGCGTCGGGCGAGCTGCCGGCGCTGCCGCTGTCCATCTTTGGCGCGCTGGCCATGGCGCACCTGCCGCCCGACGCGGGGCCGGCGCTGGTGCGCACAGGCCTGTCCGCTTCTCCTCCGATCTACTTTGTATCACAGTAAGCAGCTGTGATACACAGTTGCGCTGCCGTCCTCGGTGGGGATCCGGCACGGTGGCGGAGAGCTGCTCGGTTTATTACTAGGATACGCATCTGGCTGGGTTGGTGGCAGCAGTCTTGTGGGCCATCTGCGTGCAACTCCTGATCTGCTGGAACATTGTGTACGCACTTCCAGTGGAGTCGGGGTGTGCGAACTTCAGCCTCAGCCCGTGGCTGCAGGGCGCGCCTGTCACCCACCGTCCCAACCATGCTCGCGCTCGCCCCTCTTAGTCTGTGGACCAGCTGCCTCGTGCCTGCGCCACAGGCCCGACGGGGGTTTTGTGTGGGGGCCCAACGGGGTTTCGTGTGGTGGGGCCTACACAGGATGGCTACATGGCCGCGGACGAGTTCTTCATCTACAAGTTCAGCCGGGAGCAGGCGGGCCTGTCTGGCCTGGCCTTCGATGAGGGCCAGTTTGGCGTGTTTGGGTATGTCACGGCGGTGCGCGCCCTCGCACAGGCATGCGCCATGCGTCTAAAGGTGCACTCATTGAAACAGAGTGTATTTGAGAATGTAATGCCTATTGCATATCTTGTCACATCACAGTGCTGTGGTAGCTTGGGTGGCATTGCGCATTCGAGCGCATGCTCCGATCATGAGGTGTAGGTGTTTGCTGTGCGCAGATAGCATGACACTGCATTCCCACTATTCTTTGCACTGATGCACTCAAACATTTCAGATCATTTTGTGACGATGCTGTTTGCGCTGGGCGTAGGGTGCGGAGGTGGTGCAGCAGCTGCAGAGTGGGGATGTCATTACAAGTGCGCGCCTGGTGTCAGGAGACAATCACTTGCTGCACCATGAAGAGTGTAAACGGAAGTAGAACAACACGACAGTGTCACAATCTGCATCTTGTCAGTTCATTATTTATTACTGCTGCAGCACTTTACCAATCATGTTGCATGATCTGTCTTTGTCAGCAAGTATAGGAATCAATCAGCACTGTTGGAGCAGCTGCATTCCTGTTGACAGGGTTCAAGTTGCCATGTTGCAGCGTTTCATCAGCACGTGTTTTTATCAAATGCGTGGTCACCCAGACCCTTACTCATTCCCACAATTTCACTTACATCTGCACTACTAAATAACACTGCTGCTCACATGTGCAGGAAACCCATCGCCATGTTGAGCAGGCCAACAGCCGGCGCAGTGATGGTGCCGTGGGGCAGGCCGTAGGTCTCAGGGATGGTCTTGCCAGCCAGCGCCTCAGTCACGAGGATGCCAGCGAAGCCAATCATAGCCAGCCTGTCCACCAGACCAGAGGAACGACATGAGCGCCGGTCCCATACTGACAGGCACACAACATATGCACCAACGTTGGTCATCAATCCCAATGTGCATAAGCTTTGTGAGTTCGATACCACTTTAGCAGGCGTACACAGCCTTCATCAGAAATGTGCACCACCACCTTCACTGCTTCTCTGATTGCACATCTCTGCACTTTCTGAACATGCACCACCGACTTTGCTGCAAAGACCAGTGGGGCGCGCACCGGCCGTTCCAGTTCTCAGACTTCGGGGTGAAGGGCCCGTTGCTGAAGTCCTCCTTGCGCGTGTAGCCCCGGAAGATGGGCACATACGACGCCAGGCTGATGAGCACAAACACCGCCAGGATGGAAGCCGGCGCCTCGCCGACCTGCTCCTTCAGGCCGATGCCGCGCGCGAACTCCGCCGCCAGGCACGAGGTCACGCCGATCATAGCCTGTGTCCCCAGGTGACACACTTGCACGAACATACGTTATATGTTTTGTTATTGCACATCACAGACAAGGTAACAAGGTTCAGTGCCTTGGGACAATACCATAAAGTGATAACGACTGTAGTTGGTGAGAAAGCCCACATGCAGGCAATGTTAAGCACGCCAGGTGCACATGAATATGCAGAAAGTGGGTACCATGCAAAATTGACCAAAAAAGAAACATCTAATTTTTTCTGCACAGCACACAGTATGCGCACCAGGCGGCCGTTGATCGTCTCCGGCGCGGGCCCGTCAAAGGCCTGCGCCTCCGGGAACGAGGGCTTGCCACTCATGTCTGCGCGGCGCTCTGCGTTCTCGTTGCTGATGTTGCCTGCCTCAATGTTGCCGATCTTCGAGCGGTCAGTGTTGGGGGTGACCATTGACTGGTCCATGTCCTGCTTCACCTGCACGTGCGGTCATAGCTAATCAGGTACAACAAGTACCATCTTGCAACCAGGGCACAACAGCCTCCAAGGTGAGGGAGCGCTAAGCTTGCATGCACATGCACGCGTGCTCTTCTGCGGTTGCTTGCTCGCTAAGTCAACTCATCCACAGAGAGTGCGGCGACACAAACAGTATGTGAACCCCTTAACAATCCACAAACACTGCCAGTGTCAGTCTGCACGCAAGCGCGCTGGCTTCAGTCAATCAAGCTTGCTGGCACCGCTGGCACTGCCACAGCTCCAGTAGCTGTCAGTCTGCTGACCTTCCTGACACATCCCAGCACAACTGCTCGCTGCACATGTGCATCGCACGGAACTTTTGGGCTTGCACAAATTATCAGACAGCCGTCCCTTGTTCGCACCTCTGCCCGCACGACGACCAGGGACCGGCGCAGGCCAGTCACTGACGCCCTCCTCGGCGCCTGCATGGGCCGAACAGACGAACGGACCAGGCTGGAGCTGGACAGCATTGCGGTCGCCATATTGTTGGAAGTTAAACTACAGCTTGGTTTTCACCTGGTTTGCTTGTGTTTGCTTGTGCGGAGGTTGTCAGTGGAAAACAATGCAGGAGAGCGCGGGGCCGAGGCGAGCACACTATGGGGTTGTGCACTTTAAGAGACGTGGCCTCCTGACCTTTCATTCGAAGTACAATTTTGTAAACACAGCCACGGCTATGTTTTGTGATCCAGCAGTTCACAGACGCTCCAAGCTCGTACAAACATCATTACACAACACCTTGCGGCAGAGCCACACCACGCAGTCCGTAGCGAGGCGCCCCGCTGCAGCTGTCTCATGGCAACGCACCCAAGAACACATCACTGCTCAGGCGCTGGAAGGAGAGGCTCGCTGACCGTCCGCCGCGTGAGCGCACCACGCCCCACCGCGCTCCAGGGCGACACACCTCATGCACGGACGCAGGAAGGACAGCCGCCCCAACCCAGACGTCAGGCACCACGCAGCACCAGGCAGCCCCGAGTCTGCATGCCAGGCAGCTTCTGAGCGGGGCAAGCCGTGGCGGCAGCTCTGCCTCCAGCAGGCCGCGAGGCGCGCCAGTCGTGCAGGGTCACGGCGACACCATGCCCAGGCGCTGGAAGGAGGGCAGCGCCGGCCGCCCGCCGTCCGCGAGCGCGGCGGCGAGCAGCGCCGCGGCGCACGCGGCGAACGGCGCGGCCACGAGCCACTTGAGCAGGCGGCCGTAGTGCACGTGGAACGACAGCGCAAAGGTGTCCTCGAAGACCTGGCCCTGGCCGTCGCGCATGCGCAGGTGCACCGTCGCGGTCGTGCGCGTGCGCGGGCAGGGCAGCTGCGCGCGGCGGGCCCGCGCTTCAGCCCGGAGCCACACAGGATTAGTAGTGGGTGGTCTCAACCCAGCCAAGCCCCCGGCCTTGTGTTGTGCCCATCAAAGACAACATCACGGCATCATACCAGTGGCATGTATGTGCATGCTAGATGTTAGGACGAAAGCCAGTAAGACAGGCCTCCCTAGGTTCTCAAGGCAGCGGTCAATTTGCAGAGCACGCTGAAAATTTACCAAAGTGCTACTGTTTGAGCTCACTTGCCACAGCTTGCTCTTCAAACAGAGGGAGGACATGACGCAGTCCACGACACGGTGCAGACCACCAGGGCGGGCATGCCCAGGGGCGCACATCTAGCTGATACGTTCCAGGCGCGTAGTAGGTGTCCGTCATGCCGATGACCGGCGCCTCGCCTGCATTCATCTCACTCTCGCCCACGCCCTGTGCGCAGCCGCCGCATCAACCCCTGGCTCGCCCGCCCGTGGCGTAACTCCCTGGCCTGCCCGCCCTTGACACAGCGATGCAGTGCATGGTGATGGCAACAGGTTGTGGGCATGTGAGAGAGGCGCACGGGCGCGCGTGCGGAAGCGAGCTTGCAGGACAACAGACAGTCAGTGCATGTGACACGCAAGCCGCAGCTTTGGTTTACAGCAATTACTCAGGTCGCAGGCCCCGTGCGCCTGCAGGCTCGCGCCGAGCTTTCACAGGGCCGCATAGCGTGCTGCCGGCTGACTAGCGCCCACGGGCCCCCGCTGGCAGGCCCCGCCGGCGCGCCTGCAGCGTCACGGCGACCTGGTATGGCCCGCGCGTGTCATTGCCGCCGCCCGGCGGCACCAGCGGCGGCCGGCGGTCGACCACCTCAAAGCGCACCGGCAGCGTCTGCCCACGCACGTCGCGCGGCGCGCGCGCGTCGGCCGTCGCGGCCACGCCCTCCCAGCCCGCGCGCGCCGTGAACGCGCCCTGCGCGGGCACCTGCGCGGCGCCAGGGCGAGGTTGCGTGGAGGATGAGTACCTGCCCTAAAACTGACCCTGACAAGTACCTGCCCGGGAACCCGACCCTAACACCAGCGCAGCATGCTTCCTGGCATGCCGTGCATGCCTGCAGCCGGTCAAGCGCGCGAGTGCACACGCCCCAAATGTGGCTGGAGGCGGGTGGGTCTGCGCAGAGGCACAACCTGCCCCAGGCCACGCGCCCGGTCGGCAGGCTCCCCCCGTGGCTGCGCCTGCGCAGGCCGGGACTCGCGAGGCAAGCGCGGGGCTGGATGCGAGGCCCGGTATGCGGCCACAGCTTGCGCCACCCTGCCTGGCTGGTGGCGCACCCTCAAGCGCCTAGCAGGAGCAAGGGGGCAGGGGCCGGCCAACGCGGGAGCCGTACGCACGGGCCGGGCACGCAGGTTCCGGCACACCCGCATGCGCCCAGCGCGGGCGGATGTGGGGCGGGGGCAGGCCGGGTGCGCGCGCCCGCGCGGCCCGGGCCTGCAGAGTTTCGGGCAAACGCGCAGGCGCGCGCGGCGGGGGCGGCCAGCGGCGGCGGCGGGGGGCGGCCGGGGCGCGCGCGCGCGCCTGCGCGGGCCAGGCGTGCAGCGGCTGGAAGCGCGACGCGGCTGCCTGGAAGCAGAACAGCACGCCGTTCATGGTGGCCAGCACCAGCTCGGTGCGCCCGTCGCCGTCCAGGTCGTCCGCCAATACCGCCGCGTACGCCGTCTCGCCCACATCTACCGTGTCCGCGCAGCCTGGCGCAAAGCGCCTCGCAGCTATAGAGGATAAGGTATATGTTAGGGCTAGGGACATACCGTATACCCATGTCACATGCCACGCATGCCCACGTCGCAGGCGCGTACGCATGCCGGCCAGGGCTTGCCTGCGCAGCCTGGTGCGCTGCGCGCCCGTGCATGCGCGCGAGGTGCGCCGCGCAAGCAGGGCATGGCTGCGCTGCGTCCGTGCGGCAGGCAGGGCGCGCAGGGAGTCGCGGTTCACCCTGTGCTTGAGATGCATGCTACGCCTTGATGCATGGCGAGCGGCACGCAGGGACCACAGCCGCCCCTCGCGCGCGCTGCTCCGAGCGCGAGCGGGGACCTTTGCGGCGCGCCTGACGCGCCGCTGATCGCGTACAGGTGCCCGTCGTGCGACTGCACGACCAGGCGCAGGCCCGGCTCGCCCGCCACCAGCGGCGCGAGCAGCACCGGCGCCATGATGCGCCCGCGCGTGCGGAACGGAAAGCCCGGCGCGTCCAGGCCGCTCGGCCCGCGCAGCGCGTGCACGCCGCCGGCGGACGTGCCGAACGCGACCTCCAGCTCGCCGTCGCCGTCGACGTCGCCCACCGCCACGGCCTGCCGCGCGCCGCGCGGGGGCCGTGAGCCCCGCCGCGGCAGGCGGCGGCGCGGCCGACGCGGCCGGCGGCCGTAGTAGTATCCACCTGTGCATCGCTGCCGCAGGGGCCTGGGCCTGACAGCAGCGGCTCAGTGCGGCGCGGAAGCCCCTGGCAGCCCTGACATCTGAGCGAGGGCGCGAGGTGCACCGCGGCACGCCTTCCAGCACTAGCTGCAACGCGCGCGCTGCACGCAGTCGCAGGTGGGCGAGCGGTGCCGCGCCTGCGCGACGTTGCTGCCGACATGGCGCTCCCAGAGCTCGGTGGCGTTCGGCGTGAACGCCGCCACGTTGCCGCGCGCGTCCGCGGCCACGAGCTCCCTGCGCGCCGGCGGGGCAGGGCCTGAAGTCAGCCGCTCAGTGCCCTTCACTTGTGCCAGCCAGTGCTTGGCTGCGCGTTGCCCGCCTGCTGCGTCGCGGTCAACGCCACAGCCGGGCGCATCACAAGGGCAGAGTAGCCTCCCTCACCAACATGCCTTGCCTGGCGAGCCAGCCAGCAACGTGCATGCAGTGCGGCATATCTCAGTGGCGTGGCGTGTTGGGAGCAACTGCTGAGAGGCCTCCCCATATGATGAAACACATTAGCCCCTTGCAGCCCGGCAAGCAGCAGCGTCCCCGCCGCCGGGCCTTGAGCTGGCGGCGCGCAGGGCGCACATGCGGCCATCGCAGTCAATGTCCGCGACAGCGACCTGCGCCTGCACGTCGCCCATCTGCACCGGCCAGCCCTCGCGCGCGGCGCCCTCGCTGTCCAGCACGTACACGTAGCCCTGCCGCGGGCGCGCGCTGAGCCGCATATGCAACTTTTGTCCGACAACGCTCGTGACTGCATACGACATGTGCCAGCCTTTGCAATACCTGACCTGAGCGTATCACTGAAAGTGGCGCAAGTGAACCAAAACATGTGCACATATGTCAAAGCCACATGGCACCAGGGGACTCGCTCACAGCCCGCAATGTGAAGCTAGCGGAGGCGCCCTGCCGATTGCGTCTGAGCGCCTCTGCTCCATGCGCGCCATGCGCGGCTGGACATGCAGGGCCGCGCTGACAGCGCCGCCACGCACAGCACTGGGTCCACCGCACCAGCGCGCCGGGCGCAGGCACACGACCATGGAGGCGGAGGCGCGCGCGGGGGCGCGCCGGGCGCGCGTGCAGGCCGGGGCGCGCCATGGACGTGCCGATGGCGATCTCCAGCTTGCCGTCGCCGTCCAGGTCGGCCAGCGTGGGCGCCGAGTACGTGAACGCCTTGGCCGCGGTGCCATCGGTGGAGAGGTCCAGGTGCTGCCGCCAGCGCACGGTGCGCGTGTGCAGGTCGAAGCAGACCACGCCCGACGCCACGTAGCCGCCCAGGTCCACGTCATCGCCCAGCTCGCGCCGGTGCTTCTGCCGGGCGGCAGGAGGGCGCCCGCTTCAGAACGCGCGCGGGTCGGCTCATGTAGTGAGGGTGCGCCGGCGGGGCCGCACGCATGCGTGCCAAAGCCGGCGCCTCCGTCAGGCGCAGCAGGGCGGACCTGCTGTGGCAGGACAAGAGGCACCTGCGCACGATGCTAGGAGCGCCTCTGAGACCTAATGAAAAGGATGTGGCAAGCGCTCGTCACGCCCAGCTTCAGACAGCGCTCAAGAGTTGATGAAACACCAGGTCCCATGAGCCGCCTTGGTTCAGCGATGACACTCCCAATCGGCCACGGAATGTGCGCTGCGAATTAAGGCAGTTGAGGACTGCATGAGCACACAGCAACAGGCTCCTTTCCCTGCCCCTCCCTGCTGGCTGCATCACGGCGCTCATGCACAGTGTGCTTATGCAACGTGCTTATGCGCACACGGGCGCCTGCATGCCCAATCTCCTCGGCGCCGACAGGGGGCGGACCGGGTCCTCGTAGTACTCGCGGTCGTAGAACCAGGACACGCCCACGACCAGCTCATCGTGGCCGTCGTTGTTCAGGTCGCCGATGGCGGGCGTCGCCAGGATGTGCGCGTCCACGTGCAGCCAGCCCTCCTGTGCGCGCACGCGCTGCGCATTACGCAGCCATGCCAGTGAGGCAGTGCAAGTCAGCAGAAGCACCTACGGAAAAAAAAATCAGGCGGTGTATGCAGCTGGTGCAGGGCGGCATGCATACAGTTGCGCCATAGACCGGCGTGCACGCCCCGGACGCGTGGCCCCCAAACGCCGGGGCCAGGCGCAGGCAGCACCTCCCGGCGGTGCGGCGCCTCCCTGTACGCCTCCTCGCCCCACTGCGCGTCGCGCCAGTCGTCCTCCCACGGCGGTGCGGGCGCGTCCTCGTTGGCCAGGTAGTCCTCATAGTTGTGGATGTACCTGCGGCGCTGGCCGCCCGCTTCTGTCAGCCCAGGCCCGCAGGTGCCCTCCGGGCGATCACGGCGCGGCCCGCTCAACCCTGAGACCTACCCCTGACGCCGTAAGCCGGAGGCGCAACCGCGGATTGTGCGTCCACAAGCAGCACCGCAGAGCCCACCACATGGCTGCCACAGGACTGCGTTTAACAGCAGGCGACCTCCATGGCGCCAGCTCGGGCTGCTCTCTCTGAAGTAGTCGCGTCGGCGGGCTATGCAATACGATCCAACCTTGTTATTGCGCAACAGGCGCGGCCTGTAAGGGTGTGGCTGCCGGCAGCCGGCACCTGTCGTGCCATGAGGCGACCTGGCTGTGGTCGAAGCCGTCGCCGTCGATCAGGTGCCGCGCGTTAGCGTCCGCGCGCCCGCCGCCGTGCAGGCCCGCAGCGCTGCCGTTGCCCCCGGGCCTGCCGCCAAAGAGGTGCTCGGCGTCGTGGTCGGTCCACCAGTCGCCGCCGTCCTCGGTCTCCGGCTCGGCGTCCGTGCCGGCCGCTGTCCCAAACAGCTCCTCGAAGCTGGCGGCGGCCTCCTCGGTGAGGTTCTCGCCGGGGTTCTCGCCGACGGCGCCCTGCTCGCCAGGCGTGGGCAACAGTCCCATGGCAGCATAATGAAGCCTTTCTGTATACCGCACGCTGACGTCCTAGCGCCGATCCATCAAACATCCAGGGCCCCTTGAATGGTGGCTTGTGTTTGCTACAGGCAGCTACCCCCTCAGGTAGGGCATGCCCCGCCAGGCGCTGGCTGCCAGGCCTGCGCACAAAGGGCCTCCTCAAGAGCAGCTGTGCAAAGCGCTCCGCAAGCCTGCAACAGCGCAGCATGATTGACACCCAACTCGATGCCACCTGCAACCTTTGCCGGTGCGCTTGTCTTGAGGCGTTTGCAGCTCGCGACCCGGCATGTTGTCCAGACAACGTGCGCAACTGACAATCTACATCATCATCACGTTGAGCCCACCAACCTGTTTAATATGGAGGCCACCGCGCACCGGCAGCGGCGTGGCCGTTACCTCGCCCGCCCCGCGGCCCAGCGCGCGGCCGGCGAGCGCGCTCTGCAGCGCGGCCCCAAGGGCGCCGCCGTCGACGGCGCCCTTGCGCCCCGCATGCCCGCTGCCGCTCCCGTCTGCGCCGCCGCCCGCGTCCTGCGCCACAGCGCGCGCGTGTCGCATGCACGCGCGCGCAGCCTGCTGCCCAGCGGCTGCGCGCTCGTGCCGCCGGCGCGCGGCAGGCAGGCTCAACGCGCGCTGTGCACTGACGGTCTGCGGTGGCAGACCGCTGCCGCCGCCCAGGTGTCCATGCATCCTGGTCGCCCCCAGCTCCGCACATAGCCTGCTGCCCTGCCATGCACTCTGCCGGCTCGGGAGGCACAGTCGCAAGCCACCACAAACACACACCGCATGCGCTCGCGCAGAGCCCTTGCAGCCTGCAGCAAGAGCTGCTGCCGCTGCTGGAGAGCCGCACAGGTGCGCGGGACAGGGCGGCGCCTGCAGCAGGCGCCGCCGCGCGCGCGAGGCGGCCGCCGGCTGGCCATCAGCGGCGTCCGCGCCCACCGCCAGCACCCTCCGGCGGCCGCGCTGCGCAGCGCCCGCGAAGCCCGACCCCAGGGCGTCCGCCGCGAGTGTGCCGTCCTGCGCGTCGCGGTGCGCGGCGCTGTCGCGCGGCTCGCGGTTGATCGGGTCGGCCGCCAGGCCCTTGTGCCAGTCGCGGCGCACGCGCAGACGCGGCACCACCAGCTTCTCCGCCATCACCTCGCCCTGCGTGCAGCCGGGCCACCGTGCAGCGTGTCAGTGGTGTAGCTGCGCGAGGCAAGACCGCGACCCCCGACAAAAAAAGCCAAAAGAGGCGCCGCTGTTCCACGTGCAGGACCTGTGCTTTCAAGCATCGGGCCCACGCCTCGCCGCCAGACGGCCGCAGGGCACAGCCACGAGCACGCCCTGTGCGTGGGCACGTTGTGCGTCAGGTGGCCTGCGCCTCGCCGCCAGGCGGCCGCAGGGCGGGGCCGGCGCGCGGGCGCGCCGTGTCGCGGACGGCCAGGATGTCGCCGTCGTACGTGGCCACAAGCACGTCCAGCACGCCGTCGAAGTCCAGGTCGTACGCCAGCGGCGACGCGTGCACCGTGCTGCGGTGGAACGCGGGCCAGCCGCTGTCGGCCGCACGCGCGCCGTCCTCGCCGTCCACCGCCTGCATGCCACCCGCCTGTGAGGCCCTGCGCGGGCCCCGGCCAGCCATGCCTTGCATGCCACTGCCCCGGCACTGCGAGAGCTCCAGGAGCGCTGGTCCTCCGAGCGGGCAGGAGGCGTCCCCGAGACCGGAGCATCACAGCAGGAGGGCTGAGGCCGGAGCGCCGTGGCGGAGCAGGCGCGGCGTCAAGCAGGCGGGCACGCGAGGCGTGGGCAGCAGCAGCCTGGGGCGCCACCGGGAGCTGGGGTTGCCGCGCGCCTCCAGGTAGTGCACAAAGGTGGAGACGATGACGTCCTTGTGGCCGTCGCTGAACAGGTCGTGGATGAGCGGCGTGGCGTACACGCTGGAGCTGACCTCGGTCATCCATTTCAGCGCCAGGTTGGCCTCGCAGGTGTCCTCCAGGGCGTCCTCGTCACTGTGCCGCAGGCACATGCAAGCTCCACAAATGTGAAGATTACAGTCTTGATGCGGAGGTCTTCTGCACACTTTGCACACCTTGCAATACACCTGCGTGAGTGTATACCAACAAGACACCGACAGAGCGCCTGCAAATCGAGGCAAGCCTGACCTCTGGCAAGTCTGCACCAGATCACGTCAGATCACTTGGATGATGGGTATGAAGTGCACCGTGTTTTTCATCTGGCTTTCTGCGCACCTGAAGTTCCCTGCGTCCTTGTCCTCTGTGGCGTGCCGCTGCAGAAACTTGTTGCTCGCAGCATCTGTCTGGTTGTCGTGAGCGTGCGGCTTGCTCAGCTGGCAGCGCACCAAGCACAGGGCGGCGGCCAAGACAGCCGCCCACAGCAGGCCGCGCCTCATATAGCAGGCGGCCCGCCTGCTCACATGGCTTGCTGCCGCAAGATGCGGAGTGGAGGCGCAGAGCCAGGGAGTGACAGGATCACATGCGTTAATACCGAACTTTGTCAAGGCTGAAGTGCAGAAGGCACTGTTGGCTGTGTTGGCAGTGCTGCCACACCCTGCAGCAAGCCCTGATCCCGCTGCGTGCGCAGCCAGGCCATCGAAACGAGTGCAGCCTTCAGTGGGCGCGCGTCGATGGATAACACTGTGTACGCAGAGTAGCCGCGATGCGCTGCATAGCCAGGCGGGAGCGGCTGCGCCTGGAATATGATGCGAGCCTGGTTCCAGAGGGCGGCCCGGAAGTGTGCCAGCCAGCGGCGGCCCCCGTGAAGCATAAGAATAAGGATGCCGCGGGCCACATCTTTCACGAGTGGGCTCTGAAGCAGAGCGGCGTCCTTGGTGCGGCTCGCGCTGTTGATACCTGCGCCGTTGACGAGCGCCCCTCCCCCACTCTGTGTAACTGCCCCCACTCGGCCGCCCATATGGCCTGCATGCGCCTGTGCTCCGTGTGTGCCCGCGGCTGTTGCGTGCGCCAGGACTTGCCAACGAGCAGCACGCCGGGCTGGGTGTGCTGCTTGCATGTGCAGCCTGGCTGCGCAGTCGCACCAGCAAATAGTGCGGGCATCGGCCTTTGGCCTGTTCTGATAGCCCAAGAGCGAAGCGAGGGGAGTGCGGTGGGCCGGCAGCGGCCGAGGAGGATGAGGCGGCGTCGGACCTCGGCAGCGGTAGCGCGCCGTCCGTGCCGAGCCGCAACACGAGCAGCGCGAGCCTGGATGTGGATGACCAGCCGCCTCCCGGGTGCGCTGCGTATTGCCGGGCGCGGCCCGCCGGGGGGCTCGAGGGGGACGGGCAAGCACGCGCGCCGCCGTCGCTCACGCGCCAGGGCAAAGCTATATTTGCATGTGACTGCGCCGGCGCCGCGCCTCTGCGCTGCTGTGGTATAAGCACACCGTTGACGCGGGCGGCTGGCCGGTCCCTGGCTGCGCTGCCGCCCTGCTCTGTCTGGGGAGCAGCGCTGGCTGCAAGCACGCAAGCGGTTTCGCCCCTTACGCGTGCAGCCGTGGTCGCAATTGTGTCTTGCTGCGCCAGACCGAGCGTGGGCTGTCAAGGAGCCTGCCGGCGACGCTGCATACCCGCTGAAGCGAGCAGAGGTCTCTGTATGAGCAGGCTCTATTTCTGAAGCAGCGCCGTGCCCATAGAGTAGAAACTGGCTGCGCCACTAGCTGCAAACAGGCGCTGTCTCGCAAGCTAATGCATGTATGTGCGCCTAAGCTGAGGGGCGAGCTGGGATTGCGCTCGTAAGGCACTGCTGCGCTCGCTATAGGCTGTTTTGCATTGGCAGGCTGAAGAGGCGGTTATGTGCTCGTCATCAGGTCCTTCACAATGGCTATATGCAAGCACTGCATGCCCCATGCTTTTGAGTTTGTGCAGCCGGGGGGTGCACTCTGACAGGTGCCTATGCTTGCTGCGGCGCAGGACAAACTGGAAGAGCAAGGGGAAGAAGAAGAAGAAGGGCGCCAGCGACAAGGTGGACCTGTACGCGCTGCTCGGCCTGCAAAACGAGCGCTGGACGGCGACCGAGGGGCAAATAAAGAATGGTGCGCGCGATGCGGCTGCCAGCATGGCGCTCGCGCTGCAGGCGGAGGCAGCCGTGCAGAGGAAGGGGGGCGAGTGGGTGGGGTTGAGCACTGGTCAGAGCGGCCGTCTGGATCAGGCGCCAGCCACGCGTGCATGGAGGAGTCTCGCTGTCGCCTCTGATCCCCAGGCTGCACAGGCGCGCGTAGCTGTGCCGCTGTCGCAGCAGGCGCCGCCGACATGCCTGTGGTGGCCAACACACCCGCGCTGCGCCAAGAGAGAGAAAAAGAGAGAGCCCGCCCTGACGTCCGCGCGCGTGCGCGCGGCCAGGCTACCGGCGCGCGGCGCTGGAGCACCACCCCGACAAGGCCGGCGCGGCGTCGGCGGGCGAGGAGAAGAAGGCGGCCATCGAGGAGCGCTTCAAGGCGATCCAGGAGGCGTACGAGACGCTGTCGGACCCCGCGCGCCGGCGCGAGTTCGACTCCACGGACGACTTTGACGACACGCTGCCCATCGACTGCGCGCCCGCCGACTTCTTCAAGGTGCCCGGCGCGGCGCGCTGCAGGCCGCGTTTTTAAGCCACGCTTGTGAGAGGGGGTGCTGGCGCTGGTGCCCAGGCTGCATGCAGCTTGCGGCAGGCTGCTGGCTCGCGCTCTCGCGGGACCAGGGGTGGGGACCCAGGCTGCATGCAGCTGGTACCCAGGCTGCATTCAGCTCGCGGCGAGCTGCTGGCTGGCGCGGGCACGGGACGGGGGCGGGTTGGAGGCGCGAGCGGGGCGCCGCCTGACGGCGGTCCCCGGCGCGGCAGGTGTTCGGGCCGGCGTTCCGGCGGAACAGCCGCTGGTCGGTCGCGCAGCCGGTGCCGGAGGTGGGCGGCGACGGCGCGGCCTGGGCCGACGTGGACGCCTTCTACGACTTCTGGTTTGCGTTCCGGTCCTGGCGCGAGTTCCCGCACCCGGACGAGGAGGACGTGGAGCAGGCGGAGAGCCGCGAGGAGCGCAGGCGCGCGCCCCTCGGCCGCGGCGGGGCTGCATGGTTTAGGATTTATGTCAGGGTTGGGTCAAATAAGAGTTGGGTCAGGGGGCGAGGCCAAGCAAGGCAAAGCATGACCTTCATGGGTTTAGCCTCCAATCACGATAAGGAGGTGGCGGCGACGAGGCTGTGGTTGCGGACGTCGAGCGCGCGGGCACGCGCAGGTGGCTGGAGCGCATGAACAGCAAGCTGCGCGAGGGCGGCAAGAAGGAGGAGAAGCGGCGGCTGAAGGAGTTCATGGAGAACGCGTACCGCTGCGACCCGCGCGTCATCGCGCGCAGGGAAGAGCAGAAGGCGGAGCGGTGCGTGCCGCGGCTGCTCATCATTTCAGCTGCGCCTGGCCCAGTCAAGCGTGATGGTGCCGCCAACAAGGTCTGCTTCCGGTCTTTGAGCACGCCATGGTTCAGAAAAGCGCCATGCACGTTTACAGCCAGTTACGTGCGTGATGCTCCCCAGCGGCCTGCCGCGGCGCGCACGATGCCCAGGCCGGTCCATGCGCCTGCTCACCCCGGCCTCCGCGGGGGCCAGGGAGCGGCGGCGGCGCGAGAAGGAGGAGGAGCGCGAGCGGCGCGAGGCGGCGGCCGAGGCGGAGCGCGCGGCGGCGGCCGCGGCCGTCGCAGCGGAGGAGGCCGCTGCGGCCGAGGCGACCGCGGTCGAGCGCAAGGCGCGCCAGACGGAGCGGAAGGCGACGCAGCGGGAGCGCGCGCGCTTGCGCGGCCTGTGCGCCGGCTGGGGTGCGCGCGCGTGCCCTACCAATGCCTGAGGCGCGCGGTGACAAAGCTGCGATGCCTGTGCTGACCAAGGCGAGCTGGTTAATGCCTCGGGGGGCTGGCACCGCCGCCTGATTCGGGGCCGGTGCACGAGCGCAGAAGTCCGATGGCCTGTTTGCGCGCACGCTGCACAGAGCCGGGCGCACACCGCGCCCTTGCTGTGCCGCGCGCCCGTCCAGCACCTGGCCGGCGGCCGGCTTCGCCGCCCGTTGCACTCCCAAGAGGCGCCGCGTGTGAATGCATTTCAAGCGGCGCCGCGTGTGAGCGCAGTGCAAGAGGCGCCGCGCGTGAGTGCGCTCCCAGAGGCGCCAGTAAGTGCGTGTCTGCTCATTGCAGACATGGAGATGGATGCAGCGGTGGAGCTGCTGTGCGCCAACCTGCCGCGCGAGGATCTGGCCGCGCTCAGCTCCGAGCTCGGCGCGCCCGGCACGGCTGACTCAGAGCCGGCCAAGCAGGCCGCCGTGCAGGCGCGCCGGCCCGGCTGGCGATCTACTTGAGAGTCCCCAGACGTGGCCTGTGCGGCGCCCTGTGCGGCCGCGCGCGCCTGCTCGGCCCGCCGTGCGCTTATTTTGCGTGATTGCCAGCGTGCCGGGCGTGTTCTGCAGGGCCGCCGCTGGTGCGCACTGTGCAGCATCTGGTAGGCAAGGGCCGAGCGCTGCCTGGAGGGGCCCGCAGCCAGCCTTGGGGCACGCAGGGTCTGCCAGACCCTGCCAAACCCTAGGGTTGTCAGCACTGCGGGCGCGCCGGCGCAGGCGCGCGTGGGCGAGGTGGAGACGGCGCTGTATGGCGCGGCGCGCGCGCGCGAGGAGGCCGCGCGGCGCGCCGCCGCGGCCGAGAAGGCGGCCAAGCGCGAGGCGGAGCGCGCGCGTGCGGCGCGCGCGCGCGAGTGGGGCGACGAGGAGGTCCGGCTGCTGGAGAAGGCGCTGGACCGCTTCCCGCAGGCGCGGCGCCTGCGCCTGTGCGGTAGCGTTAGGGTAATGCGGCGTGGCCGGCGGCCGGCGGTTTGCGCATGTCTCGCCGGCCGCCGAGCGCCGGGCGGGCGCTCCCGAGCATCGAGCGCCGAGCGGGGTTGGTTGCGGGAGGGTGGGGCGAGTGCGCGCGTGCATGCGCACGGCGCGGGCGAGGTACCCAGGGCGCGCGGCCAATGGCGCGCGCGCGTCGCGGCAGGGCACGGCGAAGCGGTGGGACCAGGTGGCGGCGTACGTGCGCACACGCACGGTCGATGAGGTGCTCGACATGATCAAGCACGGCCTGCGCGCCGGCAAGTTCGCGCCGCGGCAGGACTCGTTTGCCGTCGCTAAGAAGCGGCAGGCGCGCGCGCCGCGCTCTGTCACGGGGGGCCGCCGCTGCGGCAGTATGTCTTACTTGCGGCGCACCGGCCGCGCCGCATGCGCAGGGTGCTGAGAGCCGGCACAGGCTTCCCATGCGCACCCTGTGTCAGCATGCGAGCGCGACACTGCCTGACGATCGGCAAGTGCATGAATCGGTATTCGGTTGACGTGCCTGCCCATTGCAAGGAGTGCATATGCAGGCTACGGGTGACGCGACTGTATGTGCGCGTGTGTATCATTCTGGAGGCAGCAATGTTCTCCCAGGTAGGTGGTCCAGGGCAGCGGCGCAGATGCGCTCGCGGCGCGCGCGCAGGCAAACACGACGATCAAGTCGGAGGCCACGCAGCGTGTGGAGGCCTTCAGCGACATCGACGTCAACCTGGCCGGCGCGGCCGCCGCCACGTTCGGCGCTGAGGGCGCCGCCGGCGCGGCCGCCAACGGCGGCGCGCCGCCGGCCGGCGCGGCGCGGCCGGAGGGCGCAGACGCGGGCCCCGCGCCGGCCGCCAACGGCAGCGCCGCCAATGGCGCGCCCGCGCGGCCGGGCGGCCGGCGGAAAGGGCCCGCGCCCATGCCCGACGCGGCAAAGGAGGTGCTGACCTCGGGCGAGGCCGAGAAGAAGAAGCGGCGGCCGCCGGCCGCCGCCGCCGCCGGGGCGCCGCCGCCCGCGCCCGTGCCGCCGCTGGGCGCGGCCGACGCGGCGGCGGCGGCCGTCGCCGCGGCGGCCGTCTGGAGCGAGGAGCAGGAGGTGCTGCTGGTGCGCCACACGCCTGCACTTTCCCCCCGGATGATGGGGTTAGGGTTAGGTGAGCAGGAGCTGCTGTGGCTGCTCCTCGCGCGCGGCGTGCGGCCGTATGCGGCGCGCGTCTCCGGTGGCGCATCGACTGTGTTGTAGCAGCGCCGCGTCCACGCTGGTGCGCTGCGGCTTGCTGGCACACAGGCGTGTTGCGGAGGGTGGCGGGGGCTGCCCAGAGCGTCAGGCACTCTGTCGAAGCGCTGCATGGGGGGCGACGCGCATGTGGCGGTGTGCCGACGCGGCGCGTGCACGGACCGCGCAGGTGCAGGCGCTCAAGCGCGTGGGTAAGGAGGCGCCGGAGCGCTGGGAGCGCATTGCGGCGGCGGTGCCCGGCAAGACGCGCGCCGCCTGCATGAAGCGCTACAAGGAGATCCAGGCCGCCTTCCGCGCCAAGAAGCAGGCCGCGTGATGGGGTGGGAAATTCGTGGGCAGCAGGGTAGGGTAGCTGGGCCGGGCTCTGCCGGCCGCCAGCCCCGCCGAGACGCGTGTCTAGGGTTGCAGTCGTTCTTTATGCGGGCCAGCTGTGTTGCTGGAGACATAGAGGCGTGTGCGGGGGGCGTCACCGGGTTGTTTCGCGCCGTTGCGGAGCCGCGCCCTGTCGAAGGTAGTGCAGCTCGGCGGGACAGCGTCGCCTGTGCACCCAGTGCCTGTTGATGGCAGCAGCAGCAGGCAGGGAGTTTTGTAGTTGAGCCTGGTCTGGGCCGCCATGCTGGCCTGCAGGCCCTCTTGGGCAGCTGCAGTCCTAGCCATGCATAGCTCAATGAGGCATGTTGGGTGCATGAGTCGAGGGGCTCTTGAAGCAATGGTCCGAGGAGTCAAGTGATGGCGGAAAATCAACAGGCTGCAGAGAGTGAGCAAGGTGAAGGTCCTCCCAGAGCTCGAGGGCGTATGAGACATCAGGCAGCGTGCGTAGGAGGCCTGGCTGCTGCAGACACTGCGCTGAATTAAGCTGCCACGCTAGCTAGCTGCCATGTAACACGCATGCACTTGCGTTTTGAATCACGGGGCATGCTGCCCGCCGGAGAGCGGTGCGCGCACAGGCAGCATGCCGCTCTGTCATACCGGGCAGCTTGCAGAGCAGAGTTTCGCATAACACAACATTGAGCTCGAGCATGCCACATGACAATTGACACCCTAGTGACTGCAGGAGATGCATGCACAAGTTCCGGGAGCAGAAACACGCCCAAAGAGGTGCAAACGGCACTCACACCAAAGCAAGCAACAACACGACCCCAAGCCACGCCTGTGAGGCTGCCCCCCGCTAAAAACTGCCCACCAACGGGGAGGAGGTCATGGAGCCATGCAGCACAGGCGCACAACCTGCGCACAACCCAGCTGCCGATCCCATCATTCTCCGCAAGGCCAGCGCGGCCAGTCGTGGGCGCGGCAGCCGCATGAGCGTGCCCATGGCGCGCACAGCGGGCGCCGCCTGTGCCAGCGGCGTCCGTGCGGGCGAGTCAGCGCTCGGCGCCTCTGCGCCCGCCGCCGCTCGATGCATGCGCTGCGCTGCGACGGTCGTGGCCCCGGTGGGCGTGGTGCGCGCGCGCGCCGCCCGCGTGCTCACGGCCATGGTCGGCGGCGCGCCCGTCGGCGGCGCTGCTGGCGTGGCGGGAATGCGCGTGCGGCCTGCCGGCCTGGTGCCCCAAGGCGTGCCCCTGCTCATGGTCTGGCCCGCGCCCCGGCCCCTGCTCCCACGTCGTGGCCTGCTGGGCGCTGCCCCGGTGTGCCTGGCTGTCTTTGTGCCCCCGCTGGGCCCCTGTTGAGTAGCCGGCCGCCTGCGGGTGGCGGCCCACGCCAGCGCCACGCTCGTGCGCGGGGACAGGGTCGGGATCCCAGCCGTGGCTCGGGCCACCTGTCGGCAGCTGGCCGGGCCACGCCGGGTGGCCCGCGCCCCAGGGCTGCAGGCGCCCATTACCCGGTGGGCCGGCGCCCCTGCGCCTGTCCCAGTCCTGCGCGCGGCTCGCCGCATCGAGCTCTGCCTTCACGTCGCCCAGCAGCGCCGCAGGCTCCCAGCTGCCGACAGCCGGGCCGGGCTGCTGCGCGGCGCGGAAGCGCTGCACGACCGCTTCCGCCGCGCCACGGTCCAGGCCCTGCGCGAGCGCGCCCGCCACCGCCGCCGCCACCTGCGGCGGCAGCGCGGCGCCGTCCGCCGGCACGTACAGCCCCGGCGGCGGCGCCTGAGGGCCCGGCAGCCGCACACCCTGCGAGCCCGCGCCCTGCGGCGCGCGCCCTGGCGCCGCGGCCGGCCGCTGCAGCCAGGCGCCGCCGGGATGGGCAGGGGGCTGCGCGGGCGGCTGCACGGGGCCGGCGCCCGGCCCGCCCGCGCCCCCGGGCGCCGGCGGCGCGGGCGCCCCCGCCCGGCCCTGGGCGCCCGCCGGGCGCGGCGGAGGCCCACCCTGCCAGCCGGCGTCCCCGGCCGGCTGCTGCAGCCCCGGCTGCTGCAGCGCGGTGCTGTGCCACAAGGCGCCAGGCGGCGCGGGCGCCTCTCGCGGCGGGGGGTTGGCGCTGGCGTGCGCCTGCCCTGGCCCAGCCCCGCTCCGCACCCCCGCCTGGAAGCCGCCCTGCTGCTGCGTGCCTTCCCAGAGCGGCCCGCCCTCCCAGAGCGGCCGCCGCTCGCCCTGGGGCTCCAGAGGTGCCGGGTGCTGCAGCCCCGGCGGGAAGCGCCCCTGCTGCTGCTGCTCCATCCGGCCCGGCATGTAAGCGAGCTGCAGGGGCGGCGCCTCGGCGGGCACGGGCGGGCCCGGCTGCATCTGGGCGTCGGTCCGGGGCGCCGCCGCCATCACGGGCGGCTGCAGGAGCAGGGGCGGCGGCGACGGCGACGGCGCGTCGCCGGCCGCCGGGCGCTTGTGCCCGCCAACGCGGCGCAGCGCCTCCAGGTGCGCGGAGTTAGTCATGTGCGGCGCGGCGGGCGCCCGCGCGCCCTCGTTGGCGCCGCGCGGCGCGTCGTCGCGCCGGTCCGCGCTGCGGCCGCCCTGCGCGGGAGGCGCGGCGAGCGTGACGGGCGGCGCGCGCTGCTGCTGCGCGCCTGGCACAGAGCCTGGGCCGCCAGGACCCTGCGCGGCAGGGATTCCAGCCCAGGTAGGGCCGGCCTCGACGTCAAGCACGGGGGGCGCCAGCGTGATGGGCACGGCGCGCGGGCGCGGCCTGTCCGCGGGCTGCAGGCCAGGCGCCAGCGGCGCGTCGGGGGCCCCTGCGGTGTGTAGGTGCGGCGGCAGCCGCGTCGGCGGCGGCGGCTGCGCCTGCGCAGGCGGCGGCGCGCCCGCCGCCGCCCCGCCGGCGCTGCGCGCTGCGGCATGCATGTGCGGCGGCAGGGGCGCAGGCCGCGGCAGGGTGAGCGGCTGCACTGGCCGCGGCGCCAGCGGCGGCGGCAGTCGCGGCTCCAGCGGCGCCGGCCGCGACGGCAGCGGCACCGGCGGCGGCAGCCGCACCGGCGTCGGCAGCCGCACCGGTGGCGGCAGGCTGGGCGGGGTGCCGCTGACGCGTGCCGAAGGCGAGGCCGCCGCAGGCGAGGCCGCCTTCCGCGCCTGCAGCCGTGCCTGCGCCTGCGCCCGCACGCGCGCCTGGGCGCGCTGCAGCTCGTCCCCGCCGCCGGGCGCGTCGCTGGGCGCATCGCTGGGCGCCTGCGGGCCCCCGCGCTGGTGGCCCCGCTCGTCCCGGCGCGCGCCGCTCTGCGCGCTCCCCCGCCCGCGCCCCCGCTCGCCGCCCCTCTGATCCCCGTCCAAGCCCTCTTGCCGGTCGCTGCGCGCGCCTCGCCGTCCGCCCACGCGCCCATCTCCCGACGCGCCGCCCCCCGCATCCCCGTTCTCGTCCCTGCGCGCGTCCCCGTGCCGGCCGCCCCGCCGCTCACGCTGCCCTGCCGCGCCCTGGCCGCTCGGCTGCCCCGCGCCGGGCGGCACGCCTGCCGCAGGGCCCGCTGCGGCGCCAGGCGCCAGCCCGCCACCCGACGCACCCTCGGTGCTCTTGCGCCTCGGCCGGTCCAGCGCGCCGTCCCGCCCCGGCGACGCCGCGCTGCGCGCGCGCTTGGCGGGCCGCGACGCGCCGTCGTCATTGGGCACGCCGGCCTCGGGCGGCGCGCCGGCGCGGCGCTTGCCCACGAGCGGTGCCTGCGACATGCCCTCCTCACGAGCCCCGTCGCCGGGCGCTGGCACCGAGTCAGGCCCCTGCGGCGGCGCCCCGTCCGAGGAGCCCGCGCCCCCTCCCCGCCCATGCGGCTCTGGCGCACCTGGGCGCGCGGCGCCGCCCGTGCTGCTGGCTGGCAGCAACACGCGGCCGCCCGCGGGCTCGCCGCCGGCCGAGGCAGGCGCGCCTGCATCTGGCCCATTCGCACGGGGCGGCGGCGGCACCCCTGCGGGGCGGCCCTGCGCGCGCGCGTCAGCGGGCGGGTCCGGGACTCTGGAGCGCCCATCGCCGCGCCCGCCTGCGCGCGGCGCCGGCGGCGTCCGCTGCCTGGGGTCGACGGCGGGGCCCGGCGCGGCGGCCTGGGCCGTCTGGCCGCCCGCGGCAGCCGCAGCGGACTGAGGGCGAGGCTGCGGGAGCGGCGCGCCGGCAGGCGCCGCGCCGCCTGGCCGCCCAGCACCGCCGGATCCCCTGGGCTCCAGAAGCCTAGGGTCTGCGACCCCGTGGTGCGGCGCCGGCGCGCCCGCGGCCAGGCCCGGCCCGCGCGCCGCGGCCGACGCGGCGGCGAGGTTGCCGTCAGGGTTGACGCCGGCGGGCCCGCGGCCAGCGGCCGCCTGCGCGCGCCGGTGTCCCGAGTCCGACGGCTGCAGCGCCGCGACGGCCGCGGCGGCGGGGCCGTGCGCCGGCACGCGCGGCACCTGCAGGTCTTTCGCCTGCGCGCGAGCGGCTCCTTGGTCAACCTCAGGCGCTGTTGAGACATATGGCACGTCATCGTGGGTGTCTCGCATGCACACCAGATACCAGGGTGCTCACTCACCCAGCGGCCTTGCAGGGCTCTGCCTTCTGCAGAGGAGGGCGAGCGATTGGACCGGCTACAGAAGCATCATGATCACTTGGACCAGAGCCTCAAAAGGGGGACAACCTCAGGTGGCCGGTTCATGATACATGCGCATAATCGGGTACTGCCCGGATTCCGCTAAGTACGCTTCGCCAAGTAGATTTGAAAACTTAATGTTGTCTAATGGCACTTGCATTGATTGGCGCCTATGATGGCAAAATATTTTGGTGTATGGAGTCTAGATCCATCCAGGCGCGCACGGCGAGCAGGTCGGCAATGCTGGGCACGGGCGGCAGCGCGGCCGTCAGCACGGCCTTGACGTCGATGCCCGCGGCCGCCGCGCGCACCGCGGGCGCCAGCTGCTCGTTGATCGCATAGTACAGCGCCGCGCGCAGCGCCACGAGCGCGGACTGCGGCGCGCGCGGCGCGCGTCAGCGTCCCGGGCTGCACGCGCCCATGGCTCCACCGGCGGCGGCCGCCATACCCTATCGCACAGGACAGCCGCCAGCAGCAGCCGACGCCGACCCTTTCGCACTCATGCCCTGTTGATAGTCACATGGGGTAATTACTGATGTCCCTGACCACAGGCCCGCGCGCTGCGGTCCCTCAGTACCGACCTCCGCGGCCAGATAGGACCGCGCGCCGCGCTGCAGGCTGCCCGGCCACCGGGAGCATCACCTGGACGCGCGCGAGCTCCTCGCCATGCTGCGGGCGGCGGCCGGCGCCGCCCGGCGCCGGCGCGCCATCGGCCGCGCCCGCCCGGTGCGGCGCGAACGGCGCCACGCGCAGCACCTGCGCCTGCGCCGCCTCCTCCCAGACCTGCGCGCCGCGCGGCCGCCCCTCACACGCGCCCGGCACGGCGCGCGCGCGCGGTGCGGCCGTCGCTGCGGCCGCAGGCAGGGCGAGCGCCCTGCCGTCCTGAACGCTGAGAATGATAGCGGAGCAACACAACCTCACATCTTCAAACCCCTAAACACATCTTGAGCGGCGGAGCGGGGGCGCGCGCGCACGTCCACGCGGTCGTCCACGATGACGGCGAGCGGCATGGCCGTGCCCGGCAGGCCGGGCGGCCGCCGCGGCGCGCCGCCCAGGGCCAGCACGTCCGCCAGCGCCTTCCGGCGCCCGCCCGGCACGCACACAATGCGCTCGGCGCGCAGCTCCCAGGGGATCAGGCGGCCGGCCGGGTCCAGCAGCCGCCAGGCCTCCAGCGCGTACGCGCGCTCGGCCGCGGTGCAGACGTAGATCTCGAAGCGCCGCCGCGCCGCCGCGGGCCTGCGGTCGCGCCGCGCGGGGTGGGTGCGAGCCGGGTGGGTGACAGCTGGGGGTTCATGACTTATTCACGGTTAATAACTCACCGCCTGTTGCGACTGGCCTGCTACGATCACGGCTGTAACCCTAACCCTGACCCAAATTCTCCACTGCAAGAGTTGAGCGCGCGGGCACACCGCCGCTGGTCGTCCTGGCCCTCCAGGTACGCGCGCAGCGCGGCCCAGCCGGGGCGTGCGCGCAGCAGCATGGACGTCTCGCGTCGGCCGGGCGCCACGCGCGTCAGCACGGCGCCGCCGTCGGGCAGCCGCACCACCGGCCGCCCCTCGGCCTGCTCGCCCGGTTGCGCGGCAGCGCCCACCGCCGGCTCAACCCTGGCGCAAGAGAGAGTGCTAGGTGTAATCTTCCTTGATGTGGAGGCTTGGGCAGGGCGCTGAAAGAGCTACTGTGGACAGCGCGCGCCTGCAGGCCGCACCGACCATCGCCCACGCACACGGCGCCTGAGACCATGGCGAGGGTGAGGGCAATGTAGGGCAGAAGGCAGAGGGAGGCGCGCGGCGTCGGCCACTGCTCGCCACCAGATGCAGCTAAGGGCGCGGCGCGGCTGCCCGCACAGCGCCCTGTGCAAGGAAGGGGGGGAGCAAGAGAGGTACTTTGTTCACGGGCTGATGCGCCGCCGCGCACGTGGCTGGAATGACCACGCCGTCGACGGTGACCTGGTCGCTCTCCGCAAACTCGCGCAGCAGCGCGGCGTCGGCCGCCAGCAGCGCCTCCTCGCGCTCCGCCGCGGCCCGCCGCTCCGCGGCCGCCGCCCTGCCGCGCCGGGCGCTTGTCAGTTGGGCAGAGGAGGGTGCCTTTTGCTGAATCATGCTAGGCACGGCACGGCAGGCAAGGACTCACGATAGCTAGGCTGACGAGCGGCCACACCTCTGGGCGGCGCCGGCTGCGCCGGTTCGCATGGCGGCGCGCCGCGCTGTGCAGGAAGCACAGGGCGTCGCTGTGCCGCAAGCTCTTGGGGAACAAGTCAAAGACAACATCCAAGCATCTGCGCAAAAGCCCACACACGATCGGCAAGGTCGAAACATCCGGGGGCGGGCGCACCGCTGGGCGGCGCCGGCGGACGTGGCGGCCTCGACCGCCGCGCGGTGCGCAGCGCGCGCGGCCTCCAGGCGCGCCTCCAGCTGCCCCAGCGCGAACGCGGCCAGCAGCGTCTCATCGAGGTCGAGCACCAGCGGCAGCCGCGCGCCCTCCAGCAGCGCCGCGACCGGGCCCATGGCGCGCGCTGCCACGCTGTAGCCCCAGAACGCGGGCACGCGCTGCCGCGCGGGGCCCGCAGGGCCTGCCGCCATGCCCCATGAAGTGCTGTAGGGCTGCTGCGTGGCACCAGGCTATTCGGCGGCCCAGCACGCCTAAGCAATGGATCGCGCCACGACTGTGCCATGGCAACGGCTTCGCAGTTCCGGCGCTTACGACAAGGCCAGCGCGCGGAGCGCGCGCGTGGGCGGGGCGGCGCGCGCGCCTTCGTGCGCCTGCAGCGGCACCAGCAGGAGGCGGCCGGCCTCGGTGCCGGCGGCGGGGCCGGCCCAGCGCACCACCACCGCACGCCCATCTGCAGAGCACCGCTCATGCAGCTGTTCCAGCGCCGCGCCGCCCCTGCATGCCAGCAGCGGCGTCACCGCAGGCCCGCCGTCTGGTCGCAGGCGAGGGCGGACGGGTCAGCCAATCCAGGGCGCCATGCGTCGCAGGCACACCAAAGATCTGGGAGTGGCCCATGACCTGCAGCCGTGGCGGGACGCGCGCCGGGCGACCGCCCCGCGCCCGCACCTGGCGGCGATGCCGGGCAGTCGGGGGACGACGCCGGGGTGCCCTGGGACATCCTCGTCGACTGTCGGCCCGAGCGTGAGGCACGGCCCTGCAGGCGTGGCGCTGCTCAGCCTGGTAACAACCTCCCGCAGGCAATGCCCAGGGCTGTCAGTGCTTGGTTCTGCGGAGCAGACCAAGCCACGGATTGCGTGCGCTGCACATGGGGGCCCCAAGGTGAACGCGTGCTGGCTGCACCCTCGCGCACGGGACACCGACGCGCACAGCGCGCTCTTGAGCCTGGGCTGGCGCGCTATGCTGCGCCACTGGCCGGAGCTAGATAAGCCCTACCGGCATGCTGCCCCACACGGAGCGGCGCGGTCACTCCAACAAAAGATGGAGCGCGAGCGTGCAGTGGCACCATGAGCACATCAAGAGCGCGCCCCTTGGCATCATGCAAGCCTCCCGTATCACCAGACATCGGGCGGTTTCAAAGACCAGCCGCACGTAAGTGCTACGTGAGGGCGCGGCGCCCCTTCTGTATCGCCACATAGGCTGGCTCCTGTCTGTGCCCGCTGGGGCACACCATCTGCAGGACCGCGGCTGGGCAGGCCTCACGGAGCATGCAGCTCACCAACTCTCCTATCAAGAGTGTCAAATGCACCGTCTGCAAGCTTCGGGCCCTGTACAGCTGCCACGCCAAGCTCCTGCCTCAGTGGCCCTGGGTGCCCAAGCGCCGGTCCCGTGCCATTCCACCACACAGTGCGGCAGGCTGCTGCACGTGGCCACTGCACGACCTCTGGCACACCCACACCCCGCACCTTGCCTGCCCAAACCTCAGGCCACATGGTGCTGCAGCCCGCACCCACCGCCATTCACCCTTACGGGCTGCGCCTTGACCCTTGGGAGCTCGCGGCTCCTGCCGAAAACGGGCTGCGTGGGCCTAACAACCCTACGGCCCTACCAACCCTGAGGCAAGCCGTGTGACCCGCAGTGCCCTAGCAAAACCTGCGGACGCGCATAGCTCGAGCTGAAGGCCTGCCACGGCATGGTCCGGCCTCGCAGAGCCCAGCGACGCATCGCACCCTGCTGGTGTGCGCAGGCCACTGGTGGACGGCGCCCTGAGGCGGGGGCCTGGGGGGTTTGTGAAGGGTTAGGGTGCGCACCCTGGGCCAAGACGTGCAGCACAAGCAGCGGCGGCAGGCGCTCGCAGGACCTGTGGCAGCAGCAGCGCAGCTGGTGAAAGGCGCGCATGAGTTGCGAGGCAGCTGGCGGCGGGCTTTGTGGCCACGTCACGGGCCACCACGCTATGTAGGCAAACAAACGGACAGGCTGACTTTTGCGGGCTTGCAGCCAACCGATGCTGCACTGGCTCAGCACGAGAGCGGGCTGCGGACGGTGCAAGCTGCTGTCCTAAGGGCATTCGGGGTATGAGCACATGACGCTTGGCCTTGCCTGCGTAAAGCAGGCAAAGCCCGGCCACCAAGCAGCAGCCACACTCGGGCTCAGAGACGAGCGCCAGCAGAGTAAACATAGCAGGCGGGATGGAGCCGAACCCGCATCAGGCAGACTTGGGCAAGATGGGCCAGAGATGAGGTACTGCGAGGCTGATGCATCGTGAAAGCGACGCAAACTAGAATAACGGGCCGCGTGATGTGCGAGAAGGGCATATGCAGCCGCAATCTCACAACAGCTATAAGAAGGCTGGCAGGCGGGGGGCTTTTGCAGAGCGCGCGGTCACCAGAAGCCTTCGATCGGCGCCTCAGTGAGCAGGGCGGACGCGAGGGCTTCGTGCCACCCCGGCTGGGGCAGGATCACACAGGGAGTGCGCGTGGCCCCCGGGCCCAGCAGCACGAGCTTCCTGCTTGCTATCATCCACGCGCAGCCTCGCAGTGCACGTCACAAGGCGCGGCGGCCGGCATGCGGGGCAGCTCCCAGGTCCCCGCGCTCTCTCGGACCGACAACATGCTACCCAGAAGAGATGTCCTCACGGCGCAGCGTACAGGGCTTTCGACCAAGCTCTGCTCTCCTTTAATTTTGCTGAGCCGTGGGAGTTGCGCTGATGGCAAGCAGCCGGCTGCTGCCCAGTGCTCCACCCTAGTCGTCGCATGGCCTGCCCCTCCCCAGAGCATATATGGTGAGAGCCGATCGATCAGGTGGAGCAGCAGGGCACCGAGGGTGGGTATGCGTGCAGCACACGGCGGGGCGCTCATGGGCAGGAAGCCAGGCCCCTGACATGCAGCGGACTGGCGCCTCTCTGGCGCGGCGCTGCCTGTGCGCTGCCGCGGCGTGCGCTCGCCCGCTGAGCTCCGCCAGCGCGCACGCTCCCGCATGGGCGGATGCAGACTGCGTGCGGCATTGGTGTGCCCCGCCCCCGCCACCCCGCAAATAGGGCACGCGCTGCACGCGGCGGCGGTGCAGGCAAGTTCGCGGCTGTCTGACGAGCTGAGGGCACCAGGGCTGACGTGGGCGTTGCGCGGCCAGGTGCAGCGGGCCCTCGCCTGTCGGCGGGGGCGCGGCGAGGCGCCATCAGGCGCCGGTCTGGGCGCACTGGACGCGCCGCGCGATGAGCAGCCTGCCTCCCCACACTGTGAGCAGCCTAGCCTCCGCGCCTGCGCACAGCACTGGCCGCAGTGGACGCAGCGATACACGTATCGCTCCCCTTGCGCCTGCTGCTGCCTGTATCACTTGCACGGCATTGGCGTCGAGCACCAGAGGATAGCACTTTTGACAACACGGCAGCCTTGACGTTGCTCGCTGTGGCTGGCCGGCCCTACTGTTACCACTGCCACAGAGGGGTGCTGCGCGGGGCGGTCACGCCGCGGCGCCGCCGCCGCCGCAGGAGCTGGAGATGCCGGCGCTGTCGCCGACCATGTCGCAGGGCAACCTGACCAGCTGGGCCGTGAAGGAGGGGCAGGAGGTGGCCGCTGGTGACGTGCTCGGCCAGATCGAGACCGACAAAGCCACGCTGGACTGGGAGAACCAGGCGCGCGCTGCGACCGGATCAGGGTAAGGTTAGGCCCTGAGCTGCGCCCCTGCCGGCTGGCGCCTGGGTGCTCACGCGCGAGGCGTGCGCGGCTGGCAGCGCCCATGCCAGGCGTGCGCGGCTGGCAGCGCAGTGTGCTTGTCTCGGTACCTCGGCCTTGTTGTTCATTCCGGCAGCCTCCCAGGGCAGACTCGTGTGGGACCGACTCTGACGTACCTATTGAAGCAGTGTGTGAGCAGGGCCTAGGCCCTCTCAAGCGCTCCATGCGCTGTCCCGTCCGGTGCCTCACGCTCGCGCACAATGCATGCGCAGCTTGGCGCCGCCATCGGCTCGTGTACTCGGGCGCAGCTGGCCTTATCGCTCATGCATGGGCGCGGCCGCCGCGCGCGCAGGACGACGGCTTTGTTGCGAAGCTGCTCGTGGAGCCCGGCGCCAAGGACATCCCGGTCGGCACGCCGCTGCTGGTGATGGTGGAGGACGAGGCCGACGTCGGCAAGTTTGCGGACTTCTCGCCCGGCGGCGGCGGCGGCGGCGGCGAGCCCGCTGCCGCGGGGCAGGCTGATGAGGGCGAGGCTGGTGATGCTGCGCCCGCCGAAGCGCCCGAGGCCCCCGCCAGCGCCGGTGCGGACAGCACAGCCGCCCAAACAGTCGCACAGGCAACAGGCCCTTCAGGCACGCACGCCACAGCTCCGTTGCTCACAGCGCCGGGCATGCCTGGCCCGCGCAGGCGCGGAGGGCGGCGGCAGCGGCGGCGGCGGCAGCGGCGGCGGCGAGTATGAACACCATGAGGTGAACTCGCGCATCGGCCCGGCGGCGGCGTCCCTGCTGCGCTCGGCGGGGCTGCCGGCCGACGCCGTCAAGCCCAGCGGCCCGCGCGGCATCGTGACCAAGGGCGACGTGCTGGCCGCGCTGGAGGGCGGGCTGAAGGCGCGCCCGCGCTCGCGTGCTGCTGTCAACAGCAGGGTCACTGCCTGATCCAGCTCCTTGCGAGGCACTGCTCGCATTGTGGGAGCGCCTGCGTTCGTGCGGCCGGCGGGCAAGCCGCCATGCCATGCAGGTGGACTGATTCGCAGCCGCTGCAGCCTGCTTGGGCCGCACTGCTGCGCATCTGCCTGGGAGCCCGGGTTTCAGGCCACGGCCAGGTGATCGCGTGTGCGGCCTGCTCGCAGGCGCAGCCGGCCGCGCAGCCTAAGGCGCCGGCGCCGCCGGCTCAGGAGGAGCAAAAGCCCGCGCAGGCGGCGAAATGCGCGGAGGCGCCTGCCAGGCAGGCGCCCAAGGCCGCGCCCGGGCGGGCGCCCGCGCCCGCGCCGCCTGCGCCGCAGGCGCCCGAGCAGGCGGGCGGCGCGCGGCGGCGGCGGCGGCGCGCGGGCGAGCCGCCGCGGTTCACCGACGAGCCCAACTCGCAGATCCGGAAGATCATCGCTCAGGCGCGCGGGCAGGGGCGGAGGTGACGGCGCCCCGAGTGAGATTGCAGCTCCACTGCTTGGGCACATATGGCTCTGGAAGCCCTGAGGGCAGTGGCAGCGGCGTGATCGTGGCGCTGCAGCGCCACGTCCGGCCTTCATAGCACCGGCTTCACAAGCATGCGCAAGGGGTGTAGGGGCCACGAGCGCAGCGGCTGGTCGGGGCCACCGCCTGCACGCAGCGCCCTGGCATGCAGGCGTCCAGGGTTTCAGGTACAAAAGTACCGCTGCTGCTGCGCCCGCGCGCGGCAAGAGCGCGCGATGCTGCAAGCGCCCGGCGCTGACTCGCGGGGCGCGCCGCGGCGGCAGCGGCTGCTCGAGTCCAAGCGCACCGTGCCACACCTGTACGTGCGCAAAGACGCACGCCTGGCGACGGTCACCAGCCTGCGCGCCGCGCTCAAGGAGGCGGGCCGCAAGGCGCGGTGGCACCACCCTGCATGACGACACAGGTTGAAATGAGCTCAGAGGGAAGCGCATCCGCGGGGATGTTGTGCTACCTTCAAGGGAGGTGCGCTTAGAGGCAGTGCATGCTCCGTGAAGATTCAGAAGATTGAGACAGGCGACAGGCGGTGCCTGCCCTTCAGCACTTCGGTTTGCGCGCCTGCCGCGCGCAAGCTGGGGCGCGCGCCGAGGGCGCGCCCCGCGCGGCGCAGGTGTCCGTGAACGACTTTGTGATCCGCGCGGTCGCGCTGGCGCTGGCCGACGTGCCGGCGGCCAACGCGCGCTGGGACGCGGCGGCCGGCGCAGCGGTGCCCGCGGGCGGCGTGGACGTGTCGATCGCGGTGGCGACCGACAAGGGGCTCATCACGCCGATCGTGGCCGCCGCCGACACCAAGTCGCTGTCGCAGATCTCGGCCGAGGCGCGCGCGGGCTCGGCGGCCGGCTGATGTGTAGGCGGCCCCCTCGATGGGGGCGGGGCGGGCGGCTGGGGTCGGCGGCCAGCATGCGCCGGGCCGGTGCACTTTCGCTGCCCTGGCTGGTAATGCACTCCCTGTGGAGCGCCTGAGGCGACCTCCTGTTGTCAAGCCGGCCGGACGTTGTCAAGCTGGCCGAAAGAGGTGCTGCACCTATTGTCGCATGAGGCTGGGCGGGCCGTGCGCGCCGCGCGTTGGGTCCTGCAGTCGGCGGCCGCAGCGGTTTTACACAGGGGGCATGATGACAAGCGATGGCGGTGGTGCCAGGGCCCTACTGCAGCCGACATACGCCGCGCGTGCCCGGCATATGTTGGACCGTCCGCAGCAAACCCTTCGGCTATGCAACAATCACTGGTGACCCTGCTCTGTACATGCCTGCCCTTGTGCCGTGCGGCGTCGGGCACGCAGCTCGCCCAGGCCGCCCTACTGGCGACGGCCTGCATGCAAATCCTAGCTTGACCCTGGCTGCCGGCGCCGACGCCGCGTGCGCTGGGGGCAGGTACGCGAGCTGGCGGCGCGCGCGCGCGCGAACAAGCTCAAGCCGGAGGAGTTCATGGGCGGCTCGTTCAGCATCTCCAACCTGGGCATGTTTGGCACCGACCGGTTCGCGGCCATCATCAACCCGCCGCAGGCGCGCCCGGCCTGGGAATAGGGTAGGATGTGAATAGGGTAAGGCATGTTCGGCACTGACCGTTTCGCGGCCATCATCAATTCGCCGCAGGCGCGGTCGGGGTAGGAAATAGGGCAGGGTAGCTCCAGGGCATGGCATGTTTGGCACCGACCCGCTTCGCGGCCAACATAAACCCGCCTCAGTGGCGGCCGGTCGCCCGCGTGGCCCGCGCCTTCCCGCCCGGCGCCCTCCTGGTGCTGGGCGGGGCGTGCGGCGTGCTGGCAGCAGCGCCGAGTGCGCTGATGCGGCGCTGGGCCCAAACGCCAGTCTCTGCTGTGGCAGCCGCCCCCGGGCGCGTGAGTGACGCAGAGGCCGCCGCGGCAGGCGGGCATCCTGGCGGTTGGCGGCACGCAGCGGCGCGTGGTGAGCGTGGGCGCCGGCGCGCTGGGCGTCGAGGAGCTGATGACGGTCACGCTGAGTGCGGACCACCGCGTCATAGACGGCGAGATCGCCGGCGCGTTCCTGGAGGCCTTCGCGGCCAATATGTCCAACCCCATCCGGCTGCTCGGCGCCTGATCGGGCTCAGCGCCTGAAGTGGCTCCCCGAGCGCGGCCGCCGGGCGCGGCCTTTGGAGCCTGCGCCGCGGACCTGTCCACTGCAATTAGGCGGCGCGGCGGCCGCAGGCTCCTGAGCACGGTGGCAGCCGGCGTATCGGGAGGTGTTGGCTTGCTGCCAGGCGCTGTCGGCACCTGCTACGGCCGCCGCTGTCAACGCGCTGTGTCCACCAGGCTTCTTGGCGCGTTGGATTGAGTCCAGGCGGTCTCTGCCAGCAGCCTGCCGCTGTGTGGAGGCTCTGCGGTACAGCTGGGCGGCAGCGGAAGCACCTGAAGCTGCGGCTCGTGTGGCTGCTGTGTGTGTGTGGTCGCACATGCGCCGCTCGACACTGGCAGAGTCAGGCTGATGTGTGCGTCAGTGTCTGTCGTGGTGTGGCGCTGCGCCAACGTGAAACAGGTGCTGTTGGTGCCACTGTTTCGGCAGAGCAGTGTCCAGGACATGGCATGAAGTGCGAAGGCAGGCAGCAAGCTCATGTATGCGGTTGCCTGAAGTTTGCATTTGCATCAGAGTGGTCCTGAACCCAAGTTCCACCCAAAGGTCACTTCTTTAATCAGAGTTGCACGCAGCTCAAGACTCTCTAGTCAAAGAGTCCTCAAATTCCCGCAAGGAATTCACCGACAAAATTAAAAATCAGTTGCAGTACTACGCGCGCATGGACAGTGGGGGCGTGGCTGCCGCATGCGGTGCGAGTCACCACAACTTGCTATCGGTAAGCCAGCAACAGAACGCACACTGCGCCCTCAGTCAAGCATGCAACAGGTGTCACAGGGGAAGAAAGAAAGCATCCTGGCAGAGTGCATTCATTCATCACGTACCTGGCATGCACAGCGGAGCGCATGCATATCACGTGTATATATTGTCGCAGCAGCACTGCCAAAAGCCGCAGCTTGAGGAAGGGCAGACTGCTTGCCTGCACTGCATTGCTGAACAGACGCTAGTAGGCACAGAATGCGGCAGAGTGATCGTTCCACAAAATGCAGCCGGCTGTCACGAAGAGCAACCTGTGGCAAGCGCTTGTAAGTGCATGCAAGCGTGAAGGGGTTGCGTGCGGCTGGCATGCGCCTCACACTCAAACGCCGAGCGTATGCAAATCACCGCTTCTCTTCAATTCTGCCGCGTTCACGACCAGCATCTATCCCTCGACAGGGCCCATGCTCTGCCGTGCGAATGCATGAAGCATGACAGAAGTGGAGCGCCTGCACATAGCACATGTCGGGCGTTGGTGCCGCGCGACGGTCGCTGTCAGGAGGGAACGCTTTGCGGCGTCACGCCCCTGCGACGTAGCCCACATTGCACCAGTACGGCCGCCGACGCCCTGCTTGTGTTGCCACCCTGGGCAAGCCGCCCAATAGTGTGCGGCCTGCCGCGCAGCACGGTTCCCATGCTGGCAGGGTCGCGGCCGCCATATCAGCGCCAATGCCGGCGGCGCCGGCCGCCGCTCCGACCGGTTGCGCGCCGCCCAGCAGACCTGCGGCTTGGCGCCGTCGAGCGCGCCTGTGTGGCCGCCATCGGGGCACCCCCGAGCCGCGCCACGCACGGAGAGCTGGGCCTGCGCGGGCGCGAGCCGGCCTAGCCCTGCGCGGGCACGCGCGCCGCCGCAGACGCGACGCGCGAGGTGCCGGCGGCCTTGGTGACGCACACCGCCCAGCCGCCCTGCGGCTTGGTGCAGTTGAGGCGCGGGTTGAGCGTCTGCAGGGCCGCCACGGTCATGCCGGCCGAGGAGGCGAGCGCGTCGCAGGTCTGGTCCTTGGTCACGTGCGTCAGGGAGCCGCTCGCCTGGGTGCAGGCCGCCTGCAGGTCCGTGTACGCTGCAACGGGGCGCCCCATGGAGGAGTCAGCGCTGTGCCGCGGGGCGGGCGGCCCAACCAACCACCGTCCAGTGGTCTCGTCTCCGAAAGTGCTGTGTTCCTGGCTCTGACCCTGGAGGTGGAGGAGCTGTTCATGAGTTGCAAGGGTGAGGGGGTCCCTCTTGCCCGTCTAACGACCATCGCTGCAGAGCTGGCGCGAGACCAGGCCCACAAGCAGGCTTGACAGCTGGCACAGGCAGCCAGGAGCAAGGCGGCGTGGTGTGGTTTGTGAGGCCCTGTCGCGCCAGCACTGAGGTGCAGCCTGGGCGCAACACCGTGCAAGAGGCACCACATAGACGTGGCTGGGTGCATGTAGCAGCTGATAGCACCCTGCGCTCCTGCAGCACGCTGCTGTATGGGCCCCAAGAGGTCTGAAGGGGTGCGCACCGCTGGAGACACAGAACTTTGTTCCGACAGGAATCTTGTCGCCCTTGTTCGCACACACGCTGGGGTTGAGCGCGAAGAAGTCCTTCGGGCTCATGTCATAGGTGTGAGCCTGCGCGCGAGCGGGTGTGTCAGAGACACTCAGCTAACGTCTGGTGCAGTGCGTTCACGCTGCAGCGCAGGTGAACAAAGGCGTTCATAAGCAGCAGGGTGCATACCAGGTGCCCGCTGCACGTCTTGGCGCTGCCCTCGACTGTCAGGCAGGTGCCGTCGCCCGAGCTCTGCTCTGCCTTTGCCATGCGCTTCGCGGCGAGAGAGGTGTACAGCGCGCTAGCGGGGAAGGGCGCCGGCGCAGGAGCCATGTCCTGCGACAGCCTGCAATGTCAGCACAGGCCAGGGAACCTAGCGCCATGACGCAACAAGCCATGCCCTGCCAAACACAACTCAGAAACTGGGGTGCAAGCCTAGCTAAGCAGAGCTGAGCAGACGTTGCGGCGTGGGGGTGTCTGCCGCAAACTGTGCGTGTATATAACAAGATGAAGTCAAGCCAACGAGCGTGGCTGAGGCGTGGCTGAGGCTTGACAGGGCAGGGCCGTCGACTACACGAGCGCACCATTGCCAGAATGGGGCGTGCAAGCGCAAGAAGCAGCAACATGCGGTGCATAGTGTATGAGCTGGAGTGCGTGCTGGCCTTTGTGTCTGTGTGCACCTATAGTTCAGGGTGCAGTGACCGCTGCTCAGGAGGAGGCGTTCTTGTTTATGGCGCAAGTCACACTCCACCCAGGGTGCACAGCTGCTTGGCCGTCACCGTACTTTACGGTGTGCGACCCTTTGATCCTCCGTACCGGTGCAGACCAATTGGCCTGTGCACAATCCTTTGTGCGCACTTCTAGGTAAAATCTTTTAAAACCATTTACTCCTTGCTCTGACGGACAGATGGGTCATAGCTCGCTCTGATGACCAGCGCACAGGGCAGACTGAGCTAGTTGCCACCGTGTCTATCCCAGGAATTTTTTACGTACTACCTTGCAGCCTTATTTACACATCTGTTGGTTCAAGGCCCATTCTTCCTGACTGCATAATGCAGTCAGAGCCAGTGGCACATTCATTGGCACACACCCAAGGCTGATGTAAACATGATGCCCGTACACAGAGCCACCACAAACACAGCGTCATCATCGCGCTCAGCGCAAGCACACGCCTGCATGCTGTACAAATAGAGTGCAGGAGTGCAGAACGTCACACGTGCAGCAGCAGGCCATGTGAGGACATCTGATACATGACTCAGTGGTCAGGCAAAGAACTCCCAGCAACACCAGCACGGTTGCTACGGAAGAGGCAAGGTGTGCACTCTAGAGCGCACCACCCAGCGCTGCTGAGGTGCGTCAGCGCGCACATCCAAGCGGCCTCGCACATCTGCAGACCCACCGACCAGCCCGTCAAAGTCCTGTGACGGAGGGCGGCGTGCGGGCGCGAGGACAACATCAACCTTGTATGGCCCAGCTTGGCAAGATGACAGCCCAAACAGAGAGCCACCTCAAGCCTTCACACATTTGCTATGCTGCCTTTGCACACATGTTTCTCTCTGCACACTACACAGCACCAGAGCTGAGCGCTCACCCGCAGCCGCTACGGAGTGCGCGTGGCATCCGCATGCCCTCCTCACGCGCAACGCGCATGTACCGAGCTGCTCCTAGCGCGCTCGCCGCTGGAACTTCCCACGCCGCGCATTCGCACAAAGGACCCAGAGCTCACACGGACACGCAACAAACGTTGCAGACAGCGCACGCACATGCGGTGCGCGCCTTTGCGCGCTTGCTACAGCGCTCAGCCGCTTCAAGAGCTCGCTGGGGTGCTAAAAGAGCAACAACCGCGGGGCGCAGTGCGGGAGCTTGCGGGCACAGTGGTGAGCACGCATGCTTAACAAGCGCAAACAGCCTAGCCAGCCCAGCGGCTCCCCTGCCCCGCGCCTTACAGCGCAGGTCTGCTCCAGCAGCGGCTCGCCTCATGGTTGAGCACACGCGTGCCTGCCACCTGCCGCTAGGCGTCGCAGGAAGCCTGCAAGCACAGACCGTGCGCCGGGTTCAGAGACGTGGTGCAGGCTGTTGCTGCAGGCGCCGCCTCGCTCGCTGCCGCGGCAAGGTCAGCGCCTAAACGGGCCGCTTCAGCCTTCAGCGCTGCATTCTCCGCCGCCAGCGTCCACACCTCGCGCTCCAGTGCCGCCGCGCGCTGCCTGCCCTGCTCGCCAGCCTGCACAGACACGAGCCCGGTCAGCCAGCAGCTTCAAACGCGCTCTGCACCAGCAAGCAACGCAAAGAAGCGACTCCCTAGCACATGCCACTGCCAAACAGCGCACCGCGTCCGTGGCCTCCACCTCTGCGTCGCTGTCGTCGCTGCTGCACGCCTCGTCAGGCACAAACCCGCCGCGCTCTGAGGACGCGTTGGTGCCAAAGAAGTCTATGCTGCCCTCCACAACTCCAGGCCTCATGTCCAAGCCTACGCACAGCACACTCTGCGCGTCAGCTTGCCACCAGCACTGTCAGAGGTAGGTAGTAGCAACCAAATCCGGTGCGACAGAAACTGTGCAAAGCGGAACAGACGCGAGCATACCTGTCGCATGGCGGCGCATAACAGACTCGGTCGAGACGAACGGCGCCGGGGGCGCCCACAGAGCGCGAGGCAACGCGCACAGCTTCTCGCACGGGCGCTCGCGCCCGCCCCGGACTCCAGCAGGCCGCGCGTGCTGCGCCACCTTGGCCAGACAGGGCGCCTGCAGTGGGCCGACAGTTTTGCGGGAAGCTTCTGAGATGTCAGAGAGGGCCACTCTGGGCCCCCTCGCGCGCCTGCGTCGCTTGACCCTTGGCCTGCGCGCACGCAGCTCACAGCCATGCTGCAGCGCGAGCTCCATGCCAGGCGTCGCCGGCGGCTCTGCGCCTCGCGAGCGCCGCACCATGCGCACCCTCCTGGCTTGCCTTACAGTGCCTGCCAAGGTCAACATATATGTTCGGCGGTGTCCCCTGGTCACTCCTAGCTCTATAGCTCGATACAGCTGCAGTCTCCAACATTACTAATTTCGAACCCTCAGGTCGTAAGACGGTTGACGATGGTTCCACCTCTTCGGCCACACACTTACACGCTCTGCTGCGCACCCAGGCATGCCATCGATGCAGAAGTCCGCTGCTGGCGCGTTTGCCGCTGGGCGAGCACCGGGCGGCAGTGCTTTGCGGCAGCGGTCGCGGTGCCCCGCCAGGTGGTCTTGAGCGCCCTTCGTGCTATTTGTACATTGTGTTGTAGACTGCATGAGGCTCAGCAGCCTGCGTAGCTGCATGTGAGACGTGGACGCGCATCAATCACACTGTCTTGTGTGGCCTTGCTTGGTACTTAAGCAGCATGTAAGAAGCAAGGGCCCTGCAAGAAGGTTGCTGCTGAGCTTGCTGTGCCTGGGGTGCAGGCGTCACAGGCCGCAAGTCCATGCGTCTGCTGCGCCGTTTGTGGCTGCGCCCGGACGGCCTGCGCCAGACCTGCCCGATGGCGACATGGGGTGGCCCAACCCTCTGGGCCACACGCTGGACTTTCTGAGCCTCAACATGGTCGACTTCCACCGGAAGCGGTGAGCGCGCTCCCCTGCTCCCAACTTCCTGCTGCGCCAAAGACGCCGAGCTTGTAGTGTGCGCTGGTTCAGCAGGCGCCGCTGCTGCCGCACAGTGTGCTGCTCCAAGGTGCAGCAACTTCAGCAATGCTGCTCGTGCAGCGCTGACGCGCGCGGCGCGTTGCGCGCAGGTACGAAAAGTACGGCAAGGTCTACAAGTCGAGCCTGCTGTTTGGCGCGGTCGCGACGGTCTACGACCCGGCGGACATCCGCGCCCTGCTGAACGGCGAGGGCACGCTGACGCTGCCAGACTTCATCCCTGGCTTCAAGGACCTGCTGGGCCGGCGCTCGCTGCTGTTCGCCACCGGCAAGAAGCACGCGCAGCAGCGCCGCATCCTGTCACAGGTGGGCGTCGCTGCGCAGTTGCTCTGCAGCGCAGGGCCTGGCCCGGCAGCGCTGCAAGGGCTTGCAGTTTTTGTTCAACAGCCTAACATCAGGGCTCAGTGAGTGGCGGCCAGGGGCGCCAGGAGCAGGCGCTGCGCGGTTAAGGCTGCCGTGCTGCTGCGGCCAATCTGCGTGTTGTGGTGTTGGACCAGGAGGAAACGCCCGAGGTGGCAGCAGAGACAGCGTGTTAGGCACGTGCGTGCGCTGGAGCGGGAGTGCCTCAATGCGCCGCCAGCACACCGGTTGGGCCGGGCGCGCCGCGGGCAGGCGTTCACGGGCGAGGCGGTGCGCTCGTACGCGGGCCTGATCGACGGCGTGGTGCAGCGCTACTTTGCGCGCTGGGACGCGGGCGGCGAGTTCCAGGCGTACCACGTGTGCAAGGACCTCGCGTTCGACGTGGCCGCCTGCGTGCTGCTCGGCATGCAGCTGGACGTGCGCCGCCCCTGAGGCTTCACGGGACCGGCTGTGCAGTGCACGTTCTCACGATGTCACAGAAGAAAACGAGGCCATGCAAGGGCCCTTTCTGTCTCTTAAAGTCATGAGCCAGGGCAGTCTGTTTGGTGCTACAGACATGCTTGAACTCGTTTGCCGGAAGGGTGTTGTTTCTCGCATGCACTGGGAGGCGGAAGGGGGACCGCCGTGAGTGTAGTTTGGTCGCGCCACATTGATATGCCATGTTCTGCATCGGGGTGGACATGATGAGATGGAGCATGCTGCTCGACGAGCGCACACCATCAGTCGAAGACGGCCTTGCTCAGTATGCGCTCATGGGTTTTGTTGCGGTCTGTCCGACCTGCTCTAGTGCGAGGCGCACGGATACGCGCGCTGCGCGCAGTTGACCCGGGGGTTGTGCGGCAGTCGGGGACCGCAAAGGAATTCCGCGAGGACTACGACACGCTGGTCGGCGGCCTGCGCGGCGTGCCGGTGCCGCTGCCCGGCACAGACTACACGAAAGCGCAGGCCGCCAAGCGCCGCCTGCTCCGCAAGATCGAGAGCTACATCCGCAGGCGCGGCCCGCAGCGCGGGCGGGGCTCGCGAGGGAGCCGCGGCCGGACCGCGGCTGGAGCTCTGCTATTGTATAGTTGACTATCCAACAGCAGAGATCCAGGAGCTGTAGCAGTCCATGCAGTTGCTTTGCTTGCATTGTGTGCCGCGCGGGCGCATTGCCTGTTTATGCGGTGTGGCGTGTATGCGCAGGTTGCACGCTGTGCAGCGCATGTTTGCATGCCACACATCTTTGGCCACGCGTCTTAACAGGCGCTCGCTGACTGCTGCCGGCCTGCATGCGCGTGCAGGGCGCAGGCGGAGGATGCTGCAGGCGCCAGGGAGCGGCCGACATGTGCTCTGACCATGATGATTCGCGCGCGCGATGACGACGTGCGCCCCGAGGCGCACCACGGCTCACGTGTGCGTTTGCTTGTTTGTGCACGGCTGTTGCAGGAGTTGGATGCTTTGTGAGTGAGCCAGAAGGCCCGTAAAGAGCCTGCCTGAGTGCATCAAAGGACGATGCGGGGGAGAGACAGGGGTTCCAAGTGCGCAGCTGGGACCGTGCGCAGGGCAACGCCGTGGACATGGAAGAGCTTAAGGACCAGGTCCTGCTGCAGCTCTTTGCAGGTGCGCGCATGCAGCACCGCCGGTCTCCCCTGCTACGCAAAGCCCGCCAGTGCGCAGAGCTGGGATCAACATGTGGCGAGTGACAAGGAAGAGCTAGGGTAGGTTTCCTGCATGACCTTTGACAGGGCTTGCTGCACGGCTGCTGACACGGCAGGCGCCAGGCTGAGCCAGTGCGCGGCCGGCGGCAGGGCACGAGACCACGGGCCACACGATGAGCGCGCTGCTGCGGCTGCTGTGGCGCGACCCGCGCGTCCTGGAGCGCCTGCAGGAGGAGCAGGCCGCAGTTGTGGCCCGACATGGCCCCCAGCTGACAGGTGGCCACGCGTGCGCGTGCGCGTGACATGGACAGATAGCTTAGGCGCTCTGCATGTGGCGGCTGGTGTGGTTGAACGCCACGGCGCTGCTCTTCGACATGCATGGGCTGAACCGTGTGTCCGGCTGGTGCTGCTGGCTCTGTGTGCTAGTGCAGGCCACCCATGGAGCACACAGGGCAGCTCTAAGTGTGCAGACGCGCGATTGTTGTTGCGGCCACCAGCGGTGCGCCGCCGCGTGCGCAGCGAGCTCCGCTGCCTCACAAGGCGTGTGCTTTTCCCTGCAGGCGCGGCGCTGGAATCCATGCCGTACACAGACGCGGTGATCCGCGAGGGCATGCGCGTCCACCCAATCATCATGAGCCTGTTCAGGCGCACAGCGCAGGTACGCCGCTGGGCTCAGTGGGGTGGCATGACTCTGTGTGATCTTCCATGAATCTATGTGCCACGAAGCAGTGCTTAATTTTAGCAGGCGCGCTGGTGACTGTGTTATGACTTTGGCAGCCGCCTGGGTATGGTGTGCTGCGTGGTTGGTCACGTTGGCCCGCCGCACCCGCACAGTCCGGCAGCAAAATCCCGGTGACACCTGCACCTGCAGTGTCTTGCTGAGAAAGCTGCGGCCCGGCGGCGCAGGACATCGTGGTGGGTGGCCGCCGCGTGCCCAAGGGCTGGCGCGTGCAGCTGATGCTGGGGCAGGCGCAGAAGGACATCCAGGAGTTTAGCGAGGACTCGGAAGCGTTTCGGCCAGAGCGGTGCGCGCTGCACGCAAAGCGCCAGGGCGTGGCAGTCAGTCGGCGCTTGAGCCTGGTCTCACCAGCCTTGCTGGTACACTTCACGCTGCCCAGATGAGCCATGCTAATGTGGGCACTGTGGGCTCACCTCACCGCAAACATGCTCCCAGGTGGCTGACGGTGAAGCGCGACCCGTCCGGCTACACGCCGTTCGGCAGCGGGCCGCACATCTGCCTCGGCATGGGCCTGGCCATAGCCGAGCTGCGCGCCACGCTCGCCATGCTGGGCCGCGGCGGGCGCCGCTGGGAGCAGGTGTGCACCCACCGCTTCTAATCCAAGCCTTGCTGTCCGCTATGGTTCTGTGCCTGCCAGGCTGGGCTGTGTCAGGTGAGCAGGCTTCAGGGAGAAACACCTAGCGCAGTTTGGGGCGTGTGCAGCGCCTCGTCGTTGCGGTCTTGCCAGTACAGGCTGCCACCACCCACCACCTCACACTCTTCGCGCGATATTTTATTAAGAAGGTCCACCCTACTGCTGTCCCAGGTGGACCCGAACGAGGAGTGGGTGCCGCCCTTTGGGCCGATGAACGGCCTGCGCCTGCGCTTCCTGCCCGCAGAGGCGCCGGTGGAGCTGCCTCCCGCGGCTGAAGCTTCGCCGCAGGAGAAGCTGGCAGGAGCGGTCCTGTGAGCCGTGCCCTGGCATGAGCAGCACTGTGCAGAGTAGTAGAGCGCATGCCACCTAGTTTGAGCGGATGCCCCTTTATTTCTGATGGATGCAACATTGTGGAACGAGCAGTGGTTGAGGCTCAACCGTTGAGCAGGGGGGAGCCTGCTTTCGGTGGCAGGACGTGTGGGATAGTAGACCAGCTGCTGATTGTCTGAACCCTTGTACAACAGCCTGGCCGCAAAGAGCCACCAGCGCTGGTGAAGTTCACTTGCTAGCGCCGGCATGCAATCCTCAATCAATGTAATGGGCAAAGTTTTGAGCAAGTTTTGAAGTTTGACCTAAATTTGGAAGACGCACGGTTACATTTTTACACAGTCGGCAAATGTGACGTATGCAGGACTTTAGTGGGCTACATCTGAGCTTCTGGGAGCACAGTACAAGCACTATTTGAGTAAGCTGCAGCTGCATCTGCAGTGCTAGACATACATACATTAGCACTGTGCACCGCATATGGCGCTCGGGCGCCTAGCAAGGTGTCTGGGCCTCAGCGCAGCCGGGGGCACCTGCCGCTCCTGCGGCACACCTAGGTTAGCAGAACAGCTTGTGAGCCTGCAGCAGTCAGCGCCATGGCAATGGAGCCAAGCGCGTTTTGTACAGACAGGTCTGCCGCTGGACACAGGCCGCCCGCGCTTGGTTGTGCTGGGCACCGGCTGGGCGGCGGCGCGGCTAGCAAGGGACATCGACACGCGCTTGTATGACCTCACTATCATCTCGCCAAGGAACCACATGGTGCGAACTACTCACGTCCAGACTTGCAGCCATACACGGCAGTCACTGTGGTAGAGGGCCTGCATGTAGCTGTGCTTGGACAAAGCGTAGCTAAATGCCAGTGTACTGCATGCGCCGTAGCGCTACATACTTCTTGTCCCGCGCGAAAGCTCCATGGACAAGGAGTGGCTTGCTACTGCACCACTCTGCTTCTCACAACTGACACCGGTGCACCTCTTTGCAGGTGTTCACTCCTCTGCTGGCGTCAGGTTGCCCTCCCTTCTTGTGTTAGTAAGCACGCCGCGCCTTCCTGCACGCTTGCAGGTCACTGCTCTAAATGGGTCGTGTGCAGCGTGCACTGGGACCTTGGAGCCGCGGTCCGTGGCTATGCCTATCATAGACATCCAGCCAGCGCTGAAGCAGCCACAGAACTATTACTATGCAGCTGAAGCCACGGCCATCGACGCACAGGCCCGCCTATCAGTGCTTGCTTCCATGAGTGAGCTCTCAACGTGTATGTTCTCAAGTGCATGCTCTCAAGTGGTAGCAGAGGGAGCAAGCTGCTGCGGCTCAACGACGCACTGATACGGCCTGAAGCTGGGCGGCTATGCAGGCCAAGAAGATAACCTGCATCGAGCCTTGCAACGGCGCAGAGTTCATAGTGGGCTACGACAAACTGGCGGTCGCCACAGGCTCGCAGGTCTGCTGCCAACCTGTCTGCAACCTGTTGTTTTACATTTTACAGCAGAGACAGCAAGATTTTGCATGAGCCTGCACTCCGCGTGCACCTTGTGTAACTTTTGCACACGCAGGGAAGCACGTTTGGGATCCCCGGCGTGGAAGAGCATGCGCACTTCCTCCGCGACGTTGCGCACTCTACGCAGATCCGCTCGCAGCTGATCGAGAACTGGAACCGCGCCAACATCCCAGGTGTCCTGGCCCTGCCTGAGCAGTGGTGCTTGCCCCTGCGTGCACGGTGACCGCGTGTGGCCAGGAGCATTATTGTGAGCATGCCTTGCCAGCATGCCCAGCTTGCTCACCAGCAGTTGCACGTGCGGACTACTGCCAGGTACACAAGCAACGCAGGCCACAGGGAGCGAGCGGCATGTCTGCAGACCTTGGCCCAGGCACGCAGTAGACAATTTGGTGTTCGGCCGTTGACAAAGACGTTGGTCGCTTGGCAGGGCGCACGCTTCAGGAGCGCATGCGGCTCTTGAGCGTGCTGGTAGTAGGCGGTGGGCCCACAGGCGTCGAGTTCTGTGGCGAGCTGGGGGACTTCATCCGCTCGGTGCGCTGATTGCTGTCCGGTGGGACCTTGTTCTTGGTGTGGGTGGCACGGAGGCCTGCATCTGCTGCTGTCACTGGCTGCTTTCAGCTTTTAGCGCATGTGTGCATGCCATGCTCGCCGGACAGGCTGCAAGCTGGGCTGGTCTTTAGGAGGGGCAACACAGGGCTTTGCAATGCGTGTCAGTGCTCGAGGAGGCACTCACTGTGCTGCACACAAGGTCGACAGCCAGCCACATGCACAGGACCTGACGCGTATCGACCCCGACCGCGCGCGCGACGTCCGCGTGACGCTGGTCGAGGCCATGCAGCTGCTGGGCAGCTTTGATTCGCCGCTGCGCGAGTATGCGGCGCGCACGCTGCACCGCCAGGGCATCCACCTCGTGCATGGCATGGTGAAGGTGCGGTTCCCGCCCGGCTTCTCGGGGATCAGCCCATGCGTTAAGCATGCCATCTGACACTCTGTGCGTTGCGGGCAGCGTCCGCACCCGCATCGCGATGGTGACAGAAACCGCTTCAGCAATGTGTTCGTGATGGGATAAAAAGTGTGTTGTAGGTGCTTGCACACTTGCCTTCCAGACTGTGGGCAGGCTTCAGTGAAGTGACGCGGGTGTTGGTGGAAGCAAGTCGTAGCAGAGCGTTGCATGCGATGCTGTGCAGTGTATGCATGTTGTAAGCATCATGGCTACCAGCAGGAGGTTCGCGAGAAGGAAGTGGAGCTGCAGTCCGGGGACGTCCTGCCATATGGCCTCTGCGTGTGGTCGACCGGCGTAGGTACGCAGCTCCTGTCCGCTTTCCGATCAGCAGCGACAGTCATGCACATGCAGTGCCTGGCTGTGTGCCCTTGGCTTAGTCAACCTTGCGCATCCTATCAGCCGCCCTCGTCTGCTTGGCAATGCCCCCATGTCGGCATGCTTGGGTGTTTTGCGCCTTCGCGCAAATTGTTCACGGACTTCAAAAGAAACGGTGTGTGATTTAAATGTGGGATAGCCGAGCAGCGCTGCATGCACGTGCGCAGGCCCGACAGACTTCACCACATCGCTGCCCTTTGCGCGCACGCCGCGCGGCCGCATTGCGGTGGACGAGCGGCTACGCGTGCTCACGCACCCGCACCATAGCGACGTCGGGCCAGGAGACCCCTCCCAGGTGCGCACCGCACCGCACATCTTTTTCAGCCTGGTTACAGTGCAGAGGCCTGCAAGTGCTGACCTCGTTGTTAGCATGCTAGACAATTTTATCGTGACTCTGCTCTCTGCGTGAGTGACCCAGCGCCATATTCATATGTTGCCGCAGCACCCCGGCAGCTCAGGCCGCTGCACACATAGGATGTGCATGCACGCTTCACAGCCGCATGATGCCAAGCAAGTAACGGCTGGTGGCCATGCCGAGCGGCTGCGGCTGCATGCAGGTGAGCGCGGCGGGCAAGGTGGAGGACGAGCTGCACACCAACACCGGGCTGGAGCCCGTGCCAGACATCTACGCGCTGGGCGACTGCTGCGCCAATGTGGAGACGCCGCTGCCCGCGCTCGCGCAGGTGTGCGCACGCCCGGCGCTTTCAGCACAGGGCGCCGTGCGTGCTGCGCGAGCGGGTAGGAGTTGCGGAGTGTGTTGGGGCATGTTGCTGCTGCCCCAGTTGCAGCAACAGCTGCAGCAACATGCCCCAGCTGCTAAGGCATCCGACGCACAGCTGGTGTGGCAGAGGCTAGTGTGTGTAACCTCTTGTTCTGTGGTGTAGCCTGCTAGAGCCTCACGCAGGCTGCAAGCAGCCCGCCTTGCTTGACCCTCTCCGCAAGCAGCGCCTGAAGAGGAGCGGGCCTGCTGCCGCCTGCTCAGGTCGCTGAGCAGCAGGGCAAATACCTGGCCAAGGAGCTGAACGAGCAGGCGCGCGCGCGCTCCCCGGCCGTGCCATCGGTCGCCTTCCGGTACCACCACCTGGGCTCCATGGCCAGCCTGGGTGCGCCTGCATACCCTAGTGTGTATGTGTAGTGAAAGTAGTATGTGATGACCATGCTGGTTTCTGCAAAGGCTTACACCAGGCCAACTGTGAAGACCTACCCAGAGCTCGAGCGACTGCATGCGTTACCATTGCACTCCGGACAGCTTCACAGCGCCCGAGAGCGAGGCTCAGCCAAGGTCGCGGCGCGTGGCAGGGAACACATCCGCGGTCCTGGAGGCGCCGAAAAGCGCGGTGGGCAAGAAGTTCTCGCTCAAGGGCTTCTCCGGCTGGTGGGTGTGGCGCAGGTGCGCGCTCGGGCTTGCGCAGTCTAAGATGTACCAGGCACCATCTCTCGCAGGCTCGTGTGCTCGCGCATGCTGCTGTGCGTACAGAAGTGCAACGGATGCTTGCTCCATGCTGCGCTTTGCTAGGCGTGGGCGGTGTGAACTGCGTGACACCATAAATGGTAGTGCGTGTGACCAGCAGGCTGTGTGTGTCGGTGCCGTTCTGCGTGCCACAGATGTGCTGCAATTTCAACACCTACTATAGCTGCGCGTGTGTGGCGCCAGTGCTTACCTTACGCGACTGGGCAATATGCGCAACCGGCTGTACGTCATGATGAACTGGACAATGTCGCTCATCTTCGGGCGGGATGTTAGCCGCTGGTAGGCAGGGCTTGGGTTGGACACTTGAGTTGGGGTTGATGCAAGTTGGCGGCTGTTGCACGCTGAGGCGGTGCATGTCAGGTAGAAGGGGTCTCTGTGAGAATCACACCTAACGTTGCTCTTGTAGACTGCCTAGTCCATCGAGTTGTTTTGTCCAACGAGGAGCGCGAAGTGTATGCAGACCGTCATTTAGGTAGCCTCCTATTGTGTGTGTTACTTGGGACCTACCGTACATGTCTGGTTGAGAGTGATCACAGACATGCATGAGCCTAGTGGCGCAGACTACTGGCATGCAGTAGACTGCGGAACCACGCTGATGATGGGTTGCAGTGGATGGCACATGCCGCTTTACTGCCATGACATGCAATGATACCCTGGCTAACATGGTCTGCAACAGCAGTGCTCAACGCCGAGCTGCAAGTACTGTTAGCTGCTTTGTGTTCATCATGCATGTCAACAACTTCATGCAGGGTGCTGATGTTAAGGAGTTCGTGTACGAGTTCCATATCCAAGCCCTTGCCCGAACACACAGCGCCTCCCAAGGCACAGCAAACCCCAGCTTGGCTCTTGCGGGCCTCACATCGAGGCATCCACCTGTAGGTACACGGACTCCGATATGAAGGGGACGTCCGCATACTTGCCCCTGCACAGTACAGACAGGACCCATTGCAGCGCAGTCCGCATCAGCGCAGATTGAACATTTCCTTGCCGCTCTGCTGAGCAAGGCTGCAACAAGATCATAGATCAAGACCATCGCTTCATGGCACATTATCCCAAACCCCTGCAAAGCAGCATGAACGAAATATAGGATTGTTCGGCTCTGAAAGAAGGCGCGGGCAACAGATGAGCGCTGCGCCTGTGAACAAGAAGTTCCGGGTTTCATGTCGGCCAAGCTAAAGGCCGTTGCCGGCATTGCGCTGCACAGCACGGTGAGTGAGCGGCCGGATGCACCGAGGTGTGCCAGAGCAGCGCAGGTAGCCAATGCTACATGATTTGAGCACTTGCTGTACGAGCACTCCTGCTGTATGAGCACTCCCGCACGGTATGCACAGGCTTCTGATAGCAATTTTATCTGCGGCAGAGAGAAGGGTTCACAAGCACATGGAGGAGAGCAGCAGGCAGGCGCGTGATCGCACCAGAGCGCGAAGAACACGCAGTACAGCAGCGTGGAGATGCAGATGTTCCACGCAAACATGTCGTACAAGTCCATGAGGTAGGACCACCGGATCTCGGATGGGATGTACGTGCGGATCAGTGTGAACAGCATGCTTACAATGTCCAGCATCACGCCCTGCGTTTTGCATGGGTATGAGTGCATGGTCCTCAGCAAAGTGGCTGCCTGCCAACCCCGCAGCCTGCACTCGTCACACTGCAACGCAGCGATGCAGGAAAAGTGAGGTGGCAGCAGAGATGCGACCATGTGCCCACGGTGTCATGCACACTCTCCATGAGACCTTGAAAACACGTGTGACGCCAAGTCAGGTGCTGCATGACCCGAAAGAGACAGTACTGCCACGCGCCTGCATGCAGTTGAAGCGCACAAAGTGGTGCAGCTTGTTGTTCTTGACAATGGCCAGGAAGAGCAGGAAGAACACGATGAGCGGCGCGAACTGGCTGCTGTAGTAGATTGGCACCAGCGGCGCTGCGCCGCACGCGGACTGATCATTCAGCCAGTCCAATTTCGCATTGTCTCCAAGTGCTGGCAGCCCAGCAGTCAGTCTTAAAACGCTTGGCCACCAAGGTCAGGCAGGTCATATCTACGTGCATGCACTCAGTCAGGTCGTTATAAGACGCACGCTCAACTACTTGGAGCAAGGTGAAGCAAAATGGTAGTCCGCCTTCCGGCGGGCAAACACAGAGCGGATGCATATAGTGCCGCACCAGGGAACTCGTACAGCCACAGCGAGCCGGGGAACTTGTGGTAAATCATGCGGCCCAGGCCGATGATGTCGATCCAAGGCACCAGGTACGTCAGCGCAGACGCCAGTCGCACAAGGATGCTTGGCGGCCCCCTGTTGCCCAGCTCGTCGCTGTCCACCGCCGCGTCCGGGTCGCGTATGCGCGCTTCCGTCAAGGGCTGTGCAGGCAGACTGAGTGTCAGGTGCAGCTCCAGTGCACCTTTTGCAAGGTGCAGCACGCTCACAACAGATCCTAGCTGAGAGCTCAGCTAAGTTGAAGATTGCACACGCTGCAGGTCGCGAGCAGGCCTGCAGTTAGGACAAGCTATGACTTGCCACCAGAGCAGAGCCAGAACAGCCAGCAGCACTGTGTGAGCCAGAGAACAGAGAGGACGCTGCTGCGATGCCTCAGCTGCCAGGGCCCACGCCTGCCGCGGCGTCAGCCGCCTGCGTGAGGTGTGCTGCAGCGCTCTTACACCTGCACGAGCCCGCTTCGTCAGTTGCACAAAAGCACAACGTCAAGTTAAGTGAGCGCAAAAAAGGAAAGCAGGCTGCACGTGCAGGATGCGGCAAGAGTGTGCGACTGAACATCTTTCGCACCTGGCAGCAGGGACGCTGTTCGAAGCGCTCTCCTGCCTGTCTGTACCAAGCCGCTGCTGCTCGCTGCTACCCTGTGAAGCCGCCGCCCAAGCGCCGGGGCATGAGCGGGCGCAGCATGCGACCCGCTGCAGGCCCGCTGGCCCAGCGGTCCACCTGCGAGCCCCAATGCACCGGCGTCCATCACGCAAACAAGAGCAGGCTCCTATTCGCTTGTCAGCTCTTTTGGAGAAGTGATAGGCTGGGCAGAACCTCAGCAGGGTTCCCTGGCTGCAGTGCAGGGTGTGGGGCAGAGTGTGCATACGGGTGCTCTGCATGTTACAGGACTCTGCATCAGGCTTACCCACTAAGTCATCTAGTAACAGACCCACCCAGGTAGGGAGTGTGCATTTTGGCCTCTTTCCTCACGTTCAAGCTTTCCCCGCCTGGACACAGGGGCAGCAAAGCCATGCGTGGCAGTACGCACACAGGTTGCCTCGTCGCATGAGGACTGGGAGCTGAGATGTGGAGCGAAAGTAAATTAAGCACAGACACGCCAACCATGCAGGCCCATGACTTCAGGCCCTGGAGTCCAGGGCAGATATGTTGCAGCTCTGCATACGCAATATGCAGGCCTGTAGATGCAATGCCTCCTCTATCTTGATATGGACAGGACACAGATAGCGGATGATCACGGCAGTCCAGGGCATACGCGGTGGGTTCCCAGCTAGGCAAAAGTTCGTAGCAAGCAAAGCAGTGCTACACCAGCCACATGCTAAGCCTGGCAAGCATTTCACTAGAAAGCAGCACTACGGAGCCGGCGCGAGCGCTGGCACTTTGCTACCCTCAGCAGCCCCTGCTCCTGCTGATGTGGGCGCTGATATCAGCGGCAGCGCGCAAATGGATGTCCTGCAGCCAACCCTGCCACTCATTAACACATGCAATGTTTGCACATATTAGGCAAGCAAGAAAGGACGTCAGGAGCTTTGACCAAGACAGCAAGGGGCACCACGCTACACAGTGTGACGAATATCATGTCAGGAGAAACAAGACAGTTGACGTTGCATGCCTGTAGCGGCCGCTGGAGATGCCGTCGTCCTGCGAGGAGTTCAGGCGCGTGGAGTAGGCGACGTACAGCAGCGTCTGGTTCTTCTCGTCCAGCAGGCGCCGCACACGCAGCGTCTGCGACACGATATCAAGTTTGACCTCACTACATGCCCTGCACAGAGGCGATGTGTGGTGCAAAAAGTACGTTATGTCACTTTAGCTCTTATAAGCTCAGGTAAGGACTCCAAACCCGCCCCAAAAATGCCCAAGTGACTGGGCTGTTGGATTGCAGCCAATGTCATCATGTTATAAGTCTGCACCAATGGTCATGGGCCCTGTCATTACGTCAACCATTTTCCTCTGCACAGGGTCCAACGTTCCGGGAGCTACCTTGTTTTTAAACAGGTTCAGCCCCTTGCGCTCAGAAAAGACCTCGTGTCCCTCGGCGCCACGGATGCGTGAAACGTCGGGCACGCTGAGCGGCCCTGTGGCGGCGCATGTGACTGACGCCTGTGGGCGCAAAAGCACATTCTATGCTCGGGCACCAGCAGGACACCGCACGGCTTTAACAAAGTGCCTGGAGACCCCTCGTCCCCAACCACCAACCTGCTGCTTCTGCCTCAGGCCGCCTCACCTAGCCGAGGATAATTCACCAGGTGTGCATAGGTCACGCAACAGGGCGCAGTTTGCATGGCATACAAAGCGCTGCAGCTACTCACTGGCAACCGCAAGGGGCGCTTCCCACAGCAGGCAAGGTGCCACAGCAAAGCTGCCTGGGCTGCAGGCGACTCGCCTGGGACGGCTCAGAGAAAAAGTCCTTGGCGAGCTTGTCCGGCAACGAGCGCTTGAAGTCGGAGATGTACAGCCGCACGCCGGGCACTGCGGGGGCCTCTGCCTCTCAGGACCACACGCCAGGTGAGAGCACTGAATACAACATAAAGAACTGGTTGCGCGGGTACCGTCAGAGTCTTCAACGGTGACGACCTCCACGGAGTCCTTGAACAGGAACCCAGACGCAGTGAACTCCCCGACCTTGTCTGACGCGCTCGCGGGCCCTGCCCTCCGGCAGGCGCAAGCTGTCAGTACCCGGCCTTGCAGGCAGAACGCCAGAGGCTAATCAGTGTCTGGCTTCATGTGGCAGGTTGTCCGGCGCTTCAAGTTTGTGTCATGGTATGTAGCCTTGCCAAGTGCAGCACATTGAGAGCGGAGGCACACCGGGCGCTGTTGTAGCCAGAAGTGCAGCAGCACCGAGAACAGCAGCCCCAAACTTCAGCTGTTGCGCGCCGCAGTCAAGCTTATCTTTTGCCGCACGGACTGCTGTCCAAGCGCATGCATTCCACCTCTGGTTGCAAGCGCAGAAAGTGGGTTGCCTCCAGCGCATGTTGCCACTCCTGCAGCGGTCTTGCACTGACACATCAGGTATCCTTCCCAAGCACATTGGTTTCAAAGCCATTGTGCACACGCAAGTGTCCTGCGCTACTGCTATGTCTTGCGCTACTGCTGTATACTGGGCCCGTCTTATATTTCTTGAATATGAGGAGTTGTGCAATTTATAGGGAGATGTGTTTTTTTGAGATCGTACGCACCTAGGCTACCCGGTGATACACCCAGCCCGCTTTAGGCTTCCTGCCACCTTCAGGTGCCTCTGTTTTGTGGCTCATGCGCACAAGCGCGCACTTTCGAGCTCATCCGTGTGTTGTGTGTTTGTGTTGTGTTTGCTGAAGGCGTACCCACCTGCGCTTCTACCTGAGCTGCAGCGCAACTCTGTACTGCACAGTGCAGCGCTAGCCGGGTCCCTTTTTGGCCTCTTCGCGTGCAGCAGGCCTATCATGCGTGCCGGTTGCAGCACGCAATGCTAGATAGAGCAGGAGCAAATGCACGTGTGCACAACGTCAACATAGGAGTGCTTGGCCATGTCGACAGCGGGAAAACTAGCCTTGGTGCGGCCCTGGCATGTCGCACAGGCTCTGCCGCGGCTCCTCTGACTGGCCTGCGCACAGCCTCGCCTGGTGTGAGAGGTGCAAGCTGGTGTTGCATAAGCTGGTGATTGCATAAGCTGTTTGTTGCATAAGGCCGGGCACTGGGTGTCCCACAAGCAACCAGCGCTCACTGAGGGCCTCCAAGGCGTGAACTTGTGCTGGTATCTGTGCTGTGCCCGAGGTCCGGCCCAGACCCCTTTGCGCGCAGGCGGGGCCAGAACCAAGCGGCCACAAAAGTCTGAGCGACATGATGTGGCGGCCCTGTGCCGTGCGGAGGGGTGCAGCACACACTGGCTGCCGTGGCCCTGAGGCGCAGCGCTCGACAAGAGCTTGGCGCACTGGTGGATTATGCAACTATTGCGAGTGGTCCCTGAGCCTGTACTGGCCTGCAGCGGAGGGACGCGCTGACTGACGCCTGTGCCGCGCGGCAGTGGCGGCGCTGTCCACCCAGCTGTCGACGGCGGCGCTCGACAAGAACCCGCAGAGCAGGGAGCGAGGGATCACACTGGACCTGGGCTTCTCATCCTTCTGCGTGCCATTGCCGCCAGCACTGGCGGGACTGGCGGCGGACGTGCTGCAGTTCACGCTGGTCGACTGCCCGGGCCACGCCTCGCTCATCCGCACAGTCATTGGTGGCGCACAGATCATCGACACGATGTTGCTCGTGGTTGACGTCACCAAGGGCATCCAGGCGCGCCTGCGTGCTCTCTAGTGACGCGCCTGCATGCTCCCTGAGGTGTGCGAACAAGCAGGCGTGTCACTCCCATTCTGTGTGCTGAACGCAGGCGATCAAATTTATTACGTCCGTGTATCAGCCAAGTGCGGCTGGTCATGCGCAGAATGCAGCTGACACACATAGTTTGCATGCGAGGGGAAAGCTGCAGTCATGTGGTGTAGCCAAGGCTGACTGGGGATCAGTCATGCAGCTGATGGAGACTTTCGTGGGCCTAAAATGAGACGGTTGAAAGTACGCCATGAAGGTTTGATGAGTGCTTGGCGACCCAAAGTGCTGCCACAGCTACACAACACACCTGGGCTATACTCACAGCTGCATTTTGGTGGGTGCAAGTGTGTGGCGCAGACCGGCCGCACGGCGGGGAGCGCCCCTGTAATGCGCTGGGCGGGGTGTGCGGCGCAGGCGCAGACGGCCGAGTGCCTGGTGGTCGGCGAGATCGCGACGCAGCGCCTGCTGGTCGTGCTGAATAAGGTGGACCTGCTCCCGGCGGCGGAGCGGTCCAAGCTGGTCGTGCGCGCGCGGCGGCGCCTCGCGCAGACGCTGGCGTCCACCAAGTTTGCCGGCTGCCCGATGGTGGCCGTGGCTGCCAAGCCCGGTGCGCGCGGTTGCTGATAACTTTGTGCTTTACTTCCAGATACAAGAAACTCGTGCAGTCTGGAAGCACGGGGTGGGACTGTATGGCATGGTGCGGTCTGGCTGATGGCCACCACATTGTGTCTGCTTGAGAGAGCCTGCTATGTGCCACAGCGCCACAATATGGGATCAGACAGGGCACAAGTAGGGCATGTATCGACACCGGTGTCGCAGGGTGTGGTGGCACTTGAGCACCCTGTCGCGTGGGAAGCCCTGCTGCTGGTACGGCAGGTATCAAAGCCCCATGCGAAGCGGCGAGCAGGCAGCGGGGCAGAGGAAATGCGTACCCTCTTGGGTCAGGCTCAGCAGGCTGGGGCGCGGGCGGGGCTGTGTGGACAGCATGAGGTTCCTTTGTACATGCGTCAGAAGGCAAGCAGTGCACCGAGTGAGCCCGCTGCGTCCTGCACACCCCCTGCGCCACCACCCTGGCTTATGCTGGCGCAGGCGGCGGTGAGGGCGCGCGGGCGGGTGAGTCGGAGGGCGTGGCCGCGCTGGTAGACGCGCTGGTGGCGACCGTGCCGCCGGAGCCGCGGCGGCCGGGTGGGCCCTTCCTGCTCGCAGTCGACCACTGCTTCAGCGTGCGCGGGCAGGGCACCGTGCTTACCGGCACCGTGCTCGCCGGTAGCCTCCAGGTGCCGCCCCCGCTCGCCTGCCCTGCCCTTTGCGCTTGAAGCGCAGCTGCTCCTCATGGGTGTGTGTGGGTGCCGATGTGCAGAACGGGCCCGCTGCCTACGGCAGCACGCCGGCTGGGCACAGTCTCTGCCATCGCGCGGTGGTGGCCACCCAGCACTCGGCGCACGTTTGAGGTACTTGCGTTGAGATTTCCCGCGATTGCTGAGAGTTCGCCTGCAAGTGCTACAATTGTGCGTCAAGAGCTGGGTGGCCAGCACCGTGCGACCGCATTGATTGTGCCCACACTCAGCAGTTGCAGGCGTACCGTCAGCGGGGGTTCTCAACGCGTTTGCTGAGAGTCGCCGCGGCGAGAGCGCCGCGCGGCTGCCTGGACCGACGAGCCGCGCGGGTCCGCGCGCGCGCACCGGGCGCTTGCTGATAACCACAGACAAGATGTCAGTTCACGTATTGTTGTGTTTCAGGCACAAGCCTCGTCGAACCTATTGGTCCTCATTTTCGCAGGTCGGCGCCATGCTGGAGCTGCCGGAGCAGCGCATCGCGAGGAAGGTGAAGAGCCTGCAGGCCTTCCGGCGGCCCGTCGCGGCCTGCCAGCAGGCGCGCGAGCCCGCGCTCGCTGGTGGGCTAGGGTGCCCACCCGTGCACGTCCGCAGCCCGCGCGCGGCCCTCCTCGGGCCTGGGTGCACCTGTGACCGCGCTCTCACGCGTCTTGATGTGGCTTCCGGGCGCACGTTTGCATGCCTGCTGCAAGGCGCCTGCGCCCGTAGAGCGGAGCTGGGCAGAGTGGTGCGCTGCAGAGGAGCAATGTGTGGGAGCTGCACTTTGTGAAGCAGTCTGTTGCACAGAACGCCATGGTCCTTGGCGCTGCGTATCTGCACTCTGTACCCTTGCACCACGAAGAAGCGTACTCACATTAGAGGCCGCCGCCGCCAGTGCGCCGGGCATGCGACCCCCGCTCTCGGATGTGCGCAGGGCGACCGCGTGGGCGTGTGCCTGGCGGGGCTGGACGCGGCCTGCATGGAGCGCGGCCTGGCGTGCGCGCCGGGCAGCGTGCCGACATTCCGCGCGGCGGTCGCGGCCGTCGAGAAGATCCGCTTCCATGCGGGCGCGCTGCCGTCGCGCGGGCGCGTCCACGTCACTGTCGGCCACACGACGCAGGCGCGCGCGCGCGCGCGGGGCCATGTCCCCCACGGCGCAGCGAGGCAAGTCGTGAGCGGCCCTGCTTGATCAGCTGTGCCTGCGAGAGAGCGCAGCGGGCGCCGGCGGGCATGGCGGCGCAGCGTGCTTGAGCTCCCGCCATGCGTAGTGTCATGCAGTAGATGAGAGACCTGCATTTGTTAATACAGGGTCCTGCAACAGGCTGGATTTCAGGCGAGCATATGCAGCGAGCACGGCTGCCAGGCAGCTGCTTATGAGTCGGTCGGTGGCGCAGCCTCGGACAATCCAGGCGCAACACCGCTCTGCGGCTGCGCAGGGCGCGGAGGCGATGTACTTTGGGCTGCCGGACGGCGAGGGCCAGGACCCTGCGGCGGCGCTCAATGCGATGCTGCACCGTGTGGGGCAGCTGGCTGTGCGGGTGCGCCCGCGCCTGCCAGCGCGCACTGCCATGCACTTCTTGCATGGTGCTGCTGCGCCTTGCGTGCGTGATGTGAAGAGCATGCCAAGAGGCAAGGGTGGACAGGAGTGACATGATGAGCAAGCGCTGAACGTGTGGGCTGCCTGAGGCCGCCAAGGGACAGCGCCGACCTGCCTCAAAAGGGTCCGTGACTGCATGTTAGTCATCACAGCTGCAGGCACTGGCAGTGCTGCCAGCCTGAAGTAGGTACAGACTAGACCAGACCAGGTGCATGTAGTCATTCCGGTCTGGAACACTAACCTGCTGCGGGGTCGCGCAGGAGCAAGCACCGGTGTTTGACTTCGGACGCGACTATGCGTACCAGAACGAGCTGCATGGGCTGGAGGGGCGGCCCCGCAGCGGCCTCGCGCTGCCCGGCGCGCCGCCCGCCGCCGCGGCGGCGGCGGGCGCCGCGCCGCACTACGGGCCCCAGTGGGTGCTGCTGGTCTTCCACCACCCGGTCACTGCGCCGCAGGCGCGCCCGCGTGCAGCGCTCCCATCACGCCGCCATGCGCGCCACGCACGCTGCGCTGCCCGTGCGCAGCTTGCGCACCAGCATGAGACTTGGCGCACACATGCCCAGCACCCAACTATGCAGCTCATCTGATCTGAGCCCATCGCCTGTGCGAATGCATACGCATGCGGCCCCGGGCGCTATCCGCGCCCGCGTCCACCTGGTGTCACGGCAGGCTGCCTCCCGAGCGTGTGCGAGATTGCGCGTTTGACCTAGCGCCGCGTCCGTGCAGGTTGTGCCTGGGAAACGTGCAAGAGGCGCTGCGCGCGCCTGCCTTACACGCTGGGGCTAGGGCACCAGGCGCCCGCCGCCTGAGGACCGCGCGCGCGTGCGCGCAGGACGCGCTGGTGATCGGGTCGCGGCTGGAGGCGGACGCGAGCGCGGCGGCGTGCCGGCTGGCGTTCTACGGGCGCCTGGTCGCGCTGGTGGACGCGCCAGAGCGGCCGGGCGCGCTCGCGCGCCTGCGCCTGCTGAAGCTCAAGGCGCGCACGGGCAGCGTGGAGCGCGTCGCGCCGGACGGCGGCTCCGCCGTCTGCAAGGGCATGTTCAAGCGCGACACGGACATCTCGCGCTTCGTCGGCCTGAAGGCGCGCGTGCCCGGCAGCCAGCGGGCGCGCTGGTGGGTCAGCAAGTGCATTAGCACTTCAAAATGGTGGTAGCTGTGTCCAGCAACTGCAGCGGCGCTCAAAATGGCAGGTGCAAAGCAGACAAACCTTACACACGAGAGCATGCGCGCGCAGGTGGTGACGGCGGCGGGCGAGGTGGGCGTCATCCAGGGCGCGTTTGGCAAGTCTGGCAAGTTCAAGGTCGACTTTCCGGAAGGCGTGCAGCCGCCCGCGCCGGGAGCTGGCCAGCTCACGCTGGTATTCAAGAAGTACGTTTACGATGCTGACAAGCGCATGGTGCAGTGAGGCGCTGCCTCGCAGCGCTGCATGGCGGGGCCATGCGCGCGGGGCGCCGGGGCACGGGACGTCGCCATTACACGCATGCAGCAATAACGCTATCCGCCGCGCGCGTGTATGGCACGGCCGTGCGCATCATGCGCTGAAGCGCATGCTGCCGCAGAGCGTTTGGCGCAGTCCGTTTCTGCCGCATGTGCATGTGTGGCAAGGCCGCGCGCGTGAGTTTAGGAGCTGGTGTTGTGCTGTGCGGTGCCGGGCTCATATGTGCGGCTCTGGGCACAGCACGTTCTAGGTAGATGAATTATATGGGACGGCCTTGCCCTGCGGTGCGCGCAGGCCGCGCTCAACTGGGCTTAACGGTGGCCTGCCGTGCCTAAACAGTTGTTGCATCTGAGATAGTGAGGTAGGTCCAGGGCAGAGGCATGGAGGGGCAGTCAGAGAAACGATGCGCCGCACTTTCACATCACAACAGTGCAATGCAGGCAGTCTGGCGCTGATGCTTCTGCTGCCCTGAGTCCGCGTGGGGTTGCGTTTTTAATGCAGAGGCGTGTGCGATGGTCGACATGGCCATGCACGTCGTGCATGTCAATTATGCGCTGTGCTCCGCTTTGGCATGCAGTGGCATTTGTGCTGGGTTAACATGGCCCGGAAATCTGGTGACAGCTGCCGGGTGCATGGAGTACGCGCTTCGCCGTGCTTCAAACGGTGTGCTGCAGCCTGTCTGCGCGGTGCTGGCATGGCCAGACGCATGGCGCAATGGCAGGCTGTGTGCTGGCCAGATCCGTGTTTGATTTTGCGCTGGCATCAGGGCACAGGGCACGGCTGCAATCATGTTATTGCATGTTCTCTTTCCCAGCCGGGTGCGGGGCCCGCCCAAGGTCCGGCAGACGGAGCAGCTGGCGGCTCTTTCCCGGGCCATGTTGACCCATCTTTATTATGTGCTTGCACGTTTGTGGTGAGCGGGCGGTGTTTTCCAACCCTACTTGTCTGTCGTGCACCGCACGTGCTACGTGTCCAGGCGCCCGCTGCGCGTGCGACAGGCCATGTGCAGGCACGCAGCAAGTGGCGGCACTATGTGCAGGTGGGCGATGCCCCTGTGAAGATAGTGCTGGCAGCGCGTGGTTTGTGACCCGGTGAGGTGCACCATGCACTGCGGGGCTGTACCCAGCCGCCAGGGAAAGGTGAAGTATTGTTGGCAGCAATGGGGGGAGGAGGTGTAGAGCAGCTGGACGCGCTCCGTAGCCTGTACTGGGCTGGGCTGGGATGAGGGTGAGGTCGCAGACTACCTCGCAAGGGCACTGCACACGCTCCCGTCACATAAACACAGTGGCACTTCAGTTGGGGTCACTCTGCGCTGGCAGGCCTGGGGGTACCAGTCTTACATGCAAGGCGGGTGTGTGAGGGCACGTTTGTCGAGTTGACTTGTTTCCCTTGATGCTTGACACTGGACCAGCACTACACGGTCAGCTGCTCTGGCACTGATGTTGCACTGCGTCAGTCCGTCACCTCAATGCGCCCCAGGCCCACCACCGACAGACTGGGCACAGAGCTGCGTGCACTCGCTCAGGCAGTACCCGCGACTCCGGAAAGTCTCCTTGAACACGGTGGGTTCTCGTCGCAACGCAAGTGGGCCCAGACCGGGCGCGCCACCTGCAGCCCAGACACCTGGTGTTTGGTAAAAAGACTCCTGGAGCAGTCTCTACAGACTGCTATGCATACAGGGGCCTTGTGACGGGAAGGCAGATGTCTCCCAGGTCAGGCTGCTTGCCGAGTGTGGAGGGCAAGCCTACCAAACTTGTCAAGCACGTGCGCGAGAAGGGCAAGCCAAACAAACAATTGAGCAGGTGTGTGACAAGCGGCAAGCGCTGTTAAGAGCGCTGACCGGCTGGAGCACCCAAGCAGAAGACGCACCGCCGCCGCGGATGCACGTTGCAACGCACTTGCGCGCGCAGCCCTGTACCTCGCGCCCGCGCTCGCCGCCAAAAGCCGCGGCCAGGCTCGGTTCGGACTCGCCCCCTGGACAGGTCGTTTATTGAAAACGTCAGCACTGTGGCCTGGGGGCTGTGCAAGCAGACACGGGTGGCAGAGCAGACGTTGCCGCCAGGCTGCGGTGCGGGGCCGTGTCTGTGAAGGCTGTGCTTGAAGCTCCTATGGCACCCTCGGTAGCACGCAGCACAGAAGGGAGGGGAACGCAGCGTACCCGAAGATAGCTGCTGCGGTATGTTGTTCAGCGTGTCGACGTCCGGCGGTGCAGCTGCCCACGCGCACGAGGCCTGGCGACTGACTGTGTGTCAGTGAGTGTTGTTGACCTTCCCTTGCAGGTTTGGAGCAACTTGACAGTGTGCCAACGGACAGAGAGTGGCCAGGCAATGGCGGTGTGGAGGCAGCGTTCGTGACCTGGAGGAGCAATGCAGTTAGGCACCCTCCTCCAGCGCAACGCAGCCAGGGCGCGCAGCGGACGGCACTGTGTTCAAGCTGCGCACGGCACCGGCAGGTGTCCCGACGGCGCGATGGGGATGCTTGCACGGAGGTAGGCCTCAAAGCCGCTCTGTAAGTACCAGAAGTGGTATCCAGCATGGCGCGTGAAGTCCTGTGTAGTCTCAATCTCAACATGGTTGGGTGCTAGCTAGCTAGGCCCTAGTCCCTAGTCACCAAGTTTGCTGACATTGCATGGAATGTGTTTGGAAGCTTTGTGTAGCTTTCGAATTGAAGGCGTAGCGTACGCTGGCGCAACATGCAATGGCTGAGATTATCGAGCCTACTCTCCCTATTGCTGTTCTGGGGTTGGGGGGCAATGCACTATTTGACCTTTCCTAGGAAGGCACGGCATGCACTGCACGGCAGTGCACATAATGCAACGGAGTACTCTGGTTAAGTTGGGCCACACTCCTCCAACGCCTATTGCCGGGCATAATGCACAGTGCATAGTCCCAAGCGAGGACTGCTTCTGCTGGTCCTTTGGAGCAGCACCCCGGCGAGCACCTGCTGCTCAGCACAACACTCAGTGCAAGGGGTGTGTATAGAGAGCCGCGCTTCGGGACAAAGATGACATGCGCACGAGATGACATCCCTTAGCTAGAGGGATGTCATCTCTTAGCTTTGCCTTCTGAGGGGAAAAACACACACACAAAAAACCAGCTTAACCAGCAAGCGACAAGTGTCCCTAGTGTGTCCTAACCTAAACCACAGTCATGCTTGCTGTTGGCGTCTACACTTCATCACTTTCTCGACTACTGATATTTTTTCCTTGAAAGCTCAGGTCTGTGTGCACTGCCGCACGCTGCGCCCGCAGGCCTCACCTGTGCCGCCATGGACTTCAAGGGCCAAAAACTTGCGGAGCAGCTGTGCCTGTACATCATCCTCGCGGCTGGGTTGGTTGCGTTTGCCACCGGCTGGTACCAGGGCAGCTTTGCGGCCATGATGAAGGCGCGCTCCCGCCCCCGCTCAGATCTGGCCGGCGCTGGATAGTCTTGCCTGCCCCCACGCGCCCAACTGTGCAATGGTGTGAGTCTTACAAGGAGCAAGTGGCGCACCAGATCCCTTGCAGCGACGCCCGGACCGACGAGTTGTTCAAACGTGCGGATTTGCTTAAGAGGGCCTCAGCTGCCTGCAGGTGTACGGCGGCGGCGTCGCTGTGGCGATGCTGGCGTGCGTGCCGGACTGGCCATACTTCAACAAGCACCCGGAGAGCTGGCTGCCCAGCCAGAAGCAAGTGGCAGCGGCTGCCAAGCCCATGGTCGCTCGCTGAAACGGCGGGTAGCCGACCGTGCGTCTTGGCTGGGAGTGTGGCGAGATCACAGGCCTTCCAGGTGATCAGTGATAGTCTGCAGCGCTGCCAAGAGGGCCGGTAGGTGGCGAGCGCGAGAGACTATCAGGCGCACTCTCCAAGTAGGCAGCAACGTGTGCAGTATCTGTGTCTGGCTGTTTTGCAACGGCGCTTGGTGTTTGCCACAGCGCTGTGCGTGAGTTTTAGCTGCCGCAGGATCAGCAAAGGTGTTCAGTTCTGTTTCGGGGCAGTTGCGCTGTGCGCCTGCTGTCGCCGTCGTCTCTGTGTGGCTGCTGCCAGCAGCAATGTGAGCTGAGCAGGCGCCTTGTGCGGCGCAGTCGTAGAGGTGTGAATTTGCCAGGTCGCCCAGTTACGGGTGGCGGTGGCCTGCTGGGCGCTCCAACAGGCACGTGCGTGCTGTGCCGGCCTGCATGCGCTTCATGTAAAGTATAACATAGAAAAACTATGCGAGCAGCTACGTGTGCCCTCCCTCCACTGCAGGTGTTGTAAGGAATCTGCTAGCTTCTGCCGCCACCTTCAACGTTGCCTGCGTCACAGGCCCTGTTGCCCAGGACGCAAACGCCAGCCTGCCTCTTATGAGCAAGTGCACTCCTGAGTGCGAGTGACTGGCCAGTGGCTTTGCTACCACGAAGTACGCGGCTGCCGCTGGAGCTCTTGCTTTGCACTTCCAATTCTCTGGATCATAGTCACCAGCCATTCTGCGGCTCAGGCCACAAGGCCAGCTACACCTTTCATCCTGCAGGGGCATCCCGGCTGACATACCCTGTAAGTACGCGTGCTGCAGTCATCATGCCAGCCTGTCTCGCGCAGCCCGGCGCGAGCCAGCTTCAGCCAGGACGAAGCTCAGTGTGGCAGCTGATCCGGGGCTCAAGACCGGCGCATGCTTTACAGCGCATGTTTCAGCTGCCAACAACTACAGTAAAAAGACAAAACAACATGCAGGTCTGGTAGCAGACAACGCACAGACACCCGCTCCCGTCACTCTTCCATGGCCGACGCAGCCGCGGCCAGGCCCCGCTCCACCTGCTGGTCCAGCGCGCGCAGCAGCCGCGGCCCCAGGCGCTGCGCGATGCCCAGCATGTCCTGCGCGCGGCACTGCATCCCTTACCTGGCATGCGAAAGAGCCCGGGAGTGCTTGGTTCCAGAGCGGCCCTCGTCTGGCACCACCACTGGCAGCTGGGCGGCAAAGGTGATCACGCAGCGGCTCTGTGCAGGTGCGCACGGTCAATGGCAGTGCGGTTTATAGCACTGCAAACCAGGCCTTTCCAGGGAGCTGGCCTCGCTCCGGAAGCCGGCTCTTCCAGCGCCTGCAGAGCGCCGGCCACAGGAGCGCTCTGCCCGTGCGCGCGTGCGCGCGCGCCACGCCAGACCGGCGCGAGGCGGCAGGGCCGGCTTGGGAGCGCGCGCGGGGCTGGCCTGCAGGGCGGCGGGGTGCAACGGCGCGCCGCGCGCGCGCATGGTCGCGCCGCACAGCGCGCCGCGCGCGTCCACGGCCACCTCCAGCGCCGCGCCCGCGCACGCGCCCTCCTCGGCGCTCAGGTCCACCGCCAGCGCCGTGCCCACCTGCCGCTCGCCCTGGGCGTCAGCCTGCGCAGCGTCCGGGAGTCACACCCCTCGCCGCTGCCGCTGCTGCGCCCAGCGAGTGTGCCCCCTGCCACCCGCGTTGTGTCCAACCTCACACTCCTGTCCAGCGCCTGCGCATGTCGTGCATCGGCTGTTTGGCTACGGTCCATTGTCGACCCTTGATGCCATACACAGTGCTGGAGCGACCTTGCGCATGGCCTGCAGGGCCGTGCAGGGTCCTGCATCCGCCCAGAAGCACGCCCGACCAGCACACCCGCTCCGCGCGCCGTATCCGGGCGTACAGCCCGCGCGCAAGATGCGCGCCACCGGCCAGTCCGAAATTTCCGCCCGTGCGCCAAACTGACTCTGCGGGGCCCCGGCGCGCCTGCGACACCGTCAGCACGAGCGGCACGCGCGCGGTGTCCAGCCGCGTTGCGTGCGCGGGGTCGTCGTCGAGCTCGAGCTCGGCGTCGCCGTCGGCGTCGCCCTGCGCGACCTCCACCAGCGGGATGCGCGCGTCTGCCAGCGCCGCCTGCGCACGCGGCGCGGTGCGTGGGGCCCATGCGCGGCGCCCCTCTCGCAAGCGCGCATCCGGGCGCTCCCGGCGCTCGGGCGACCACATGTGCCCTGGTCCGCCCTTCAGACGCACGCCTGAGCATCACTGCAACAGACCCTTTATGTACGGGTACGTGCTGTGCTGGCCGGTCACGCTCTGGCGCGGCCAAGTCAATAGCGTGCCAGCGAAGACAGTTTGCTACCTGGATTGCCGGGGCCCCCCGATGCGCCGGGGGCCCGCGCGCCTTGATGGCCACGGTGAGTGCGTCCAGTACGCTGCCGTCGGCGCCGAGCACCAGGCCATCGACGCAGAGCACCCAGCAGCTCTTGCCCGCGACGATGCTCAGCGCGGCCAGGTCCAGGCAGCCGCCTGGCGCCCAAGCGCGCGCTGGGCATGATCCCCCGCCGAAGACAGCCAGTGGCCGCTTCCCCGAGGCGCACTGCCTGTCATACACTGCAGCGCATGCCGCGTGCTGGCCTGCCTGCAGTCTGCTCGACACGCCAGCCTCTTGCTCAGCTGGACATCGATTCATGAACGCGTGGCAGGAGATTGACAGCAGGGAGTCAGGGCAGAGCGGCGCGGCGTCCCAGCGGGGGCAGCGCGCCGCCGTGCACGCGCCTGAGCCGTCGGGCCCCGCCAGCAGGCAGCGCTCCAGCGCGCGCGTCAGCTCCGCGCCCAGCTCCTCCTCGCTGCGGCCCTGCGCATTGGGCGAGCACCAAGCCTGGACCGCCACTCTGCCCTGCACACTCGACGCTCTCGTGCCGACGTGGCAGGCAGGGCGCTGTCGGCGCTGCGGCTCTGGAGCAGTCGTCCCCGCGAGGCGCGCTGCCTCCAGAGCGCTCCGCCTGGTCGCGCCGCAAGCAGGATGTACTGTGAGTGTGGGCTGCCGTCGGCGCAGGCAGCCACCTGAAGCCGCAGCCCGGCGCAGGGGGAGACGTCCACCGCGAGCTGCAGGCCCCCGCAGCCGGGCGCCTCGTCCGTGGGCGTGCCCACCTCCGCCTGCGGCGCACGCCGCGTTCAGGAGCAGGCCCAGGTTGCGACGGTCACGACACACGCAGCGGCGCAGGGGCGGGTCCCGCTGCCCAGCTGCCAGTGCAGGTGTGCGGTGGACTGCCCTATGTCTTTCCGCCTAAGTAACGTCTGTCTGCAACGTACGTACCGCAACGTACGTTTGATACAGGGGCCAACAACTCCCAGCAGGGCCACCACATTGGACACCCAGTTGTCTTGTCAGAGCCCCCCCTTCCCCCTTTTCGCCTTCCCTATGAGCTGCGCGCACGCTGTCGAGCCGGAGATGCAAGCGTGCGCGCCTTGACGGAGACAAGGACCTCTGTGCCGCCGATGCGGCAGCGCGCGGAGCCGCTGGCCTGCGGCAGCTGCGCCACGGCCACCTCCAGCGGCCGCCAGTCCTGGCAGCCGCGGCCATCACCGCGCAGGCCCGCCTCAAAGCCGCGCTGGATGTACAGCCGCTCTGCCTTGCTGCGGAGCATGCCCCGATGTGCGCGCCTGACTCGGCCCCGCCATCTCCCGCGCAAGAAAGGCGGGAAGCGGAATAACCTAGCGGGCCTGTGTGGCTAGTCAAAATCCGATATGTAGGGCGTCAGGTATACACCGCTCGGCGGGGCCCGCAGACGCGCGCCGCTGTGACGATGCGCCTCTATGACCATATGCAGCGTGCGCCGTCGGCGGCGCTGTGCGTGCTGGGCGCGCATGCTGCTGGTGAGCGCGCTGCTGTGCCCGGCGGCCGCCGTGTACCGGCCGAACTACCCGCTTGCGGCCCCCGTGACCTGGGAGATGTTTGGCGGGGCGGGCAACTACAGCCGCGACCTCGGCATAACACTTGACTGGTCGCGCTGGGACGGCTACTTCTTGATGAACTGGACCCTGACACCAAGTGCGGGCCGCGCACCGCGGGGGACGCTCGCTCCTGTGTCGCGCAGGAGCAGGCTGCCACTGTTCGCGCTTCGTTCAGCGCAGCGTCGGCACTTTCGCGTGCACCTGTGCTGTTGCTTGCAGAGGGTAGGGCCACACGCGCTGGCCGGTTGCCACCCAACAGGTGCCTCTCGCTCACACGCATGCCCCGCGCCTCCACCCACGGTAGCACTGCCGTCGGGACGCACCCCCTGTGAGGCTGCAGCGCGCTCCCGTGTGCAGCGCGCGCTGTGGGCCGGCAGCTGTGAGGGGCACCCCTGAGGGCGGGCTCCTGGCGTGCAGACGACGTCATCACTGACAGCTTTGGGCAGCACCTCTGGTACCCGCTGAGCAACATCACGCTTACCTTCCAGCCGACCTCGCCGCAGGACATCGACCGCTTCAGTGCGCCGCCCGCTCTCGCGCCGCCAGCCAGCTCAGCTCGCTCAGCTATCTCAGCTAGCTCAGCTATCTCAGCTCAGCTAGCTTGCCGCTAGCTAGCTGAGAGCCGCAGGACATCGACCGCTTCAGTGCGCCGGTCTCTCGCGCGCCGCCAGCCAGCTCAGCCCGCTCAGCTAGCTCAGCTGGCTCAGCTCAGCTGGCTTGCCGCTAGCTGGCCGAGGCCCTGCCTGCTCCTGCGCGCCCGCTCGCTGCCAGGCAGGCAGCGCCACAGCTTCGCGCAGCGATTGCATGATTGCTCATCGATCGCAATCCCGCTTCCAGACCAGCCGTGCAGCAGGCCGAGGCCATGTCGCATCAGAAGCGAGTGAGTGCTGTCCAAGGTCGACAGGTACCTGCGCGCAAGAGGCTGGCCTGCTGTATGCTGTTTGTCCTGCAAGCTTTCTGTGCTGTGCGTGCGGTGCACTCCTGGGGAGCCACAGGCCGAGTGTAGCACGCGAGCGTGGCTGCTTGTGATGGCCAGGCCCGTCAACCCAGCCGCCTAGACGCTGTGTGGCGCGCATGGGAACAGACCAGGCCGAAAGCATAGGTGCTGGAGCAGCCCAGGGCGCAGCTTATGCCGCCGGCGGCTGGCCAGCGCCCTCACAGCTGTGCGCGCAGAACGCATCTCATGAGAGGCGGGCGGGATGCGACTGCATCAGGCTCATGGACAATAACGACAGGGTCTCCACGCAAAGTATGAGGATCAGTGGTGTCAGTGCACAGCCGGGCCCTGACGAGCGGGCGCGGCGCGGCCGGCAGTGGTGTACGGCGTGCCCGAGATCCCCAATCTCCTCCAGGAGTTTGATTACGCATTCAACACGTACGAGACCGTGACGCCCGGGCCCTGCAACCCCAACGTCACGGGCTGCTGCGGCGGGAGCAGCCTGACCACGCTCGTGCACGACCCCGTGCCCTACAGCTGCTACCTGCCGTGGTACCACAACCCCTCCGAGTTCAATGTCACGGCGCGCCCCGCTCGTGCTCCGCAGCCCCGCGGCACCTGCGGCGCGGCGGGTAGCCACGCTGCCACCATGGGTGTCGCGCTGGCGATACCCTGCATTGGCAGACACCGCCACGCGTGTGCCGCCAGGCTGTGAACATGCCAGGCTTGTTACCAAGCTGTGCCCTGCGAGCACTGCGCCCACGTGCTGCATTCCCATGCACTGGCGTGCTTTGGCGCGCGCGCGCGGCGGCTGCACGGCCCGCGCAGCCGCGCATGGAACATGGGGGCCGCGGCAGGGTGCCTGACCCTAAACCCACCCCATCGACCCCGCCAGGCGGCGCGTGCTGCGCAGGTGACCATGTTCCAGGCGGGCTTCGTGAACCAGAGCGTGGTGTTCATTTCGCGGAACCTGAAACTCGCCTTACCCTAACCCTACCCTATCGACCCGGCCAGACAGCATGCGCGCGCCGCGCAGGTCACCGTGTTCCAGGCGGGCTTCGTGAACCAGAGCATTGTGTTCAACCCGTGGAAGCTGATGGCCACCCAGCTCCCGCCCGCGCCCGGCCAGAACGTCTCGGCCTTCCTGCCGTCCGACTGCGAGGTGCGGCGGCCCACGGCCGCGCGCCCGCTCCCCGGGCCCCGGCTGTCGGGGAGGTGCGCGGCGTCGCGGGGCTCGGGCGCATGCAGGCCCTGCACGCCCCGCCATGCGCCGGCAGCATGTGCGCTCTCCACTGCCCGTGGGCGACTGCTGCAATGCACAAGAGCGCGCCGTGCGCCGCACGCCTTTGCACTCTGACACCGAGTCCGAGCGCAGCTGCGGGTCTGCGGCAGCAGACTGGCAGCAGCAGCAGCAGCAGCAGGCCTGCTTGCCCGCTGCGACCGGGCGCCAGCGCAGCCGCAGCCAGGCCCCCATGCGCGGTTGCTGCCATGTCCGCTTGTCACGCCGAGCCCCATCTGCGCGCGCCCGCATGCGGCAGATCGACGGCATAGACGAGTCCACATACCGCTTGTACACGCACAACACCACGCTCAGCAACAATGGCATGCGCTGGTGCCAGCTGTCCAGCGACGGCGCCCTGGGCTTGGCCGCCACCGACCCAGGCGCGCGGGAGCGCGAGGCGCTGCCCTGCACAGGAGTGCTGTTTGGCCCGAATGGCGGATTGCCGTCATGGAGCACGGCAGCATTGCTGCCGCAGAGCCCCATATCACCTGTCTCCGCCGCCTGCCTGGCCCCCACTTGACCTGCTGCGGCCTGACCTGCATGGGCGAGGACGACAGTGTGTGCAACGTGGCCCAGTCTGACACTCCGACCTGGATGCTGGGTAGTGCAGTCAGTGCCCGCAGGGGCTGTCAGCTACCTTCATCGGCCGGATGGCTGGGCGCACACAGAGTGGGTGGCTGTTGGCGACCCACAGGCGGGCGCGCAGGGTTCAGCGTCAGCGGGTCGCAGTGGCCTGGCGGCAGCCTGGGCGGCGCGAACACCATCAGCACCAGCCAGGCCAACTGGGCCAGCTGCTTCAACTGCAGCAGGCCGCTTGGGGCCTGCACGCAAGTGCCCGGCAGCAACCGCACCAACCAATTCAGCCAGTGGCTGGGTGCGCGCTGCCGTCACGTACGTGCGCGCGGCGCACGCGCGCCCCGCGGCGAGACAGTGCAAACTATGGCAGGGAACTTTCTGTCACGAGCAGCAGTGGCACTCTCGGAGGCATGACACCGTGTTCGGGTGGTCGGCATCGGGACATGCGCAGCACATGTGTGGCCATGCATTTTCTACCTGGCAGAGCATGCGCATGAAAGCGTACCTTCGCCTAAGGGGATGAGCAGGCAGTCAAGGCCGCTGCCAGGGTCAGCAGTCCTGCAGGCAGCGTAGCCACAACAGGCAGGCCTCGCCCTAAGCCCGCATTAGATAATTAGCAACTGACACCTCATGCGAAGAGACAGGCTGACCCTCAGCGGCACAGCAGGCTGACAAGCACTGGCTTGATGACCAGGCCGCCCGCGCGCGCTCCGCGCAGGCAGCGACCAGACAGCGGCGCTCCTGGCGAGCGCGCTGTACGCGCACAACTGCAGCTGGCTGTACAATGTGAACACTACGACGCCCTACGTGACGACAGGCCGCTATTTTGCATGCATGTATGGCGCGCAGCCGCGATGGGGGGTGCCGACCCTGCACTTTGACATCGGCCTCAACTCCACGTGCGGCCCCGCGCGCGCCGCAGTGCTGTGTGCCGCGCGAGTCAGAGACTGTGTCGGCACTGGCTGGTCGAGAGCAGTGCGCCTGGCGTCTCGCAAGCCATGTGCATGGGGCGCTCCTTACCTGTGTGCTCCCAAGCAAGCTCATGTCTGGTATGCATGCGAGTGGCTGGTGCGAGGACCTCTCTCGGCCCCTTTTGCCTTACCTCACAGCATCTCACAGCCGCCAAGCACGGCTGACAGAGATACACCCTTCCAGCCAGAACCCCCAGCGCGATTTTTTATGCAGTTACAGAAATTGACTGAACCACGCTGCTCACTGAAGGCTTGCGCACACCGGCTCCGACCGACGCCCCTGCGCGCATATGAGACGCGGGGCCGCGTGCGCGCGCGCAGCATCATGGGCCTGAGCACGACAAAGGTCGCCGTCCCACAGAGCTTCCAGCCAGCGGTCTCAAACCTCCACTGGCCGCCGGGGAGCCAGACCGGCATCATGTACATCACCTTGCTCAACCTGGGCAATATCACAGTGCGCTCGCCCTACTGTGCCCTGCATGTTCTGCACGGGCGCTTGGGAGCTGTTAGCAGACCCTCCCAGCACCTCGGCAGCCTGCATGCTGATCTGCAGGGCGCAGCGCATGTACAGGCACATGCACACACCTACACACAGACCTTGCTACAACAACAGACAGATCCTGCGCGGCTTGTGCGCGCGCGTGGGTCCGTACCAGCCAGTGCTTGCCATACGCCCGGGCTGCGCGCGCCGGCGCCGGCCACGCCGGCAAGCGCGCTTGGCTCCTGCTTCGCATGCCGGCTGCCGTCCCGCGCGCGCCGACGGCTGCCGGCGCGGCGGCAGTCCACGCAGGTGGCCGTCGCGCCGACTATCCCGTACAGCACCGCATGCTGCGTATGGACAAGCAGCTCGGTGTGCGACTCCACGCTCGTGTCGATTACCGGCGACGATGCTGTGAACAGCGCCGGCTACATTACCGTGCCCGCGTACGGCAACGGCACGATCGGCTTCTATCTGAAGCTGACCGGCCCAAGCTCCGGCCAGGTCGGCGTCTGCAACTTTGTGCGCCCCTGCGCCGCGCGGTCCGCAGCATGCCGGTGCAGCCGAGTCAAATTTTCCGTCGTCGACGCACACTCACATTGAACCAGACTAATTAAATTTTTTTCCCTGCTCAGAGTGGAGCTCCCAGCGTCATCCGTGCGGCACCGGCTGTCCGCGCATGCGTGCCGGTCACCAGGCTCCTGCCTGTCACCATGTTTGCCCGGCGACGCGCGCATGTTGCGCGGAGCGCCTGTATGGGCACAGCATGGGCGCGCACCGTGGGGCACGCTGCAGAGACTGCCGTCAAGCCCTGCAGTCAGGCCGTCCATTCCTGCAGCGAGTGCCGTCCAGCCCTGCAACCCCTGTGACGCAACAGCACCTACTGGCCTGCAGAACAGGCTTCTGGCTTGCGCAGCGCCAACCCTGTCAGGCGGCATTCGCCAGGCCCATTCGTCACGGCAAGTAGTGTCCATCCTGACACCAGCAGCGCGCCGGCCGTACCCTGCTATTATGTAGGGACAGCGTTGCGCGCGGCCGTTGCGTGTGTGCTGCAACCATGACCGCACCCCCACTTGCCCGGCGCGCAACGGCGTACTTGCAGACTACTTGTGCATGCTCGGGGGCGCTGCGGGTGACGCCGGCCGTGCGCGCGCGCGCAGAACTTCTACGTGGGCAGCCAGTTTGGCGCCATGATCACGCAGGACATTTACTTCACGCCCAACCCGCCGCCGCCGCCGCCCTCGCCGCCGCCGCCGCCGCCGCCGCCGCTGGCGCCGCCGCCGCCGCCGGTCGGCATCATGCCACAGCTCAACTTCACAGCCAACTTCCTGAACCTCACGCTGGCGGGCTCCGGCAACATCTCCAACTTCCAAGCCAGGTATTTGCCCCCTTTTACTCAACAGGGTCTCTAATAGGGTTCCCAAACCCTGTAGCGAGGAAGCTCCCCTAACCCTATCCTGATGATATAGCGCCGCGCACCACGACGACGCGCCGGCCCCTCCACCAATCTGCTGATTGTCCTCGGGGCGCCGCTGGGCACCAGTAGGTGCCGTCGCCTTCAGCATGCGCAGCTCGCTCGCAGCTTCTTGACAGTCATTCAGCTGTCCCGCCGGGCGTCGGCAGCACCGCCTTGTGAGTCTCAGTGCGCTGCACAGAGCTGCCTCAGAGCATGCGGACAGGCCGCATCGCCAGGCCCGGCGCGCTGCCCAGCAGGCGGAGGTCGTCCGCGCGGCGGGCGCCACGCTGCATGCAGGGCATGAGCACCCGCCCGGCGTGCTGCACGGCAGGTACCAGACGACGGTGGCCGCGTCGGCGCATGTGCTGCCGGGCATGGTCACGTCCTGGCTGCCCGGCCAGAACCAGGGCACCACGCCGGTCGTGGCCGGGCGCCGGCGCCTGCTGCAGTCCGGCGGCATGGCGGTGCTGACGCAGGCGCGCCTCGCTGCTGCGTCCATACGCATGGGCGGCCCCTCGGCTGCTTGGGCGCCCGAGGCCGCGCCCGCCATGCCTGTAATGCGGCCGTTCTGCTCGGTGTGAGGAGAGACGCGCGGGATATATGTGGGTGCCGACCCTGGCTGCATGAGCGCAGGGTACTTCCCGGGGGCCGTCGACGGCCGCCAACGGCAGTATGCAGTGCAGGCGCACCCGTGGCACCAGGCCAGGGCGGCCCTTTGCTGTTCGGAGGCATTGCCTGGCAAGCGCAGGCCCGCTGCCTGCAGGGCGCCCTTGGCACAGGGCAGAGCGGCCGTCCGCTGTTCCGGAGGCATTGTCAGGAAGCGCGGGCCCGCGGCCGGCAGGTGAACTTCATGGAGGGCTTCTGGATGACGCCCGCAGACACCTACCGCACGAGCGTGCTCGCCAACGCGAGCGCGAGCGCGCTGGTTTTCGCCGCCGACGCGCCGCTCCTGGTGCGCCGCCCCGGCCGCGGCCCTATCGCTGCTCGCGCTCACCGTGCGCCGCTTCGTCGTGTGGGCGCCTGCATCGCTGCGGGCGGTCGCACTGCCGCGCGCTGCACGATGCCGCATGTGCATCTCAGGGCTGAGCGGCGTCACCAAATACGAGCTGGCTAGAGCGGGCAGGGTCCCAATAGCAGTATCAGGGGGGGGGGGGGGGGGGGCCCCCAACCGCGGCAC
>JAABUJ010000484.1_pt1 | contig 77958 bp, 66 predicted proteins | sample 5559131 | NCBI WGS metagenome assembly JAABUJ01 (sample SAMN10711875, study PRJNA513366) | rock metagenome | isolation source: Antarctica rocks | place: Antarctica: Victoria Land, Mt New Zealand nord | collected 2016-01-07 | reverse complement strand
TGGGGGCCGGGTTGGGGGGAGGGATGATGGGGGACGAGAGGAGGGTGAGGAGTTGTGTGGCGGAGAGGGAGTTGGCGGGTGTGGTGGAGGGGAGTGGGGCTGCGGGGGGGATTTTGAGGAGTTTGTTGGCCGGGGCGGTGGATGGGTGGGAGTAGATTGGTGCTGGGCGGGCGGTGGAGGTGGAGGAGGGTGGGGATGAGGGTGATGGTGAGAGGATGGGCGTGGGTTTTCTGGGCGGGGCGGATAACAAGAGGCTTTTGAGATATGTCCGTCTCTGTTCGCTGGGTGGGTCAGTGGTCCGTTCGTTTGACGCTTTCGTTCATTGGGTTATTCGCATTCTCACATGCAGCATAATGGGGAAGGAGAGCAAGCAGGGTAAGCACGGCAGCCATAAGGGGTATCTTGTATCGCACGCACGCGCACCGGGCGAAGGGGGGTTATTGGATATGGGCATTTTACTCTACTTTAACCTTACCTTACCTGACTGTATGCGTTCATCCTGTACTCTTTTTTCGTTTAGGTTGGCATAGTCTAGCATGGCGGTCATAGAAGAGCACAGCATAGCATAGCATTTTATAGTACAGCACCGCCTCGGCGGACGCTCGAATATCAATCTTGCATCATTAAATCACAGCTCTACTCGTCCCTTGTACTTTGCAAAGTCGCAGCCTTCACTTCGATGAAAGGGAACAGAGTTGTCTGGCCAGGATTGTTGACTCGGACTGAAAGTCTCGCACAAAGGACCTCTCTTTACAAGAGATTGACTCGGCGCTTTGATAATGGGATGATTACTCCTTCCAGTGGAAGAGGTTAAGGTCTCACGTTGCGGTCGAGAACGACAAGATCAATATGGAATATGTACACACGGACACGCACCGCGCCGCTCCACTCAACCAAGACAAAAGCCTCCAAGAGAAATTCGTCGCCTTCTGTAACGCCGACTGCTGTAGCCTCACGCTCATGCGCCGCACACCAGCACGGACGGAGAGGTATCGCAAACGCACAAGATGACTACCGACCTAGGCAGCACGGAAAGGTAGCACATCATACAGACTCCGGCCCATCCACCCGCTGAGAACCCCATCCTCTCCACCTCCGTCTTGACTATCCAAACCCCCTTTCTCCGCAGGCTTCCGCCTCACCCGGACTCGAGCCCTTCTCCCTCTCCGTGCTATGTCAACTCAATCGTCCATAGGCTTATCACTCAACGTCACACCCGCCGGCCTCTCCCTCTCCCTCTCGCCATCCTCCCTCCCCGCCCCTACAGAACCATAACTGTCCCTCTTCCCACCCACACCCGCACCCGCACCCATCGCCAAGTTGTGTCTCGCAAGACTCAAGCTGCCCTGGCCCGGTTTGCGCTGGAAGCGGCCGACGCCGCGCGTGAGAGAGTCGCGTTTCTCCACCGTGGACGTCGATGGGGAGTGAGGTTTATTGGTGTCGGTGTCGGAGAGGGTGGAGTCGGTGGGGTTCGTGTTGATAGGATGCAAGGGATTGGTGGCGATGTTGGAGGAGGCGGGGACGGCGTGTTCGGAGGTGCCGTTCGCAGTGGGCTGTGAGGGGAGGGGTTTGTTGGCTGTTGGGACTGGTGCCGGCGACGGGGTGGAGACAGGGGTTCTGGGGTTGGTGCTCGTGCCGTGGCTGTTGTCTCCTCCGGCCACGACGTCGTTGGGGCCGGGTACTTCGAGACTCTGCCGTAGAGGTCTCCGCTCGGTCGTGTTGACGACGGGACCGCTGTTGGTCTGGATGGGGAATCGGGTGTCCGGGCCTCCGCTCGAGCGGTCCCGACGGTGGTTGCGGCTTCCAGGCGTGGGCTGTGGGCTGCTAGCACGACTGCGCGTGGCGATGGCGCGGTTGCGGGCTTCCATGTTAGCGCGGCGGTTGCTTTCGTCGGTGCTGATGGCTCGGGGGCGGCCGGTGCCGGAAGTGGTGTGGCTGAGGGTGCTGGCGCGTTTGAGTTCGCCGAAGATGGCTTCTTTGTGGTCGAAGAGATCGCGGATCAAGCGGTAGCTGTGACGTTCGTGCATCGTCAGGCTGCTTTCGACGCGCGGGCGGAGGATGCAGGGGGAGAGGTAGTGGGCGAGGGCGGAGATGTATGCTTCGTCGGCGGAGGTGAGCTCGATGAGGCGGGTAAAGTGAGTGGTGATGGCATCTAGGGTGGCAATATTCGCAAGGCGGAGTTGTCCGAGGGTGTTTTGAAGGACGGAGACGCGAGCGGAGTCAGACGTTTCGGATGCGGCGGTGGAGTAGATGGTCTTAATGATTTCGTACACTTGGGAAGAAACAAGGGAATCTGTACGGATCAGCAAAGTGGAAAAGCAAGCATTGGTCATGTTTGATGTTACCAGGTAATTCAAGAAGATATAATCTCAAAACGCTCGCGACAATGGGTATCTCATAACGTTCCAGGACTTCATGAGGAATGGGTTTGCCGGTGTTGATGGAATTGCGAAGATGGTGAGTAGCAGCGAGGGGTACGTCAACAAGCCAAATGCCCCGACGAGCTTCATCGCCCTCAAGGTCAGGATAGTCTGACTAGGTTAGATTACTCGGGAACGTGATAATGTTGCGTTGACTTACGATTGTCAAGGAATGTCAAGATCGTTGTAACAATTATAGGGACCCGCTTGCGGTCTGCTCGGGCTCTGGCTTCTAGGTCGACACCGAATGTTTGATCTATCTCAAGTCAGCAAATGCTCCTTCACGATAATCCGCTTGCATGATTCTGACCATCAACAGTATTGTAGTAGTTATCATAGACTTGTACTTTCGGTATAAATGCACCGGTACGGTAATTCTCTAACAGATACCTCAGGTCACCCAACGGCTGGACGGTTTCCTGATAGAGCATCATATTATCCACGGTGCTTTGCAGGCTAGGAATGACGTTGCTTATGGCGCCGGAAAAGTCCAGGATGACGGCCTTGATTGCTTTCAACCGGTCAAGCTCGCATCGCTCCATGAATTTCAGATGATCCATCATGGCTTCTTCAAGGTTGCATCGCAGTAAGTCGAGTCTCCGAACGCCAGCTTTGTACCGTTCGTCAGATTCGGCGGCCTCTCTACGGAGTCTCTCCGCCGGCGTTTCGTTTGGATGAGCATTATTCAAAGGATTCCAGCCCGAGAGTATCTCCCCTACAGATCCGACGGTGGGAGACTCCGAGCCGTCCGTTGTTGAGCCAATCGTGGAGACTCGTTCCAAAGGCTTCTTCTCCGGAATACCGGTGATCTGGAAAACTTTCGGCCTCCATTGATAGTTCATCTTCGAGCTGTTTGCGAAAACGTTACCGACGGCGCCCACCAGTCTGAGGAAGCCATGGGTGACAAGATCTTGACCGATGCGCTCTGCGTAGCTGACACTCGTTGCACCGAGGTGCTGCTGTATATATTCCACGATATCTGCGCCTTTGGACACGTTTTGGTAGGTACCCAGTATTGGTACTTTCACTTCCCCCAACTTGATCGTTTGAAGCATATGGGTCAGGATCTTCTTCACATGATCCGGTTGATATGTTTGATCACCTATCTCCAGAGCTTCCGGCTCCTCTGGATCATCATCATCTGGTAGCTTGATTATCGGTGTGGAAATAGGTTTCGGGCTCGATGCCTCCGCTTTCTCTGGGTCCTGGAATGCGAGCTTATTCTCCTCTTCAAGATCCTCGACCAAGCGACATTTGTTGAAGTACTGACTTCGCAACTTCCTCACAACGTCTGCTTGTCTATCATGAGCCTTCATCCTTGCTTGCAGGTCGTCCTGAGAGTTCTGTATGCGCGCTTCATGTGCATCACACCATCTGCCAAAAGGGGTCACAACAAGCTCGCGGATGTTGGCCGCTATTTTCTTGTGGTTCTTCGAAGCTTCTTCCATCTCGCCGCGAACGCCCTCATAAGCCTAGAGCGAGCGGATCTATGAGCACATATCTTCTTCCGAAGTACCACCAGGAACCTACCTTTCGCACACTAGCTCCGTCATCTCTAGCGAATCCTCCAGTCATTCGGTCTGTTGCAGGCGTTATGTCTCCGAGTTTCTGTCCGTACACGTCTTCTGCATCCGATCGCATTCTCGCAATGGTAAGGATTTGCCGATTCTCGACAGCTCCCTGCTGTAGCTTTCCAAACAGAACCCCTAAACCTCCAGCATAGTCACCGGACCAAAAGGAATCCGCAAAGCTAGGCATGCTGATGACAATTCTTTGGTTGCCTGAGTTGCAAGGCGACGAGAGAGGAAGCAAACGTCGTGGGGTTCTGTGACCGCTTCTCAAGAGGAACTCAAGGGATCGCAGGATAGTTTGACTCTCTGAAGTTTGGCGCACTTTGCTGGCACATTGGAGTCGAAACAATTAAGTTGTTAATGATCAGCACCTGAAGTTACTGCTGCAGTCAGGAGTTGTCAAGGATGTGAATGGAAGTACGCAAATGACAACTTGAGGCTCATAAGTTAACCTAGGAAACAAGCTGCCCTTTCTGGACTACAGTAGCGGACGTTGGGCGCTCCCTCAGGATCGAGTACATTCGCTTATCTTATCTCCGACGACTTGACATATGCAATGGCCATCACCACACCGTTAGGAACAGTATCCATATGTCTATTCTTCGACGGCTGCAGAAACAAGCGCCATGTCTTCAGAGATAGATCCGTTATTACCACAAACTAGGTCAGCGCCAGAGATATCAGGTCATGGCTTTCCGCAGCCGGCCAGCAATGAAGATCAAAGACTCGAAGATCACGAGGAGTCGACGTCACCAAGTTCGAACGCCTACTCATCACTGAGGAGAAGTATCGCTTTGTTCACCATTGTGGTGTTCTTGTCACTGTTTATCGCCGTTGTTCTGTCCGGTGGTTCAAGGTCCAAAGATGAGAATCGACAGAGAGACAATGCAACTATTGCAGCAAGAGTTGACAAGATCTTGTCTCAGACACCCTTGATAGGTTAATCCTTAGCCTCTCCAGTACATGCGATAGACATCAGTGTTGACAGAAGGACCTTTCTGACAAGGTGATGATCCACGAACAGATGGCCATAATGATCTTGCTATCATAATCCGGTACCTGTACTCCAACCACATATACGACCGCAGCTTTACAGACCTATTCGAAAATGGTGGGTTGAGATTACATGTCGATCTACCCCGTCTGAAGCAGGGTAAAGTCGGAGGTGCATTCTGGAGTGCGTATGTCAACTGTCCTAAGAATGGGACGGACTTCAGCGATGAGAACTACAGCCAAAGTATGGCACACAACCACAATGGTCAAATATTTCATATAGCAGATGAGTTTGGCTAAAGCTAAGTAGCTGTGTCGACGACACTCTCTCAATTAGACCTCCTCAGACGTCTCATGGACGCTTACCCGACGATATTCTCGAGCCCGCACCTAAATGCTTCTACTGCGCTTGACAGCTTCGTTGCCAACAAGAAGCTAATTTCGCCTCTGGCCATCGAAGGTCTCCACCAGATCGGCAATTCTTTCTCTAATCTCCGCCTTTACCATTCCCTCGGAGTGCGTTACGCCACCCTAACACACAACTGCCACAATGCATTCGCAGATGCTGCAATCATCACCAATTCCTCGGGAGCCACCATTGCGGCACCACCATACTGGGGTGGGGTCAGCAACCGCGGCAGAGACGTTGTGCGAGAAATGAACCGGCTGGGTATGCTCGTCGACCTCGCTCATGTGAGCAAGGACACAATGCTCGACGTCCTGGGTGGCCGGCCCAAGAAATGGAAAGGAAGCGCCGCGCCAATCATGTTCAGCCACAGCTCCGCCTATGGGCTGTGTCCACACCCACGAAATGTACCTGACGACGTTTTGCAGCTCGTCAAAACGTCAAATTCTATCGTCATGATCAATTTCAGTCCGGACTTCATTTCCTGCACTCCCTCTAATTCTAGCACTGGAATCCCTGATTTGTACCAGCCAAATTCAACACTGCACCAGGTCGTACGACACATAAAGTACGTCGGCGACATGATCGGATATGATCACGTAGGCCTTGGAAGTGACTTCGATGGGATTCTCGACACGCCAAGAGGGCTAGACGACGTGTCCAAGTTCCCGGATCTGGTCGCAGAGTTGTTGAGATCCGGTGTCAGTGATGAGGACGCTGCTAAAGTCGTAGGTAGAAACATCCTGAGAGTATGGAGGGATGTCGACGGAGTAGCTCTGAAGATGCGGCTCGCCAATGCGAAGCCAGTGGAGGACCAGATCGAATTATAGGATATCATCGATATGCGTTGAGTGTGTTGCTTTATTCGCAACATGGACGCTTGTCTGGCTTGTCCATATGTCTCAATCGGAAGCTGTTTAGTAGTCGGATAAAATCTCTTGTTCCTTCAAAGACTCAAGTAATAACCCTATCTTACTGATCTACTATCTGACTCTTTTCTTCCCTCAATCTTCTCACTACAAGCTCGGTTCCATCGACTATGATCTCCCACTCTACACGATGTATCCGCTGGGCCAGATCTGCCTCACTCTCGCCCGCCACCATGGTGACTTTCCGCACTAGAATCGGCTCTCCCATGTCAACTTCGGAGATCACATAGTGCACCATCACGCCCGTCTCCTGTATATCTCCCTGTTGAAATGCAGCATGGGCCCTTTGTATAGCATTTGCACCGTTAAACTGCCCCGGTAAGGCAGGATGCAAATTAATCACCGGCACGTTGGCCTCCGTCAGCGGATCCAGGAAGTCATCAGCCAGAATATGCATCCATCCGGCGCAGACCACGAGGTCTGGACTATCAGCCAGCAATAACCTCGCAAGCTCTGCATCGTATGCTTTCCTCGCTTGCTGCACTCCTTCGTCGGTCTTAGGGTGTTCCTTTTTGTATTTGACGAGGTTGTGATAAATTGTCGGTATAGGCGGGTCAGCTGTAGCGGCTCGGATCAGGCCATACGCGTCCTTTCGGTTGCTTATGACACGGACGATGCTTGTGGAGGGGAGGGTGTTGGTCGCACAGGCATCTATCAGAGCTTGGAGATTGGTGCCGTTGCCTGAGATGAGCACAATGATGCGAGTCGAGGAGTGGATGTTGTGCTGATTTTGGAGAGCACTTGCTGTCGTGTTTCTGTGAGCCATGTTGTGCCTGATCGAGATGCCTACGGAAAGGAACGTTGTAAAATCATCGGCCTTGCATGAAAATGGAGCGAAACTCAATCTTTCCATGATGGCGCTAGTAGCTAGCGTCGATCTTGACAACGAAGTTGCGATATCAAATTGTGGAAACCTGACATAAGCACTTAATGGTCACGCCTACGCCAGCGATGTCTGCCTTGGGTGGCAAAGAAATTTAAAAAGGTAAGGTAAAGTAGGTATGTTTCTGCCGCGATTTTGATGCAGAACCGCAGTGAGATAAGTCGTCATTCGGGAAAGGAAGCATCATGTCTACTACACCCTCAACAGAGTCTCCGGAGACGAAAGAGTTGAGTCTGGTGGGCAAGGTCGAGCTACGCATCGCTCTGGCAGACTCCGACACCAAGTTAGAATCTATTTTGAAGACTTTCTTGACTCCCTTGCTCTTGAAGCTGGCCTCTGAGCATCTGACTGTCCGAAACAAAGTATGCAATATCCATCTTCTGTGCCCGGTAGGGTAACGAACTCCCTCAGCATCTGCGAGATCTTTCGGCCACGGCAAGCTTACTTGAAGCTCTCGAATTCTGGCCTTTACATTTATCCACTGACTGTGATTTTTCGTTGCTCTTAGGTCATTTCGGTCTGTCAGCATATCAATACCAGAATAAAACCATTGTATGGCAGAACTCTCCGGAGTCGAAGACTATGAGGAGCATTAGTTGTGTTGACTATATACATATAGGTCGATAAAGCTACCAGTAGCGTCACTATTGAAGCAGTTCAAAGAACAACCCGTACCGTTGATACGCCACTTTGACCTTCTCTATATTCAGCAGGGCATCGACAGAATACCTATCTTTGTATGTGACGGTGTTGCACTATCGTAATAGTGACTCGCTGATTTCTCTTTGCAGGAGCGTGTGGACCTATTGCCTCTTTTGCTCCAGGGCTTGGCGGCTGATGCGGCCGTCTCGGTCAACCATGGGGCGTCTCTATTCCACCTGTTTCTGAGACTACTGCCCCACTTCTCCATCCCGCAGCGGGGCAGTCCGGAAGACCTCGAGCTTCGAGTGAGGCTTGGGCTGGTCGAGAGCCCAGACGATGCTAGATTCATTGCAAACTGGTTGGGCAAGCTTCTTCTTCTCTCGATCAACCGCGCTTCTGAGCCAATGTCAGGAACGCTGACTGACACTATGTGCGCGGGGTTGAGCGTTGATGATTATGGCTTTCTTACGCTTCAGGGAAGGAGCGAGAGCTGGAACCCAGCAGTTGGTGGCGGACTCAATCTGACGGAGACTAAGGTCGCAGTGGTCAATCTTCTTGCCAGTGGCGCATTCATGGATTCGGAACGGTTTCTACCTGCACTCGTCGCATCTGCAGATACCAACTCCCGTCTTTTTGAGACCGCCGAGGACATACTCAAGCGTGTCCAGCCGAGCATATCCTTGGAAGATTCTGTTCTGATTAGCAGCCTTTACGACCTTTACTTTGGGCGGTCAGGCCACACTCCCCCCGTCAAAACTCCATTGCGGTTGAAGATTATCGGGTTGCTTTGCAAGTCAAGGACTGCGACAACCCAAACATCTCTGGTCGTAAAATTAGTGGAAGAGGGCATTATTCCATCGGAGTCGGATGGAGAAAGTCGCTCTGGCAACCCGACGGGTAGGGAAGCATCGAAGCTGCATGGGCAGATATTCGCATTCACCAATTGGGTGGCACGAATGGGCTCATCTGAAGACCTCACGATGATCGCTCCAAGGGTTGTTACCAGTCTCCGAGACTTCATCGAATACCGTGGTTGGCCTAAGCCATACTCTCAACGTGCTCGCGGACAGGATGAACTGTCCCTACGAGGCTATGCGTATGAGAGCATTGGACTCCTAGCTAAGGCGTGTCCAAATCTGTTGCTCGACCCTCATCTAGATCTCCTCAGGTGGCTCTTCACCTCGCTAAGCGAGGACGACTCGGGTGGAAACATTGCCGTAAGCGTGGAGGAGGCACTCGGTAGTGCTCTCGGAGTGTTCGCTCGGGCAGAAGACGAGGAGATCCGAGACGGCCTGAGGGCCCTTCTTTTGCATCACATGAACCTCACTGTTGGGCAACCGGCGTCAGCTAACTCCACAGCTAAAGTGTGTCGCAGTACCAGGTATATCGCTGTCCGTTACGCGAACCGGTGCTTGCCATATGAAGACGTCGCTGCTAGATGGATCGATATCCTTGCTATCGGACTTCACTCCGTTGAGCGGAGTGAAGTCGTCGAGGAGGGAAAGAAGGGTCTGGACATGCATTGGTTCAAGTTGCTTCATACCGGTTACGATAAAGTCTCAAAAGCAGAAAGCGATACTCGTAGCACAAATTTCCAGCTACCCAGGTTTGAAGAGCTGATCGAATATATATTACCAAAGCTCATCAACGTGGACGGTCTGCAGCAAGAGCATACTATAGCCTTGAACAGTATTGATACCCTAGAACCATCGCTCGCATATTGCCGGAGGATTCTCCTGAGCCAGGCTATGGCAGGTTCAGGCTCTGCTTCAAGTACCGACGTCGACTGGGAGCGAAGGCAAGACACTGCAATCACGACAGATGAGGATGTTCGTGCCCAAGTCAAAAACTACCTGAGGGATAGGACGACAGGGTTTAGCGAACGTCATCAGCAAGCGTTGCATCGTTACCTTCTAGCATCTTACCAGGGCCTGATCTGGAATCATGGGGAGGGCGTGGGACAATGCGGAGACTACTTTCTCCAAATATGTTCACTCAGTCCTAATGACCTTGTTGGCCAACTGGCATCAAAGGTCTCATCCTTGCAACGGTCTATCTACTCCAACAACCATGCCACACGTTCTAATGCCGCACAAGCATTTGGGATCATTGCATCGCATGAGAATTGTCCACCAAGCACGCTTGAAGCTTGTGTGCATTTATTCATCGAACAAGTCAAAACCTGGAAAGTCGCCGTCGGAGCAGAAGCTAACAAATGCCATGGTGCGATTCTTGCTTTGGCTTACCTTTTCGGCAGGCTAGCGTACCGTGAACGTACCGATGGTCTTCCGGAAATATTAATGGAAGCATTCATCAGCGAAGTGCTGGATATCGTGATGAATACGAACGACAAGACCTTGCGAGACGCTGCTCACGTTGCTGTTGGCCAGCTGAGTATATTCTCCGTACTTCGGCCAGAGAGCTTCAAGCCTCCCAACTCTATAACGGCAATAGTTTCCAAATTGATGGAAGATGCCAAGCTTGGGAACGAAAAGCCTATCATTACGACAGGCCATCTTGCAATGGCACTTAGCGGAAGTGACGCCGTGGACCCTGGCCTAAATCATATCCTGGAGTGTTTGTACAGATTGCAAGAAGTCCGTCAACCAGAATCCCAGTTCGCCGTTGGGGAAGCGTTGTCCGTTGTTGCTGCAGGATGGGAATCAAAATCATTGATCGCAGTTCTGGATGTCGAAGGACCAAGGCCTTCCACATCCAGTCAAGGCCTTCTGCCAGAGGTACTAGAGAAGGTGCTCAGCAACTGCAAGAGCAATAAGCCATCACTGAGAAAGGCGTGCTCGATCTGGTTGCTCTGCATTGTCCAATTCTGTGGGCACCTGCCACCAGTATTGGATCGACTACGAAGCTGCCAGACGGCTTTCAGAAGCTTCCTAGCAGATCGAGACTCTCTAGTTCAAGAGACAGCTAGTCGCGGTCTTTCGATTATATACGAAAAAGGAGACAAGGATCTTCGAGATGATTTGGTCCGCGATTTGGTCCGATCCTTTACCTCAACAACAGCCAGTCTCGCCGGGAATGTGACTGCAGAAACAGAGCTCTTCGAGCCTGGAGCACTCCCAACTGGCGATGGCTCCGTTACTACATATAAGGATATCATGAGCCTTGCTTCTGAAGTTGGTGACCCGAGTCTGGTCTACAAGTTCATGTCGCTAGCGTCGGACAACGCTATATGGTCGAGTCGAGCGGCCTTTGGCCGTTTCGGTTTGAGTAATATACTCTCGGACTCTAGTGTCGACGGCTATGTAGCACAGAACCCAAAGCTGTATGCAAAGCTCTATCGATACCGCTTCGACCCGAACCAGAATGTACGATCCGCGATGAACGATATCTGGGCGGCTTTGGTAAAGGACAGTACATTGACTCTTAATCAACACTTTGACGAGATCATGGAGGACCTTCTCAGTAGCATACTGGGAAAGGAGTGGCGTGTTCGTCAGGCCAGCTGCGCCGCCTTGGCCGATCTCGTCCAGGGCCGACCTTTCGATAAGTACGAGAAGTACCTGAGTCGGATATGGAGTCAGACTTTTCGAGTCATGGACGATGTGAAATCGAGTGTTCGAGATGCCGCCATGTCTTTGGCGCGTGTGTTGACATCCATACTAGTTCGAAGCCTCGAGGCCGGAGACTCATCAGCTACAAGCGCCGAGCTGATGCTGAAAAATGTACTACCTTTCTTAGTCAGCCCTTCCGGTTTAGAATCCAGTGCAGCCGATGTTCAAGGATTTGCCTTACAGACATTACTCCAACTGATCAAGAAAGCAAACGGAAAAAGCTTACGATCCTTCGTCCCAGAACTGATTGAAAGACTTCTCGGTTTACTCAGCTCCTTGGAGCCGCAAGCCGTCAATTACGTCCACCTCAATGCTGACAAGTACGGTATGACAGCACAACAGATCGATGACATGCGCCTGACAAGCATCCGGGCTTCTCCTATGATGGAAGCTATTGAAAGATGCCTCGACTTGGTAGACGAGCCGACAATGAAGGAGGTGTGCCGCAGTATCGAAAGAGCTATAAAGAGTGCTGTCGGTTTACCATCTAAAGTCGGCTGCAGTCGTGTACTTGTATCTCTTAGCACTCGTCATAGCTTCCTCTTCCGCGTACACTCGGATGAGTTCTTGCGGCTGTTGGAAAAACTTGTCCTCGATCGGAACGACACAGTTTCGTCATCCTATGCAAATGCGTGCGGGTATCTCGTGCGATTGGCATCCGACAAGGAGCTCTTTCGCTTGGTCGGCTTCTGCAAAGACTTATACTTTAAGTCTGAAGGCAAGTGCCCATCACTGAGACGACCAACTTTATATTGACGCGAGATAGATGAGCGGCATCGAGTCGTGGCGGGTGATATAGTGTACGCCACATCAAAATAGTCAGTGAGATCCTTATGGGCTTGCTGGGAGAGTCGCTAACTTTGTGTAGCTCGACTGACAGGTTTTCATCAATGGCGGCGGAGTTTCTGCCATTGACCTTTGTTGCAAAGCACGATTCTCATGATCACGTAAAGGAGCTTTTTCAGAACACCTGGAACGAAAATGTTGGCGGTTCGCGTGCAGTGCTTCTATATCTGCAAGAGATACTGCAGCTTGGAGTGCAAAACCTGGACTCACCCCGCTGGGCCATCAAACATGCCTCTGCTCTTGCAGTGGCAGACACTGTCACAGCGCTCGCCAGTGATGTTGATCCAGCTAATGCGAAGCTGATATGGCCTGCTCTTGAGAAAGCTCTCAGTGGTAAGTCGTGGGACGGCAAAGAGAAGGTACTTAAAGCATTTGTCGATTTCATCAGCAAGGCGAAGAGTTTCTGGCAGGCTTCGTCCGAGATCGAAGCTAAGATGAAGGTACATATTCAGACTGCTCCCGGTCTGAGGTGACATTCACTCATGACTTGCGTCTAGGCTATAATGCTTCGAGAAGCCCGTCGAAACTCCCCTTCGTACCGACAACATGCTCTGCTATGTCTTAAAGATTTCCCTGATGCATTTGATGTAACGAACATGTTCGGAGATGTATACAGCCTTGTAGAGCCACTTATCCAAGATTCAGAAAAAGACAGCGATGAGATGGATATTGACCACGCTCCAGGAATGGAGTCTTCAAATACAATGTGAGTCTAGTCTGACTGTGGTTGTTGTTTTTGATGTGTGCTCACAAAAACTTCAGTCGCGAAGCAACTATAGCGGCAGCGGTAGGATCACTACTACATTCGCTCAATCCGTCAAAGTGTCCCGGTAAGTCAAGTCTAAAGCAATGTCGCAGATTAAGGCTTATCAATCACGTAGATATATGCGTAAATCTATCTCAGGTCCATGAGCTAGTAAAAATCGCCAGCAAGGTGAAGGCTCGCATCGTCAAAGATGCTATCTTCGAAGGCGAGGAGCTTGTCTTCAGTAAATTGCATGACCAGGACCTACCACCGCTCACGGCAAAGGCAGAAGATATACTTGTCCAGCTGTCAAGCAACTTATGGGACCCCACGCATCAGGATGAGATAGAATCCCTGAGGTTGAAGCGAGCCAAAGCCGTTCTCGCCTTGGCTCGTATTTCGAAAGGCAGATCTCGCTTGACCAGCTCCCTGGAACGCGGAGTAGCTGGCGCACGAGACACTGAGCGATCTGACAGTGTCCGGAAGTTCTTGGAGCAAGCTCTATCGACTCTTTCGGGATTCTCTCCCTGAGATCGGCTTTGGGTGTCATGTGGTTCGTATGGATGGATTAGATGGCCGAGAGCACTCGGAGGCGAAGTGCCTACGAATGTCACAATCGGGCTGAGTCGATATATGATACTGTCCTGAATAAGGACTTTATGGCCATAGGTGTGAACCTATTCCGATGGGCCAGCAGCCAGCCGATGAGATCCGGGTTGGTCGGATACCCTAGGCCTGGTTGTGGTTTGCAATACATCCTGTGTAAGCTTGTCGAGAGTAAACTCGTTCGCAACAGACTATGTTGCTTTGACAGAGACTGTACTCGGTCGTGTTTCTGTCATTAGCAGGCTCCGGGTGCTTGGACTGTACGAATCAGCTGTCTCGGGGGTTTATGACGGTTGGCCTAGGGGTTCCCGAACCAGGCCACCCACGCAGCCCGCATACAGACTACATCTTGAAGGTCCTAGAATGCCTTAACAAATGTCTATTAGAGAGGTCCCGGCCTCTAGCCTTTAGTCGTTGTGATTGTGGTGATGGGGTTTTAGATGCCTGTCCTCAACAGTAGCATGCCTTGGTGATACTCATATCCATAGAGCTGCTGGTTGATGTTTGTAGATCTCACTCTTGTATCTCATCATTCAATGTAGAACAAGTAGCTCGCGGTACCTTCGAGAACGGAGAGCGACAAGTGTTGAATGGGAGCAGTGTAGCCCCTGGCGGCTATCTGACAAGCGCGTGTAAGTACGGCAGACCATATCGTGTGTAAGCGAGCTATGACGCGGTATTGGTATTGCCTTGCGATTAACATATTGAATTTCAGAGTTACAGGTTGCAAAAAGATTTCACCTCTCAACATCTTGGTAAGTGTGTCTTATCTTCGGCAGAAGGGTGAATCTGGCCACTGCTGGCCACTGTCACCGTTACCTGACAAGTAACTTGCCTTACCATATTTAGCCTCTCCCAAATCAACTTCCTACTGCCTCTAGCTGGACTTACTCCGGAGTACATAAGCAAGGTCCACTCCGCGGTCCATCGTCAAACTTTGACATTCTACTGCTAGCTGTGGCGACGTGTACGAGATCAGTTAAACCTTGGAGGCCAAGACATAGCCTTGATCATTTCACCACCCCAGACACCAAGCCGTCCTCAGTCCTTATCTCCATTCACTCAAGCTCTCCCAGGTCACGGTTCGAAGCTGAAGGACAAGGTTCTTTGACCCGTCTCTGACGTCGATCTCATCAGAGTGCGTTCAACTGAGATACAGGAAGGGTTTAAACACGATGGAGGATGCAGCGGTGGCACAATTCACGAGCATCACTGGCGCCTCGCCTGAACGAGCGTTGCAATACCTTCGCTTGACAGATGGCAACTTGGAGCAGGCGATGCAGCTCTTCTTTGACAGCGACGGTATTGATCTTGAAGGTTCGGCTCCTCCAGCTACTGGCGCGCCTAGATCTACGTCACAGATACCTCAAGCACCGCCGCAGCATGGAGCCGGGGCAACTGGCTATATGGATGGTAGTAGTGTTGTACACATAGACTCAGACGAGGAGATAATCGACGATAATAACCCTGAGGGTACTAGCTACAATCGTAGGGCAGGGGCAACATCTTCAGTGTCAAGGTCTGCCTTGCACACACCGGCGAATGTGACCCCACCCACAGGTACGGCAACAAGAGGCATGGATGACGACGAGGCGTTGGCGAGGAGATTACAGGAAGAGTTTTACACCGGTGGTGATATGGCTGGTGTAAGAGATGCGGATGGGATAAGAGCACCTATTGGGAGGACAACAGAAACATTAGTGGGACCAGGGGCAGACTATCCGTCAGAGCCAGATGAGATGCGTGCGGCGGTTTTGGAGCAGATGCAAGCTAGGCAGCGACCACGACCCCAAGGTATGTAATCTGACACCAGCGCCATTACAGAGCTTGCCTCTGAAAGTATAGACACAACGGCCAACCATGGGTGACAGGTCGGCCTGGCATCTTCAATCAACAAGGTGGATCTGCCTCAATATGGAACGATGGCGACGATGAATCAGATCTTCGGCGACAGAGGCTTGCACGAGCGACCGGGGGTGCTTCGGAACAGTCATCTAAAGCGAATCTGCTCGCCGAGATGTACCGACCTCCCTTTGAACTTATGTCACGACTGTCATGGGACGACGCCCGAGAGGAAGGCAAGGCTGAGGAGAAATGGATCATCGTAAACATACAAGATCCTGCCGTCTTCGATTGTCAGATCCTCAATCGTGACATATGGAAAAACGAGAGTATCAGAGATACTGTCAAGGAGAACTTCCTTTTCATGCAGTATGCCAAGGATGACCCCCGTGGTAGTCAGTACATTCAGTATTACTTCCAGGCTCGGGACAGTCAAGACGCGTATCCTCATATTGCTATCGTGGACCCAAGAACGGGAGAGCAAGTCAAGGTGTGGTCTGGTCCGCCAGTGCCCAAAGCCCCGGACTTCCTAATGCAGCTGCATGAGTTTCTGGACCGGTACAGCTTGAATGTGAACGCGAGGAACCCGGTTGCGAAGCGAAAGCCGGAAGTGAGGAAAGAGAAGCAAGTCGACCGGATGACAGAAGAAGAGATGCTAGAGATGGCGTTGCAGAACAGCTTAGCCAATGACCGAGGGCGGCGAGAGGACGATCCGGACGATCTGACCAGGAGTGTCGGGGAAGTCGGAAAGGGGAAAGCCAAGGTTGCTGCGGAAGCCGACGATATGATGGAGGAGGCAGATCCGGCGAGCACCAACGGGCACACCGGGACTTCAGATTCGCCGTTCTCTATGATTTCGGCAGCAAAACCACACATAGAGCCGGCGCCGGACCCGTCTTCCACTACACGGGTTCAATTCCGACACTCGGGAGGGCGGATTATCCATAGGTTCGCGCTCACCGATCCAGTGCGGAGGCTCTACGAGTGGCTGAAGGCAAGCCCGCTGGAAGGGAAAGATGGTATGGCATTCGAACTTGTCTTTATGCAGAAGAACCTGATTGAGGTACTTGATGACACGATTGAGCACGCTGGGCTGAAGAACGGTACGGTCATGGTGGAGTTTCTCGAAGGGTAGACGATAATGTTGCACGAGGCGTTAAGAGATTGTGGTTGGCATAGCATAGCATGCTGAATAATGTTGACGGATGTGGGACTCTGTGGATGAGAATCAGCAGTGCTAACCGTCGCTCTGCTCGTCAGATGTATTGATGCCATAAGGCATGGCCCTATGTCGTCCCTATGTAATTCAGTCTGTAGTATGACTTCGCAACACTGTTCTTCTGATATCGCTGCATATAGTGATCTATAGTCCATGTGAAACATGTGATCTGAATATTACATTGAGGTAATAATATAATAAGTTCGTGAAATACCTTACTTAAGGTAGGTAGCAAATGGGGGCACTAGACCTATTTAAATATTTTAGAGGAAATGACATGACGCTTGAAAGGTCGGCCCAGATCGGCGAGCCCGGAACAACCTCGACTTCAAGCTGGAGCACCACAGGTCAATCTCGCCGCCCTCACACACGCGAGGCTCTGTGCAATGGCGGAGGCAACTTCACCTCCGCGTAACCCAAAGGTCCGACTAGGCGGTCTCAAAAGCTTCCTACCCCTCGCCCCCGACGACGGAGTCTCAACACGCGGACAAGCACTCACATCCCTGATCCAAAATCGCTCTTCGGGCTCTCTCCAGGACTTGCGGCCGCACGCATCTCCACGGCGACAGTCGAACTATAGAACCAGCGATGAGGAGTCAGATATGGGACTGACAAGGGTGAGGAGTCAAGGGTCTGGAGCGAGGGAGGGATCGGACCGAGAAGAGAGGAGGTTCAATGCGGGCGCGCAGGCGTTGATGACGCCGCAGATGAGGAGTATGCGGTTGATTGGGAATAGCAATCCTCGGTATCAATGGTACGGTCTGAACTACGAGAGGAAGGTTGAATCATGTGCTGATCGGGGGATCTGAGGATAGGCAAAAATACTATAAATCCGAGGACGAGCTGAAGGAGATGGAGAAGCCAATGTATGTGTTCTGAAGGCTGCGTCTGACTGTCAGCTGATCAATCTCTAGACGAAAGTACTATGAGCGCAACAATTTCCTCTTATCACAGTATCTGTACATTGACCGTCTACTTGATTCTTCCCTTCCTCATCGCCTCATTCAGGAGTACAACCAGCCGAACGGAGCGAGCATCGACATCCCTCAAACCATCAGTGAAGAATCCTCCGAGGCCGGTTCGAGTCTGAAGATCGGTGACAAGTCTGCGACGAATGGACTTGGTAATAATGTAAAGGTCAAAAGAACGCCCAAAGCGCTCTACAAGGTCCCTGACGAGGATACGCCTTTGCTAGAAGATGCCGGGGAAGATGGACCGAAGATTCCCGACTATACCGGTGACGATGCCGTTGAGAGCAACGACCCTATCGTGACCATTGCAATTTACATCAATCTCGCGGCCAACGCTGTGTTACTGGCCGGAAAGATTGCGGTCATAGTTCTTACAAGCTCCCTCTCTGTGCTTGCCAGCTTAGTCGACGCAGCGCTTGACTTTCTCAGCACTGCAATCGTCTGGACAACGACCAAGATCATATCTCGACAGGATCGGGCCAAATACCCGGTTGGACGACGACGTCTTGAGCCTATCGGGGTCCTAGTCTTCTCTGTCATCATGATCACGTCGTTCTTTCAAGTCTTCCTCCAATGCGTCAATCGCTTGTCATCCGGCGACCACTCCATCGTCAAGCTCGGCCTACCCGCAATCATCATCATGGCCAGCACCGTGGTCATCAAGTTCGCCTGCTGGCTGTGGTGTCGCTTGATCAAGAACTCGAGCGTGCAGGCATTAGCGCAGGACGCCATGACGGACGTCGTCTTCAACATCTTCAGCATCATCTTCCCAATAGGTACCTAATCTAATCCCCCCCCCCATTCCCAGAACTACAACACCACGAACATCAAGAAAAGCATCTCACTAACAGCCCCTGTCCAGTCGGCTACTACGCGCAAATCTGGTGGCTCGACGCCCTCGGCGGCCTGCTGCTCTCGCTCTTCGTCATCACCAACTGGTCGCGCACCAGCGCGTCGCACATCCGCAACCTGACGGGCGCCGCCGCCTCGGCCGACGAGCGCAACGTCCTCCTCTACCTCACCATGCGCTTCGCCAAGACCATCACCCAGATCCAGGACCTGCAGGCCTACCACGCCGGCGACAAGCTGAACGTCGAGGTCGACATCGTGCTCGACGAGCACACCAATCTGCGGGACAGCCATGATCTGGGCGAGAGCCTCCAGTACGTGCTCGAGAGCGTGCCGATTGTCGATCGCGCGTTTGTCCATCAGGATTATGCGGGGTGGAATCTGCCGAGTCATATGCAGCAGCAGGATGATTAGGGTTGCTGCGGTGAGGTAGGTAGATACCGGTGCCTGGAGGGTGGGGGTTGTGGGCAAGGTCGGCTTTCGCTGTACGTTATTTGCAGGGACTCCGCCGCTGTATATAAGCTTCTATAGCAGATTTGCACAATTGATAAAACTAAACTTGATTAGAAGCCACGCTCTGGTCGAGCGGCTCAAGTGATACGATTATAGATACTAGTGTCGATAATGATGCTCATACACGCCCTGAGATCAGAACATACAGCACAGGCCAAGGCCAAGTCAAGGCTTTCAACATGCGAACTTCAAAACAGCGTCTATCACTTGTAGGCACTTGTAGGAATCGGTTCTCGGCTGTCTTCTTTCCTAACAGTGCTTCACCCATTCTATGACCATGCTGTACAGAACTGTTCAAACCCCAACCATCCGGTCTACTTCCTGCATCCCTCCCAGGCGCCCAATTTTCCTTTCGGGGGTACATGGTAAAGGAATGTGTGGCAGCAGTGGGGGCTTTGAATTATATCGTTGGGGGCGTGGAGGAGGGGGAGCGGGGCTTAGAAGGTCTGGGTTTACTCTCTACAAGGTTAGGGTTAGCGGAGCGGGGACGGGTGGAGGCGGTAAGGCGGTAAGGCCAGGTTTTGCGGTGTGAAGGAAGCGGAGTCATCGATAAGGTCAGATCAGGGAAAGTGGGGTATGGCATGGTTACCGGTACTCGTACCTCGTGGCAGGCTGTTTGCCGTCTGAATCAAACACTGATTCGTTGAATTAATAGAATCAAGCTACTAATGCAAAACATGCAGGGCCGCACCTGACCTGACCTACACCGCTTCTCGTCCAGTAATGCGCACCAACTCATCCACAATCCGTTTCCACACCTCCTCCACCAGCCCTTCCTTCCGAAACTGAGCCAGAAGCTCTTCCACCCGAACATCTGCACTCTCCCCTTGCGCATCGACAGAATACACCCCCGCTCCAACCTCGCCGGTTATTCCTCTCGCTACACGAACTCCACCAACCAACGGCACCCCGGCAGCCATATCCCCGCTCTCGCCCGCCGGGTATTTAGCGCTCGTCGCAAGAAACACATGACGGTCGCCAACCTCCACAGTCGGCACGCTGAGTAGCGGCGCCAGAAGCGTGGAGATCAACCTGAACGCACCCATCATCAGGCCCTTGGTACCTCGCGTGATCCCCGACGTCACGAAGCCGGGGAAATTGTGGATAAAGGAGACGGTCGGGGCTTTTGCGGCCAGGCTTTCGAGCGACAAGGTGACCAGCGAGCTGGCGTGGCCGCGGTGCGATAGGAGGTCGGTCACCTTTCGGCCTTGGAAGTCAGTCATGTTGACGGGGCCTTCTTTGGTGCCGGTGAAGACGCTGACGACGCGGCGGAGGGTGGTGGCGTTCTGGAGGAGGGGTAGGAGGTTGAGGATGAAGCGGGTGCGAGAATGCACGGGTAGGGCTACGGCGTAGTGGAGGCCTTCTGTGGTCTCTACGTGCACGTGTATAGTTCAGACAACTTGATCCTACCTCCTGTAGATTTGCTCTCTGTTCAAAACCAACAGCTGGATTTTTCCAGTGAGGACGGAAATGCAAATTGCGGGACGTACCGACGCCGGTGATCAATGTGCCCTGGGTCAGGAACAGGAGGTTGACCGACTTCTCCTTGGTCTTGATGTCCCGGCAGACCTCGTCCACGTTGCGGATCAGGCTCAGGTCCGCCCCCATGAAGGTGAACTCGCCCTCGGCATTCAGCGCCTTGCATTCGGCCGCGATGCGAGCTCCAGCTTCCTGTGAGCGGCCGAGAAAATAGACGCGGGGTTTACGCGCGTGTTTGGCGAACTGCTTCAGTGTCGTTTCGCCTATCCCGTTCGTCGCTCCGACGAAGACGGCGACGAGCCCTGCAGGAAGGCGGGAGGCGATGCTCGCATTGGAAGACCGCACGGCGTTGAGGAGGACCATTACGGCACGCGATGTGATAGGAAGGCAACCCTAAGTAGGTAATGAGGGCTTCGTTGGTTGGTGGACTGAGAACAACGGTGTTGACAGGAAAGAGAACGGGAAAGAGAGTGGCGGTTTCGTTCAGTAGTGGTGACAGTGATGATGCCGATGCCGATGCCGATGCCGATGATAAGAATGAGAATGACAATGATGAGGGCTCTACCTTGCGAAACTCTTCATTCTCCTTCCTTGACGGACCAAAAGACCTCCTAGATGACTCGGATAGTCTTTTGTCCGGTGGAATCACTATTGTCCCATCCCCAAAACGCCTCCCTGTCACCAAAATCCCGCTATCTTATCAACAGTGACTTTTCATGATTGATGGAATGGAATCCGTTCGCGACCAGATTCGAGGACAGGACCCTAAGGTATGTAGCATCGCATCGCATCGCATTGCATTGCAATGCATCTACCTTAGGCTGAACGAATGCTTCTTCTATATGGTATGCAGCGGGGTCTGCCCGCGTGGGGAGGTGGCTTGGACCGCTGCTTTAGCAATGTACCTTATGGCCCACGCCTACACAAGCGTTGTTTGGTAGGAGCTAGTATTTACCAATGTATTCATATGATCACTACCTTCCATTGTTATATGACTGGAAAAAGTGCTGCATCGCATGCAGCTCTAGCTGTGGGGCGGCGAAGGACAGTATCTTAGGGCTTGAGGTTGAAGGAGATTTGTCATGGTGCATAAGGTATGTTTCACCGATGGAGGTTTTCCAACATGACAGTTACCGGTTGAGGATTCACACTGGGGTACGCGAGGAACCTCAAACCACAAGGAAGGGGTTTGTGTGAAGATCCCCTTTCAGTATGTGGACGTTTCTCAGATGTTCTCTCATGTGCATGAGGCCAAGGTCATACTCCACCTCTCAGCAAAGGATAGTGCGGGCAGCATGTGTCGAGTGTGTAGATAGTGGCCGGCCTTTGCTGGAAGAGCAGCGGGCTGGAGACCTCCATTGACTGCTGCGAGTGCCGTAGCTGATTTAGCCGTGGTCGGGACTATGGATTGGGGCCATAAAGTCTCGCCCTCTCCCAAATCTCACTGCTAGTCTTGCTGGCTGTAGTGGTATAGCGCAAGACACTGTGCCCGGTAAACTCTCCACAGTCATCGAGGGAGCCTTGGGCAGGTCTTCCGACCGTTGTTGCGTCCAGTCTTGCACATTGCCAAAGGTCCCGTCAGATGATAGTGATCACTTCCCTTGTGGCACTAGCTGACAATGCGTGGTGGCTGTGATGGTGTTCTTCCTGAAGGGTACCGACTCGTCGATAGTGATTCTCAACGCGCACTCCGTGTTGTGGACTTCTTCGAGAAGCAGGAATGAAGTTCGGTGAGCGCGGGGTAGCTTCCAGGTAGCCATCCTAACCATCCAACAAGAGTAGCGGGTTGGGGTTCACCGTGGCGGGATAAATTGCCATACTTGTCATAAACTGGGTCCAGCATCCTTTCAAGAACACGTGCGCAACTATGAAAGAGCACCACTGAGACTCAGGTGAATTCTAGGCTCTCATTGCATCGGTCTTCTTGACCACATGACAAGCCGTCGGCCAAACAAAAGATAATTCGTCCGTTGTAAAGCGATCAGCGGGCGCGAAACTGTTGCCGTCTAGCGGTGGCCGTAACTTGACAGGAGTGTCTAATACATGTTTCATTCTATCCTGAAATTGCATATCAGTAGAGCTTCGGTGGGTGATGAGCTGGTCAGCTTCTCACCTTTAACTTTGAAGGGACGACTTTGGTCTTGTGAATCAAGGTGGATATTCGATCCCTCCACAGAATGCGAATCTGAACGGGTCAGTGCTTCTTTCCTTCGGCGACAGCTCGAGCGTGATGGCAGGGCTGAGATATTCGAGATATTCCCTTTTGATTCCTTTTATCTTTGAAGTTACGATGACAGACGTTCTTCGCTTAAGAGCATAATGTAACCTTCGAAGCTGATTGATCCCTCGACGTTTATGGCCGTTTTGCTTTCCTCATCCAGAATGACATGAGCAGCCTCTAGTTTGCTGTCGAATACAGTCACGACGCGCTGGAAACTTTTGGACATACCTGTACTGAATATTACAGTGGAATCAAAAGAAGCCCAGCTCCATGATGGAAAGGAAGCACCTAGAATCCCGTGTGGGAAATGCTCCCTAGTCTCGTGATACTTCGCCATAGGAGACCACAACAGGCCACGAAGAAGATCCTCCTTCCACAGACCAGCGATGTACTCCCTGCCCCATCCCTGTTCTTCGAATTCGTTGGCCAATCCAGCGATGGCAGCCAGTTTGTCCGAGGTGTATGTCAGAGCCCTCTGCGAATAGTTTTCGAGGAAGGTGTACCACATCTCGATATCGACTTGTGCACCCTTGAGCTGCAACGCTGAGTGAGTGTCAAAGCCTTTCAAGAATGGATGGTAGATCCGTTTTGTGCCGTCTTCAAAAATAGATCCGCTTCGACATTCCCAGCATAGTCTCTGCCGGGCGCAGTGCAAAACCGCTGTGGCGACGAATTTTTCTTGCAACGCCCAAGCTCCTTGGCTGAGGGAATTGGCCTCTAGCCGATGTTCTGGCCCGTCACTCTCTCTGACGTACATCCAACATTTCACGCCATTCCCCATGTCTTCTGAAGCCAGCCAGACGGTCCGATCGTAGAACAGACCTGCACTGCTATTGATGCATCCAAAGCTGAGATGACAAAGACAGCATCTCTGTAAACCTGGCCCATCATCTTTGACTCACGCTGTCAGTCTACGCTGTCTCCTTGGATGATACATAGAGCATCAACCCAAAGGTATCTGACGTCTAGCTTACGGGCCAGGAGTACAGCATCGTGCTGAGTCTTGGCTAGATCGGTCAGTGCAAACCCTGCCTTTCTGGCTTCCAATGTCTCCGTGACGGTGATGAACATCTGTTGCAGGCCCCAGCAATAACTCAACGCAACGTAGGGCGTAATCTTGCCATTCGACTCGAAAAGAAAAGGGTTCTGTGATCCATCGGGAGGTCCGATATCAATGACGCGGGTAGGCAGACGAGGCTCCCTGCGCATACACAGTGTATGGTTCCGAGTGCAACATGACAACCATGATTTGATGCATTCATAAGCCTTTCTAGAGTTGGAAGGGCTTAGAAACCACTCTTCTTTGGTGGGCAAGCGCTCTGGCACGTAATCCGTTCGACTATAGGGTAATAATTTTTGCGCGATGTTGGCGGTCTCCCCCCAAAGTTGAAACGCCCAAGGTTCTCGCTGAGTGCTCTTGATCGTGCGGTAGGTACTGGCGGAGGCGTGACGAGGATCGGTATCAGGATGTGTGACCGTAACATATATCTGAGAAGGATCACTTGATTTCCGTCCCATATGCTGCCAGGGTCCTCGAGAGAAAAGACTGCAAAGGTCACACCCTTCCTTACCCGAAGCCTCGATTTGACTGGGATGCTCATATAACTCAAAGGTCATTTCTGCGGCCCCATTGTGGATCGAAGTCTGCCTCATCGTCCACCGTGACTGCTTGGTTAAATCACGGAAGCAACCACCGGTGATAACATCACCTATGCAAGTCTTGCAGAGCTCGCATAGGTTGGGGTTGAGGGCTGAGCACTTCTGGAAAAGCCGCAGCGAGTCTTTGTCAATTGCCGCCGAGCTGTTGGATCTCAGCGGTCTAGAGCTTTGCTGTGACGAAGTCATTTGTTTTGACATGGTGTCACATGAGCGGAAGATGCCAACGAGGATATTATAAAAGGTGGTTATAATCAAGACGGAGGTATCTGGGTAGCGTATCAAAGCCACCAGTCGCGATAGAAGTGGCTGATAACAGCTCATACGTAGGTATCTTTCATAGTTGGAAAGCGAACACGACGGCAATCAGGACCAGTGCAAGAGACCAAGGACTGCAGGTGGCTCCTTTGCGGGTTCTGCACCGCTGTTATGCACAGGGTAGCTGCTCAGGCCGTAGCTCGTATACGCACACGGACCTATTCAGAGCTTCAAACCGGTGGGGAGAGCATGAGCTGCAAAGCCAAGGATGGTGCAAGGCAGTATCGTTCCGATCGAGGCTCTTAGTCTTGCCTTGGTCCACGCATCTGCGTAGTTGCGGCGTATGCTCGCCGGTCTCACTCCATCGGATATAAAATGTTGCAAGGTCTCCGCAAACCGATTACTCGGTATGGTAGTCGGCGTTTATCAGAGGATTTTCTTCTCTGTTGCTTTTTTGTGTGGATTTCGTATGAGTGTATTTACTCTTCGTGCCCATGACTTTTATTTCAACGCAACTCCAAATCTTTCAAGAACAACAAAACAAAATTGAGCTCCCGACCTTACCTACCTAGGTATGTAGAAGACTCACTTCTGAAGCGAGCGGTACCTACCGTTGACCATGTATCTTAAGGCTGCCGTATTATTGCTGATCTGACATCAGCGCTGCACGAAAACTGTGAGGGCTGATCTGTACTCGTACCTATCTTACTCTCACCTTACCGTACCTGAAGCTTGCTAAGCAGCGAAGATTGCATGCACTATATCTCCTCGAATTTCGTTCTGCTCGTCGTACCTTTCAGTTGATGACAAGTGTTGTTTCCCTCATACTAGACACCTTCCTCAGATATGACTTTTGAAATGCCAGAAGCAAATGACTCGACGTTACATCTGCCGCGCATACTATGCCTTCATGGAGGCGGTACCAATGCTCGAATATTCCGTGCTCAATGTCGCGCCCTTGAAAGCGCCCTCCGACCCACATTCAGGCTATGCTACGCAGAAGCACCGTTTCCGTCGCAGCCTGGTCCGGACGTGACATTGGTCTACAACGACTTTGGACCATTCAAGGCATGGCTCCGCTGGCACCCAACCGATCCAGAACGGGAGGCCAACAATGCAGTGGAGCAGATCCACGCCTCTCTCGATAAAGCCATGGCAGAGGACGACAGGAAAGGCGCGACGGGCGAGTGGGTGGCGTTGCTTGGCTTCAGTCAGGGCGCGAAGATCTGCGCGAGCCTCCTGTTCTTGCAGCAGACCCGCGCCGAGAGGTTCGAAGGCGATCACGGGGTCGTGCCAAACTTCCGGTTCGCGGTGCTCATGGCTGGACGAGGACCGTTGGTCGAGTTGGAGCCTGAGCTCGTGAGGACGCCCGGGCTGGTCGATGCATCGTCCCTGTCCGCCGCCGGCCCCGCTCAACAGAGCTTGGCCACCGTCGAGCACCGCCTGCGCTTACCGACGATTCATGTCCATGGGATGCAAGATCCAGGTCTCGAGCATCACAGGAAGCTGCTGTCTCAGTACTGCGACGAAAGGCACGCGAGGCTGATTGAATGGGACGGTACTCATAGATTGCCGTTCATGAAGAAAGATGTTACGCCCATTGTGGAAGAGATACTGTCTATGACAGCAGAGACAGGAGTCTCGACGGCTTAGCGTGTGAGGCCAATGCTCGGTATTTTCACCTTTAGACCACGTTCTGGAGTTTTGGATGGCGCGTTAGAAACATCTAGCTTGAAGATAGACAGGCCAGCGTGCGGCTTCATACGCCGAGGGGTTGGATCATATGCTGATTGATTTCTCTCAACGTCGGAGCATTACCGTGATGTCGAAATGGAAATGCGATGTTGTCTTTACACCAGCTGTTCTTTCGCAAGGCTAATGGTTTAAGCTTTGTCAAAGTCTGGTACGCAGTGGACTAAGCATCAGAGAGCCTCTAAAGACACTGCCTGTACAGCTAGTGAGCGCCGTTGATACACTATACATACCAGGTACCTACAGTAGTAACGTAACGTTACCAGGTAATATCCTATGAGGTGACGGAAGTGGATGCGGCACCTTAATCCACGCTATGAAGAAGTCGCCGTTGTAGGACGCGGGTAAAGAAATGTCAAGAGTCTTTTGATTTCGAGTAGCGACAAGACTGGACTGCCAAGACTGAAGAGCTTCTTTGAGTGCCAAGACGCCAAAGGTTCGGCCCGCGAAACTGCGTGCTTTACACGTGGCGTGCCGTAGTCACCTCGCCTTCCTCGGGTCTAGAAAAGATACGACGGGGGTTATGACTTCAGGTCTTACTCGTACTTGATAAAAACCTTCGTACAGAGGGCTTCGTACCTATTCCGTGTGCGGACGCGAGGCAATAGGGACTGGCTCTTGGAATGAGCCCTAAGCTACCTAGCGGACAGATGCTCAACCGGAGAACTTCATGAAAGGGTAACGCTAGCTCACGTCGTGCTCTGGCATATCCCCGGCCCAATCGCTTCTTGCAAGGACGACAACACCTCGGTTTGGCATGGGAAGAGTGTCGAAAACGGGAAGTGCGCTGCGATGGGACCCAACCGCAATACGGGAACTGCTCGGATTCCGTTGTTCAGTGTGTTGCCGTCGTGTCTCGATCCCAGAGGGCGTCAAGAAGGAAGGGGTCACTTGAAAGCTCTCCGGAACTGAATGGGTATGTATATGTTTACGGGGAATTCGGATGCACTGCTTTGCATCACGAGCTAGATACCTAACACGCCATGGGTGGCAGCGACGCTTGAACATGGCCTTTGAGGACAGCAGCAGAACGACTTCTTTCCTGATTCACAATGCGTGCATGTCATGTATTGGAAGAAGCTACGACGAATAGTTTCTTCGGTGTGGACCAGTCGACCGCATTGCCTGGCATGTTGGGTCTGAACCCCGAGAGCCGTCCAATTGACCGTACCCAAATCGGTGGGATTTCCAGCAACCTTCTACATACTTCATTCTATATGTGAAGTGGTCTTCACACCCCTCGAGTGCATGGTGGCATCAAACGCCTTGTGGAAAGTCACCCTCCGATTCATATGTACGACTGGAGATCTATTTCTATGCAGCAGTGTTGTGTTATGATGAGATCCCTCCCAGTTAAGACGCTCAGGTCTGAGCGTAAGCGAAACTGACATTACACTCCAGACCACTTGTGCTCCGAACACCGAACCCTAAAAATGATGACGATTCAGGGAGAACAGAGTAGTTCACAAAGACACAACCACCTTCTTCGCGGACACACCCTTCTTATTCAGGGCCATCGCTTCCTGGAGACGCTCGAGGCCCTTCCCGACCACATGCGGCGCCGGCGCGGCGATGTACTTGCCCTGGGCGAGAGCAGCGGGCAAGAAGTCCTCGTAGATGGCACGGCAGACCTCGTTAGCCATCAGGTCGCTGCCGAATATAAACTTCTTGTCGACGCGCTTCCACCTGGACTTGACCTCCGTCGTCGCAGCGTCCCACCCCATGAACATCCCAAACGAGACGAACCCCAGCGCGCTAGTGGGGAACTCGCCGGGCACCGTCACGCTCGCTTGGGCGACGAATTTCCTACCCCGACACGCGCCGACGACGTCGAGGCACGGCTTCAGCGAGCCGTTGCCGATCGCAATCGCGCCGGCGGACTCGCGGTCGCGGAAGGCCGCGATGATGTCGTCGACCACCGTCGCGCTGTTGTAGTCGAAGACGCGCGCGGCGCCCAGCCGCCGGAGGTAGTCGAAGTTCTTGGGCGACGCCGTGGCGATCACTTCGTGGCCCGAGGCGACGCCGAGCTGGATGGTATTGCAGCCGACGCTGGTGGAACCGCCCCAGACGAGCAGAGTCTTCCCCGTCGGCGAGGGCGCCACGCTCGGATAGGGCAGGGCGAGGAAGTCCTTCATGAACAAGCCGCAGGCGGCAGTCGACAGGCCGAGCGGCAGGACACAAGCGTCCTCATAGGACAGGGCGTCGGGCACGGGCGAGGCCATGCTCGCGCGCAGCACGGTGTATGTCTGGAAGGCGCCCTCGCTGGCCTTGTTGCTCCGCTGGTCCATGCCGACGGCGTGGCCGACGACGCGGTCGCCGACGTGGAAGCGCGTCACGCCTTTGCCGACTTCGACGACTTGCCCGGCGAGGTCGCTGCCCATTATGAAGGGGTATTTGATCCAGCTGAACATCATGTCGCCCGTTTCCTGCTTGATCCAGTCGAGCGGGTTGACGGCGACGGCGCGGTTTTTGACGACGATTTCGCCCTCCCCTGGGGCGGTGTATGGGGCTTGCTTGACCTCGAGAGGGGTGGCTGATTTGGCGGTTAGCCAGGCGGCTTGGTTGGGAGGCATGTTTTTGGGTTTGATGAGGAAGCAGCAATTACAAAAGCGGCTGTTTATAAGAGAGGGTTGTTGACTGTTGTGTTGTGTTTTGTAGCGATGTGTTGCGCTGTGTTGCTTTATGTTACGCTATGATATGTTGTGATTGATGTTTGTGTATTGTTGCTATAGAATAAATAGTCGATATCCATAATCGCGAAGCAGATATGAAAAGATGAAGAATGCTGTTCAGCCGTCGGTGACGGGCAGTCAGTCTCTCCTTGATGCCAGCCACTACTGCATGCCTCAGTCGGAGTCGGGGAGATAGCGATCGTGTTTCACCGTGTCTTCACAGTGGTCGTGTACCTAACAGGCAAATACAAAACGCTATCTAGTAGTGTTTGATAAGTGGCATATAAACTATATCTGAGGCTATAAACTCTGCCATCACGCTTATCATAGGAATATCGAGTTCGACTTCAGGTGTTCCCCGAAGTTTGATGCATAACGAATGAGGGCATGTAATGTAATATTGCATACCATAGGGCGACCGCTCCACATCAGATGATCAATCAGGCTGGGCCATTGTCCAAGTTTGCGATTGCTGTGTCTTGCATGATTCATATCACTGCAGGGTAATAAATCACAGCAGACTCCCTTGATCTTAACGTGATTCTCTGTATGAATACAGTTGAAACCATGCGAAACCGGGAGCTGAGGAAAAACTGACTAAGAGCTGACTGATAAGGTACCCAGGCTAGGTAGTATATACCTTAGGTTAGTAGTAAGTGGCAGTACCAGGTACTCTAACGGCTTAGAGTAACTAACTAAGGTACCTTATGACGTTAGAAGTTTAGTCATGTATTAAGTAAGTACAAGGTAAAAGCATTGGACGATAAACTTGGAAGAGGCAAACACAGCCACATCCCAACATCTATCTACACTAACCTACTACTAAGGGAACCATGACGAATCGCCCACGAGCCAAATGCCCAAACTTACAGCACTAGTCAAGGTGCAAGGGTTTTAATCATCGGAAAGACCTCCGACAAGACAATCTTACATAACGTCGTCGGCTCGCGTTACCTGGCGATTGTTCCACTTCGAAGTACAGCAATGTAAAACATTCAAAATGTCTCTGATGACATTGAAACTTATCTAAAGAAAAAGGTATTTGCTGGATTACGTACATGGTGATCAGATGGGAAATAAAAAAGTAAAATAAACAACGACTAGATGGTGGGAGTGGCGATTGCGGTGCCTGTATATTTTTATCGAAAACATCACCAAACATTGAGCCCTAACTGCAAAATTGCAACTCCAACGCTTCGTATGCGCATGCCCTTCGTGACTTTGACGTGAGGAAAATCGTTGCTTGTGGGATGGATGATGAGAAGAGAAGAGAGGAAGAGGTTGGAAATATGGCCAACGGAAAATGGCGCGCCCAGCCCGGTAGATGCAGGTAGTAGATGACAGCTTCGGAGCCTAATCGTACAATGCTCTCAGGAGAAGACCGAAAAAAAGGGAAATGGGACTCCAAACCACGATGGACGACGGGGAGATGGATGGTGATGTTTGCGCAGCAATCGACACCATCACTCACCGATGCCTCGAAATGCAAGCTTCCTCCAAGGAAAATTTGTGCACAAAATTCGACGAAATCAGTACGGGCGCATGGTTGGGTATGCCGCGTGCACGGACATATGCACCGGCTGGGCAAGGGGGCCGGGGGGCGGTAGTGCAGGTACTGGACGATGAAACATCTGAAGCAGCCTCCTGCCGACGTTGGTTTCCAGCTCGGTGCCATCTCTAGCAATCTTGACCTCTCGGTTCGCGTTCCAGGGATTTCTCAGCCCCCGGGTGCGATAGAAAGGGAGACGGGTGGTCGAGATCCACTCGATCCGGAAAGGCTTCCCAAACGCCTGACTCACGGGTGCGACAATCTCTTCACCTTCGTCCTCACTCTTGCGTCCCTTGGATTCATCCGTTTCCTGGGCAGGCGATTTGGGACGTTCGTCGTCCTCTTCCTCTTGATCTGCCTCCCAGAATATCGTCCCTCGTGCAGAGTCGTCAATGATACGCCCTTTCGGCGCGAACTCGGTCGCACTCGTGGGAATCGCTCTGGGGAGGTCTGGGTCATCGGTCGTTGCTTCGGCCCTTGGAGCCCACTCGATGGAAGCCGACGACTCTTCGTTGATGGTCGAGGTCATTCTAGCGTAGCCAAAGTATTCGCCTGATTTGTTGGCTGAAAAGATCAAATAAACATTCTCAGCAGACTAGGTCGGATCAGTTTGACTCCTGAAGCAAGTTTTGGTTCGGACATGTCCTTACTTCGTAAGCCTTATTCAAAGCCGCCTCGTTGTGCGCCTGAGTTGCCCAGATACCGTTCCGTACGCTCAGCTCCAAATCTTCCACCGTCAGACTCTTTACGATGAAGAACTTCTCACTGGCTTTGGCTGGTCGTTCCCCTTCCCCCGACGCCTCCGTAATGGTCGTCTTTCCGTCAACATGCGTGGCATCTTCGGGCTCCACGTTCGATACGGTGTGCTTTTGCCCTTCGATCGCAGGAGGTGGTAATGAAGCCGCAGGTCCAGTAGGTACGCCAGGAACGGGTGTCGACGAGTTTCTCCGCAACCGACAGACGAGTCGGACTCCATGGAATCTGGAGTCGTGAAATCGGCTCATGGCTGCGGCGCAAGTAGCTTCGGTCCGATAATTCACAAATGCACAATTGCTCTTGGATATCAGGAAGACACTCTCAATGTCATTTGTGGCGTCCCGCGAAAAGTGATCTTTGAGGTCGATGACGTTGGTGCCAGGCGGGAGATTACCGACCCAGAGCGCATGACCAGACTGTCTGGGTTTTCGAGGAGGTCCACGGGGTATCGAAGGCCCGACGGGACTGGACCCTGAGCTTCCTCTACTCTTCGCTACAACGCGGGATATTTGTCAGTCTTTTGGCGCTCAAGTGGAGCTCACTCAACAGCCAACATACGTGGTACACTTCCGGGGCGCAAATGGCGTCCGGTCCGATCGCTACCGGGCATACCAACAGCGGGCGGGAAACCACCCTGAGAGGCGAAACTGGCAATGGCCATGCCGTATTCGGCCCCTTCCTGGCCTGTATTGCCTTGACCGTACGACAAACTCGATCGCCGACCATAGCCTGCCGGATACGGCGCGGCACGGCCAGGCACGCCTTGCGCGACGGGAATCTGCTGGGTATAGGGGGACGGATAGTAGAGGAACTGCTGCTGCTGCTGCTGCTGCTGTTGCTGCTGTTGTTGTGGGAAGTAAGAGGATCCGGGATAATGCGATGGGAGGGGACTAGGGCCTCCTGAATGTGACTGCTGCGCTGTGTGCATCTGCCCGTATCCAGGAGCTCCCGGTGGAACATGTTGACCCTGCTGATACATTGCAGCATATTGCTGAGCGTACTGTGGGTTATAAGCAGGATTGGTCATCGCCGTTTGGCCGGCAAACTGCGAAATCTGCTGCAACTGATAGACGAGAGCGGATGTAGAGGGCCCCGAAGGAAATCTTGGTTGGGTTGGTTGTTGGCCGTACGGTTGGGCCGATGACTGATATTCTGGCAATGCGCCCGCCATGCCTCCCATGTTCAGCGCCGTCGGTCGTTGATTCTGAGCCATGGCGTAAGAAGCAAAAGCTTGGACAGGTGCGTTGCTCGAGCGCATCCTTTCCGGGCGTTGCTGAGGTGTAGGTGCTTGGAGGTGTACTTCGTAAGATGCTTTGCTGTTCCGGGGGTGCTCTGCGCCAATGTCAGATGCCATCCATCCCAACCTTGGCCTCGACAAGTCACTCAGCTCTAGGCCACGGTCATGATTCGTACCTAGTGCCGAGAATTCCCCACCGTCGTCGACGTCGCGCTGTGCGTGTGCAGATGCGCCGGGTAAATCCCTCGATGGCTGTCGGCCTTCCTGCCCAAATCTATCGCCCATCGGTGGTTCTTCTAATATGACCGGAAGCGCCCACCACTGCTGCACCCACACGATAGCCATGTTAGCCCATACCAGAAGAGTGGAAAGATGGTGATCATGACGAGATAGGTAGTGGTAATACCTTGAAACAAATAAAGTCTTTGCAGCCTTCAGCGTTCAAGTGGTATTAAGACGGCGGAGAGTGGCAACGAACGGGAGACTTGAGAGCCGAAGAAGGGTATTTTGAGAAGAAACGAGAGGCTGTGGGAAGTTGATGTGCAGAAGCAGAAGCTCTAAAGGGTTTGTTGAAAGACCGGAGATGGTCGAAAAGAGTCGGACCTGGGATACAATTGAGTTCGACGCAAGGCGATCTAGCAACGAGCACGGCCAGTACCGTTCCGGCGGAGGAGGAGACCGAAGGTTTCGCTTGCAACAGCAGCAGCCCAGTGGGGGGGCCAGGGAAAGGACCGTCGAGCGGTAAGATTAGCAACCGAAGGCGAAGGGCAACCACCGAAGCTCTCGTCCGGGTCAAGCTAAAGGGAACCGCGTGTCGTGATGACACGACGTTGAGAAGACTATCGAAGGCCGGAGGCAGGCTTGCTTTCAATGCAGGGGGCCCAAGGTGCTTCAACTGGCAGCGGCGAAAAGTAGGATTGAAGGTCTGATTGGCCACGAGAGTTCTGACCCCGGATTGAAGGTACTTGGAAAACCCACGAGCCTATTGCTAGACTGCAGGAGCTGAAAGGGAATGACAATTGCCGGAGGATAGAGCAGGGAGAAGATCGCCAGGGGAGCAGAGTTGAAGAAGAACGGAAGTGTAGAAAGGAAAGACAGATATAATAATAGAAATGCAGTGGGGGGAAACAATTCGAGGTGAGGATTGCGTGAGCAAGCATGGTGAGGTAAGGCAGGGACGGGCAAGTTTCCAGGGAGTGTTGTTGACAAGCGAAAAGGCAGCTTGCCTATTGGGCAAAGAACGACCCAGAGAAAGGTAAGGCAAGACTAGGTACTGTAGGTAGTCTAAGGTAGGAGGGAGGTACCTACGTCCTTCCACGACGGATGATGTACATCTTGGTAAGGAAGGTAGGCTTAGTGTGAACAGAAATAGGATTAGCTACATCAAGTAGGGAAGGTACAGGTGAGCATGTGTACCTACTGTACTGGGGAACAATACAATCATGTAATCTATGAAGAGCACACACTAACTGTAGAGTGTAGGATGGTGTGAAGGATTGGGGGACGACTGATGGGCAGCCGGGGTTCACAGAGGAGGGAGAGGTGGTGGCGAGTACTCCCAACTTTGATATCGGTACAGGTAAGGTACGGTACCTTAAGTTTTGATAGCCTGGGTTGAGCCACACGGATCCAGATCAATTCTTCTGTGCTTTGTTTTTTTGAGTTTTCTTTGGGGGGCTTTGGTCCCCACACTAAGTTGCAGCCACCTCGAGCCCTGTCAGATTCAGCCACACAACACGGCCACAAGAGATACCGTAACGGAAGGAACCATAGGGTAAGGCAAGGTAAAACAATGACAGAGCGTATTTTAAACCTATATCTTACCTTGTGGCTCCGCAGCTAAGGTAGGTATTCCTCGGGCAATAGCAATAACGTTACCTAGTAACTGCCATGACAGACGAACAGACGAACAGACAAATCAGGGGCAAAAGCACAAAGGCGGAACAAATTGAGCCCGAACAGCGTAAGGTACATGTACCAAAATGTTATAGTGAAGTGCTTGATGCTAAAAATGACACTTCCGATGATCTTCGAACGATCAGGTACCCTGCGAATTAACTTCAAATGGGGCCCAAATAAGGTAAGGCAAGATGCTGTAACTACTCACTATCCGAGTTAAGGTACTGTAGGTGAAAGGTGAAAGCCATTGTTCGTGGCCCAGTTCCTTCCAGGTTCTCTTGCCATGCATGCCGTTACCGAGTTGGGGTAAAGTACGTTGAAGGCCAAAGAGAAGAGAAGAAGAGATCCGGCAAGCGAGAGTTCAGGCTCAACCGCTGTGGCGTTCGTTCAAGTCACTGCATCTTGACGTCTGCAGGTACAAATACAGAAATACAGAAAACATGCGTCATCATCGGTCGTTGCAGTACAGCAAGCTTTAACGTTACCTTACTCCGTACAGTCCCTGGAAAGCTCGATTTGGTCGATACTTTGACAGCTTAACGGATTAACGTAAGGTAGTCCGTTGTCGTCGAAGTCGGACTGATTAATATTGACTAACGTTAGAGTTATTTCCTCTATGGGAACTGGTGCTGGGGAATTAATATTGTGGAAACAAAGTCGGTCATGGTCTACCTTAGCGATTGATCGACACCGAAGGCCCCAGCCCCGAGTCCAAGCCGAAGCCAAAAGATCGTCCGCCATTCTAAGAAAAGCGCCTCTTTCGATTCGCCCATATGCGATCCGTACCTGATTATGGATACTACTAGGTAGGTACCTGGTAAGGTTGAAGGTGTCGTTCTAGTGTAAAGCTCGCACGGCGTCGCATCGTTGCGTCTGCGTTCGCCGATCATTCTTCCAATAATAACCTCCTCGATAACTTCCCTCCTCAGGATTACGTCCCGCAGCCCTAATATCAAATACCTGCCTGATAGTAGATGTTGTAAATAGGGTCGAGGAAGAGTTGTTTACTGCTTTTGTGGGTCCAAGGTACTCCGGAATTGACAGAATTGTTCATGTACTGTATCCATGTCAGATCTGACTGCCTATCTAAGGTAGGTACGTAGGACACCGATTTCCCTCATGGCATGGCATGGCATGGCAAGCCAGGCATGGACCGGGTCACCGCATCAGGCGAAAACTGATGAATGGTAAAGCGACACTTGTCACTTGTACTGTGGCAAAGACTGTCAATGTTGACCGAGGCCAAAACATCATTAGTCCAATGTCCTGACCGGACTGTGAGTGCCCAAACTGCCATTGATCTGTGAGCTGGGCCTCAGGGCAATGGGAACAAATGAAATGAACCTGAGAATACAAAGAACAGAGGAAATGAACATGAAAATGAAAAGAGCAGTGTTATCCTGTGACCACTATGGTCCACTAAACGTCCAACCATCTACCTCAGTATGGGAGTGATTTGTATGTATTACAGATATCTATTCGGGGTAGCCGATGGTGGCTTGATAAGCGATCTTGATCACATGACTGGTAAAGCTTAGCATCACCCTCCTTTAGCCTTGTTGGGTTAGACACCTTGCCTTGTACATACCTACTAGGTAGGTACCTGGTGCGCCTTTTCGCATCAGTGGCAGAGAACCCCAAAATAAACTGAGCAAGTCAATTTTAGATACTAAGGCATGGTAACTTAGGACTGTGATGTTCGGCTCTGACCATGATCTGCATCATTTCTTCAGTCAAGGTACATGTGACTTATTTGTTAAATTATTGCTGTGCGATGAGGTACAGAGTTGTCAAAGTGTGGCTGTGCAAATCGGCTGCCGTACAAAAGTCAGTCGGAATGGCCGAGTGGCAAATGATGCTATTCTTGATCTTTGACCTTTGACCTTTGACCTTTGACGTCGGAAAGAGCTGTCAACTTACCAGCTTCCATAACGGGCAACAGGTCATGAGTCGGTTGAATTTCCGAGAAACGATATTGGATATACAGTACGTTACTGTTGATGAAGTCGATGTGGCCATACCTTATACCTACAGGTAAGGTAAACCCTCAGCAGAATTATTTATAGAGCTGTGTGCCTAGATAGGTAAGGTCACTGATCATAGCATCGACTTTGGCATCGACTGTGCTCTTCCAGGACCCTGGTCGCTGGGCCTCTACTCCAGGAACCATGACCATGAGCCACAAGCCCCCCACCCGGAACCCCTCCCTGATGCATCTGGATCGAGATCTGACTTCATGTAGTCACGAACCAAATCTCTACTCCTGCAGAGCGTGGCCAACGAAGCGGGCAAGTTGAACTCCATGTACTCTGCCGTATGCACCAACGGAACAGTGCGTCGCTGTTGAGCTCAAGGTGGTGTAAGAAGATATTGGACCGTGGCGGTATGCAAAGAATTGTGAATCAGTCCATAGAAAGTTGTTCCTATTCATTTACACTATGTAGAGTATATATAGAAAATGATGACTAAGACATAAATAGAGATGCTTAATAAGAGATGAGTAAGCAATAATATCACATTCTCTTTTACTGCACAGTCACAACAGTTCACTGATGTAAGTACAAAGATTTGCTTGACATTCTGTAAAATTTCTGTCTGCAATTTGCATTCACATTATTTTATCTCACTTCACATTGCTATTGTTGTTCAGTATAAATGACAACAACTTAAATTGAAAGAAGTCTGCTTTTAATTGCATTCATAAAACTACTGATTATTTCTATTCTGAGAAAAGCTTACAAAACTCTTTTCTCAGTATGTTGTTGTCTGGATTTCAGTTTCAAGATTAACAACACATAAAACTGATTAAGCATTCTGTTTTTAATATTATTATCTTTTAGTTTATAAGAATCTTTTTCTTGAATCTCTTACATAAATTATATAAGTCTGTATTTCTTTCATAAGCTGTCATCAAATTACTGTCAATCATTACTGAAGTTAAGACTTTTTAATCTTTCTTTTCAGCTTTATTAATTATTTACTTTAACTTCAACTCATCATGTTGTTATTGCAAGTCTTTACTGAGTCATTTTTAATCATTCAGTTTTTTCTTAATATTATGTAATATCAAGACTTTCACTTTCTCTTAATTATGTCTCTCTTCTATTATAAATGTTGAAGTCAAATCATCAGCATCTCTTCAGCTTTCAATAATTTTCTATAATGCATTCATTACATTATTTACTTCAGTCAAGATCAGTTCAGAAGAAGCAATGCTTTAATGTGCTTTTAAAATGTTTGATAATGAAAATACAGATAAATTTATTTATTCATAACATTTTTATATCTTATAAATTGTCTTTTAAGAAAGATCTTCTTTCTTTTTTACTAAAAGCTTATATAGTTCTTTCTTTTGTCTGTGATCTCATTCAGTTCAAGATATGATCAAGAGTTCTTTGTAAAAAGATAATGATGACTTTTTCTATTTAAGAATCTCATCAACTTTAAGACTTAATCACTATATAGATAGTTTAGCTTGTTTTAGACTGCTTTGCAGTTCTGAATTAACTTAAAATTTATTGACATTAAAGATATGTGCTTTTACAAGTTAATTATTATAGATTAAATTTCATAGAATACATTCTGTGAGCATTTTTAATGTGTAAGTCTTTAATGAATGAGTTTTCAATATCTTATAAAACTTAAATTATTTAGCTTTAAACTTCTAAGACTCTTCATTTCATATAAGTACTCAATCTTCTTTCTTTATAATGCTTAATCATACTGTTTCATTACAAATCATTTTCAATTCAATAGCTTTTTGTAAAAGAATTTTATTAATAATTATTTAAACTGTCTGTATCTGCTCAATTCATTTTAACTAATCTTCAAAATCAGTTTCTCTCAGCAATTAAGAATTGTTAAAATTGTTTAATAATTGTAAATTTATCTTATACAGTAGATAGAATGAGCTCTGTTTAATTATATTATAAGCTTGAATTTAGATCACAAAAAGTGCTTATAATAAGTATTTGTTTCATAGTTAAGTTAATTTATTCATAAGATATTTTGTAAGCATGAAGCTCAACATTTTATTTAGATTTTTTATCTTTTCATTTATACAGAAATAATAGAGAGTCATTGTTCTATATTGAGTCTTAAGCTTTTTCAAATAATAGATCACAACATAACTGAGAAAGTTCATATCATTATTGAATAGTAATTTTCTTAATAAATTATAATTTATAAAGATTTTGTTATACAGAAAATCTATAACTGTTATTTTCATTGCATTCAGAACAGCTTTAGTCACAGATCAGTCTGTAACATAATTAATTGCTGTTATAATTCAGCAGTTTTCTTAAGACATTTAAAATAGTATATTTATTATGTTAATTTCTTATCTTTTAAATGATAATAAGTTCTTGCAAGCTAAATACAAATGTTGTTTGATCTCTTAATGTTTTCAGAGTTTTTGAGCAACTTAACAGTTAAAATAATGCTTTATAAATAATTTAATATTCTGCAATAATTCATGTCATTAAGCTCAAAGTCAAATGACTTTTAGCAGTTCTGACACTTTTAAATGCTCATATTTAATATATATATGTTTTAAAAAGTCTACTTAATACTGAAACTGTAGAAATGATGCTTCACTATTGTTTTACTTTTAAATTAAATATGAGTCATTCAATTTCAAATTATAATGCAGTCAAAATTGATTCATCACATTGTTTTTATATATATATTTATGAAACAGTGACTTTTCAAGTTCTGTATCATCTTTTAAATACAATATCATCACTTTCTTTCATTTCACATTATCTAGCTCTCACAAAACATCTAAGAATACTTTATTTGCTGAGTCTTTCTCTATAAAATTAAATCAATAATTAATTAAATCTAATATGACAGTTTAAGCTTCTGATTAATATTGAATGTTAAGATCATATTGCTGAAATTTGTCAATTCATTAAGCTAGTCATTTAAATGAGTGTGATGTATTCTTTAAATATTGTAGATCTTCATAATTCATAATAATAATTGTAGTATAATCATTTTTAATATAGTACTATCAAGTTCAAAGTGCATGTTTAATGATCAATAACTTCTTTTTATAAACAGAATAATTAAGCTCTGCATCTTGTAACTTTTAGTCATCATAGATAATTAAATAATATTTTTTATTTATTTCATTCTGCATCAAAGCACAGTCAATTGCCTATTTGAAAGTGTTCATTTCAATAGTAAATGATTTACATACAGCTACTTAAATAAGTATTAATTTAAATGTAAGTGCATTCTTAAGCTGTTGAAAGACACTATTACATAATACATTTCAGACAATGAATCAATTCTTCTTTATATACAACTCAATGTTGTTCTTCTTAAGCAAATTCAATAGCAGTACTGTGATCTGTGCAAATTCTTGTATAAATCATCAGTAATATAAAGTCAGTTCAAGAAACTGTTATACATAATGTGCTGTCTTCAGAGCAGATTAATTCTTAATGACTAATATTTTAGCAGAGATTAGTCATAGTGTATCTTGTCTCATAATATATTTACAAAATTTAAGAATTTTCATCTCAACAGTGCACTTATTAAATTTAGCATATAGCTTATGTTTCTTTAAGATATCAAGAATGATCTGTAAGTGTTTTTAATGATTTAAAATTGAGTTAGAAAAGATCAGTATGTTGTTAAGATATATTAGATAAAATTTGTTGAGTAAGTTTTGTAATATAGAGTTCATCATTGACTGAAATGTTGTCAAGACATTGCATAGCTTAAAGAACATAACTGTGAATTTATATTTACTGTAATGAATGTTGAAGACAGTCTTTTTTGTATCATTTTTAATTATATAAACTTGATAATAACTCAAAGTAAGATTAAGCTTGATTAAATATTGAGCTTTGCTGATTTAATCTAGACATTTCTGAATTCAGAAAAGTGAATATTTATTTTTAACAGTAATGTTATTTAATGTTCTATAATCAATACACATTCATCATGTACTCTTCTTCTTTTTAATAAACAGAATCAAGAAGCCTCATAAATTTACAGATTTACAAATTAAATCTTTATTTATTAATTTTATTATCTATTTAATCTGTTCATTCAGCTGTAGCTGTGACAGAAAGTAAGCATTTATGTTGACAGACTTAATGTTATTGATGTTAATGCTATGTTTAAATATTCATTTAAATGATAATTTATCTAATAAAGTTAATCTAAATACAGATTGAAACTCTTCAATAACAATTTATAATTATTTATTCATAATAATTAACAGTTCAGCTTCTGACTTCTTTAAGTTTTATTGAATTACTAATAAGTATTTAACAGTTCTGTAATTTCAAAGTATCTTTATAGCTGTATGCTCTTCAATCACATTTAATGTTGATCTGTTTACAGCTTGTTGTCACTTTTTCAAAAATAAATGATGATGTTTTCATTATTAATTCTAAATCATCATACAGTTCATAGCTCAATCAATCTGAGAATTAGTGACTTTTAGTCAAATTAATCTCAGAATGAGATTATATTCTTAAAGATTTATAATTTATGCTTTTAATTGTTGTTAAAAGCTATTTATCTTAAGATAAAAGATCAGCTTTACAGTTAATTAAATGATCTGTTTATTTAACAAGAATATCTTAAGCAGTTTAATTTTATATTAACTATTAATCAATATTTAATTGACAACTATCAAGAAAATATATATTTAATCTGCATTTAAATCAATTAATACTTTTACATTTATCTTGTTCAGTCTGTCTTAAATGCAATCTGCAAGAATATATACATTTAAATTGAGAGCATTAATTTAACTAAAGATTATACTTAATAATAAGAGTTTCAAATCATTCAGTGTGAATACTTTACTCAGATCATTATCAGATTGAATAGAAGCTTCTATTAACTTGTTTATGAATACTTTTATATTCATAAATAACTTTAATTTTTCAAATTATTCAAATCATTCAAATCAACTTTAACAATCTTTAACTTCTTCTTATCTTTATTTTTTTTCTTATCTTTACTCTTATCTTTACTCTTATCAATGTTCTTATTGTCTCAGCAGTCTTTAGCTATATGCAAGAACTTTTTATAGTGAAAGTACACTTTATTTTTTTTATATCAGATTTAATAAGTTTTCATATCTGACTTGTTTAATTTAAATATAATTGATCTTTCATGACTTTAAAATTAATTTTAAGAATTATTTAATAAGTTATTATAATTTGAATTTAAGCTATCAAAGATGTTAAGATAATTCTTATTATGTGTTTCTTAAAGATTTTATTTAATTCAATTAACTTGTTAAACTAGCTCATTAAGAGTAGTCACTTCAATCTTTAAATATTTTCAGAATTTAAATTAAATCTTTTACTTTAAATCTTAAATGAACTGCTATTTCTGTTTATATTTAACTGATATAAACTAAAGAAGTTGTACAATCTTTATAAACTTTACTTTATATTATTAAATTAATTTTATTTGTTTCAGTGCCTCATAACAATGACATTAATATTTCATTTCATTAACATTTTCAAAGATCAGTAAAAATGCTAAAAAGAAGTTATTTATATTTTAAAATCTAATATTTAATAAGTTTTCTTCAGCTTAAAGTTGTTCTTCTTTTTAAAGTCATCATACTTTAACAGTATCTTTTAAATAATTAATTATGACAATGATCTTTGCTTCATTATTTAGAAGTTAATTCATCAATATTTTATAAAATTAAAAATAAATTTTCATTTTAAGAGCTTACATCTCTGTAATGTTCACTTTTTAACTATTCTTATAAATAGATGATGTCTTCATCTTCAGAAAATTCTTAAGCACTGCTGTGAAAAGAGACAGTATTACATTAAATATTTCTTGAATTTCTAAAGCTGCACTAAATAAAGATATGATCTTAGACATAAAGCTAGAAATTAATTAATCAGTATAAACATTTCTTAATTAAGTTTGAAGAAATGCAATTTAATTTATCATTATCTTATAATTAGCTTAAGAAGTCATTTCTGACACTGCTGACTAATTAATAATAATGAATTTGTTTATCATTATAGAAATAGAGTTGAGCTTTATATTGAGAGATTATAAATAATTAAAGATATTAATTAATAAATTAATTCTGATTTGATTTGAATTGCTATTGAACATATTACAATATAAAAAAGATAAAACTTTTCTTTATATAATATAATATAAAAATTCATCTCTTTATTCTGTAGTCTCAATACTGAAGTAGTGATGAGCACTGAAGAGAGAGTAAATATATAATTTATGCATTATTGTATCAGAACTTTTATAATCAGAATATAAATTAAATTAGTTTAAATTAAAGTTTAAGTCTCAGAGCTGCTTAGAAATATGTCTTAAATCTTTGATGCTATCAGATGTGAATTGATCTGTAGAAAGTTGTTTTTATTCATTTATGCTATGTAAAGTATATATAGAAAATGATGACTAAGACATAAATAGGGGTGCTTAGTAAGAGATGAGTAAGCAATGATATCACAGGATGACATGTCCCCATCATGTGCTCATCCTTCGAACCGCAACCACCACGATGAACTGCCATCTTCACAAGCAGAGAGCTGCTCCCTTTTCCAAAAAATGGTCTGCACATCTCTTGATTGTCCGCATACCTTTGCACTTGACCGCCGGCGGAAACGCACGTTCTTCGCTTCCGATTGGCTCACTCACACACTCCCCTCAATCTTCAAGGACACATAATGCATCGCGACCCAAAGATCTGAAGGATCAGTGTCACTCCTGCTTACGGCGCACATACATACATACACCTACTCACGGCCCCATCACGCTTGCATGAGGACGTGCGCGATGCATCCCTACCCAATCACTGCGATGCCCGTGCTCCACCTCCATGCCTTACCTTACCGCAGACTTCTGAAACATCTGGGATGCCAGATTGACGGCCACCGGAGAGCCCGCATCCCTGTTGGGGAGGAAGGGTCATGTACGGTACTTGCCAGGTTGGACAGTGCTACCGGACATGTGCGAAAAGCGCACGTCTGAGCCGGCCGGGTGAGGTCCGGGTGAGTTGGCCTCAGTTGTAGATCTATGCTTCAAGATTCAATGATGGAGAGGGGTATAGATGTAAGTGCAAGATAGTTTGTTGCCCCCTACTAGGCAGGGGAGAAGAGCAGAGCTCCGCCCCACCTTGTAAGTTCCACCCGTATCTGTCGAACCCATGGTCAAACCAGTTGACCACCATGCTCGTACGCCCCTGTGTGCCCGACAGTGTGTCAGGACTTCCTCACTGTTCGTCATCATCCTTGTAAGACTCGTGGTGCTCATGACGGACCCCCCCCCCTTCTCCCTGCAGTAAACCCTTCACTTCCCAGCCGGACTCCCTTTGCCGACCTCCTCATCCTCCGCCTCGACCCGGACGAGCACCTCCTCCAAGTACCCCTCCAAGAACGCATTCACCTCGTCGCCCATCCCCACCGGCGCTTCGTTGTCCCACCGCTCGATCTCGCTGAAGACGCCGGCGGCCTTGATGACCAGTTTCTTAAGCTTCTCGTGCGCGTGCAGACGCCGCTGCTGGAGCTCCTGTGCGGCCGGGCCGGATGGCCTGCCGCCCCGTGTGAGTGCGTTGAGATTGTAAGTGCGACGCTGCAGAGCTGCTTCCAGCGCTGGGACGATGACACCGTTGAGAGCGGTGAGCTCCGTCTTGGTGTCGACGGCCGGAGAATTGCTGGAGCTGCTTGAGTCGGTCGACTTACGCGGTTTTGTTTCTCGCTGGGGAAGGAAAGGTAGTGGTGGGAGTGGTTGCTGTGACGGAGGCAGATCCCTGGGCGCAAACTGGGGTAGGGGTTGCTGTTGTATGGGTGGCAGTGGCTGTTGTGATTGTGGTTTGCTTGTTGGCGCTAACGCATTAGCTATCTTGGGTGGTGGCTGCGCACATGGACGGGCCTGGAATGGAGGAATCTCTTGAAGTTTGAAGGGCGCAACGGGTTTCTTGACCGGTTGTGCTTGCCCTTGCTGCGATGGATGACTCTGCGGCGTCTCCTTGTTTTGTCGGTCGCTGAAGAGCATGGTCGTATCTGAGCTTTCGAATCCACCAAGCCCCAAAAAGCCCATGTCCTTGGCTAGCGAGTCCTGTAGCATCTTATCGTAATCCGCTGATGCGGGAGAAACCTTCTGCGGATTTGGGAGCGGTTTGCCCAATAGCAAAGGGGTCTCTGGCTTTGGCGGCATGGACGATTGCTGCTTTTTAGGTGAAGGTGGGAGGGGTATCTTCGCTGCCGCGCCCGGAGACAGCGGCGTGGGCGAGACAAGTTGCCTTCTTTGCGGTGACATCACTTGCGGATTGGCGTGAATGGGCGACGTGGCAGCTTTTACGGTTTCATCTGGCAAAGACGGAGAGCCCATCCCGCTAATGTATCCCGCCGGCGGCTTTCCAGGATACTGCGCATCACTCAGGTTGGAATCTTCACTGGTTCGCACTCTTGCGTTTGCGGCTGCAGCATTCATTGTTTTCAATCCACCAGACCTGCCGCCTGCCGGCCGAATCGTCCCAAAATCCCAGAGATCATCGTCATCATCATTCGTTTGTGCTTCTGGCTCATCTCTATCGTGATCCTCTTCATCTTCCGATTCACGTCCTCCATGCACGGTCTGCCAGCGTTCATACCTTTCAATCAATTCCGTAAGATAAGTAGTCTTCTTGGCTCGACGGATGAAAGGATGCTTGAGTAACTCCTTTGCCGACGGCCGTTCTTTTGGATCACGTCTTAAGCAAAGCTCTACGAAATCTTTAAAGGCCTTGCTGAAATTTCCCTCCAAGGTTGGAGGCGGGTTCTTTGGAATCAAGAAAAGCACCTTCATGGGATGGATATCCGAGTACGGTGGCTCCCCTTTTGCAAGTTCAAGAGCAGTGATACCGAGAGACCAGATATCTGCTTTGTGGTCATATCCAGATTGCTTAATCACTTCCGGTGCCATCCAGAATGGCGTTCCTACAAAGGTGTTCTTCTTGGTCATCGTTGCTGAAAGCTGACCGGACACGCCAAAGTCTGCAAGTTTGACCTGACCGTTTGCTCCAAGGAGCACATTGGCCGCTGCAGACTCATACGTCAGCCCCTGTCATTCGCTCAGCTTGCTTGGTCGCTGACCTTTGATATCACGATGCAGCTTCTTATCCCCGTGCAGGTATTCCAGACCCATCAGAAGCTCTCTTATTATAATGGTGATATACTCTTCCGGTATCAAGCCGGGCTTCATCAGATCTCCACAGCTACCACCGGAACAGAACTCCATTATGATCCATAGGTCCGAACCCTTCAGGAAGGAGCCGTAGTATTTGGTGACGTAGGGAGAGTGAAGCTCAGAAAGAATCGAGATCTCCTGGATAATATCTTCAACTTCATCTTCGGCGTTCTCCACGTCAATGACTTTGATCGCTACCGCCTGTCCTGTGCGTTTGTCGACGCTGGATCCTCGATCTCGTCACTAATGATATATAGGGCCGGGGAGAGGGCGGGGAGAAATACCCTTTGTATACCTTGCCAAAGCTGCCACCGCCTATTGCGCATCAGTGGGCCGTCTCAGGATATTTGGTCAAGCAGCGGCGTCCATACCGATGCAATTCTGCTTGGTGTACAGTTTCTCGGGGTCTACCACGCCACTCATCATATCGCTCGCCATGCTGCCAACGGCTTTGAAGACGCTCCACTTCCGTGTTGTGCGCTGGAGAGTACGGTTGCTGAGGAGGTGCCGATGTTTCCAGTTCGGAAGATGAATGAAGGAGGAGCAATGCAGAGTCGGACTATACTAGGCAGATCTTCTGCCATGCATGCTAAATGCCTTATATAAGGATCGTGACGAAACATAGGGGAATGAATAACAAATGTTTGGTGATGAAATGGGCGTTTACAGAATGCATTCAATGATTCGCTAACTTACCAGAGTAGTACCTAACTTACAGAGGTGTCGCATCCAGTAAAGGTACATCCGCCAGGCTGGTCCGAGGGATCTTGTACGACGTACCTTACTTACGGCTACGGCAGACCATTAAGTTACTGTACCTTGCAGTGAACCGAGGCGACGTCTGGTAGCGAATGATTTGATAAACGCGACCTACTTAGGTACAGTAGCATTTGCGGGTATCGAACGCCTATACCTTAGATACAGGTACCCGACGCTTGACCCAAGGCAGTTCTTTTCACGACTACATAGGGCTCCCTAAGGTAGGTCATCAAACAAAGCTATCTCGATGATCTGTAGTTTTCTGGCTCCGCAACATTGTTTCTGCTCCAGATCATGGCCGCTGGCTACTAAAGTACAAGGATGAACTGTGTCGAAGCTATCCTAAGCTGTTCCATACCCGATACCTGATAACCTCGTCTCAGCACTATCGGGTCAGTAGGGGATGCCGTTCGTCATTAGTTGAAACTGATCGTATCCCTTGGTCGAAAAGCTATGATAACTCTTCTTGATGAGGTCTTTCATGAAATCGGCCGCCTCTCGTTCACTTCTCTGAAGCACAAATCGTTCGCGGAAATGTTGTATGGTTTCGGGCTTGAAACATGGCAGACCGCTGTCCATCATCAAGATGACGAGGTGCGTGAGCTTCTCCGTGTATTGACGGGACGCCAAGAATGCCTTGATACATAGCTCCTCGAACCACCTATATGACTGAGACTCGGTGCTGCCACCCATGACGGCGACCATCTCAGAGGTAAGCTTGAAAGGTGCGCGCTCGAATCTGACGCCGCCCGGCGCGATGTCAAAACAGAAGCCGAAATCAATGTGTAGAATGTGGCCAGCATCGTCGACCATGATGTTGCCATTGTGACGATCCTTGAATTGCAGCAGATACGAAATGACCGAGTACGCCGCCATGCTTTTGACGAAGTTGTTTCGCGCCTCTTGGAACCTAATCGAGTCTTCTCCGCCGTATTTCGAGACGAAGTAGTCGTACAGTCCGTTGACCGCTTCTCGCCCCAGCATGTCCCTCGATATAGAGTTAGGCAGAACGTCAATCACTCCGCATCCCGGGGCAGTTGCTGTTACTCGGTACGGGTAGACGTAAACATCCAGGCCCACGTTGTTGAAGATGCCCCGAAAAGCGGCAATCATCTGCAGTGCGAGAACATCCTGTCGACAATCATCTCCCACTTTAAATATAGCTGACTGCCAAACCTCGTGCGTGTCTTCGTGTGAGGCCAGATAATCCCTGCCCAGCTCCACGTTCTGGTTCGTCCTCTCTAGCATTCTGTCTGTCGCCTCCATATCGCCCCTGTTCTTCCGTATCCTGAAAGTTGCCATATACGGCGCTTTCGCATGACTTTGTAACGGTTTACCGGATTTGCGGTCGATGCCAATAACGACGCCATCCGGGTTGCTCGGTAGGTAGACGCCGACTTCAACTTTGATTTTCCGGAGTTCTTCTTCGATTTTCTGTTTCTTTTCTGGCTTGCTCTTCTTGATATACGGCCTCAGCTTGCCAGATATGTCGGTAATCTCGTTGAAGAAAGTAAATTCGCGCTCATAAAATCCCTTGTCGGTGTCGGAGAAGCTAGATATGAGGCAAGCCATGACCTTGTCCAAGGTCGGTTTTACGGGATCCGGCTGCGTCATGTCAATTTAGAAAACCTCTCGGTAGGTTAGGTCTACGCTTACCACTTGCGAATCCTCGTCCTTATACGCGTTCGCCTTCATGTTCCATATGATCTGATGGGCGAAAAGCTGAGAGAATTTCGCCGTCTCGATGATATACCGCTGGATGTATCCAAGGGCATCATATCGCAATGCCTGCACGATCTGCGGGACGTAGAAGAAAGTGACGTCAACCGAATGACTTTCGAGCGCACGCATTGCATATTGGAGAATGAACGGATGGTTGCCATATGCGGGTAGAAAGTAAGTAACAGCGGTCATAGGGTTCACTGGACTCCAAAAAAGCAGATACTGCGAAGGTTAGACATAATATGTTTCCCGCAGCAAGTTCAGGCAAACATACCTTGAGCTGGAAGGAAACATCCTCTGGTAACATTGGTCCAAGCAGTATCTGCAGAGCATCTGGTTCTCCAGTCGCCTTCTCGGGAGAATTTACAAGCCTCCACCTCACATCGTTTGCAAGCTTGATGGATTGGAAACGAGCTATCAGCTGCACAGCCAGAGCTGGACTCTCCGTCCAGGCTGTCTTCACGAGTGCTGATGTTTCAAACTATCATCTGTAAGTGGGGGATTGGAGGTGGATAGAACAGTGTCACGTACGTCAAGGTTGGTCCTACTACTATGACCGGAGAACAAGCGATGTTTCCTCTCTTGTTCGGAAGGAAAAAGCCATACGACAAGTCGGGTATGTTCATTTTCGAGTAGCATGAGGAGCAGATCTTGCTTTGACTGTAAAGAGTAAAGGCTTCCTGCGGATCTCGAACCAATATCTGAGACTGCTCTCAGAGCCACGTCCATGTCCTTCATTATTTGCACTTCTGCTTTTATTTGCAAGCGATTGCCTCCAAACGACCAACTGCGCAACTTAACTCTCTTTCCTTTCAAGTAACGATGGAGATGGCTTACCGTGGCGTCTTGCGGAACCAGCTAAGAGCTGCGGATAGTATCTGGTCCTTGAGTCTCCACAGCTCAGAAAGGGTCAAAATGGCACTGCTCTTCAGGATGTTGAGGCTGAACAAGATGATCTGGAAATGAACTTCTCGCGCTAAAGGGTGGCCTGTCGAATGCCTAACGCCATTCAGTGTGATTCTAATAAGACGGTGGAATGTTCTCAAGATTTGCGAGTTTCCCAGCCGCGTAGCGTTAAAGTGGCTCGTCAAGAAATTCAAGATTCGTAGGTGTGGAGCAATAAGATTGTGAGCTGCCTGCTGCTGTCTGAGAATGGCCTCTTTCTCGGATGGGGAGAACTCTTCCTTGATGTAAAAAGGATCCAGGTGTCTGCTTTCTCCTTAGACTATAGTGGCGTTGTGGAAACTATAGTTACGTACCGGAAGTTTTCACTGAAAATACCGAGCCTTCTACGGACGGTGCTCTCCCAGTTCTCTGCAATCTCCATAAAAATTCTAGGCTCCATGCGGGGGTTCTCGTTGATCACGCCAAGCCAGAGTGAGATACCAAGCTTGATGGACTGTTTAGAGAATATTGTGAAGGGTATGCCAACGAGATGATGCACAATGGCGCATCGGTCCTTTTTGGTTCTGCACAACAAAGCAGCCGCTCTTCTCAGAATGTCCCGGAGCTCCCAGACTGAGACAAACTTGCGCTTCGCTGTTCGATCTTCCATCTGAGCCAGTATTGCCTCTGCGTTTTCGGCCTCTTGAGTACTTCTTGGTACCGAGGACACTCCACGTTCATCTAAGCCAGGATTTAGCGTATGGAGAGGGAAAATGCCAAGGTTAACGGACCAAGTTGCATGGATTTCAGCCATTCCTCACCACAGTCCGGAAGTGCGTCCGCGTGTCGGTATTCCTGACGTGTAGTGTACTGCGCAACGAAATCCGACGCAGTATTGATCTTGAAGTTTCCGTGATGGTCAATTGCACCTGTAAGAAAGGATGATGAGTCTTTGCATCCCAAGTCCAGCAGTCGTGGCCTTACTCAGCCTTTGATCTGTCCGCGGAACAAGTGAACCGATCTCGAGAGCAAATGATCTTCCGAGGGAGACATGACCGTAAGCACCATCGTCATCGTATTCGGAGAGGTACGTCTACCAACTCGTAAGTATTTGAAGAACTGGTGGTGAAAACCGTGGCATACCTGCAGAAGACCCTTGACGTCCAGCGGTGCAATGTTCATCACTCGCACAATCCAATTCTTGGCGCGCTTATAGAGAGCGTTCAGCGTAGTCCTCCTAAACCCATAATCATCTGGCAGCTCAACAGACACCTTTCCCCTTGCGGAATTGAACGTAGACCTCCATGCATACTCATCTATCTCAGCGTCCAGACAGCTTGACCACATAATGTCTAGTAGTTCGAGAAGGCCAAATAGACTAGTTTTCTCGCAAAGCGACGAGGGTATTTGCGTGATGATTCTATCGGCACATGATGCAGCAACCTGCTGTACTTCGAGGATCCTGTGACAGCAGCCCCTGAAAAGTGCAAGCAATTGCTGAGCAACAAAAGGCGCCGCAAACTCGTGATGATTGCCAGAGAGTGCTTTGCGAAGGTAAATGGTAACGATGTCATCTGCGATGGCGACCAAGCATTGGCCCATGTCGCTGCCTTTGAGGCTTGGGTCGAGAAAGTATGTGAGAACCTTTGTGCAGTCACCCGAATTGGCTCTAAGACTCTCGACAAGATATGTGGCGCTCAAGAAGACGATTTTGGGGTAGCTTAAGCTCCTGATCTCCGATTCTCGCCCAGGGACCAGAGAGATGAAGCGCCTCTTTTGTTCTGCGGTATGCTGACCATTCATTCCTCGCCTCAGAACTGTGTTAAGCTCTACATCACTCTCTAGTTGATCTGCGCGATCGTTCACGATGAGTGACTTCGAACAAATGGCCAATGTGCGAAGCTCATTCTCATAGTGCTGTCCAAGCTTCGATGTAAGTGTAATGCCGTGCACTACAATATTGAACCATGCTTCGCGAAGCAATGCATCGACATCACCATCTTTCTCAGACTCCACCCCCTGAGATCTGTGGATCGACATTAGCATGGCAAGGGGTTGCAGTAAATAAGCGATCTCCTGCGCGGCGAGCTCGACCTCGTCTTGATGAGTATACTCGCTTTCGTGTACGTCTCCTATACCGATTATGGCTTCCAGTGTATAGAGGAGATAAACCTTGAACAACGGGGAATCTATGCCTATTGTTGTTGACAAATGAAGTCTTGCTTTTGAGACCTGTGGATCGGTGTAAGTAGATTCCGTGACACATGTGTATGAAATCGTACTGACCGCTTTTAGCACTAGGGAGTTGCCTTTCTCGATACCGTCATGTCCAAGCTTTGAGAAGAGTTTGAGCAGAGATCTAAACTCTAGGGGTCCCCCATGTGTTGCGAGAACAGCGGCTTCCGCGATTATTCGGACGTCTAGATTGGCATTTATTCTTCCGAACTTTTGTATCAACATTGACTGCGCGAGAGCTGTGATCTTATCATCTTTGCAATTCCTTGCAATCTCAACTATTGCCTGCACAACATTACCATACACGAGGTGGTTTTCCTCGTCGTTAGATAACAGGAGCGATATAGCACTTCCGGACAGATGTTTGAGATTAGTTGTTCCGTTACGGCTTTTCCCTAAGCTGCCATCCGGCGATGCGGATCCATTGATAGCTCTATCCGCTGTAACCCCCGAGCTGAGAACGTTGCCCAGGGAGTAGAGGGTTGTGATGATTGCATCCTGGGAGAGAAGCTGAAGTATGTGCGCCAAAGTACGGGCTGCCGCAACAGCTGTTTGCTCCCGTGGTGCACCCTGAACGATGAAACGTGGCAATGACCGACTCAAACTCAAAGCTACAGCGGGGACTAGTCTAGCAACGATGGGCATAGACCTCAATACGACGCTTGCTAGGTTCTCGTCTGCCATTTGAACCATGTCAGCCATAGTGTTCTCGAGCCACATCATCAGAGTGTCGGCGTCTGCAATCTCTTCGTCAATAACCATACAGATTAGAAAGCTCTTCAGCGCACACGCTTTAGCCGCAAAGGCAAGACGTTGCTGCCACACAGAGCCGAGTTGCAAGTAATCCGAGCCATCTTCTAGCACACGCATCTCTTCAGTTGCGATATCTGTCACTATCTCAACCAACGCAATTTCTTCAGCATTGATGCCGCCCTTAAGACCGTGTTCCTGAGAGATGAGGACATCAAAGACATCTGCTTTTCGAAGCATACCCGCATCTGCTACTTCCCGGGTGATACATGAGCCCACGAGGTGTAGAAAAGCCTGTTGTAGAAGCATAGCACCTAGAGGCCTCCCAGCAGCCGCATAATGTCGGCTGTACCGCTTCCAGTCATGCAGTGCTACCTCAGAGTTGTGAGAATTACGTATCGTTGAGAAAGCCGATTCCACACACACAAGGAAGCTTTCCGAGAAGATACTGCGGAGCGTTTCAATTAACTGTAGCCGTGCAGACGCAGACCAAAACGGTGTGTGTGTCGCCGCAGCTGTTAGGAAGCCCAGTAACGAGGCGGTTATGGCAGCAATATGCATGGCCTCGTCGTGGTCACTAGAAGTTTCCACACGTCTATCTTGACGTTGAACGGTGCTTATCGATGCCACGATCTGATCCAGATACTTCCATATCAGGTTCAGTACGATGTCGCTGAGCGAAGTGTGCTTGGTGCCAATTGCGAGTGCCGCATTGGCCAGATGGTAGCTCATAGCTTCCCATGGCGAAGGTTCAATATTCTGAAGAAAGGAGGCACTTGTGATAGCATCGTTGTGTGCTTCGACCAAATATGGTGATAGCTGGAGCAGCAGCTTTTCCGCAGTCGAGATCGTGTCGACTAGAGGCGCAGCTGTGCAGATGGCGAAGAGAAACTCAATTTCACGGAGGCTCTGAAGATTGTTAGCAAAGAGAATGTCCGAGTCTTATATGAATTCGTACCATAGGCGACTGTGGCGCTGTCGACAGTGCTTTAGAGCCTCCAATGAGAGGAGCGCTCGCTGGAGACTTTGAAGCATGATATGCGTGACACAGTCTATCAAGATCGGAGTGCGTGCTACGCGATTCTGGCGCGGTTGCGGTCAACGCTGCAATCTTCTGCAACGCAGCTCCTCTGATACCCCGAGAGGCTCTTGACAGATCAGCACGTCTGCTTGGAAGAGGTCGCTCAAAACCTACCGCTCCATTGGGAATGTTCATGCAAGATATCAGACCGTGAGGTCGATACCTGTACCTCTATCAATTTCCATGGCGCGGTGCCTCCACAAGTATGAAGAAGTCGTAGGAAGAACTCGTAAGAGCTTCCAGCAGCCTGCAGGTATACCTTGCGACTTTTGAATCCCGGATACTTGAATCATCACCGTGTGCCATAGAGACCTTCCGGTTTCAGTCAACTGCTGGCGGTGTGTCGATGAAGGAACAATCTTTAATCTACACGAGTATATTGTGTTCTGCCACGCTAAGATTGAGCTACATCACTTGATTGGTCAGACCTCATCTTCACCTCAACTGCCCAAGAAACATACTCGAACATTATCTATTCAAGGTAGACACCAGCTTCCGCTACTTCTCAATCGGCAATCAGTCAGTTCGAATCTTTGGTCACTTGCTCATCTCGAGTGCAATCGTGCTCTGGCGTTACCAAAAATACTTCGGCTTGTCACTCCCTCAGGCTTCCATCCATGATGGCTCCCCATCCAGAGACCAGTCAGTTGAAACGCGGCAGGGTATGTATCTCTTATATGTTACACCCGAGATTCTTTCACTAAAGCAATTTTTAGCCTTCCGCTGGGGAAGGGGACCAGGAGACCAAGAAACCTCGGCGGTCTGAGCACCTTCAATCTCAGTCTCGCACCACACCGCTCAACAACAAGTCCCACCTACCGTCACCGTTGACACATTTGGAATCTACCGCCACGGAAGAATACGAAGGGTCCACAATCACTCCTCCAGAACGTCGATCAGACCATGTCCGGCCCCAAACGCCAATCTCTACCCCCCCAGCAAAACTACTGTCCTCTCCCCCATCGGATACCCAGCCATTCTCTCAGTTTACTTCTTTACCGCAGGCACTATCTTATGACGTCGAAGATGAAGAAGCTGAAGGGGTTTGGGGCTATCTCTTACCACTAGATAATAAGTTCGGCGATACACTAGTCTTGAGGAAGCGGACTGCGTGCGCTGCTCCATCCCCTCGTTCAGGCATCGGTGGTGGAGCTGCGGCGTCATGGAAAGAAGGAAGTGATCTTGTGCAAGATGAAGAGCAATATGAGGAAACCCATCAACGAGCACTGGGTTATCCATCGGGAGGATACCTAATAGGCAGACACCCTGAATGCGGTGCGTGACCGGACACACCTTTATCAATGGAGGAAAGGCTGATACCCGGCCAGATCGCGTTCTTGATATTCCAACCATCTCGAACCGTCACTGTCTTATGTTCAATGAAAACAAAGATGGTGACTCCGTTGCTATGCTTGAAGATCTCTCTAGTAACGGCACCTTCATCAATGGCGCTATCGTCGGACGTAACAAGCGACGGGAGCTCCAAGAGGCAGATGAGATTACTATCCTCGACGAAGCTAGCTTTGTTTTCCGCTACCCTAGAACCCGCGGCAGCAATGGCTTTCAGCAGCAGTATAAAATTCTACAGCCGCTCGGCAAAGGCCATTTTGCTACAGTGTACTTGTGCATCGAGAAAGCAACCGGTCAACGCTATGCAGTGAAGAGATTTGAGAAGCGACCAGGCGAGAACGAGACATCCAAGACAGACGGACTTCAGCAGGAAATTGCCGTTCTTATGGGCGTGAGCCATCCGAATGTACTTTGCCTCAAAGACACATTCGATGAGAAAGACGCTGTCTACTTGGTTCTCGAGCTCGCGGCTGAAGGCGAATTGTTCAATTGGATCGTGATGAAGCACAAATTGACGGAGGATGAGACACGAAAGATCTTCATTCAGCTCTTTCAGGGAATAAAATATCTGGTAACGCATATTTGTACCCCTTCAAGATTCTGGCTAAATCACTGTAGCATGAGCGTAATATAGTGCATCGGGATATCAAACCAGAGAATATTCTCGTCATTGACAAGGAATTATCGGTGAAGTTAGCAGATTTCGGTCTTGCAAAAATAATTGGAGAAGAATCGTTCACTACCACATTGTATGCATGACCGTCAAAATCCTGCAACGTTACGCGAAGCTAACTTTGTCAGATGCGGGACACCCAGCTGTAAGCGCGCGGGCTGCGATGTGAGAACATGAAACGCTGATCTTGCTCTACAGACGTTGCACCAGAGATATTAGAGAACTCAAGACATCGCAAGTACACTCGCGCCGTTGACGTATGGTCTCTGGGAGTTGTCCTGTACATCTGCCTTTGTGGCTTTCCTCCATTCTCAGACGAGCTATATTCTGCCGAGAACCCCTATACGTTATCCCAACAGATTAAGCTGGGCCGGTTTGACTACCCATCGCCTTATTGGGACTCGGTGGAAGATCCAGCACTTGACCTCATTGACCGCATGCTCACCGTGGACGTCGATAAGCGGATGACTGTCGACGAATGTTTGGAACATCCATGGATCACACGAAGAAATCTCAACCCAGCAGATAGCACCGATGGTCTTACAGGCGCGATGGATCAGTTGGATTTCTCGAAGCGCAAGCTCCAACGGGAACGAACACTGCTCAGTTCCATCAACGACATCAAAGTAAGTAAGGTCATCGACACGCAAGACGATAAAATCCCGGTGACGGTGTTTGAGAAAAACGCAGCGGGCAAGCGGGTTCACAACAATCCTGCCAAGAATGGTGTCTCTCCGACTTCGAAGACTAGCACGCCGAAGAAAGAGGACACGCCGGCAGCACACAGGGCCGCCCAGGAATTCATGGAGATGGGAGGAAAGGGAGATCAGCCACTATTCGGCAACGATACGGGGAGCAGGTATGCGGTTGATGAGACCCCGGCCCAGGACAGTGGTCTCGGTTCTGAGAGTGTCGAGTAGCAAATAGCAAGGTCCGACTAGCGAATAGATGTAGCGTTCCGTTTTTGTGGTAGTAGGTACTTTCTACTATGATCCCCGAGTTTGGATGGCAAGGTTTTCAATGTTACCGAATCGGTCTTGTTGGTGGTGGATTAAAACCTTCGTATGTGGAAGACGACTGAGAGTTAGGTCTTCATATCAGTCTTCATATACCTTACATTGAAAGTATCGGCTGCCTGTCCCAAAGTCCGGAGGAAGTCCCGTCCCATAATTTCATGATGAACTCATAGTTTGAGTTTCCCCCTTTTCTGTATGGATCTGTTACTGTATGGCCGCCTACAATTGAAGCAGATGAGTTATTACTACTGTATCTATACTCACCTACTTGCGCTCGTACTTTCATATCCATATCGCAACTGATGCCCTTTGGTTATACCAAGCCACTTTTGGCCTGTGGCTTCGTACGCGTACCTGAGCTAAGTTACTTGTACCTTAGTTGCACGACGCCACACGCTAGGTACTTCGTACCAAGTTCTAGAAACACTACCGGCCTGCAAGGTTCAAATATATCTTTTCCAAACCGAAAACATTCGCCCCTCCTTCGAAAAGTGGACATTGAAAGCCCAACATACAGGGCGAACCTCTTCATAAAGTATGGGTGTCCTGGCGACCATTGCTGGTCCCATTCCAGGCTTATTCTCAAAGAGCTCAAACGGTGTTGCGATTGCCTTGGGTTTCGCGTCGCTCATTGTACTCACTATTTTGCTCAATGTGTTCAAGCAGCTGCTCTTTCGAAATCCAAATGAGCCACCCGTGGTCTTCCACTGGGTTCCCTTCATCGGCAACACCATTGCGTATGGCATTGACCCATACAAGTTCTTCTTTAGGTGTCGGGAAAAGGTATAATCTTCCAGTCCTCCGATCTTCTGAAGACGGCAGACTAATGTTGACTGCAGTATGGCGACGTATTCACTTTTATCCTTCTCGGCAAGAAGACCACTGTGTGCCTGGGAACGAAAGGCAATGAATTTATACTCAATGGCAAGCTGAAGGACGTCAATGCGGAAGAGATCTATACTCCTCTCACAACCCCCGTCTTTGGGAAAGATGTGGTCTATGATTGCCCCAACTCGAAGCTGATGGAACAGAAGAAAGTAAACAACACTCTCTAAACAATGCCACCCCCCGAGACTGACTGCCGTGATTATAGTTTGTCAAATACGGTCTCACTTCGGAAGCGCTCCGATCCTATGTCCCCCTGATTGTGGAGGAAGTTCAAAAATTCACGGATCAGTCTCCAGCATTCAAAGGCTCTAAAGGCAAGGTTGATGTACCTTCAGCAATGGCCGAGATCACACTTTATACGGCGTCACGATCGCTTCAAGGCAAGGAAGTTCGGGATAAGTTCGATTCGAGTTTCGCGGACTTGTACCATGACCTTGATATGGGTTTCACACCGATCAACTTCTTATTACCATGGGCACCGTTGCCACAGAATAGGAAGCGGGACTTCGCCCAAAGGAAGTTGGCACAGACGTATATGGAAATTATTAATGCACGACGAGAAGGAGGCCGCGAGAAGGATACTGAGGACATGCTTTGGAACCTCATGTCCTCCGTCTATAAGAATGGTTCTCCTGTTCCAGATCAGGAAATAGCTCACATACTGATTGCACTGCTCATGGCTGGCCAACATTCTTCCTCGTCCACAAGCGCCTGGATTGTGCTTCGGCTTGCCACACGCCCGGATATTACGGAGGAGCTTTACCGCGAGCAAGTCGAGGTTCTCGGTGCCGACCTCCCTCCACTGACATACGATGATCTCCAACGCCTTCCATTACACTCACAGGTCGTCAAAGAGACACTACGCATACACGCCCCCATCCATTCTATCATGCGGAAGGTCAAATCGCCGATGCCTGTTGAAGGCACCCCTTTTACAATTCCTACCTCTCACGTCCTCATGTCGTCGCCCGGTGTGACATCCCGATTACCCGAATTCTTCCCGAACCCATTGGCTTGGGAGCCACACCGCTGGGATGCCTCCGCCGACCAGAAGGTGGAAGAAGAGGAAGAGGAGAAAATTGACTACGGTTACGGGCTGGTAACGAAGGGAACCGGCAGCCCTTATCTCCCATTCGGTGCCGGCAGGCATCGGTGTATCGGGGAACAATTCGCGTACGTGCAATTGGGCACGATCTTGGTGACCCTGGTCCGGCAGTTTAGATTCCGCAACCCCCTGGGAGTGGAGGGTGTTGTGGAAACGGATTACTCCGTGAGTCTGCCCTGCTTTGCGCGTTGCATGTTCCTAGGCTAATCGTAACGCATAGTCGCTTTTCTCGAGGCCACTGGGTCCGGCAGTGATTGAGTGGGAGAAACGGGCGTGAGTCGGAGTGGCCACGCCTTTGAACCTGCTTTTGGGCGTTTAAGTCTTTGGAGCATATGTCTAGACTGGATCTGCGTCGATGTCTACCTTCGGCGCCGATTACACCCTACCTAGTCTCCAACTGTAACATAATATAGATATTAATCATTATCCCGTACCTATGTACTGCCTCTGACGACGGCAGCAAAGCAGTGTATACTCAAAACTCTCACGGTACTTTCTGGGACTGCAAGTATTGCGTGGGGAGACGGCACATCAGCGTTAACCCTCACTGGACCAACCACTTTCATCACAACAGAGACGGCTGAATTACCACAACCAAGCACTTCAACATCGCTGCCTGCTCGGTGCTACTCCACAGGCAGGTTGAGGATTCTCCACGATAACTCATCGCGCCAAATCTATCTCACAGGGACCGTCACAAAAGTACTTGAATAGACCAACCACTGTCCAAGAGACACATACCACGCATATAGTTCCTCGATGACTGTGGGCTTCTCGGCGTGGCACGATAACGCCTTTTCATCTCTTGGACAGGTTTATAGGCCATTGATAAGCCTACTAGCTGGTTTACGGAATCTAGACCCGTTATGGCAGAACTGTGATATTGGGTCCTTTCCAAGGCAATGATCCAGCGCGAGCCCTTGATCCTGTGGCCGCTATGGACCCAATGACTACGGTCGTTGATCCATCAGGCAAACGCCTACCAGCAAGTCCAGGCTCTGTCCCTTCCTCACTACCTACCATTACCGCCTCAAGTTGGAAGGCAGCAGCCCTTAACCCCACGATAGTTCCGGTCGCAGCAGATTCACAGACCAAGCCCAGCACCTGTTCCACCGGGTTCGCCCATACCCAGCAATGACAAACCATCAGCAGCGTCTGCTTCTCACGACCCGGAGGTTCAACCGCAAAAGATCCTGGAGAATAAACCTGACGGCCCAAAAGGATCAAATCCTGCAGACCCAAAGGTTCAGCAGCAATCGAGCTAGGAGAACACTTAGGGCAACTTAGAAGTGTCAGGTCCTGTTGACCCGAAGGACCAACCTGGACCAGCATCAGGAAATAGTTTCGGGGATCCCACAGTATCAAAGCCTGTTGGATTAGACCCACCGTCACAACCGAACCGAAATTAGAACACTCAGGACCAAAGCCCAGCTGTCACAACTGTCCGCCCAATACAGGCTCTTTGGGTGTTGTTTCAGGCCCAAGAGGCGTGAACAATAAACCTGATCCACAGCGGCAGTCAATCAACAAGTAGCTCCTAAACCAGTCATTGTGGGCAGCTTGACATTCTCGCCTCTCGCTACACCCTAAATTATTCTAAACAACAACCCTTTAAGTACGGCTCAAGGCTCAGCCATTACAGTGGTTGCAAGCCAAAATGTCCAGATGGGGCTGTCTAGTGTTGAAGTAAACAGCATGTCACTAATTAGTGGCGCTGCTCCGGTCACAGCGTCAGGGACGCCATGGGTACCACCCTAACTCGTGGAGGCGCCGCTGTCACGACCTCAGGAACTGTAGTATTGCTTGGCTTTCAAGCTCTACTCGTCGGAAGCAGTGTGGCCCAGCTACCGCCAACCCAGCAATTTCCTCGATCGCCGGCACAAGCATCTCCGCTGGTGGGCCAGGCGTCACTACATCTGCTACACCCGTGTCAACTCAGCCCTTCTGGCCTGGTCATCAGTTCAAACACATCCCGACTCCTTGACGTATTCACAGTCTGTAGCCACGTATTCACAGCATACCCTGCAGGCCTCGCTATGGACGGTACACCAGTCTCGCCAGGAGGTCCAGGTACCACCGTTGCAGTGGGTTCAACTTCTTTAGGGCCATCGAACTCCGTTCATCGGTTCTAGTGCGATTCACTCCATAAAGAGAGCAGCCAAGGTCTCGGACCAGCAACTTAATCTAGCCTCGGCCCCATCCATCCGATACAGACATCACCAAGGCCGAGTGTCAACGGCTCTGTACAAAGCTGTGACGGTTCATGTGCGACCTCAAACACCGCAAAGTCAACTTTCTCTGTGTTCACAACATTTCTGTGTATTAGTATTGGGGTCTTACTATGAAGTCTTTAGATTCAATAGGGTGACGGTATTCCGCGATGCTCAGCATGGCGCACATCACATGTGCAGATATGCTACGAAGTCGGAGGACGAAACGGTTACCTCTGCCGGTCCACATGATTACACACTTTTGCTCTTGTGATATTGTTGCTTACTCATCTCTTACTAAGCACCCCTATTTATGTCTTAGTCATCATTTCCTATATATACTCTACATAGCATAAACAAATAGGAACAACTTTCTACAGATTAATTCACATCTGATAGCATCAAAGATTTGAGATATACTTTTAAGCAACTTTAAGATTTAGACTTTAGTCTGAGTTGATTTAATTTATATTTTAATTGTGAAAGTTTCAATACAATAATGTATAAATTATGTATTCATTTTCTCTTCAGTGCTCACTGTTACTTCAGTATTAAGACTACAAAATAAAGAGACAAATTCTTATATTATATTGTATAAAAAAAAGTTCTATTTCTTTTATATTGTAATATATTTAACAGTGATTTGAATTAAACTGAAATTAATTTATTAATTAATATCTTTAATCATTTACAATCTCTCAATATAAAGCTCAACTCTATTTCTATAATGATGAATGAACTCACTATCATTAATTAATCATTAATGTTAAAAACAGTTTCTCAAGTTAATTACAAGATAATGATAAATTAAATTGCATTTCTTCAGACTTAATTAAGAAATATTTATATTAATTAATTAATCTTTATGTCTGAGGTCACATCTCTATTTAGTGCAGCTTCAGAGACTCAAGAAATATTTAATATAATAATGTTTTTCTTTACAACAGTGTTTAAGAATTCTCTGAAGATGAAGACATCATCTATCTATAAGAATAATTGAAAAGCAAATACTGCAGAGATGTAAACTCTTAAAATGAAAGCTTATTTTTAATTTTATAAAATGTTGATGAATTAGAGAACTTTTGCAAAGTGTAAATAATTATTTACACTTCAAGTGAATTTACACTTTCAGTCAAAATATTGATTCTTCTGATCACTAAATTTAATGAGACAATATAAAAATTTGTAAATATCTGATATGTAATTTCATCACTTAAACTTCTTATGTTAATATATCACTTTATCTCACTGTCATCACAACATAAATAATTCATTGCTTGTCACTCTACTTATTAAGCTTATTATAATGCATTTTAAGATCTTCAATAATTAGTCTCAGCATCAATATGTAGCTTTGATGAAGTATAATTTCTTTGAATTTTGACTTGATGATATAAATGATGAAACACAGTGTTGTTATATGCAGTAAAGTATTCAAATATTTACAGTATAATTGTTTAATAATAATGTATAGATTTACAGTATCAGATATTTAACAGTTTCTTTTGTTTCTGAAGCTTAACATTATTTTATAATAAATACAATATTAATCTTTCTTCAAACTGACTTTATATCTTATTTTAATTTAATAGTCATTTTCACAATGACTCTTTCAGCTTTTCAATCTTTTTAAATGCTCAGAGTTCTATCTATTAACTGTTTATAATGACATCATTGAGCATTTATGTCTTCAATATTAATAAATGCTTTAATAACATTTAAGTCTTCAATATTAATGACTTCAATGATATGTCTGCATGATCAAGAAAGTTGAAGAATGAATAAATGAAGAAACAATTTAAGATTTTATTAATGAAACATTTCAAGTCACTTGCTGATCAATAAAGAATCAGTGATTCTTTTATTTAAGATATAAAAAGCATTATAACTTCAAATATTAAAATATTGTATGTCTAAACAGTCTTATTGAATTGATTGCTGAGTCTTATAAGAACAAGATGAACAATCTTTAGATTATAAGAAAGTCTTAAATGCAAGAAAATCTTCATTAAATTTGTAATAATCATTTACAGCTCTATCTATACAATGATTAAACTTATCAGCAACTTTAAGATATTATAAAACTCTATTAAGATGATTAAACTCTCAATAAACAGCAATAAATGTTTAACAAGATTTTTTTCAGTGTCTAAATTGCTATAAAGTAGACATTTAAACAGACTCAGAATCTCTGACTATTTAATGTCTTTAGCATTTAGCTTCAATCTCAGCAGCAGTCTGTTGCTGCTTTTTATATAATATTTATCTTACTTATTAACTGTTTTACATGTCTAAAAGAAAACAATGCATCTGAAAGTTAATTTCTTCTAAAGTCTTCAACTTTAAAGACATATCTATCAGCTATTTAAATAAGATTTTTCTTTAACTTATGTTACAGCCATCATCCTAATAGGCTCATTGAACATGTAGGTTCAGTGAACTATGTCTTGAAGGCATACAGCTCAGTGTAAGCTCATGATGCTCATGAGTGAGCTGAGCAAGCTGACTTACAGTACTCATAAATGAGCAAGGTGAGCAGCCTAATATATATACAGATCATCTTTCTTAAGAAGATGAACATATTCAATGCAATCATTACTTAACATACTACTAGCTACTGATTAACTCAACATGTCTGAAACTTTCTTATATCACAAGCTTTAATCTCTAGCTTCTATATCAGAGAAATCTCTGATCAGAATGTAATACATTGAACATTCTTACAATATAAGCATGATCTTTAGCACACAGAAAGCAGCCTTCATCAGTATGATCAATTTTTAGAATCTTGAAGATCTATAAAAGATAAACAACATATTGAAGATACTGACATTGAATGCATTCAGCAGTGAACATAGAAAGTTGTAAAGCTTCTTGATAAAGCTTAATCTATACATAGATTTCAATCAGAAGAAGTTCAACTTCAAAATGAACAAAGATCTATACATAGTAGTCTATTTCAAAGATACAGTATTTAACTGAGTCAATCTCAGACTGCATGAGTTTCTAAATAAGTCATTAAAGAAATAAGACATCAACAAAGAGTTGATCTTCAGTGACTTTAAGAAATTTAAGAAAGAACTTTGAAAGACTTTTGAAGTGATTAATGAGAAAAGAGCAGCAAAACAATGACTTTACATGCTAAAGATGAACAAGTCAGTAATTAAGTACTCAGCAAAGTTTCAGTACATTGTGATCTTAACTGATTAAGACAATGACATCTTAATATTGTAATATTATTGAGAATTGAGTGAAGATATTAAAGATGAAATAGTCTGAAGAGACTGTTCTGAAGAACTTTAAGAGATGATAAATATCTTTATCAACATTAACAGTTGACAGTGAGAACAACAGATGAAGAAGACAGAACCTTATACAGCTTTAAGAATGTAAGAATGATGATTCATTACTAGAATGCAAGAAGACTCAATGAATCTCAATAATATCAAGAAATACAATTAGAAGTCACAAACTAAATCAGTGAAGCATAAGCATTACAATAGACAACTCATTAAGTTTTACACTCAATGAGTAAAGACTTGCAAATGTTATAATTGTAATAAATCTAAACATCTTGTTAGAGATTGCAAGAAATCTTAATAACAGAGAAAAGAAGTTGCAATAATGAATTCAGTGATAATGCATAATTAACTGAGCTAAACAGTCTGCTATGATGATAACTGCTTTGTGTACATAAGCAGCAAAGACAGAGTCAGATGATGATTACAGAAACTTAAGAAGAGGCACAGTACTGATTACATCATAATGAGTGAATTGAAGAGATTAATTATTCTAAAGAAAGTTGTTAAAGATAACTCAGATAAGATTGAAGAGACTGATACTTACAGAACTCAGAAGATAGACATTGCAGAAGCTTAAGAATAAAAAGATCTTATCTAAATGTATCTGAATTTAAATGCAGACTCAGAGAATGTTGATAACTGAGAAGTTGACATGAAACTTAAGTGAGATTATAAGCATTCTGAGAATTGACATCTGAAATAATACAAAAGTCTGCTAGAAAAACAGCAGCAGACACTTTAAGAAGAAGTCATTGTTAATAAACAACATAAAGTAAAAATGACAGCTGTACAGCTAGAAGAGCTGATGACAATGATATGATTTGCAATATGAGATTGAGAAATGTCAGAGTGATTAAGAAAAGGTTATGAGATCAAGATATGTCTATTTACAGACTATGTGATGTTCACAGAAGAACATTGAATGCATACAGAAGAATATATGTTATCTGAGTTTCTCAACAAAGTGAAAGCACTAAAGAATCTTATTTAATGTGAATATAATCAGTACAAGATGTATCAACACTCAGAACAAATTGTTAGAAAAGAAACTGATGATTATATAAAACTGATTATAATTGATGAAGAACTAATATGATTCAAAGAACTATGAAGAAAGTTTACTGAATCATAAGATAAACTTTAAAATATGAACAGAGCTTAAGAAACTTTGATAGAAGCAAAAAGCTTAAAGAAGTCAAAAAATCTTAAGCTTTCTCAGCAAGATTAAAGACAAAGAAGCTTTTAATGTCTTAATGAACTGACAATAATTAAAAGATATGAATTGACATTAAGATACTGCTGAAGAAACAACTTTAAGTGATGATAAATTCAGAAGCAACTGATAACTTTATCTCACAAAAAGCAATTAAATGACTAGAATTAATGCTGTGGCAAGTGTCTAAGTTCACATAAGTGTATATAATTAACAGAGAATACAAATGAATTTATAAAGAAGTTTATATTGAAGTTATAATAAAGAATGATTCACAGAAGTTGAGACTAGATGTTCTTAAGTCAGTTAAGTATGATGCTATACTAGAAATGCTCTGATTACACAAAAAGAATTTACAGATTAACTGAATCAATAAAGAACTCTATGCAACAGAGAACACATATGATGTTTTTAAACAACTGAAAAAGAGCTTATCAGAGTATAAGTCTTGAGATTATGAGATATCACTACTAGAGAGAAGAAAATCAAAGTGAATGTTACTTTATTTTATGAGTAAGAATCAGCTAAAGAAAGTTCAGAACTATCTTGCTGAGAATTTAAAGAGAGAATTCATCAAACTATTAAAGTCATCAGCAGAATATCTGATTCTGTTTATATCAAAAAAGAATGACATCAAGTGACTTTGTGTTGACTATAAACAACTCAATGAGATAACTTACTGAGACAGTTATTCTTTATTACTGATAGAAGAGTTGCAAAACAGACTAGAGAAAGTTAAGTAATTTATGAGTCTAGATCTGAAGAAAGCATATTACTGTGTATACATAAAGAAGAATAAAGAATAGAAAATGACATTCTAAACAAGATATAAACACTATGAGTACACTGTTATGTCATTTAAGCTCAAAAACACCTTAGTTATCTTTCAGAGACTCATCAATGACATGTTGAGAGAATATCTTAATAATTTTGTGATCACATATCTTAATGATATTCTGATCTATTCAGACAACCTCAAAACACACTACAAACATGTACATAAGGTTTTAGCAAAGCTCAATGAACAAGCTATGTATGTGAAAAAGTTGAAAAGCAGATTTAAAATTAAGAAAATACAGTTTCTAAAATATGTTATTTGATTTAATCAGATCAAGAAGAATCTCAAAAAGACAGAGACAGTTTAGAACTGATTTACACTGCAAAAGATCAAGAAAGTACAAGTCTTTTTAGAATTAATGAATTACTATTGAAAGTTTGTACTTAACTATGCAAGAATTGTGAAATCTCTTATGTGTTTGATATACAAGAATAAGAAATGACATTGAGATAAGAAACAGAAGAATGCATTCTGCATATTAAAGAGAAGTCTTAGTGAAACTGCACATTTATAAATACTCAATTAAGCATGCAAAAAGATACTAAAAATCAATGCATCAGATTTTGCAGTTAAAGCATATCTATATTAGATTAAAGATGAGCAGAAGAAGTCTATTGTGTATTGATTTAGAAAGTTGTTAGAACTCAAGAAAAGATATAAAATTCATAATAAGAAACTTCTTGTGATAGTGAAAGCACTGCAAGATTGAAGATCTTATTTTGTAAATATAAGCAAGTCTATTTAGATCTTTATGAATCATAAGAATCTGAGAAACTTTACAACAATTAAGCAACTGAATCAGCAACAGATTCACTGAGTAAAACAGTTAGTAGACTTTGAATTTCAGATTCATTATAAGAAGAATAATGAGAATGATGATGCAGACACTTTAAGTAGACAATCTGATCACAAAGAAGTGAAAATGATTTATGCTGAAATTCTGCATAAAGATAAGAAAAAAACACTCATAAAAGACTTAGCAATGACATTTAAGGTGAAGAATGCTTTCTTAATAAATGATGAACTCATTAAAGTATGTTATGACAGCAGAGCTGATGAGCATCTAGAAGTTAAATGTACAGAAGATCTTGTATAAAGAAGATGCAACATAGATGATCTTTACAATTAAATTACAGAATACATTGTCAGATGTAATTCATACTGATGTAATAAGATTCAGAGAGATAAACATTATGATGAAGTAACATAACTGAATGCATTAGATGCACTCTGAGAATCTGTTATTATGAACTTTATTATTAAGCTATTAAAGTTCAAGAACTCAGCATGAGAAGTTAGATTTGACAGCATATTGATTATAGTGAATAGATTGACAAAGTACATGATGTTTATTTCATTTAAAGAGACTGTAACAGCATTAATATTGATGTATATCATACTGTGAGAATTGATTAGCAATCACAAACTATTAAAGAAGTTTATCATCAATAAAGATAAACTGTTCATGAGCAAGTTCTGAGAAATGCTTACAGCAGAACTCAGAATAAAACATAAGATGTTGATGATATATTATTTATAGATAAATGAATAAAGTAAATGAATGAATTAGACAGTCAAGATGTACTTGTGACATTATGTCAATGTGAAACAGAATAATTGAGTATAACTGCTGCTGATGACACAGTTTATGTACAACAATGTGTAAAATGAAATCACAGAAAAGACATCATTTAAAGTAAATTATGAATATCATCTAAAGATTTGAAGAGATTCACAAGCACACAGATCTCAGAGTTAGAAAGTAATGTTGAACATTGTGAAGCTTAAGAAACTGCATACTGATCTTATAAAGAGAATTGAAGAGCAGAAGAGATGAACAATAGAGATAAAATTATATGAGATTGATGAAAGAGTATATTTATGAATGAATAACATGCAAATGAAGAAGAAGAGTAAGAAACTCATGAATAAGAACATTGAGTCATTTATGATCAAAAGAAACATCAAGAAGCTAAGTTATGAGTTAAACTTATCTCAGAAAATGCAAATACACTTAATATTTCATACATTAATGCTTCAACAATGCAATCAATTCATATTACTTCAAACTACATCAACATCTGTTGAACTCAAAATCAAATATGAAGTAGAGAACATTCTAAAGAAGAGAATGATTAATGAGAAAGCTCACTATCTTATTAAATGAAAAGAATATGATGCTTTAGAAAGCACATGAAAATTTAAGAATAACTTACTTAACTGCATAAGAATGCTTCAGCAGTTCAAGGAGAGAAGGCTGTAGAGATAAGATCATCTCAGAAATTTGAGAATAAGAAATTTAAAGAATTAAAGTTGTTCTTATCTCTGAAAACATCATCATTATCATTAACAAATTTATGAACAAGACAGAGTGTCTTCTCAGCAACTTTATCTTTTATATGTTTTAATGTCTTACAAAGATGAGCAACTTTAGCAAAAGTCTGTGTCAGTTCTTTCTCAGCAACAGACAGATTGAACTTAAGTTTATTGTGTATACAATTAAGAGATTCTCACAACACACTGATACATGAACAATCACAGTGAACATACTCAGCACACTTAGAATAATTCTTCATCTTTATGTAAAGAATTGAGAAATTGAAACAGTGAAGACAGATAGTTAACACTGAATCACTGTCTTTATTAATGAATTGATAAAGACAAAGACAATTGCATGTTTTGAATAACTTCATTATGAAAAGCTTACAGATTACAAAGGCAGAAACTTTTGTTTAAATAAGTTCTAGAGAATTAGTGTCTAGAAAGAAAAAATGATGTTATGATCATTGTTTTAATAGATTCATTAAATGTGTAGATTCAGTGAACTACATCTTAAAGACATACAACTCAGTGTAAGCTTACAGTGCTCATGAGTAAGCTGAGTAAGCTGACTTACAGTGCTCATAAATGAGCAAGGTGAGCAGCCTGATATATATACAGACTATCTTTCTTAAGAAGATAGACATGTTCAATGCAATCATTACTTAGCATACTACTAGCTATCAGTTAATTCAACATGCCTGAAACTCTCTTATATTACAAGCTCTAACCTCTAGTCTCTATATCAGAGAAACCTTTGATCAGGATGTAACAACTTACTTAACATAATTAATATCTGATTTGTCTATGTATTTAATTGAGTTTTTAATCAATTAATTTAAATGAAAAACCTTTCTTTCTGTTACTCATTCTTACTCAATTTCATTAATTCTGATCTAAGTCTTTTACAATCTCATCTTTATCTTTAAAATTCTCATTCTCATCTCTATAATGCACATCTCTGTGTTCTGACTCAAATTCTCTCACTAAATATAACTTTTAAACATAATGATAAGAGCTTAAACTGCAGAGAACTCAGTATGTAAGAAGTTTCATCTTAAATGTTTAATGAATCTTTACTGTTGCTGCTGCAGTTCAATGTAAGCTGCTGAAGTGCTGAATTGACTGTGAAAGAGAGTTGTAAATGAAGCAATGAATAAAGTGATGAATGAAGTGATAGATGAGCTGTAAACTTGTAAGAATGTAACAGTGTGATGAATAAAAGAGCTGCACAAATTAAATAAGTCTTCATTATTATTGTCTTCTGTGTTAAAGTTATCTAAGAACTCTAATTATTGTTTTTTCTTTTCTTTTCTACTCATTCAAAGCATCAGATTGTCTCTTACATTCTTATCTTAACATTCTTATTTTATCAGTTCTTCTGCAGTCTTTTTCTTTACTTACTTCTTTGCTTTATCTTCTTTTATTATCTCAATTTATACATTAAGAACTTTAATAAAATTAATTTCTGAGTTTTCACTGTCAGTAACAAGATCAGCTAAATACTGCTTTCTTTTCTTTATTAATGATTTTACATGACACTTTAAAGAGTTATAAGATCACTTTGTCTTGCAGACAAACTTTACATTGATTTTTTGTCAGAACTTCATTTTCTTTTTAAAAACACTATATGCTGATTATTTTTGCAGACAGATCTACAGCAGAATAGTGTTCTTCTTCTTTATTAATTAAGAATTATGCATGACTGTAGAGTCTGTATGAGAGATGATGACAATGATGAGAGTGATGAGAGTGATGAGAGAGATGACAGAATGAATGAAAGTGATGATGAGAGTAATGAGATAAATGAGAGTGATGATGAGAGTAATGAGAAGAATAATGAGATGAATGAAAGTAATGAGAACTGCAGTCAGAGCAGAATTAATGAGTATTAAAGTATTAAAGATAAATGAAGAAGGCAGTGTAACTGCAGATGATGAGTTTAACAGTTAATTAAATTTAAAAATGAAATTTATGAAGTTTAATTAATTTACATGATCAATTGAATAATCTGTATAACAATAGAGTATGAAAGACATAGTATTAATATATAAATTTAATGTCTAACTTTTAAGTCTTTGTCACAGCATGAAGTCATAATAATCTATTAAGCTAGATCTAACTAGGCTAGTTTCATAGTGTAAATGAAGTGTTAGTGATTTTCACATTATAAAAATTACTAACACTTCAGAACTCTGTCTAGAGCTGAATTTATAAAAATCTGATTCACTAAGTCTATTCTAGAAGTGTAAATAATTATTTACACTTTGCAAAAGTTCTTTATTAACTTCTAAACAATGAAGCAAAGATCACTGTTACAGTTAGTTATTTAAAAGATACTGTTAAAGTATGATGACTCTGAAAAGAAGAATGACTTTAAGCTGAAAAAGACTTATTAAATATTAAATCTCAAAATATAAACAACTTCTTTTTAGCATTTCTACTGATCTTTAAAAATGTTAATGAAATAAAACATCAATATTGCTGTTATGAGACTCTGAAACAAACAAAATCAGTTTGACAATACAAAGTAAAGTTTATAAAGATTGTGTAACTTCTTCAATCTATATCAGTTAAATATGAACAGAAATGACAGTTTATTTAAGATCTAAAGCAAAAGATTTGATTTAAACTCTGAAAGTATTTAAAAATGAAAGTGACTATTCTTAATGAATTAATTCAATGAGTTAATTAAATTAAATAAAGTCTTTAAGAAATACATAACAAAAATTATCTTAATGTCTTTAATGACTCAAATTTAAATCATAATAACTCATTAAACAATTCTTAAGATTGATCTTAAAGCTATGAAAGATCAATTATATTTAAATTAAATAAGTTAAATACAAAAACTTATTGAATCTGATGTAAGAAGAATAAAGTGTACTTTCATTATGAAAAGTTCTTGCATATAGTTAAAGACTGCTGAGACAACAAGAACACTGATAAGAGTAAAGATAAGAATAAAAGAAAGAATAAAGATAAAAAGAAGCTGAAGATTGTTGAAGTTAATTTAAATAATTTGAATGATTTGAAAAATTAAAGTCATTTATGAATATAGAAGTATTTATAAACAAGTTAATAGAAGCTTCTATTCAACTTAATAATGATTTGAGTAAAGCATTCACACTGAATGATCTGAAACTCTTATTATTAAGTATGATCTTTAATTAAATCAACACTCTTAATTTAAATGCATATATTCTTGTAGATTGCATTTGAGGCAGACTGAATAAGATAAACATAGAAGTATTACTTAATTTAGATGTAGATTAAATATATATCTTTTTGACAGTTATCAATTAAATGTTGATTGATAGTCAATATGAAATCAAATTGCTTGAGATATTCTTGTTAAATGAATAAATCATTTAGTTAATTGTAAAGCTGATCTTTCATTTCAAGATAAATAGCTTTTGACAACAATTAAAAGTATAAATTATAAATCTTTAAGAACATAATCTCATTCTGAGATTAATCTGACTAAAAGTCACTAATTCTCAGATTAATTAAGCTATAGACTGTATGACAGTTCAGAATTGACAACAGAAACATTATTATCTGTTTTTAAAAAAGTGATAATGAGTTGTAAATGAGTCAACATTAAATGTAATTGAAGAGCACACAGCTATGAAGATACTTCAAAATTACAGAACTGTTAAGCACTTATTAGTAATTTAACAGAACTCAAAGAAGTCAGAAGCTGAACTGTTAGCTGTTATAAATGAATAATTATAAATTGTTATTGAAGAGTTTCAATTCATATTCAGATCAACTTTATTAGACAAACTATTATCTAAATAGATATTTAAACATAACATTAACATCAATAACATTAAGTCTGTCAACATAAATGCTTACTTTCTGTCACAGCTACAGCTGAACAAACAGATTAAACAGATAACAAAATTACTGAATAAAGATCTGATTTGTGAATCTGTAAGTTTATAAGACTTTTTGATTCTGTTTATTAAAAAGAAGAAGAGTACATAATGAATGTACATTGATTACAGAGTGTTAAATAACATTACTGTTATAAATGAATATTTACTTTTCTGAATTCAGAAATGTCTAAATTAAATTGACAAAGCTCAATATTTAATTAAGCTTAATTTCACTTTGAGTTATTATTAAGTTTGTATAATCAAAAATGATACAAAAAAGACTGTCTTCAACACTTATTACAACAAATATAAGTTTATGACTATACTCTTTAAGCTATACAATGTCTCAACAACATTTCAGTTAATGATGAACTCTATATTACAGAACTTACTCAATAAATTCTATTTAACATATCTTAACAATATACTGATCTTTTCTAACTCAAGTTCAGATCATCAGAAACATTTATGAACTGTTCTCAGTATCTTAAAGAAATATAAGCTATATGCTAAGTCTAATAAGTGCACTGTTAAGATGAAAATTCTTGAGTTTTATAAACATATTATGAGACAAGACACACTATGATCAATCTCTATCAAGATATCAGTCATTAAGAATTGATCTGCCTTAAAGACAGCACATTATGTATAACAGTTTCTTGAACTGACTTTATATTATTAACAATTTATACAAGAATTTGCATAGATCACAGCACTGTTATTGAATTTGCTTAAGAAGAATGATGTTGAGTTGCATACAAAGAAGAATTAATTTATTATCTAAAACATATTATGTAACAGTGTCTTTCAATAACTTAAGAATGCACTTACATTCAAATCAATACTTATTTAAGTAGTCATACACAAATCATTTACTATCAAAACAGACACTTTCAAATAGGCAATTGACTGTGCTTTAATGCAGAATAAAACAGATAAGAAACTTCATTTAGTTATTTATGATGATTAAAAGTTACAAGATACAGAGCTTAATTATTCTGTTTATAAAAAGAAGTTATTGATCATTAAATATGCACTTTGAACTTAACAGTACTATATTGAAAACAATCATATTATGATTATTAAGAAGTACAGTGCTCTATTTGCTTTCTTAACTTCTTTAGTCTTAGTGTAAGAAGTTAACAGAGTCTTCTTTTATCTTAGATAACAGAGTTTCTATCATCAATCTAATTACATTTAAGTTGATGACAGTCAACATTGACACATTAGATTCATTAAATAGACAGATAGCATAAGTATTTATTATTTTTTCAATAAATTATGAATCTAAGTTAACAAAAGACTTCTTAAAGAAAGTGCAGACTGATCTAGTGCATACAGTTCTTAATATGCTGCTTATTGAAGTAAAATAAGTATATAGCTCTTAATACACTGCTTATTGAAGCAAAATAAGTAGATAATTCTTAATATGCTGCTCATTAAAGCAAAACAAGATGAACATAATGAGCATAATGATTCAGCAACTTAATATAAATTAAGCATTAATAAATAAGCATTCTCTACATTGTTATAAGCAGACAATACATACATATATCTCTTCTATTATTATATTCATCTTTACAACACACTTTTTTATCTTTAATTCTTATACTGTATGTCAATCATCACTATGAATTAAGAACACAACTCATTATTCTTTATAAAGTGATGTTTAATCTCTGTTCTCACTTAAAAGAACTGTAAAAAATAATTTATCTGCATAAAAAGATAATTGACTGACAAGAATCTTTAATGTATAATAAAGATTTTCATTTAAGTCTTTACAGACAACATACTCATCAATAATATCTTTTCTTTCTTTTCATTAAACAATCTCAATTTTAAGAATCAGCAAATCAACAGTAAAGCTCTGTTCTGAATTATAGTTTGTATCAGTATTAATAATGAGAATTATTTTATGAATAAAATTACAGTAAAAAAAGCTTAAAATGCTTTCTTCTTAAAGTATAAGAAGAAACTGCAGACAACTGAGAGATAATATTTGACAAAGTTCATTAAATATAAGATGTCATCAAATATAACTGTTAATGAAATATGAACTTAACTTAACAATCTTAACAGAAAGATTACTGCAACACAGTTAAGACTTAAAAACTTTATTATACTTAAATAATGATTTTAAACACTGCTTTAAGCACTGTCAGCAGAGTATGCTGTCATTTATGATATCATTAATGTTTAGAATACATTTAACATTGAGATGAATCTGCAGAAACTTTAGAAAAAGAAGACTTAATTAAAGATGTCTAATAATGCTTTATGAGCTGAACAGTAAAGACAAAATAAAAGTTATTAAGAACATTAAATTTCACAGTATAATTACAGAAGACATTTAAGCTTAAACAGTGATTATTCATTATTATGTAGAACTTTAATCTGCTATCTTTGTGATGATATTCATCATAAACAGAACTGTAAATATGTTTTTATGATTTACAAAATTATATAGTCAGCAAAGTTAGTCAAGACAGTTAAGAAGCAGATTAAGTTGATTGCAGTTAATTTGTATAGAAACAAAAGAAGAAATCAGATCTATGATGTAAAAATTGTTTCTGAAAAGAAATTCAGCATACAGAAATCTGAAGCTGTAGATAAGTCTGATGAGAAGATTGCTGCTATCTTTAAGAATATTATTAATAAGATTTCTTAATCAGACTGAGTTGCAGACTCTGATGTCTCATCTTATATAATTAATAAACTTCAGCTTTTCAGTGACTCTTTAATGTGTATGTAATGACATATCATCAAAGTTAGAGAAAAAAGATTATATGTTAACTATTATGATACAGTTACTATGCAGAATAAGAATGAGAATTCAGTTCTTTTAAGTTTATTGAAAGAATAATGAGTACTTGTGCTATCTATCTATCTAGTGAATCTAATGCATTGACATTGACTGCAGTCAATTTAAGTATAATTAAATGAATAGCAAAAGCTCTGTTATCTAAGACAGAAGAAGACTCTGTTAATCTTTTATATTAAGATTAAAGAAGTTAAGAAAGTAAATAAAGCATCATATTTCTCAACATTCTTACTTAATACATTCATATTTATTAACTCTCACTGTTATCAAGTCTTAACTGATACACAAAGCACTTAAACATCTATCTTAACAAAAGCTTGATCAGTTCATCAGCTATTATGTCTTAGCTAAGTATAAAGTTTATCTAAATCTGATTTTTCTTGTGCAGATCTTAAATGTAATAATAGACAACATTAATGTATTTTAATCATTTATGCACATAAGCATTCTTAATCAATATCAAGACAGCTTAATTGTCTTCTTTAAGCTAAAGAAATATGTTTTCTTTATGAATCTCATTCTTTTAAATGTTCACATAATATAAATTAACTTCAAGATACTTGTCTAATTTCATGTTTCTTAGTATTTAAGTGAGTCAGACTTCAGTCTTTGCACATATTAATATAATTATGTATTTAATCTCTGTAATTAATGTTGTCACTGACTTCTATTTTTGACTGACTCATGACACAGATTCTTTTTTAAGCAAAAAAACATAATTTAAGATAAATCTTCTGTTTAACTTGTCTAATACATAGTCAGAGTTAAAGTATTCAAGTAGATCTTGACTTTTACTGAGCTTATACATAATTTCAAGATTGATAATTAACTATATATATTGCAGCAATTTCTTAAATGCATATTTATGATGTTTTGCAGAGTCACTGAGATACTGACTCAGTCATTTTAAGATAAAGAAGATGTTTAAGTATGTATGAATTGCCACTAAGATTTTTAATAATCTGCTGATATTTTCTTTGATTTATGCACTGATCATTAGAGTTAGTTAAGCAAAGAGAGTTATATTCATTTAATGAGATCTCAATATGTTAATGCTTATCATTTTGCATGTAAAGATCTTTAAGCATCTTATTAACATAGTGTATCTGATTTATGCACAGTGTTCTTTTCTTATAATTATAAATTATTTAAATATCAAGAATTTTCTGTGTCTCTCTCAAGTTCTTAATCTTAAATAAGCTTCTGAGAAACTTTTTAAATCAAAGAATATTTAAGAGATCTGATGAGATCATAATGATATCATTTACATAAAGAAGTAGCATAATACTCTTGACAGTGTGAATCAGAAGATATGAGTTCACATTATTTTAATGAAAACTTAACTAAAGAAGCTCAGTGACACATTGTTTATGTTAATCTCTGACAGCTTGCTTCAGATCATATAAACTGTGCAGAATGTGTAGTATACAGTTAGAAGTAATTATAACTTTAAGAAATGATGTTATGTAGATTGTTTTCTTTAGAAATGACTCAGTAAAGACATTGTTAACATTTATTTGATGACACTTTAGATCTTTGAGTGCAACTAAAATCAGAAAGATACAGAGAATATTAAACTTCATAATTAATGTAAAGACATCTTTATAATTGATGCTGTACATCTATAAGAACTCTTTTGTCACTATTCTTGTCTTTAATTTGTTAAGAAAATCATCAGTGTGCAGTTTAAGTTTAAATACTTATTTATTAATTATGTTAGATATATAACTCATGATAGCTGTGCTATTAGTGTGGTGTCACCTTTTAACAGGTTATGAGCTCAGGTTGATGTAATAGTGTTGAACATGTGTTGGCTGCCTTATCTGCATAAGCTTAAGGTTATGAGTTTAAACTATGTTGTGTGCGCATTCTTTCTGTCTGTGAGAAGCTGAGTAAGCAACGTATGAGTGTGCTGGCTGATCATGAGTTAGAGAGAGTGTTAGATATATAACTTACAATAGCTGTGCTATTAGTGTGGTGCTACCTTTTAACAAATTATAATATTGATTTCTCTTAACAAAACAGTCTCTTCTTAAATATCATTTACTGCAAATACTGTCAGTTCTACATTAATAACATTCTTTTACATCTCTCTTCAAATTGAGTCTTTCACTGCTTCAGCATATATTAAAGAAGTTAAGATATCAGCTTTTACTGAATACTTATTATTCTCATCATTGACTGTAAATGCAGTCAATGTCAGCATAATCTTTAAGATCTTTATTATAAGCTTATTAAAATCAGTGTCATTGTTCTTTTATCTTTTCTTTAATATCTTAATGCACAGAAATGTCTTAACTTTTCTAATTAAAACACTTATGTCTAAATGACTGATCTTGTTAACAGAAATCTTAATATAAGAGAAGAGCTTTAATGCATTGTAATTAAAATTAACTACAGTTAACTTAAATAATGAATTGTCTGTAATCTCTTTCTTTAACAGCATAATAACAGAATGAGAATTCACAAATCTAAATCTATAAGTTTGCATATCAGATTTCAGAAACTATTTCAGTGAAGCAGCTGCAGTTTCAGTCTTATGTAGTTATTTAATAGATTTTCATTTTAAAAGAATGTTCAGTATTTATTTATAAAGTCTTACATCAATACTGTCTTCTTTCTTGTTTTCAACAAACTTAACAGCATAACTCTTAATGATTTGCTTAAGATCTGATGCTTAAAGCAGATACTGCTTTATGATTTTCTCATTATAATTTATAAATATTTTTACTTATTCTCAATTCATAAACTTATTCTGTCTGCTCTTAGACAGAGACTTTAAGTCAACATAGAAGTAGTATTTGCATTCTTATATACATATATAATTAATAAATAGTTTCATCTCAGTGAAAGCTTTCTCTGAAGTGATTTATTTGTCATTAATTAAAAAGTTAGTTGCTGTACAGTTATGAAGATAAACATCAGTTTATGCAGTCTTTACTCAGAACTTTATTGAGAGTTTAATCTTCTTAATTATTATATACATTGAGTTCTCAATGATTCTGATTGCTCTCTTAATCATACTGTTTTGAATTAATATGTAAAGCACTGTATACTGTAATATAATGCTGAAAAATATACATCACTCATTAAAAGTAAATCTCAGCTCTGTTGCATTGTCACTTTATACAGCAAGAATCTTTACATTAAATTGAAATTTAATTTTTAATTGTCATTTCTATAATTTCTGTAAGACATTGTCTTATCACTTTAATGATATTATTT